>WNFY01001731.1_pt1 | contig 20751 bp, 20 predicted proteins | sample 5400091 | NCBI WGS metagenome assembly WNFY01 (sample SAMN13153364, study PRJNA577476) | soil metagenome | isolation source: 60 cm soil or saprolite under grassland replicate 1 | place: USA:California | collected 2016-06-15
TGAGCAATCCGGTTGGCCGCGAGATTTTCGGCGCAGCACGCGTCATCGATGGCGACGTGCACGCGTTGTCGATGTTGCCATATCACAGTGAAAAAGTTTGCGGCGACGGCTGGGCTGCAGTGGGCGACGCCGCCGGCTTCATCGATCCACTTTACAGTCCGGGCCTCGATTTTTGTTCCTACACCTCCTACTACGTTGCCGATTTACTGGCACGCAGTCTGGCCGGTGAAGACGTCACCGAGCAGCTTCGTCATTACAACGAGCAATACGCCGTCACCTACCGTTCCTGGTTTGAAAGTCTGTACAAAAACAAATACTACTACATGGGGGATGCCGAGCTCATGTCAGCGGCGCTTCTTCTCGATGTGAGCAGTTATTATCTCGGTCTGGTCTGCGGCGTTTATCGCGATCCGGAGCGTGGATTTCTCAACCTGCCCTTCACAGGTTTCGGCGGCAGATTCGCTCGGAGCATGATGACTTTTTATGGCCGACGCCTTGTCACGTTGGCGAATCGGAGATGGGCGACTGGTTACTACGGAAAAAGAAACACCGGCTGGCGCGAGCTGTATGATGGATTTTCTCCAGACATCCGAATTCACAAACAGATTCGGCGCGGCCTGCTGCGCTGGTGGAAATGCGAGCTGATTAACCTGGGATTGATGCTACGCAGGCGCGCGGCAGGAACGGAAACAACGCAGCAATCGACAGAGCTGGTACTAAACCAATGACGAAGCACGAATGTCGAATGACAAAGGAAGCACAAAGCTCGAATGACGAAGAAAGGATCTAGGATCTGCGGCTCTTCGTCATTTGATCATTCATCATTCTTTCGAGCTTCATCATTCGGATTTCATCATCTGACCAATTCATGTTGATTCGTGTCGATTCTGGTTAGTCGATGCTAGGAGTTGAGTAGCGTTCCGTACCACCGCAAAAAAAACCCGCCAAAAAACATCCACGTAACTGCGCCAAATGCCAGGTAAGGTCCAAAGGGCAATTTGGCTGACCAAACAGGCTTTCCCACGACGAGCGTGATCAATCCGATAACGGATCCGAGAAGCGATCCGGCAAAAAGACTAAACAACACCGCGCGCCACCCGAGAAATGCGCCAATCGCAGCGAGAAATTTCAAGTCACCGCGCCCCATGGCCTCGCGCGGAATCACCAGTTCACGTGCTACGCCGGAGATCTGCGTCACGTCGTCGAGCATCATCACGTGGCCTTCGGCGGTGACGCGATCGTAGCGAAAATCCAGCGTTGCATTTTCGTACGTGTGGTGGTCGATCCTGACCTCATCGCACGTCAGCAACAGTCGATCTCTTTCCCGCGCAAAATAATCGCTCCACAAACTTGCTTCAGTGCCTACGACGAAGTCAGCGTCATCATCGCGTTTTGTCCAAGTGAACAGCGTCGGCGCATCGAACCGGATCAATTTTCTTCCAAAAGCGATTTTGCCTGCTTCCAGCACAATCCACAGGATCACGTAACCCAGAGCGGCCGCGAGAAACGAGCGAACGCCAGCCGCAAGCCTGGTGTCGGTCCCCATCAAGGCTGGGACCGCCATACTGGAAGCAATGCCCGCGATTGTTCCGCCGATTGTTACCCGATCTGGAATAATGAAATGCTCAAAATCGATAAACGTTCCGATGATCAGGAAGGAAACAAAAATCCAGTAGGCGATCGCCACCTGCCACGGGAACATTTCCCAAATTGCCAGGAAAAGGAGCGCGGTAACCAGTTCGACGGCGAAATAGCGGAAAGAAATTTTGGCGCCGCAATTTGCGCAACGGCCGCGAAGCGCGAGCCAACTCAGCAACGGCAGATTTTGGTGCCAGGGAATCGCTTGCTTGCAGTTGGGACAAAAAGACCGGCGAGGCCGGTTAATGGAGAGATCGACTGGCCATCGATAAATACAGACGTTCAAAAATGAGCCGACTGCCGCGCCAAACACAAACGCAAAGGCGTCGAAGAGAAATTTGTGAATTGGATCGTGCACGGGATTAGCTGGCGATCTGTTTCAGGCGACGACGCTCCATGAGCCAGGCAATCCAGATGCAGCTTTCGTAAAGCAGACACATCGGCAACGCCATTGCGACCAAGGTCAGGATGTCTGGCGTAGGCGTGATAATGGTCGCCAGAATAAAGATTAGCACTACGGCGTACGGCCGGGTACGGGCCATGAACTTGTAAGTGATCAAACCAAATCGGACCAGCGCCAGAACGAGCACTGGCAATTCGAACGCCAGGCCGAACCCAATCGTGAACCGTGTCACAAAGGAATAATACTGTTGCACTGTCCAGGTCGGCGCCCATCCCAGTGACTCGGTGTCGCGGAAGAAAAACAGAATCGTTTTCGGCAGCAGCCAAAAATAACTAACGGATACGCCAAGAAGGAACAGTGCGAAGCTGACGCCGATCGCGGGAAACAAAAATCGTTTCTCGACCGCGGTAAGCGCAGGCAACACAAATTCCGCCAGAAAATAAAGCAGAAGCGGAAACGAAAGGACGATCCCAGCGTAAAACGCCAGATGAAACGAAATCACGATTGAATCGGTGATGCCGAGCGCCTTGAGCGTTCCAATTTGTGAACCAACATCACGCAGTGGCGCTTGCAATATCCGCACGAGGCTCGAACGAAACGTGAAGCAAACAATCATCGCGACGCCGAGCGTCATCGCCATTTTCACAATGGTCCATCGCAGGTCTTCGAGATGTTCGAGGAACGGCTTGGAAGTTTCGCTCTCCGGCAGATCGCGAAATTTGAAGATGTTTTTCAGCGCCATTGGGATGATTCTCGCGACGGTGCAGGACTCTCATTAACACCCGGCTTCAGCCGGGTGGATCCAAACTGAAGAAGCAAAGAACCGCTTCAACGGTTTCCGTCCGCCGGTCAAAAGCCGTTGAAACGGCTCGTGCCGCAGTTTGCCTTTCGCACCTGGCTGAAGCCAGGTGTCAATGAAATCAGCGAAATCATCAATCATGAGCAAAACTCGCGGACAGAAGACCGCGCGCTGAGAGCGTAGCGCAAATACTCAGGGTATTAGCGTCGCGAATTTCGTTCTCCGCGATCATGCGGCGAATTTGCTCCACCGTAAATTCGCAGCAACCGAGAATCGATTCTTCTTCGTCTCGCGTCGGGCCGTCTTTACACCGCTGAACTGGACGCGCCAGAAAGAAATAGCCGCGCTCATCCGTGAATCCCGGTGATGAAAAATAATGGCCGAGCGGAATGAGCTCGCCGTCTTTGGCCAGCTCGTAACCGGCTTCTTCGCGCAGTTCGCGCAGCGCCACGTTCTTAATTTCCCGTTGGTCAGCATTGTGGTCATCGACCTGTCCGGAAACCGTTTCCCAGATCGCCTGGCGGATCGGGATGCGCTCCTGGCGAATCAGGAGAATTTTGCCGTCGCGCGTCATCGAAGCGACTACAACGGCTGCTTTGCGACGTACGATTGTCCACGTGCGCGGCTGGCTCCGCGACGGCGTTCGAACCTGATCGGTCACGACTTCGAGGTGAGCGTTCGCAAAGTGCCGTTCGCTCGAGATTGTCTGCCACGTGCGCTCCTTCACGCGGAAAGATTATGAACATGAGGCAGAAAAGCGAATGCTCAGGCAGCCCTCCGCTTTTTAGATTTCTTTCCCACTCAATCGCCCACGTGCCGACTGTCATTCCAAAACCGGATCGCTGGCTGGGAGAGATCGTGTTCGTAGCTGAGCGCACTAAGGCTCGCTGTGTCCAACATCAAAAATTTTCCTGCAGCGGGCTCGAGTCCCAGCCAGCGAGCAGCGAACACTCGCAGGAAATGTCCGCTCGAAAAAATCAATACATTGCCTTCAATGGCGCGCACACGACTCACAACACGGTCGGCCCGGGCGCCGATCTGTTCCGGTGACTCTCCATTGGGGCAACCATCACGGAATAGATGCCAGTCGGGTCGCTTCGCACGAATCTCCACGGTTCGAAGACCTTCGTAATCACCGTAGTTCCATTCCATCAGGTCGCGATCAACTTCTGCTATGGCTCCAAAGCCAGCTAATTCGCAAGTTCGGGCAGCGCGCTGCAGCGGACTAGTGAGAACCTTTGTGAAAACCAATCCGGCCAGGCGTTCGCCGAGCCGCACGGCGTTGCGTTCGCCGCGATCGGTCAGCGGCAAATCGGTCACCCCTGTGTGCTGGCCCGTAACGCTCCAGGCAGTCTCGCCGTGGCGCGCCAGATAAATTACGGGAAGAATTTCGCTCATCCTGGTTTATCGATCGGCCAGTTCAAGCCGTTTTCATAAAACGTTCACCTGCCAGTTACGGTTTTCCCAACGCTGATCGGCCTTCCAAAACAATGTAAAGGCAAGCACTGATCCCTGCGTCCACTCTGCGGTTGCAAAATCTGCGAACCAGAGATTCAGCTCGCTTTGAAGACTCGTGTCCGATTTGTTACTGCTCGCCCAGTCGTTTGTTGACCAGACAATAGTTGCCTCCGCCCTGAGGATAATCCGCAAAATTTTTCCGCGAAGTACACGGCGAAGCGGATGGCGAAGAGTCCAAATCTCATATCGACTTGGGACCGGGTTCCGCACATAGCGGCGGAACGCGGGCTCGACGTGATGAAAGCACACGCCGTCATGACGACTGCGCACCAGCGAGAGATATTCGGCGTGGGACCAGCAGAGCGGCATAGCGGCGCCGGTGGGGCAGCCGCGTTTCATATGTCCATCGGGCAAGTCAGGTCCGTCCCATATTTGTTCTGTGATCATGCCGCCTTGATTGGCAAAATTTTCTATCGTCGCGATGAAGGGCTTGGGCTCGCACCCGGCAGCCAGTTCATAATGCGCGCGTTCTCCCGTTAAAATCGGCCAGCAGCGGCCGACCCCTGTTCCATCGAAAGCGCTGCCGTCATCCTTCTGGCCGTATCCATCATGATTGTAGCGCCGCCAGCCCGGTCCTTGCGGCAGATCATATTTGAGCACACGATCGATCACTTCGATTGAGTCGCGCACAATTGGATCGTTCGCAGCCACAATGCCTAATCGCACCAGGTGAAGAAAGTCGCCGCCAACTACGTTTCGCGCCGGGTGAAGTCCCCCACCGTTGGCGATCTGAATCATCGTCGTGTTCGGATCTGCATGAGGATCCGGCGCGCCCGGGTCAGTTGGATTTATGCGGATGTAATGACGAGGAAATTCTTCGACTAACTCACCCTTTGTTGTGACCATCCATTCTTCGAGATGCGCCACTAGCCAGTCGGCATACGCAAAAACAAAATCCGCAACATCCGTTTTGCCGTATTCCTTAGCCCATTCCGCCGCGCAGACGAGAGCGGCAATGACTGTTGCAAGTGTCGAAGGGGAGTAGCCGGCGTTTTCTTCCCATCGTTCCTGGGCCGTCACCGGACCTTGCAGAACCAGCTGCGCCGCGGCACGGAGAATCATTACGCGCGGATGGAACAACCCGAGCGCCTTGTGTTCGTGCAAGCGCCACGCGAGCAATATGGGAAAAGCAACCTGATCCAGCTGTAGCCCAGACCAATACGCAGCACCGTCGATCCAGCTATTTTGGGGAAAAGTGCCGTCCGGCCGCTGAATGGCCGCCAACCAAGTCAACGCGCGCAACGGGGTACTCGTCTGACCAGTGGCAAGGAGCGCGGTTGCACTCTGCACGAGGTCGCGAGTCCAAACAAGATGGTAACCGCCCATATCGTTATCGCCCTTTGTTTCACCCCAGGGAATGCTCATGGATGCAACGAGGGCGCCCTGAAAAACTTTGTCTTCATGCGCCAACAGTACGCAACGGCTTAGCCTGTACATCCCACCGCCGTCTGAGGTGTCACTGCTAAAGTCGAACTTGGGATTCACGACCGGCCGTTGCCACTGACGAACGTACGCCCGGCAATGTGTCTCAAAGGGGTCGGCTAGCGATTGGAACAACTTGGTGACTGCGGCCTGGTAACTGCGGCCAAACGCGAGGGCAATTGTGAATTCACTGCTCTCTCGCACATCGATTTCGCCAGTCAGTGCGACGTTGCCTCTCTCGGCTGTGCGGAACTCCCAGTCCATTTTGAAATCGTGCATCAGGTCCTGCCAGCCGTCGCTGAAACCGGCGTAGCCGACTGACCGGCGAGAGAAACCAACGCTGCATGCCATGATCAGGTGGACGTTTTCGCGCTGAGCGTGCAACAGTTTGACACCGCCGATTTCAGAACACCACGCAGAGTTGTCCGCTCCGCATCCGGCTATGTGAGGAGCCAGTAACGCGTAAAGGCGCAACTTTTCGCTCAGGGATTCATCAAGGACTTCGACTCTAGTGTGGACTAGCACGACCGACAGATGCGGATCCGTAAGCACGTGTTTGATGAGCCGGTAACGTCCCAGCAGTTCCGAGTTTGTGAGCCGGTAAAAAAGACAATCGCGCTCCGGGTAATCGATCGCATGGATCAGGTCGCGTTTCTCTTCGTGACAAAATGTTTCTCCGTCGCTGATGAGGAATTGAAAGTCGCGCGTGTTCGGTTGATCGACGTGCGGGTAATAAATCTCGTTGACGATTCCGTGACTGAGCGTGAACCAAACGCGGCAGCTGGTATGGTAAGCGGTGCCGACGCCTTCTTTCGCGCTTGAAGTCCAGCGTGGCTCGATCCCGGGTGCGCCAAATGCCACTGAATTCTCAGCCGGATTCATCAACCCACGGACGCTGTACGCGTGACGGTCGCGGAGACATATTTTGCGTCCTGCAGGGGAAACTTCCGCAGTTCCACCGTCACTTTCTGTATCGGAAAAGTCGTGAGTAAATACGCTGCGAGACGATCGGCCAGGGTCTCGATCAGGTTCACGGATTGATTACGCACGAAGCTCTTCGTCTCCTCTGCCACGACTGAATAATTAACTGTCTGATCGATATTGTCTGCCACATCGCGTATTTCCTGATAAGGCCAGAATGAGATGCTGACAGTTAACCGTTGCGGATTTGCGCGCTCTTGTTCCGGCACTCCAACATGAGTGGAAACCTCAAGTTGTTCGATGTGAACTTCGTCACAAAACCGGTGGGGATCGTTGGGCACCGGGCAAGATTAACGCAGCGCGAGTGAAGATCACAATGTGTTTCGGAGGTGAAACTAGGCGATTGAGGTCAACGCGCGAATGCGTTCGGCGTCAACCGCCGCTACCTTGACGTGATGATCTGCGCGTTGAGTTTGATTGGGCAATGAAAACAGTCTGGCGTGTTTTTTCCTATCTCAAGCGGTATCCATGGCTGGCTGCGGGAACGTTGACCTGCGCCATCCTGAGCACGCTGATGGTGATCGTTTTCCCGGCGGCAACGAAGTGGATCATCGACGATGTAGTGCGCGCGAATCGGCCCGACAAATTGTTGCCCTTGATCATGCTGGCGGCTGGCGCCTTTCTTGTTCAACACGGACTTAACGCGCTCCGGCTCGTACTGAATAACACGTTCGAGCAAAGAGTTATCTTCGATTTGCGCAGTGATCTGTATTCGCACATTCAACTGCTGCCATTGCGCTGGTTCGACAATCGCGCCACTGGCGACCTGATGACACGAGTCATCGAGGACGTGAACTCGGTCGAGCGCGTGTTGATCGACGGCATCGAGCAGGGCGTAGTCGCCATCCTGCAAGTGGTGATCGTCGTCAGCGTAATGTTCTATCTGAACGTCAAGCTGGCGTTGCTCGCGCTGGTACCGTTTCCTTTGCTTGTCGCCGGTGCGCTCACTTACACGCTCACCGCTCATCGGCGGTACCGTTCACAACGCCGGGCCGCGTCTAGCATGAACGCGCTCCTGCACGATAATCTCGCCGGCGTCCGGCAGATCAAGAGTTTCGTGCGCGAGCAAGAAGAACACGCGCGCTTCAACCGAGTAAGCGATCAACTGCGGCACGCCACGCTGGTGGTGATGCGGGTTTGGTCGATCTACAGCCCATCGATGTCGATGGTTGAAGCAATCGGCGCACTCTTCGTAGTTGGTTTTGGCAGTCACGCGGTGCTGACAGGCTCAATGCAGCTGGGCGATCTGGTTGCCTTCCTCATGCTGACAGCATTCCTCTACGATCCGATCAGCCGCCTGCATCAGCTGAATCAACTTGTCCAAGCCGGACGCGCTGCCGGCGAACGCGTGTTTGAAATTCTCGACGAACCCGTGGAGCCCGGCGCAGTAGCCGGGATCGTCGATCCCGGTATTGCGATCACGGACGTGCGCATTCTCGGCGATATTCTCTACGAGAATGTCAGCTTCAGTTACGTGGAAGGATTGCCTGCGCTCAGGCACCTTTCATTTCATGCGCCGCCGGGCGCGACGATTGCGCTGGTCGGCGCGACCGGCGCTGGCAAATCGACGCTGGTGAATCTCTTGGTGCGTTTCTACGAATTCACAAGCGGAGAAATCTACATCGATGGAAAGCCAATTCGTGAATATGAACTGCGCACCTTGCGCCAAGCCATTGGAGTTGTCACTCAGGAAAGTTTTCTATTCAACGGATCGATTCGCGAAAATCTTTTGATGGGAAAACCAGACGCAACTGATACCGAATTGTGGCGCGCCGTGGATGCAGCGAACGCGCGCCAATTTATCGAACGGTTGCCGGAGGGATTGGAGAGCGTCGTGGGCGAACGCGGGGTGAAATTGAGCGTGGGCGAGAAACAGCGCCTATCGATTGCGCGGGCGTTGCTGAAGGACCCACCGATCTTGATCCTTGACGAAGCTACCGCGAGTGTGGACACGGCAACCGAGCGCCTGATTCAGGAAGCGCTCGACCGCTTGATGGCGAACCGCACATCGATTGTCATTGCGCACCGTCTTTCCACAATTGTGCACGCCGATCAAATTCTTGTGCTCGATCACGGCCGCATCATTGAGCGTGGCACGCACGACGAGTTGTTTGCGCTAGACGGAAAATACGCGCGGCTATGCCGGCAAAGTCTGCTCGACGCCTCCCCATTGCGGGAGACAGAGCCGCGGGCGGAAATCGTGACATCGGAATTGCTCGAGAAAGAGGAGCAATTGCCGGTCTAGGAGAATTTTGCCTTATCCGGGCGTAGGCGTCGGCGTCGCAGACGTTGGAATCGAGATCGTTTGCCCGGCCTGCAATTTACGGCCGTCTTCGATGTGATTGGCTTTTTGCAATTCATCGATCGTCACTTTGTACATTTTGGCTATGGACGTCAGTGTCTCCCCGCGTGCGACGATGTGAGTGTTTCCGCCAACCGGGTGTGATGGAGGTGCGCCTGCAGCGACAGCGCTTGCTGGCGAGGACGTACTCTCTCCGATCATGACCCCGGGCCGAATCTGTGAGATGTGTTGTTCGAGCTTTAGGATTTCCTGAGAAAGCGCATCAATTTTGGCGTTCTGTTCGTCGATTTTTTTCGCCAGCTCTTCGAGTTGCGCAGTCTCGGCTGATTTTGCGGGCTCTGGCGCAGCGGTCTGAGCAGAAGCAGTACCGAACGCCAGAACAAACGCCGCACAAAAAATCGCTGACAGCTTCATCGGGCCAAGACCTTGCCACCGGCAGATTTGTCTGGCAAGCGCGCGGAATGATGAATGACGAAGGAATTCCAAATGAGGAAGTCCGAAATAATGACGCAGGGCGTTGCTACCATTTGTCATTCGCTGCTTCGTCATTAATTCGTCATTCGTGCTTCGTCATTTCTCTACGGCTTGCCTTTCGAATATTTGCTCTTAGATTTTTTTATGCCTGAGCGCATTCAGAAGCCACCTGAACCGGCTCCGTGGGGTCCAAAACAAGGCGACGGTGGAGGTCCACGTTCTCCGGATATTTCGCGGCCAGACACGAAGGACCTGTTGAAGAAAATGCGCAAGGTCGATCCCAACCAATCCAAGCGCTATCGCCAGCGCACGGGTCAGTAATGGAAGGCTCACCGGTTGCGCTCGACCAGGATCTTTCTGGTGCGGCTGGCGATTTCCCTGCGCTGCTGCGCCGCAAAGGGCTGCTTGCAACAGCGGTCATCCCTCCAATGCCGCGGGGTGGAACGCCCCAAAAAGAATGGCAACCCACCGAGGCCACCACAATTCTGGCTTTCAAATTTTCAGGCGGCGTGCTGGTGGCGGGCGACCGCCGTGCGACCGCTGGCAACACGGTCGTCTACGATCGTGCCGATAAAGTTCTCGAAATTGATCGACACTCCATCATGGCAATTGCCGGCGTGCCGGCGACGGCCTGGGAAATGGCACGCGTACTGGAACACTCATTCCAATACTTCCGGAGAACTCAGCTGCAGGAAATGAGTGTTGATGGAAAAGTGCGCGCTCTGTCCAAGCTCTTGCGTGATAATTTCGGGTTGGTGATGCAAGGCGTCGGAGTTGTCGTGCCGATTTTCGCAACCTACGATTCTCATCCGAACCCAGAGGCGCGTCTTTACTTTTACGATGCGATGGGCGCCCAATTTGAAGCGACCGATTACGCTGCAACGGGATCGGGAGGGCCTGCCGTGCGGGGGATTCTCTATTACGAAAACAATTGGGGCGCGAAACCTCTGCACAAGTTGAGTGAAGAGGAAGCGGTATCGATCGCATTGCGGGCGCTTGATACCGCTGCAGAATCCGACACGGCCACAGGCGGTGTCGATCGCGGCGGAAAGATTTATCCTCTGATCAAGGTTGTCTCACGCGAAGGCATTACTACTTTGCCGGAGAGCAAAATTGCTGCCGTATTTAAGGAAACGGTTGCATGATCGAAGAGCCTTATCGTTGGGTCGAGGCGATCGCCAACCGACGCGAGTACATCGAAGCGCAGCTCGCTCCGGGCAGCCCGATCGCGGCGCTCGGTTATCGGGACGGCATTCTTTTTCTGACTGTCGGTCAGTCGCGGCAGAAAATCTTCGAGATCTACGACCGGATCGCAATGGGGGCCATTGGCCATCCCGGAGACATCGAGCGGTTGCGAATGGCAGCGATTGAATTGGCGAGCACCGAGGGGTTCACCCGCGCGGCTGCGGATGTTTCACTGCGGCGCCTGGTGCATTATTCGCTCAGTCCTGTAATGAAGGGCGCGTTTGAACAGGTTTACGGCCCGCCTTATCTGGCGCGGATGCTGTTTGCCGAGGTCGGCGAACGCCCCGACAAAGATCTGTTTTTGCGGGTGGAGTATGACGGAGAGATTGCGACTAATGGCGCAACGCACGCGCAAGCGCGGCAGGACTTCGCAGTCCTCAGCGGCAGACGACAATCGGGAAAACTGATGGAAGCATTCCTGAAAACACAGCATGCGGAGGATGCAAGCTTCGAAGCTGCATTCAACTCTGCGCTGGACGCGTGGAGTATCGGCCACATGTCTTTGCAAGCCACCGATGCAAACCAGCTGCCAGAACGCGCGGCTGTTCTAAAATACCGGCAGGAACAACTCGCCAACCGCGGAATCGAAGCGGCATTGCTGGAGCGCGACGCGAGCAGGGCAATTCGTTTTCGTTTATTATCAGATACGGAATTGCGCTCTTTGATTCACGATTAAGTTATGAAGAGAAATCTTCTCTCAAAAGTAACGGATGAAACGAGCTTTTCAGAATGTGCTGGCGCTGTCCGGCTTGTTATTGATGGCCGCATCTTTCATATGGATGCAATTCCATCACACCGAGCGACCTGTTGCCAGAATCGAATCCAGAACGGCCCAGAGTTCAGCTGTTTCCAAGCCTTTTGCAGTAGTCGTTCTTGATCCCGGCCACGGCGGCCAGGACTCAGGCGCGATGTGCGGCGGTGTGTTGGAAAAAGATCTGACTTTGGATGTGGCGCGCCGAATCGACCGGCTCCTGGACTCGGAAGGGATCGCTACGTTGATGACGCGCTTGGGAGACACGTACGTCTCGCTGGCGGATCGCGCAGCATTAGCGAATCGGGCGAGAAATTGCATTTTTATCAGCATTCATTTCAACGAAGATAACAAGCCGGTGGCTAGCGGCGTGGAGACGTACTATGCCGCGCATCAAATTACTGCCGGTTCGTTTCTCGCCTCGTGGCTGCCTTTTTTATGGCGACCGCTCTCGAATTCGCCGAATCCCGAAAGCCAGGATCTCGCTGGACTTATTCAGGAAGGATTGGTTGCGCGCACCCGGGCCGCAGATCGCGGCGTACAAGCCAGACAGTTTTTCGTAATCGCAAACGTGACTTCTCCTGCGGTTTTGATCGAGGGCGGGTTTCTCACGAACAAAGAGGACATTTCAAAACTCGCGAGTGAGGATTATCGCGATCAGATTGCCGCAGCTGTTACGGACGGCATTTTGCGGTATCGTGACGCGGCTAGCCGGCGGAAGTCAGCGCTGGCGGTGACCGCGCGAGGAAGTCGCTGAATAGACAAAAACGCAGGGCGTCAAAATAGCATCAAGGATGAACACGAGGATCGCTGCACTGATCTTCCTTGGATCGATGATGCTGACGCGCGCCGATCAGTTGGTTGAACGTGTGCAGCAGGCCCTGAAGGATCAGGGCTTCTACTATGGTGAAGTCACCGGTGAAATGAACGCGAATATAACTGCCGCCATTCGCCGCTATCAAATTCGGAACGGATTACAGGTTAGCGGCGAGCTCAATAGCGAGACACTTCAGTCGCTTGGAATGGATTCTTCGGGCTCAGGGCGACCAGCAACGAAGCCAGCGTCACCCAGCCCTGCTGCGCCCTTGAAGCCCGACGAACAATCGCCCAACGACAGGGCAAACGTTGCTCCCCCGCCACCGACTCAGCCCTTCGGAGGCGCGCCTGAAGACCAACAAATCTATCCATCCAATCCGGTGGCGCCGGGCACTTCGACCGGAGGAGTGCTTGCCGGCACGCCATTCGAGGCCGCGCCCCCGGCCGTACAACGCAATGTGGTGCTCTCGGCCCAGATAGCGTTGGCCCGCCGCGGCCTTTATCATGACGAGATTAATGGCGTCTATGGATCCGCAATGGAATTTTCCCTGCGCGCCTACCAGGCGCGGACCAGACTTCCTGTAACGGGGCGACTGGATTTGGAAACACTCGCGGCGCTTAGGTTATTGCCGGGGCCACGCGGGCCGGCTTTTCATCCACCGCGCTATGGACGTCCTCGCCCACCAGTTCGCGGTGAATGGGTTCCTGAATACTAGCTGATCTTGCACGAAGATTCAGCCGTCATACCTGTCACGACCGTGGACTGTCGAAATGCACCGATTGTAGTTCGGCGAAAACTGTGCCGACAAAAATTTGCGCTTCAATCCGAAGCAAAAGTCGGTCCGCATCGTCCGACACCCAGATCGTGGCGCGACGAAACTTTCGGTGCGGCTCCAATTCGAGACGCTTGTTGATACGCTCTAGTTGCAAATCGAGTTTGATTGCATTGTAAGTGCCGGCGTGCTCCGAGATTTTCTCCCTCCCGACGACTGTGACAGTAGCAAGATAAGCACTGCTCGTCGGGAAAACCGCTATGCGATAAACACTGCGATCTTTGAGGGGCTGACTACGCAAATAAAGCGCCGCCGAGTGGAGATCGAACAGGTTGGGTAAACTAAACTGGCGAGTCTTTGTTCCGGCAGCACCACGTTCCCCTTCTGTGGTGGACCGAGTTACTCCGCTGTTTGTAAACGTGAGATGGGTAACGATTTTTTTTGATCGATAATTTTCTGTTTGGTGAGTTTCAATCGGGTGCACCGTTTGTGCGTTGGCAATCGCGCGATGGCTTACATCCAATTTCCATAGTGCCCGAACGAAGCCGATGGTTCGGCCGGTTCCATCAAACTGAAATTTGTCTCCAGAAGGCTTGTTAAAGTGAACGTCCCCGGTAGCTGCGGTAAATCCAGACCACCCGAATCGATAGGAGGCATGCAGTGGGCGAAGCTCTGGGAAAGTCCCAGGCGGTTCCTTACTGATCGTCGCCTGCCAATTTGCCGCAGATGAACCGGTGCCGAACGCGAATAAAATCGCCGCTATGCATTGCGTCGGTCGAATTTTGGTTTGCATAGGCATTGTCGCAGTTCACTTCCCGTTCCCCAAATGATGGCCCGGGGAAGTTGCTCTATGTGTATGCAAAAATACACGCGAGTTTAGCACGCGTGTATTCGAATTGTGGAACGTTGGTTACGGCTTCGAGGCTCTTGCCGGCGTGGCAGAGGCACTTGTCGAAGTTTTGACAGCCGCAGCTGTGGCACGGCCAGGCTTGTTGAGCACGGCGATCACGTCGTTGGTAAAGTCGATGTTGTCGTGGGAGAAAAGCAAAACCGGCACGCCATTAATGCTCATGCCTGATTTATCGAACACCAGGTCCAGATTATTGGCTTTGACCTTCTCCATCACGACTTCCGTGATTTCCTTTACGATTCCCTCACGCACACGCATTAGCTGCTCTTGCAATTGCCGTTCGCGAGTTTGGCGGAAATCGCTGATCTCCCGCTCCATGCTCTTGATTTTGGCAATCTTATCATCGCGTTCCTTTGCCGTCTGCGTCTTCTTATCCGCACTCAACGCCGGGGACTCGAGTTGCTTGTTCAGATTATTGATTTCGTCGAGCGCTTTTTTGTAATCTTCCGCCCGGTCGTCATATTCTTTCCTGGCGGCGGTTTTGGCGTCGTTGATCTTTCCTTCGGCTTCCTTGGTCTTGTTGTAATCCTTAAATGCGCGCTGCATATCGACCGTTCCGATTTTCAGTGTGCCCTGTGCGAAAGCCGCAAGCGGAAAAGCCAGCGTCAGCGCAAAGAGTATGGACAGAGATTTTTTCATAAAACAGACGATACGGTGGGCGGAATCGCGTTAGACTGCAACCAGATATATTCGTTCAAAATTGATAGCCTACGTTGAAGTTGAAATGACCTCCGCCGTTATATCCGTCGCGCTGTATCGGGTATCCATAATCGAGCCGCAGCGGACCAATTGGCAAATCGAGGCGAAGACCCACACCAATATCGGACGCAATATGGTTGAAACCAAAAGACCACTGGCTCGTGTTCACGAACCCGGTGTCGTAAAAAATTGCCCCGCGCGCTTTTTCAATGATAGGAAAAGTAATTTCGACAGTGGTGCGCGCCATTGTTTTGCCGCCAAGCGGCTCGCCGTTCTCATCCTGCGGACCGACTTCGCGATACGGGAACCCGCGGAGATTATTTGAGCCGCCGAGAAAGAGTCGCTCGAAAATTGGCACATCGGTTCCGCTCCCCCATTGGCTTACCGTCGCGATTTCGCCATTAATCAGCAGGATGAGGTCCTTGGGCAGATGAAAATACTGCGATCCTTCGAGATCGAGTCCATAAACCTGCGTATCGCCTCCAAGAAAACCGCCGCTAATAAAGGGTGAAAACGTAACGCGCTGTCCATTGTGCGAGAGCAAGGGATTGTCGCGTGAATCAAAGACGACGCTGCTAAAGACCTTGCTTTCGACAAATGAACCTTTTTGCGACAGGATGAAGTCAGACGCGGAGGGGTCCACATTAAAAATATCGATGTCTTGGATCGTGTATCCCAGCGATGCGTACATGTAAGTATTGATCGGCTTACGCAGCTCCATCGTGAATCCATAATTGCGCTGGTCATATTGGGCGCTCAAATAATTCGCCTCGGTAAAAAAAAGCTGCCCGCTTAGCGAAAGGCGTCGATCGAAGAGGTACGGTTCGATCAAGTTCAGAAGAAAATCCTTTCGCTGCGTGCCGTACTGGATGCGCAGCCGGAATTTTTGGCCTCCCCCGGTAAACGAAGGCCAGTTGAAAAGATCGAAATTGCCTTGTGTGAGTTCCGCAAACCCGACCAACTGATCGACGGTGCTAAAGCCGCCGCCAAAGCTGAGCGAGCCCGTCCGCTTTTCCTGCACAAGGATCGTGAGATCTTTGCGGCCAGGTATGTCCGTTTCCTCCGGATAGGTCTCAACTTTCGCGAAGTAGCCGAGGTTATCGAGACGTTTCTTGGTAATGTCCACGCGAACGGTGTTAAAGACATCTCCCGGCGCAACGAGCACTTCGCGACGGATCACCTTGTCTTTAGTACGTGTGTTACCCTCAATATTGACGCGGTTGACGAAGGAGCGCGTGCCCTCCTCGATTTTATACGTCACGTCGATCAGCGCGGGGCCGGCCGGCTCGCCTTCCGGCAAAATCACCAGATCGACGTACCCGCCGCTGCCGTAGGCGTCCGCCACCGCCTTTGCATCATCGCGCAATTGTTTTGGCGAATAGACGCTCCCTTCTTTCATTTTTAACAGCTTAAGGATTCTCTCCTGGTTGGCGACCTGATAGCCGGAGACGGTCAGCTTGCGCACGTGATATTGTGGGCCTTCCGCGATCACAATTGTAATAATCATCGGACCTTTCTCAGTGCGGCCCCTGCGCACCTCTTTTACTTCCACGTCGATGTAGCCGTGGTCCTGGTAAAACTCGCGGATTTTATCCAGGTCCTGCTGCAACTGGGCCTCATCGAGGCGCCCGGTTTTGTCCATGAAATAAATGAGCGTTCTGCCGCGCGTTTTCATTTGTTTGCGCAGCACAGGTTCGCTGAAATGCGCGTTTCCCTCGAAGTGAATCGCGCGTATCGCTCCTTTCACGCCTTCGTTGACCGTGTACACCACGCGTGCCGTGCCGCGTTTCTCGTCAATTGGATCGACGCGAAATTGAACGCTGACATCATTGAAGCCTCGACCCTGATAGATTTCGATAATCTTTTGGCGCGCTTCCTCCAGTTGCTGCTCGTCAACCGTCTGGTTGAGTCTTAATTTGATTTCTTTTCGGATTCGCTGTGGTTTGACGCGTTCGGCTCCGGCAATTTCGATCTCGCGCAAAATTGCCCGCGTCTGTATCGCAACGATCACCTTCACCCCGTCCCCTTCCGGCTGAGCAAAAATGCGGACGTTCTGAACGGCGCCCGTCTTGTATAGCGCCTCGATATCCTGCTCGACTACCTGGTTGGAATACGGCTGGCCCACCCTTGTGCGCATGTGCGCCAGAATGCGGTCCTTGCTGACCGTTTGGGGGCCGGTGTATTGCACGTCGATCGAACGGATGATCGGAGGACCCTGTGCCGCTTGCGGAGCTTGCGCATGGGCAAAGGCCGGGGCCAGCAACGCGCAGATGGCGGCCATCCAGATTGCAAATGGCGGGGGGCGCATCCATCCAGAAAAATATCTCATAGGTTAAGAAGCGCAGGCCCGCGCAACGAACCCACGCAGGACAGGCGAGCTATATCGGGAAGAAGATGGGGATCGTCAAGGCGAGATTTTTCACAGAACCAGGCGGTTTGTCCACGATGGCTGACTTTAATTTTTAGTTTAAAAGTTCGTACCAATTATTTCGCCGGCGCGGTTCGTACCCCGCGTCGCAGATGAGCGATTCAATTTCCGCGGCATTTAACCGAAACGTTGTTCCGGCGCTGCTCACGACGTTCTCTTCCATCATCACAGAGCCGAAATCGTTTGCGCCATATCTGAGTGCGATCTGGCCGATCCCCGGACCTTGCGTGACCCACGAGCTTTGCACGTTTTCAACGTTGTCGAGGAAAATCCGGGCCAACGCTTGTGTACGCAAATATTCCGACACTCCTGTCGGCTGTTTCACCTTGAGCACGGTATGCTGCGGTTGAAATGTCCAGCAAATGAACGCAGTAAATCCGCCGCTGCGGTCCTGTTGATCACGAATTCGTCCCAAATGCTCTACGCGATCTGCGATCGTCTCGACATGACCGAACATCATCGTCGCACTCGATTTAAATCCAAGCTCGTGGGCAATCTGCATCACTTCTAACCATTGATCGCTATTAATTTTCAACGGCGAAATCTTCTTCCGTACTCGATCCACCAAAATTTCACCGCCGCCTCCAGGGATTGAGCCGAGCCCAGCCTTTTTAAATTCCGAAATCACGTCTCGCAAGGGCATGGAGAACGTCTCAGCGAAATGCTGAAACTCCGGCGGACTGAATCCGTGAATATTAATATGCGGGTACTTTTGCCGGATATGCTGCAAAAGATCGATGTACCATTGGAACGGCAATTTTGGATGATGCCCACCCTGCATCAGAATTTGAACCCCGCCCGCTGCCGAAAGTTCGTCGAGTTTCTGATCGATCTGCTCGAACGAAAGCACGTAATGATCTTCGTCGCCTTCCGTCCGATAAAATGCGCAAAATTTGCAGTAAACATTGCAGACGTTTGTGTAGTTGATGTTTCGATCGACGATGTAAGTCACGATCTCGCGTCCGCGTCCGCGGTAACTTTTTGCCTTTGCCAAATCCCGCCTGGCATTAGCAAGCGCGCCCAATTCTTCCAGAGGCCACCGATACAATTCGAGCGCGTCGTCGGTCGAAATCCGTTCGCCGGCAAGAACTCTTTCCATCAGCGCATCTCGATTCAATGAAACCATCGCCGGTCATTTTATATGACGGTGTGACCCATTGCACGTAGATGATTCTGATCATGGATCATGTAGCCATCATTGGCGCGGGCGTTTCGGGACTAACCTGTGGCGTGGTTTTTGCCGAACGCGGGTACCGTACCGCGATCTTGGCGAAAGAAACCGGACAGCAAACGACGTCCGGTGCGGCCGCTGCGATTTGGTTTCCCTACGACGCCGAACCAGCCGAAAGAGTGATTCCGTGGGCGCTCGAGACCTACAAAACGCTGGTCGAATTGAGCAACAATTCGCGCACCGGCGTTTCCATCATCGAGCTGCACCAATTTTCGCGCGCCGGCGAAATTCAAATCCCGGATTGGGCTATACCGCTCGGGGCGCAACCTGTCATCCCGAACTTCCCTTTTGTCATGTCGAGCGAAGTCGAGACATCTCTTGCTGTTAATTCTTGCTTCTTCCGAAGTGGTTTTTCGATGCGCGTTCCGCTGACGGATACAACCATTTATCTCGATTATCTGGCTGCGCGTTTTCTAAAAGCGGGTGGCGCAATCAATACGAATGTTTGTTTTGAAAAACTTGAAGACGTCGATCGTAAGTTCGATCTGGTGATCAACTGCGCAGGAATCGGCGCGCGTGATCTGGTGCAGGACCGAGATCTCGAACCGCATCGTGGTCAGGTCGCGATCGTGCCCAGAATCGAAAATCTTTCCTGCGCGATCGTTTGTGATGACGCACCGCTCATGTACGCAATCCCACGTCCAAACGATTGCGTTTTCGGCGGCACAAACGATCTCAGCAATGATCTCACCTCGGATCCCGCAACAACAGATCGAATTGTCGCTGAATGCTGTCGCGTACTGAACATCGAGAAACCGACTGTTCTCACTGAGCGCGTCGGGCTACGCCCATTCCGGAAATCAGGCGTTCGGCTCGAGCGCGATCAGTTCAGCGATGGCCGCACCGTCATCCACAACTACGGACACGGCGGCGCCGGCTTCACACTTTCCTGGGGCTGTGCACGGGACGTGCTCAATCTGGCAACGTTGTAGTGGCGCTTGTGTCAGCACCAGTAGATACCCAACGAATGCGGACGACGGCTACGTCAGGGCGATGCACTGGAAGGAGCTGACGACGTCGTCGGGACCTTTTTCAGCAAAGAAACTTTCGTAATAGCCGGGGCCCAGATCCCAGTAGGGACCCTTGTAGTAATCGTCCCGGTAAAAACGCCAGACGCCGTTTACCACGATGAGACAACTGATGCGGTCGTTCCAATAATCGCCGATGTAATGGAAGCTCAAGTTCGTACGCGCAGAGGCTCCGCCGAACCCGGCGTGATCGTAAAGGACCAGTTCCGGCAGGCGTATGGCCTCCGTCACGAGCTGTGCAGCCTCTTTCCCAGACGCCGAAGAGTGATAGCTCAGCGGACCAAGTTTCCATTTCATGTCAATGACGCAGCCGTTTTCCGGCAACAATTCAGTTTTGGATAATCGTGGCATAAGCGTGTACGGCGATGGTTTTTCTTTATTTGATCAAATGAAATTTACTGTGTCGAGCAAAGAGATTTAGGAAGGATTTTCCGGGAGGGCTGATAACGGCCAGGACGGTCAAGCTCAGCGATAGAGTTGCGGTCACTGGCTTTTTGCCCGGCCGATCACGCCACAAGCAATGCGCGCCCCCGAGTCGCCGGATGGCTGAGACTTCAGATCGTCCGCTTTCGCATGCACGACAACGGACCGCCCGATCGCTGACTGCTGGTCGTTTGTCAGCGAAATTTGATGGTCCACGTACTCCAAGGTCGCCTTGCCGGAAGCGTCTGCCTCCACATTCCCCATGTCGCCCACATGGCGCTCGGGTGCGTCCGGCCCGGCGTGTGGTTTGTTAGTTGGATTAAAATGAGCGCCGGCCGAAACGGCATCTGCCGCGCTGCAATCGCCGAATTCATGAACGTGAAACCCATGGTTGCCGGGAGCAAGGCCTGTAAGGTCTGCATGAACCTTCACGCCATCGGCCTCTTCGGTGAAGGTAACCGTGCCGCTGACTTTGTTGCCCGCTGTGGGATGAAGCACGGCGATCGCCTTTAATGGAGCCGACGGTTTTTCCTCCGTCTGCGCCGGTACACTGAAACCTGCGAACAATAAGAATGTCAGTACAATCAACGAAGCTCGAGACGGATTCATATAAGCATCTCTATTGCGCAACCCGCGGAAAGTCCAGCCGCATCAACTCAATCTTCGGATAGATCCAGGCGCCGCACCCACAACTGGCACCGCGTCCCGCGTGCAACCTAGACGCGGTCTTTCAGGTTGGTTTTGCCAGCCGTACGCGCGCAATGAACGCAGCAGAAGATTTGTCCGTCGGCTTCAACGCCGTGCCCCACAATTCGGCAGTTACAATGCGGACAAACCGGGGCGAGGGCGTGGATTGCGCACTCGAAGCTGTCGAACGTGTGGTGCTTCCCGCCAACCACAACTTCAAACG
>WNFY01003324.1_pt1 | contig 20731 bp, 17 predicted proteins | sample 5400091 | NCBI WGS metagenome assembly WNFY01 (sample SAMN13153364, study PRJNA577476) | soil metagenome | isolation source: 60 cm soil or saprolite under grassland replicate 1 | place: USA:California | collected 2016-06-15
TGGTGTTCCTTCGGTGTCTGCAACTCCTTTAGCCCGACCTTCGCCTTCTTTCACCCCGGCACGTGCGACAACCAGTGTGACTTCGGATCGTTATGTTTCTTCAACTGCGAAACGTAACGAGACATCGTCGGAATCGGGGACTCATACTACAGCAGCAAAGCAAGCAAAAACACCTGATGCTAATCAGAAGAATGAATCAAGAATTACCTCACTCGTAAGAAAGACCGGACGCATTCTGAAAAGGCCGTTCAGGCACTAAGCATTGCGCCTCGAACAAGGGAATTTGATTCTCACACGCCAATCATCTTCTACTCAGGGGCGGCGACCGATTCTGATAAAGATGAAGCCATTGCCACTGGTGCGCAAGCCTACATCATCAAGCCTGCATCAATCGAGCATTTGATTGGTACGATACGATCGACCATTAAGAAATCGCTAACGGCATCAGGTTGATGCCTAAAGGCAACTTAGGACACTACCAGCCTGCTGTCAGGAGCTCGGGCTGGTCATCTTTACGCTATCGATGCTGGGCCAACAAATGCATTGTAGCGGATACTGTAGCGACTGCCTGCTTAAATAGAGTTGTATGGAATAGCAGAGCAATCGAGTTTGGTAGTGGGTCAGTTTCAATGCGAATGTCCGACAAACTCCAGTTTGTCGACCAAGTTCGACAAGCTAAAGCTCGTCGGACATCAAACTAACCCACCACCTCGAGTTTCCTTTGCTTTTTGCTACTCCATATCGTTCGGTACTATTAGGTGTTGAAGCCTTTTTAGGATTATGAGTTTGCTGCTCTAACCATTGAGCTACAGGGGCATAAGCCTGTTCCTGAAATGTTCAGCGCCGGGTTCAGTATTGTACTGGCGCTGCCAGTGTACGTGAAGTGGCCGAAGCTGTGGGCAATGGGTCATTTTAGAGCTCAGGCTTTAGCTTGCTCCTGTAATCAGCGACCTGAAGCCTGATGAACTTTGAACGCAAACTACAAGCTCCATCCCTAATTCCATTCAAGTTCTTCATATGCCATCATACGCCGCTTGGATGAAAGGTTTTTCGCAAAGGAGACCCGGGACTGAATGCGCTGTCTCGTAGTGCTGCCCACGTATAATGAGCGCGAGAACCTCTCGCCCATTATCGAGAGCATTCAGCAGCATGCTCCTTCGGCTCACGTCCTGGTGGTTGACGACAACTCACCGGATGGAACGGGCGCACTGGCTGATGAGCTGAGCACGAAACGCCCGGACAAGATCTTCGTACTTCACCGGCCGCGCAAGGAAGGCCTCGGGCCGGCGTATGTAGCCGGCTTTAAGTTTGCGCTGGCCCACGATTATGACGTTATCGTGCAGATGGACGCTGACTTTTCTCATGACCCAAAGTTCTTGCCACTTCTCTTTGAGCAATTGGCCGACAGCGACGTCGTCATAGGCTCGCGCTATATAAAAGGGATCAGCGTCGTCAATTGGGATTTGAAAAGGTTGATGTTAAGCAAGGCCGCGACGTTTTACGTTCGCACCCTCACGAGGATGCCAGTCACGGATGCGACGACTGGATTCAAATGCTGGCGGCGCAGCGCCCTGGAGGCGATTGATTTCGAAAATATCTTTTCAAACGGCTATGTATTTCTGGCGGAAATGTCTTATCAGGCTTTCCGCAAGAACTTGAGGGTTACTGAAGTGCCCATTATTTTTGTCGAGCGACGCCTGGGGCGGTCGAAGTTTAACTGGCGCATTATCGCCGAGGGCTTCTGGGGCGTGATTCGCATGCGTGTGCGCCGCTGAGTTCAGCCAAGCTGATAATGTTTAGCTCTTACTGGGCAGAGTTTCGCTTCAATAACCGATCGATCAGAGTGATCAGCTCCGCAGGATCGACCGGCTTTGGGACGTGAGCGGTGAAACCCGCGGCCAGGGCAGCGTCCGCGTCTTTCCGGGATGCGTAGCCGCTCAGAGCGATGGCCGGCACCTCACGCAGGCCCGCAATCTCACGCAAGCGCCTCATCAATTCGAAGCCATCCATCTCGGGCATACCGATGTCCGAAATTATCAAATCGATTGGTTCCTTAGGCGCAACTTCAAGCGCTTCGGCCGCCGATTCGGAAGTCGTCACCCGAAAACCGCGCGCTTGAAAAGTAGCACGCAGGATTTCCAACGTATCGACGTCGTCTTCAACTAACAGAATATGAGCGGCAATCGGCTGTTTTTCGCTTTCACTTCGGCCGCGCGGAACCAGAGCCGGACTCATTGACTGGCGAGGCAAACGAACGGTAAAGCGGCTTCCTAAGGCGCGGCCTTTGCTGTTCGCTTCGACCCTTCCATGATGTGCTTCCACGAAACTCTTCACCAATGCCAGGCCAAGTCCCATGCCCCCGTGGGTCCGGGTTTTTGAGCCGTCAGCTTGCCGAAACCGCTCGAATACGAAGGGAAGAAACTCGGCTGTAATGCCTTGACCGGCATCCTCGATATGCACGACGGCATCGGCCCCATTTGTTTCACAATTGACGCGCACGCGCCCGCCCGGCTTCGAAAATTTAATGGCATTGTGCAGCAGGTTCCAGAAAACCTGCGCCAGGCGCGTGCGGTCGCCGCTTACAATTTCATCACGCCAATTGCTGAACGTCAGCTCGAGATCAATATCGCGGGCCGACGCGAACGGACGGACGGTTTCGACAGCTTCGCGCACCACCGCACCCAGATGCACCGGTAGTTCTTCCATCCGCATCTTGCCGGTGAGGATTGCCGACATGTCGAGCAGATCGTTGATCAACCGTTTCAAGGCATAGGAATTTTTCTCAATCACAGACAGGCCATGCGCCGTCTCTTTCTGCGGCAAAATTCCGTTGCGAATCATGTGAATCCAGCCGATGATCGGAGTCAGAGGCGTCCGCAGTTCATGCGAGATCGTGGTGAGAAATTCATCCTTAGCCGTGTTCGCGGCTTCCGCCTCGCGGCGCGCGTCCCGTTCTTCTTCAAGCAAGCGCGCGTTGTCGATGGCCAACGCAATGCGATCGGCGACCAATTGCAGCAAGCGCGTCTCGTCTTCCGTGAATTGATGCCGGGTGAACTTGCCGACGTGCATCACGCCTATCACGCGTCCTTCTACGAGCAGCGGTACGCCGACCAGCGAGCGAACACCTTTCTGTCTTAGCAACGGATTCAACACGTCAGCCTGGTCAAGATCCTCGATTACGACCGGTGCTCTGGTGGCGGCAACTCGGCCCGCAAAGCCAGTTCCTATCGGGATGCGAACGTCCAACTCAACTTCTTCTTCCAAGCCCTTCGCTGCCCAGGCCACGAGCTCGTCGCCTTCCGCTTTAATAAGGAGAATAGCAACAGTGTCAGCCTTCATTGCGTCGCGAACCCGATTGAGCAGCTCAGCCAGCAGTTCATCGAGCGACATATGCGCCAGGGCAAAATCCGTTAAGGTTTGCACTCGCTTCATCCGGTCGATTGCCATCTCAACTTCATGCCTGGCTCGTTGCTCGCGAGCAAAAATGCGCTCACGCTCTTCTTCCGCACGTTTGCGTTCAACGAATTGACCGACTTGATGACCGATGCCTGACATCACTTCAAGTAAAGGCTGGTCCGGGGTGCGACTTTCGCGCGTAAATAGTTCGATCACGCCAGAAACTTCTCCCCCAATCATTACTGGAAACGCAAACGCGGACTGCAAACCTGCCGCAGCGGCGAACGGCGCGCGCGCAAAGTTCGGATCCCCCGGTAGATCGCTGATCCAATCAGGATGCTCACTGGCCCAGACGCGCCCCGGCAAACTTATTGCTCGCTTGATGGGACGGCTATGGCTGGCCTCCTCGAATTCCGCTGCGTCTAATGACGGGATGCGCCACGTTATCTTACAGCGCAACACTTCGGATTCGCGGTCCGCGAGCCACAATTGGCCGAGTTCCCAACCGAGAGTTTCGCAAATTGCCTGGAGCAGCTTCGGTGCGGCGGCGGTGAGCGAATCGGCCTCAGCCAAAATTCGCGCCGCTTGATATTGCGCGGTCAGGCGACGCTCGAGGCTGTTGCGTTCAGTAATGTCGCGCGCAATGCCGGTGAAAAATCGGCGTCCGTTTTCAGTGAGCTCGCCAAATGACAACTCCAGCGGAATCTCTCGCCCGTTCTTGTGCAGTCCCGGCAGCTCAACTGCTTCCCAGGAAATATGATGTTCGCCGGTTGTGACATAGTGTTGCAAACCTGCGCGATGAATATGCCTGAGATACTCCGGCATCAGCATCGTTAAGGATTGTCCAATCAGTTCATCGCGAGTGTAGCCAAAAATTTTCTCAGTGGCGCGATTGACAAAGAGGATGGTGCTGGCTTCGTCGATGGTAATTATGGCGTCGGACGCAGTCTCAGCGATCACACGCGTGAGTTGGTGCGATTCGCTGGGAGAAACGTTTAGATTGTTCGCCGTGGAGTCGCTCATTAGCAGTGGAAAAGCTAAACCTATTTGGATCGCGCGTCAATTCGCGCTTTGACAACAGTAAATCGCCAATTGAAAATCGGCAATAGGTAATTTGCAAATGTATCCCACGGGAAATCTTTTTATTCCGGCGCCGCATGGGCGACTTGAAGCAATTTTGAAGCGGCCAGACGTCGGTCCGCTTCAGGGCGCAGCGCTGGTGCTGCATCCCCATCCACTGGGTGGCGGGACTATGCACAACAAGGTCGTCTTCCGCGCCGCAGCCGCGCTTAACGATGCAGGGCTTTTGGTTTTGCGAATTAATTTTCGCGGCGTTGGCCAGAGCACGGGTACGCATGACGAAGGTCACGGTGAACGCGATGATGTGCGCGCCGCGCTCGGCTATCTGATGGCGGATTATCCGGATCAGCCTATTACGCTTTGTGGATTCTCGTTTGGCGCGCGTATTGGTTTGGAGGTCGGAATCGCGGACCAGCATGTCGTGCGTCTAATCAGCATCGGCACACCCGTGGACAAGTATGACTTCGGTTTCCTGAAGAACTGTCGCAAGCCGATTCTCTTCGTTCATGGCGAGCATGATGAATACGGTGATGTGAAGCGCCTGCGTGAGCTGGTGGCTGAAATTTCAACTCAGGCTGCCGCCGAATTGCGAGTAATCGAAGGGACGGGACATTTCTTTGAGGATCATCTGGAAGAGTTGAAGAGCGCAATTACGGAATGGGTGTGCTAGGTATGAGCGAATGAATGAAAATGAAAGCCCGTGAAGCGGGCGACAGAAGTTAGAGAACACGAAGCGGTTCGACCGGATAACAGAATAGGCGGGTCGAAGAAGCGCCAAAGGCGCGCGATGTAATAGCCTGGGCCATCGGCCCAGGGAAACGTAGAGGTTTATGAATCAAGCCGCAACGCGGCGAAATGATCTCGATGAATAGGGTTCGATCGCGCGCCGTGTATTTCGCTCCTTCAGAGCTTCAAACGTATTAATCAACTTGTACCTGGGGCGCTGCCCCAGGCTTTTCCATTTCGCGCCGTTGGCGCTTCAATATCCATTCACGATTTACGATTCAGGATTCACGACTGTTCGCATCCCCTCGCTACTGCTCGGGGTTCTGTACCTTTTCGGCTGTCCGCTTCCCGGACTGCGTTGAAAACATGGTTTGCGTTCCCAGCGATGAATCGCTGGGCTATTTCCGATCGTCTTATAGACCGGTGATATGGTGAACAGATGCTCGGAGACATAGTAAACACATTTCCGCGGACTAAATTCTCTTCACTTATACCCCAGATATCCCCGCGCCACCAACAACTCTGCATTCAGAATCGCTGCTCCCGCCGCTCCGCGAATTGTATTGTGGCCCAGCGCCACGAATCGATAGTCGAGGACATTGTCGGATGTTATGCGTCCTACGGTGATGCCGCGGCTGAGGCCGATCAACCTCATCGCGAACTATCAGAGGCTTGTCCGGCGCGGAATGCAGCCTCAATTGCTGCGGTAGCGAAGTAAATGAAGATAGCGCTTCGCCAATTTGATCCAGTGATGCCGGCTCACCTAGCTTTACGCGTATCGAAGCCGTGTGGCCGTCGGTGACATTGACGCGGTTGCATTGCGCGCTTATCAGCATCTCAGCGCCGATGATTGCGCCATTCTTGATGCAACCAAGTATTTTAAGCGTCTCGCTTTCAACCTTCTCTTCTTCACCAGCAATGAACGGCACGACGTTGTCCGTCGCGTCGAGAGAGGCCACGCCCGGATAACCTGCACCTGAAAGCGCCTGCATCGTCGTCGCGATGCACGATGAAACGCCAAATTTGGAATGTAACGGTGCCAGGGCCATTACAATGACGATCACGGAACAGTTTGGATTCGTGACGATGAATCCATGATCGTAACCCCTGGCTGCGCGTTGCGCGTGGATGAGCTCCAGATGATCGTGGTTGACTTCGGGAATCAACAGTGGCACATCCGGGTCCATGCGATGTGGTGACGAATTGCTAATTACCGGAAATCCAGCGTGGGCGAAGTTTTCTTCCGCGCCCGTCGCAACTTCGCCGGGCAAACTTGAAAAAACAAAATCGCAATCAAGCGGCGGCTCGGGACGTTGCACGACAATTTTCTTAACGCGCTCGGGCATTTCGCCCGGCAGACGCCAGCCGCAGGCTTGCACGTAAGGCTTTCCTTGCGATCGATCGGAGGCCGCGAGCGCGGTGACTTCAAACTGCGGGTGCTCTTCCAGCAGTTGAATGAACCGCTGCCCCACGACGCCAGTAGCACCGAGAATTCCTACGCGAAATTTACCGTTCATTGGTTCTGGTCTCTCGTCTCTTGCAACGGTGGATTTTAACGCAAAGAACGCAGAGGATTCCGCAAAGGCGCGCGAAGGATTTCCTCTGCGGACCTTCGCGAAGATCTCTGCATTCTCTGCGTTTAATTCTTCACTGACCCAGAGATTTCAACGCTTCTCCCAAACGGCGGACGCCTTCGCTCAACCTCGACTCATCCGCGCAGAATGAAATCCGCAGAAACCCTTCGCTCTCACTGCCAAACGCCGATGCAGGGATCGTAACCACGCCATGCTCCAAACCCGCTTCGGCAACACGAAGTTCTTCACCGTGCCGGCTCACGTCGACCATTGTATAGAAGGCGCCGTCAGGTGTTACGCAAGGCAAGCCAAGATCGCTCCTCAATAGCGCGAGCAAATGGTCGCGCCGTCTCCGAAAAATCGCGCGCATCTGCTTTCGCGATACGGCCGCTTCGCTACTCCATGCAGCGAGCGCAGCCTTCTGCGAAATACTCGAGGCGCAAGTAACGACATACCCGTGCAGCACCAGGGCTGCTCGGATTACCGCCTCGTCGCCCGCTAACCAGCCGATCCGCCAGCCCGTCATGCGCATCGACTTTGAAAGCCCGCTGACTACGATCGTGCGGGGATAGAATTCAGAAATCGACGCCGGGCGTTCGGGCGTATAGTAAAGCTCACGATAAATCTCGTCGCTGACAATAAAAGCGTCCGAACCGCTAGCTGTGACGGCCTCAGCCATGCCTTGAAGATCACGCTGAGACAACGCGCGACCGGTTGGATTCGATGGGCTGAGGCAGATGATAACCTTCGTTCGCGGCGTGATGCGACTCTTGAAATCTTCCAGATCAAAACCGAAACGATTTTGCGCCGGCAAGCGATAATAGACGGCATTGCCGCCAGTCATGCGAGTGATCATTGGATAAGCGATGAAACCGGGATTAGGCAGCAGCACTTCGTCGCCTGGTTGGACCAGCGTCCTCAACGTCAAGTAAAGAGCTTCCTGCGATCCGGCAGTGACGATGACCTGATCGGGCGAAACTTTCAGGTCTGGATAATCGCCGGCGACGCGCTCTCGCAAAGCAGGCAGGCCTGCTTGTAAAGTGTATCCGTTCTGTTCTTCCTGAATGACGCGGATTGCTTCGCTGCGAATGACGTCCGGTGTCGGCAGATCAGGTTCACCGAGGCCAAGACTGATGCTCCCAGGCTTCGCGCGATCCGAGATCTTTCGAATCATGCTTTTTTCAATTCCGCGAAGAAATGGTGGTGGATGAAATTGTCTCAAGGAAAGAAATCCTTAGCGCCGGGCGTCGTCCGGAAATACTAATCAACATTGGCGACTTATACGTAACGATGCGTCTCGCCCCACATAGGCTGAGTCGGCAGAAAACCGTCCATCAGCGCAAGCTCATCGTCGAGTTCATCGCAGCCGCGTTCGCCGATTAATTTCTGCAAGCGCTTCTCATCAGCGACAGCGTTTGCGCTGAAGTACCATATACCTTGGTTCACTTTAAGCGGTGACACTCCGGCGTGAATAGAAAGATCCACTATCTTGCGGGCTGTCTTCAGATCATCACCGTTTAGCTGGTACTTCTTGCGATCTCCGCGAACTAGGTCGGGTTCGTCGCTTTCCAAAGCTTGCGCTGCTAACCGAACCCACACATCTATCGGCTGACACCACAAATAAGCGTTGCGGTTGTTGGCCAGTTTCGGTTCTGCATGAAACAACGTGACAAGGTCTCGAAGAAAGAATGATTTGAGTTTGTGCCCCATGCCCTTGAGCTCTAATTTCCTGAACGCGTCACTAAGCGCGCCTTCTTTCACCTGTTGTATTATCTCGCGAACATCAAGATGATCGATTCGTTGGTCGACTACCGGAATGTTCCCTTTCTTCCAGATCTTGCTTTGACAAAACTCGCCAAACACCTTGCCGAGTTCCTGGTGAGAACGCGCTATACTGCTGACGGCCTTTACCGCTGCGATGCGATATGCGCGGGGTGCGCCAGACCGCTCGAAAGCCCACCCGAACAAGAGAAGCTTCAAGCCATAATCTTTGTCCGTCGCCAACCGGTCTACATCGATATGACCAAGGTATGCCTTCACGTACCGATCTCCACAGCGGGCAAACCATCTGACTTTGTTGTATGTGTTATCTATAACCATTTCGCTTCAATCATCCCATGCAAACACAAAACTCCCTTGACGCAGATACGCGATGAAGTCCTTCAGAAACTCTGAAGATATTCCTCGGTTCGCAGATGCATATTCCTCTGCGGTCATGTCCTCGCGAATGAGAGTTGGGTGTTTAAAGGATTCTACTGCGAAGGTTCCGGCTTCAATCTGCTCTAAAGCCTTGGCCAGAGCAACCGCCAATCTTTCCGCATCTTCAGCCAAGATTTGTTTTGCGTATAGCCACTCCTCAGGTTTGTAATTATTTTCGAAACCGCCGGCGTTCGCCCAGTCTTCCTCGCCCCGCTTATCTGGAGGAACTGTTCCCAGTGATTTCCATCCATGCTCTTCTCCCGGCTTTAGAAGTTCTTCCCAGGTAAAAGCCGAACAGGTGAAGACACCCGCTTTGGAAGTCATTTCAACGATAAAAGCCATCACTAAATACTGTGTCCTAAGTAGCTCGTCGTCAAAGCAAATACGATCAGCTAGTTGCCTGCGTTTGCTTAGAATTCCAGCTTGTTGAAGAGATGTTCGTCTCCTTGCAGCGCCGCGTTGGCAGGCGTGTGCTAGGCCACTCTTCGCTGACTTGACGCAAGCCGCTGATTAACCACGCGCCAGAATATTGTTACTGCTTTTCTCTTTTCATCGAAGAAGTCTTCAAAGAAGCCGACTTTGTTGAGCGGTGGGGGATACGAGTACCGCTCTCCGTCCTCGCCAAACTCAGTAACCCAATCAACCGATTCTTGTGCATCGACCACTGAAAACAGATTACGTGGATATAAGAAGGGCCGACCAGCGTCGTTCAAGATGCGGAGATCATCGGCTTCGATCCCAATCACAACATACGATTGCCCGAACGTCAGGTCCCGGTAACGGCTATTCTTTTTCTTCAGTTTGACGATCATGATCGATTCACTCGCACTTGCTTCATTTCGAACCTTCCGAGTCCGGTATGCTCGTACCAATGGAATTCAAAATACTCACCGGCAATTTCAATCTGCGGACTGTTTTTCTTCACCCATTTTGATGCCCTGCCCCCGTATTGCACAACCAGACATCGAACGAGTAAGGTTGACGTCGATTCCCTGCCTCCGCCTGGTCTTCCGGATGTTAAGAACTACTCAACCGTCGGTCAAGCCTCGCAATTCAACGAAGCAAGTCCTCCAGTTGCGTCGCCGCATCAGTTTTCTCGTCGCGGTATTTCACGATTACGGGAGCATACACTGACAAACCCCATTCACGTCCCTTGTCGGTTTGCAGCGCGCGGGCGCCGGGCACGACGACCGCGCCCGCAGGAATTTCGACTGGCGATTCGCTTCTGCGCCGATAGACTTCTTCACGCACCAAATCGAAAACCGGAGTCGAGCCCGTCAAGATGGTTCCCGCAGCCAGCACTGCGCGCTCGCGCACGATTGTGCCTTCGTAAACGCCGCAGTTGCCGCCTACAATCACATCATCTTCAATAATCACGGGCATGGCTCCAGCGGGTTCGAGCACGCCGCCAATTTGCGCCCCGGCCGAGAGATGCACTCGTTTGCCAATCTGCGCGCAAGAACCAACCAGCGCATGGCTATCGATCATCGTCCCCTCATCGACGTACGCGCCAGCGTTCACGAACATCGGCGGCATGCAGACGACCCCTGGCGCAATATACGCGCCATCGCGAATGCTTGATCCGCCGGGCACGATTCGTACCCGATCTTCGGGTGAAAACTTTCTAATCGGGTAAGTATCTTTGTCGAGAAACTGAAGCGTTGCGTCGACAGGTGTCATTTCAATAATGGCCCCCATACGAAAGCCCCTCAGGATGCCGCGCTTTACCCAGGCGTTCGTTTTCCAATTGCCATCCGCGTTGCGTTCGGCAGAGCGAATCTCGCCGCGATTAAGGGCATTCTTGAACTCAGCGAACAACGCGAAGTCATCGTGGGAATACTCTCCGGTTTGTCGCGCTGCCAGTTCTTCGATTCGCTCACGCAGTGGCATGCGCACTCTCCAGCAGTCCGAGTTCAGCAATCACTTCGCGAATGCGCATGCGGCTCTGCTCCTGAATCGGCACCAGTGGCAGACGGAAGTTTTCTTCGAGCAATCCCAGCATCGCCATCGCGGCTTTGACCGGCCCCGGACTTGATTCGATGAAGTTCACTTCCATTAAAGACAACAGGTGATAATGCAGGTCGCGCGCTTTGACCCAATCACCCACCAGGGCCAGATCGGTCATGCGTGACATCAGATCGGGTACTTCATTCGAGGTTACCGAAACAATTCCTTCTGCGCCGAGCGCAATCAGCGGCAACGTAACCGCGTCATCTCCCGACAGCACAGAAAAGTTTGCGGGTCGCTCCCGCAAAATCTCCATAATCTGCGTCAGATTTCCTGACGCTTCTTTGATGGCTACAACGTTTTCGCAATCACGCGCCAGACGAAGAACTGTCTGCGCAGCGACGTTCGAAGACGTGCGACCCGGCACGTTGTACAGCATAATCGGAGTTTCAGGAATCGCCTCGGCAATTGCGCGAAAGTGCGCGTAGAGGCCTTCCTGTGTCGGCTTGTTGTAGTAAGGACCGACTTGCAGCACCGCGTCTGCGCCCAACTCGTGCGCTCGTTTCGAATAGTCGATCGCGGCTGCAGTTGAGTTACTGCCCGCGCCTGCGATCACGCGTGCACGCCCGCTCGCGACTTCGATTGTCAAGGCGATTATTCGCTGGTCTTCTTCTTCCGTCATGGTTGCGCTTTCGCCGGTCGTGCCACATGGGACCAGCAAACGAACGCCGCCAATGATTTGACGTTCGACCAGCGCGCGCACGCGATCTTCGTCAATCTCACCGTTTGCTTTGAACGGCGTAACCAACGCGGTAGCGCAACCGCGCATCCAGTCAACTTTCATCGTCATGGATCTGACTCCTTATTTCGATTCGATCTTCACAACTCGATTCTGAAGCTCCATAGGAGCGCAGCACTTATAGCCATCAATCTGTCTTTCATCTGAGCTCGGGAGGAGCGAAATATACATAGCGCTCCTACGGAGCAAATTTTGCGATGATCTCGTCGAACGCTTCCGAGAACTCATAAACACCCTTGCGCCCAACGATCCATTTCGCCGCGATTAAGGCGCCGGCCGCAAAGCCTTCACGCGACCGCGCGGTGTGGATCAGCAGAATTTGATCGGCGGAGGAATCGAACCCGACGCGATGCGTGCCGGGAATGTATCCTGCCCGCGTCGACATAATTGGAACTTCGCGGCCGAGGTGTGACGCAACTATCTCCCCAAGTTGCACAGCCGTACCCGACGGTGCATCGCGCTTACGCTTGTGATGAGCTTCTTCGATAAAGGCGTCGTAAGATTCCAGATCGTGAAACAACCCAGCCGCCAATGCTGCGATACGATAGAAAGCCTGCACGCCCACAGAGAAGTTGGCGCCATACACTAAAGCGCCTCCAGCTTCATTGACGATTCGCCTAACTTCATCCAGATCCGCCTGCCAGCCTGTGGTTCCTTCGACGAGCGGAACTTTCGCCAGCACGCACGTTGCAACGTTTCTCGTTACCGCAGAGGCGACAGAAAAATCGATCGCGACATCGCAGTCACGCAAAGCATTCGGGACATCGTCAAACTCGCTTGCGGCCTCGCGCGAACTGATGGTTACTGCGACTTCATCGCCCTGCTCATTTGCGAGCTTGGCAACCAGCTGGCCCATCGCGCCATATCCTATGAGAGCTATCTTCAAAAGTGAATTCCTTTGGGTGAATACAAGCTCGGTCCGAAGGCTTCAACAAATCCGCGAAGCGGATGGCAGATAGTAGCCCCGGGGGAAGCGAAGCGGAACTGGGTTACCGCCTTTCATGTTTGCAAAGCCCGCTCTGGCGGGTAAAAGATTCTGTCGACCGCTGAAGCGGGCTCGAAAAAATATTGGTGTCGGCTTCACCCCGGGCTAAATGGTTCCGTCCGCTTCGCGGACTCGTTGAAAGGTTCATTGTCGAATTGAGCGTTATTCAGATTTCTCTGTTCGTTCCAGGAGCCTGCGCACAAGACTGTCGTAAATATCCACGGCCTTCAGCAACTCGTTCTTCTCCACGCGCTCATCCTCGGTGTGGGCTACGAGAATCGAGCCGGGGCCAATCAGTAAAGCATGTCCCCAATTCGTCAAATAGGGAATGTCCGTAGTAAAGCGCACGATGGTTTGTTCGAAACCGTCGAGCGCCAGCAATCGCACCGTATCATGCACTGATTTGTAATTCAGTGAAGCTCGCCCGGCAACCGCGGTCTCAAGAAGTCTCTTCACTCTCTCCGCGTCCGTCGCGAGACGAATCTGTAGGGTCGTCTGCGCTTCGCGGGGAATCACGTTTGCCCGCGTGCCGCCAGACATCACTCCTATGTTGCATGTAGTTTCGCCAAACGTTTTGTCCGAAGGCCATTCAATCTTGCGCACATCATCAAGCACGTCGAGCAGCTTTTCGATCGCCGACTCGCCTTGCTCGGGATAAGCCGAATGCGCTGCCCGACCCTGGGTTTCGATTGTTACCTGTAGAGACCCCTTTGTGCCTACGGCCAATCGATTGTCTGTTGGCTCGCCGTTAATCAAATACTCAGAAGACGACGCGAGCGGATGCGTGTTAGCAGTTTTCGCGCCCGCGCTGGTCAGCTCTTCGTCTACAGTGAAAAGCAAACCGATATCGTTTAGGCGCTCAGCGCGCAGTTTTTCAGCGGCAGCAATCTGCGCCGCGATAATTCCCTTCGCATCACATGCACCCCGACCATAAATGAATTCTTCGTCTTCATGCGATTCAATATGCGGTGGTACGGTGTCCATATGAGTAGACAGCACCACGCGCGGAGCCGCGCCGGTTGTCGCCAGAATGTTCGCGCGCTCGGGGGACAGTTCCTGTAATTCAACCTGGTAACCGCGCCGGTTAAGCAACTCAGCCAGCGATGTTCCAATTTGAAATTCCTCGCCGCTGACCGAAGGAATATCGATAAGTTCACGAGTAAGCTTAAAAACATCGATCGGTCCGGGGCTGTAGCCCAACCGCGAGGGAGGACTCTCCGGATTCACGCCGGGACCTCCTCAGCCATGGTAGCCGCTCGCGCAGTATCCGTTTCAAAGCACACCCTATGCAACCGGGTAATCACCTCGCGCGCGTAAGCTTCATCGACCATGAAAGTCAAATTCACGCTCGAGGCACCGACTGAAATCATTGACACGTTGATGTCGCCGATCGCCGAGAATACACGGGCTGCGATCCCTGGAGTATTACGCAAGCCTTCGCCAATCACTGAGACGATCGTGCGCTGCCGTTCGACTTCTACTGTCCCGAGCTCTTGAAGGTCCGAAACAATCTCAGCCAGATTGCCGGCATTATCGAGCGATAGCGAAACGCTGACTTCGGAAGTTGTCACCACGTCAACGGCAGTCCGATGTCGATCGAATACTTCGAACAGTCCGCGCAGAAAACCATAGGCGCCAAGCATTCGGGCCGAAGTTACCTGCACGGTCGTAATTCCGTTCTTGTGCGCGATGGCTTTGACAGTTTGAGGGGCGGCTTCGGATTCGGCAACGATCAGCGTGCCCGCTTCGTGTGGAGAGCGCGAGTTGCAGACGCGTACCGGAATATCTTGATCGATGGCCGGCTGAATTGTCTTCGGATGCAGGACCTTCGCGCCAAAATAAGCGAGTTCCGCAGCTTCCTGATAAGAAAGCACTGGAATCGTGTGCGCCTGGGACACGACGCGGGGATCGGCAGTCAGCACGCCACTTACATCGGTCCAAATCTGAATCTCACGGGCCGTCAGGGCTGCGCCGACAATCGCAGCAGAATAGTCTGAACCGCCACGTCCCAGAGTAGTCGTAACGCCCTTCGTTGTGCTGCCAATGAAGCCGCCAAGGACTGGAGTTTCGTTTCTATCTAGTAGCGGAACCAGCTCACCTCGGGTAGCTATTGAGCTTTCCGCGAGTGGCGCGGCGCTGCCGTAATTGTCATCAGTCTTGATGCAACGCCGCGCATCGACATAACGCGCTGAGACCTCGTTGTTGCGCAACACGGCCGCAAGCAATTGCGAAGAAAGTAATTCACCGTACGCGATAATTTCGTCTTGCAGCGGCGGAGATGTTACGGGATGCGCCGCGATGATCTTATGTAGCTGGCGAATACGCCGCTTTGCTTCGATAATTGCGGATTCAATCTCCGCTCGAGAATTAGCGTCAAGCAATTCGTTTGCGATTGTTGCGTGTCGGCCGAAAAAATCGTCGAGCGATTTCGTGGCGGCGCGCACGTCTCCGCCGGCCGCTCTTTCGACACTCGACAGCAGGGCGTCCGTGAAACCGCCGATCGCTGAGACCACGACTACGGCGGGCTCGCCCGCTGCTGATCGCACAATGCGCGCGACATTGCGAAAGGCATCGGCGTCCTCGACAGACGTGCCGCCGAATTTCATGATTATGGGCTTTGTTCGCACTATCGTGACTCGTCTCTGTTCCTCCGTGTCCTCTGTGGTGAATTCAATCAAACCACAGAGGACACAGAGAAAAGCAAAAAGGCCAGTCGCAAAGCATACGACCGGCCCCTCAAACTTGAGAAACTTTCGCGCCGTAAAACATGGCGCGCGTACTGTCGTAGCCCTCCACCGCGTGGCTTAGATTCTAGTCGCGCGAGCAATCACGGACTGAAGTCATGCCACTCTTTATGGTGACAGTCCTGCGGATTTAGCCGCAGCGACCAACTCATCGCGCCCGAAGACGCGCGACAGTTTCGGCGGCCTCTCCCTTTCGTTGAACCATCTGCGAACGCTTCTCGTTCTCCGATTCGGCTACTCTTGAAGGCCGCGCCTCTACCTTTGAGATGCAAAAGATCTTATTGCACGAAAGGCGACCTTAAGGGGTACATCGGCGCTTTGTCAAGGGCCGATTGCCCGCGGCTTGATTGGCAACTCTACGCTCTCGTACAATCTCAAACTGAGTTTAGAGTTCACGCTTTTAGCGTGTATTACCAGGACAAGCTGAAGCTTGAACTCCAAACACCCAAAAGCATCATGAATCTCGACAAAGTACTAACCAAAGTTTTTGGCAGCAGCAACGAACGTTTTCTTAAGGGCATTCGGCCGTTGATTGCCAGAATCAACGAGCTGGAGCCGGAAATTCAGAAGCTTTCGGACGAACAGCTGCGCGAGCGCACCGCTTTCCTTAAGGCACAGATCGGCGACGCCGTGAAAGATGCGCGCGACAAGGATGACCGGAAATATCGCGAGCAGGAAGCGCTCAATGAAATTCTGCCGGAAGCGTTCGCCATTGTGCGCGAAGGCAGCGTGCGCACAACCGGCATGCGTCACTTCGATGTCCAGCTAATCGGCGGCGTTGTGCTACACCAGGGCAAGATCGCCGAGATGCGCACCGGTGAAGGCAAGACTCTGGTTGCAACGTTGCCGGCTTACCTCAACGCTCTGACAGGTCGTGGCGTGCATGTTGTGACCGTGAATGACTATCTGGCGTCGCGCGATGCAGAGTGGATGGGTCAGATCTATCGTTTTCTCGGACTGGAAGTCGGCTGCATTCAGAACGACATGGATGATTTCGAGCGCCAGACCGCCTATGCTGCCGACATCACCTACGGCACGAACAACGAGTTCGGCTTTGACTATCTGCGCGACAACATGAAGTTTGACCTGGCGACTTGCGTGCAGCCCGGTCATTACTACGCAATCGTCGACGAGGTTGACTCGATTCTGATCGATGAAGCGCGCACGCCGCTGATCATTTCCGGCCCCTCGGAAGAATCCACCGATAAGTACTATCAGGCAAATGCAATCATTCCTCAGCTTCAGCGCGGCGAAGAGCTGGCCGAAGGACAGAAGACCGGCGACTACATAGTCGATGAAAAGAACCACTCCGCGGTATTGACGGAAGAAGGTGTCGACAAAGCGGAACGCCTGCTGGGCGTGGGCAATCTTTATGATCCTTCGAACATGGAATTGCTGCACTGTGTCGAGCAGGCGTTGAAAGCGCATACGCTTTACCGGCTCGATCATCAGTACGTCGTGCAGGATGGCGAAGTAATCATTGTCGATGACTTCACCGGCCGCTTAATGAAGGGACGGCGCTGGTCCGACGGTTTGCACCAGGCCGTCGAAGCGAAAGAGGGCGTGAAGATCGAACGCGAGAACCAAACTCTCGCAACCATTACGCTGCAGAACTATTTCCGGCTCTACGAAAAACTTTCCGGCATGACGGGAACCGCAGAGACCGAAGCGGCCGAGTTCGACTCGACTTACAAACTCGAAGTTGTCGTCATTCCCACGCACATGCCGATGGTTCGCAAGGATAATCCTGACATGATCTATCGAACGTTGCCCGAAAAGTGGGACGCCGTCGTGGAAGAGATCGAGGAGCGCTACGAGCATGGGCAGCCGGTGCTGGTCGGCACGGTGTCGGTGGAAAACTCAGAATTGATAGCGCGCCGGTTGCAACGCGTGAGCGTTCCGCACAACGTCCTGAACGCGAAATATCACGAGCGCGAAGCCGAGATTGTCGCGCAGGCGGGGCGCAAAGGCGCCATTACGATTGCCACGAACATGGCCGGCCGCGGCACTGACATTCTGCTGGGTGGCAACCCTGATTTCATGGCGCGCGAGTTTCTCAAAGAACAGGAGATCGATCCGGACGAAGCGAGTGAATCACAGTGGCAGGAACAGTACGGACGCGCCAAACGTATCGTCGAGGCCGAACACAAAGAAGTTGTTTCGCTGGGCGGCCTGCACATTCTTGGCACTGAGCGTCACGAGTCGCGCCGTATCGACAATCAGCTTCGCGGACGCGCCGGCCGCCAGGGCGACCCGGGTTCATCGCGCTTTTTCCTTTCTCTCGAAGATGATCTCATGCGCATCTTCGCGGGCGACAAGGTCAAGGCGCTGATGCAGCGACTGGGCATGGAAAAAGGCGTGGCCATCGAATCGAAGATGGTTTCGAAGCGCATCGCGGCGGCGCAAAAGTCCGTCGAAGGGCGCAACTTCGAAACGCGCAAGCACCTACTGGAATACGACGACGTAATGAACAAGCAGCGCGAGACGATCTATGGCTTGCGCCGGCAGTTGATGGAAGAGCCTGATCAGCGCGAATACCTGGTGGGTGAAACCGGCGTGGCGCGCGATCTGCTAGGTGACCTCACCAAGCAATATCTTGATCCGAATCAGTCGCCTGACGAATGGGACGTCGAAAATTACAAAGTACAGATTCATACTATCTATGCTCTGGATGGCGATGCGGAAGGAATCGATTTCCGGAATCTGACCTCGCCCGAGATCGAAGACGGCATCTGGGAAAAGCTGAAAGCCAAGTACGCCGAAAAGGAAAAACAGATTGGCGAAGAAGCGATGCGCACTTACGAGCGCATCATCATGCTCAACATCATCGACGCGCAGTGGAAAGATCACCTGCTGGCGCTCGATCATTTGAAGCAGGGCATCGGCCTGGTTGGCTACGGACAAAAAGATCCGCTGGTTGAATACAAGAAGGAAAGCTTCGACATGTTTCAGGCGATGCTTGATCGCATCGACACCACCACCATCCGGTCGCTATTCAACCTGCAAGTAGTCGCCGAACAGGCGCCGACGGAATTGCAGCGTCGTCGCGCAGCCGCCCGCCGTACATCGATGAATTTTACCGGCCCCAATCAGGGCGCCGCTGCGGCGGGCGAAGAAGCAGGGAAAATAAAAACCGTCGTGCGCGGCCAACCCAAAGTCGGCCGCAACGATCCCTGCCCGTGCGGTTCGGGAAAGAAATACAAGAAGTGCCACGGTGCGATTTAGACGAATCATGGCCAGTCGACTACCGTTCCGATGCTTCTTTGCTCTTTTGATCGGAAGCTTCGCCGCTTCCGTGTTTTCGTACGGACACACGACAACCGCAGTTCAGGAAGTCACGCTTGAACAACTGGAGGCGCGGCTGCAGAAGGAGTACGCGGTTATTGAGGATCGTTTTGCCCACGGGCCCGCAAAATTGGTCTATCCCTCGGATCCACGTCGACGGCTGCGCGAATGGCAAGACGATCTTGCGCAAAGCTTCGTCAAAGCCGGCGCGACGATCGAACAAATTCTTGCGTTGCATCCGCCGAATGAAGAGACGTGGCGCGAGCGTCGCGCCACGATGCGTCTCTATTCTCAACCGACAAGCCCGCCCGAAAGTCGCACAGTTTTATTTTTAGATAACAAATAGAAGAAGTGACAGGGCCGGCACGACGTGAACTCGACGCTGATGTTTGGCGCCAGCAACTGGAACAAGTCCAGAAGCTCACTACGCCATTGGTGAGGCAAGCTTCATCCCGCCATCAAGGACGGGAGCCCAGTTTCGATGTATATTCAGCTCGAATACAACTTTAATTTGTACTGACAAGGTGATGAACTAAGTCATCCTGCATAAATTTGCCGGAGAATTGGCCTTCTAAGTACAGCCAGCAGCATGTCAGCTAATCCCGTCGTCCAATCCATTATCTCCGGTAAGGCTCCGCCCGCGGCGCGGCTTGCGGCGGCGCGTGGGATGTTGCCGCTGCCCCAAGCTGACTTGCTGGAAGTGCTGATTCACTTGCGTGCGGAAGGCGATCCGGAAGTCGCGCGCGCTGCCCAGGCGACTCTCGACGCTCAGAACGCTAACGATCTTCTCAGCGTTGCCAAGGCGCACCAAACCGCCCCAGCTGTCCTCGGTTATTTGGCGTCGATTAATGCTGCTATCCGGGAAATCCATGAAGCAGTCGCTGCAAATACCAACACGCCCGATGAGGCAGTGGCGCTTTTATCTCGCGCAACGACCGAGAGTTCTCTGCTGGAGTTGATCGCGCTCAATCAGCAGCGCCTGATCCGTTCACCCGCGATCATTGATGCGATCCTCGCCAACCCGGCGCGCACCAGTGAGGCCGAACGTCGAGCCAAAGAAATTCGCCGCGAATTTTTCGAAAAGGAACGCGGAGCGCGTCAAATTGCGGACGAACTCCGGGCGCGCGGAAACAACGCCGCAGCCGAGTTCTTTGAAAGCGCCGAGCTGGCCACGGTTACCGGCGAGTTGTCGGTCGACGATGCCTGGGTGATTGCCCAGCACATTGAAGTGTCCGACGCGGACATCGACGACTCATGGTTGGCACGGGAATTGATGGATGAGATGTTGGCCGAAACTCTTGAGCAAACTGCCACCAACGCGCAAACCGTCATCAATGCCGAGCGCCTGGAAATCGGTGAGGTGCCTCCGGAACGCATCTCGTTAATCCGGCGGATTATGTTTATGACAGTCAGGGATCGAGTCAAGCTCGCGCTCAAGGGTGATCGTGAAGCGCGCGGCATTCTGATTCGGGACGCAAACAAAGTTGTCGCAACCGCGGTCATTCATAATCCGCGACTCACGGACCAGGAAGTTGAAAACGTCGCCGCGATGCGCACCGTGTCAGACGAAGTATTGCGGCTAATCGGCATGAATCGCGCGTGGGCTCGTTCGTATCCGATCATTCACAACCTCGCCCGCAATCCGCGCACACCGCTGGCAACCGCCATTCATGTCTTGCCGCGTATTCGCACGAAGGATTTGAAATCAATCTCGCAGAACCGGAACATCTCCGAAGCTGTTCGCCGCCAGGCTTATAGGCTTTCTGAAATGCGGACGCCCACTGGGTAGTAAACTCACCAGGTGATGATCCAGTTTGCCAGCATGCTCCTGGGCTTACGCTGTCACAGACCTGTCACGATTTTCTCAATTTTCGCTTGACGCCAGCTGCCAGACCGGTATAATTTCGGTCTTACCGGACAAATCAGGTGTTTGAAATAAGGGAGTTCAGGTAGGGCCTTCAAATGGCGGTAGCGAATTTTCTGGACTGATGCGGTA
>WNFY01015183.1_pt1 | contig 20725 bp, 11 predicted proteins | sample 5400091 | NCBI WGS metagenome assembly WNFY01 (sample SAMN13153364, study PRJNA577476) | soil metagenome | isolation source: 60 cm soil or saprolite under grassland replicate 1 | place: USA:California | collected 2016-06-15
GCAACATCTGGCGCACGATGATTTCGATGTGCTTGTCGTTGATCTCCACGCCTTGCAGCCGGTATACCTCCTGCACTTCGTTCACTAAATGCTCCTGCAAATCCTGCGGTCCGCAGACTTCGAGGATTTCGTGAGGAACAACAGGGCCTTCCGTAAGCTGCTGGCCTTTCTTCACAAAATCGCCCTTGAATACGATGATGTGTTTGGTGAGCGGAATCAGGTGTTCTTCTTCGGCTCCGGTATCGGGGTCCTTTAAAATCAGGCGTCGTTTGCCGCGGACAGTTCCGCCCATCTCGACCACGCCATCAATCTTGGCAATCTCTGCCGCGTCCTTCGGCCGGCGGGCTTCGAATAATTCGGCCACGCGCGGCAAGCCGCCGGTGATGTCCTTGGTTTTCGCGACTTTGCGCGGCGTTTTTGCCAAGAGCGCGCCTGCGCGCACTTTCTGCCCTTCTTCGACGATGACGTGGGCGCCAGCGGGGATCGAGTAACTGGCAAGCAGTTCCTTCTTTTCACCCACGATGATAATCTGCGGATGCAAATCCTCCTTGTGCTCGATAATCACGGTGCCCATGAGGCCGGTCGCTTCATCGACGTCGCGTTTGATCGTGACACCGGCGATCATATCGCGGAATTCGATCGTGCCGCCTTTGTCGGTGAGAATCGGAACGTTGTAAGGGTCCCATTGTGCGAAAGTCTCACCTTTCTTAACCGCGCTTTCGTCAGCTTTAGAGATCATTGAGCCAATCACCACGTTGTGACGCTCCAGTTCGCGGCCTTCCGCGTTGTGCACGCTGATCGAGCCGTTCTTATTCAGAACAATCCAACTGCCGTCGAGCGCCTGCACCGTTCGCAGGTCGTTGAACTGAACAGTGCCATCGTTCTTCGCCTTGATGATCGGTTGCTTGAAAGTCTGACTGGCCGTGCCGCCGATGTGGAATGTTCGCATTGTCAACTGTGTTCCCGGCTCGCCGATCGATTGCGCTGCGATAATGCCGACTGCTTCGCCCAGCTTCACGAATTGGCCCGTGGCAAGATTGCGGCCATAGCACATCGCGCATACGCCGCGACCACACTCGCACGTAAGCACCGAGCGAATCTTCAAGCTTTCTACACCGATTCGCTGAAGCTCGGCCGCGATTTTCTCATCGATGAGCTGGTTTGCCTTGACGATTTTCTTCTTCTTCTCGACAGGGTCCGCGATCGTCTCACAACTGACGCGACCAATAATGCGCTGGCCGAGATCGACGACCTCTTCATCGCCTTCATAGATCGAGCGCACCACAATTCCATTTACCGTGCCGCAATCTTCTTCGTTGATGATGACGTCCTGCGCTGCGTCCACCAGTTTGCGGGTAAGATAACCCGAGTCCGCGGTCTTGAGCGCCGTGTCCGCGAGACCCTTGCGCGCCCCGTGCGTGGAAATGAAGTATTCGAGCACGGTCAGCCCCTCGCGGAAGTTTGACGTGATCGGCCGCTCGATAATTTCGCCGCTCGGTTTGGCCATCAAACCGCGCATGCCGGCGAGCTGCCGCACCTGCTGACGGTTGCCGCGTGCGCCGGAATCGACCATCAAGTAAACAGGATTCAGTTCCTTGCGCCCCTCGTTGTGTTCGAGGGTACGGAACATCACGCTGGAAATTTCGTCTCCGGCGTGCGTCCAGATGTCGATGATCTTGTTGTAACGCTCGCCATCGGTGATGATGCCTTTGCGATATTGCTGCTCAACCTGCCGGATTTGCTTGTAAGCATTTTCGAGCTCCGTCTGTTTCTCTTTCGGAATGATCATATCCGAAATTCCAATCGAGATGCCGGCTTTGGTTGCTTCGGTAAAACCGAGCTCCTTCAATTTGTCCAGGGTCGCGACTGTTTCAGCCGGTCCCGCGATCTGATAACAGCGCCAAATGATGTCGCTTAGTTGCTTTTTGCCCGCGGCCTTATTGAAAAATCCGAGTTGTTTTGGCCAAATTTGATTGAAGATGACGCGGCCCGCGGTGGTCTCGATCGTCTTTGTCTCCGCATTTCCATAGATCGTTTGTTTGCCAAAGTCGGGGTTTTTAATCCTGATGCGATCATGCGTCCGAATGCTGCCTTCGGCCATGGCGAACTCCACCTCAGCCGGATCGGAAAATAGCGGGAGACGCCCGTCAGCGTCACTGCCGGCGGCCCGTCGCGGATTTTGCGTGAGGTAATAACAGCCGAGTGTGATGTCCTGGGAAGGCGTCGTAATCGGCTTACCGCTGGAGGGAGAGAAAATATTGTTCGGGGCTAACATCAGCATGCGCGCTTCCATTTGTGCCTCCACCGAAAGCGGCACATGCACGGCCATCTGGTCGCCGTCAAAGTCAGCATTGTAAGCGGTGCAAACCAGCGGATGGATGCGAATCGCTTCACCTTCGATTAATTGCGGCTCAAAAGCTTGGATTGACAATCGATGCAACGTCGGCGCGCGATTGAGCAATACGGGATGGCCTTTCGTTACCTCATCCAGAATGTCCCAAACTTCCGGCGTCTGCCGTTCGATCATCTTTTTCGCGCTGCGCACGGTATGGACATAACCAAGATCTTTCAGCCGGCGGATGATGAACGGCTCAAAAAGAACGAGCGCCATCTTTTTGGGCAGACCGCATTGATGAAGTTTCAGCTCTGGTCCGATGACAATGACCGAGCGGCCTGAATAATCGACGCGTTTGCCGAGCAGGTTCTGGCGGAAACGCCCGCCTTTGCCTTTGAGCATGTCGCTAAGCGACTTGAGTGGCCGATTTCCCGCGCCGGTAACCGCTCGACCATGCCGTCCATTGTCGAACAGCGCGTCCACGGCTTCCTGCAGCATTCGCTTTTCGTTGCGAATGATGACGTCCGGGGTTTTGAGCAAAAGCAGGTTTTTGAGCCGGTTGTTGCGATTAATAACGCGACGATACAGATCATTCAGGTCCGAGGTCGCAAAACGTCCACCTTCAAGCGGAACGAGTGGTCGCAAATCCGGCGGGATCACCGGCAGCACATCGAGGATCATCCATTCGGGGCGCGCGTGTGAATTCTGAAAGCCTTGAACGAGCTTCAGCCGTTTCGCGAGTTTTTTACGAATCTGTTTGCTCTTGGTGGCGCCCATCGCCTTTTCGAGCTCTTTGTTGAGTTTGTTGAGGTCGATCTCGGCGAGGAGCTTTTTAACTGCTTCCGCCCCCATACCGGCGACGAAATCTTCGCCATACTGCTCCTGCGCTTCACGGTATTCGACTTCGTTAAGCAGTTGCGCTTTCTGCAGCGGCGTTTTGCCAGGATCGATAACAATATAGTCCTCGTAATAAATGACGCGCTCAAGCTGACGCGCGCTCATGTCGAGCATCAGCCCGATGCGCGATGGCATGCATTTGTAGAACCAGATGTGTGAAACTGGCACGGCCAACTCGATATGACCCATCCGTTCGCGCCGGACGCGCGCCAGCGTCACCTCAACGCCGCACCGATCGCAGATGACGCCCTTGTGTTTAATGCGCTTGTACTTTCCGCAGGAGCATTCCCAATCTCGTGTCGGACCAAAAATTCGTTCACAGAAGAGGCCGCCCTTCTCCGGTTTAAAAGTCCGGTAATTGATAGTTTCCGGATTTTTGACCTCTCCCTTGCTCCACGATCGCATAGTGTCGCTGGACGCGACACCGATCGCGACCTGATCAAAACCCACGGGGCGCTCCTCGCCCACTAACTCACGCCAGGAATGTTCGTTCATAATTTATCCAAGTAATTGCCGATCTGAAATTAGGCGACGTTCTCCAGAAAGCTGCTGGGGGCCTGGCCACCGACCTTTACATCGAGACCGAGGCTCTGCATTTCCTTGATGAGCACGTTGAAAGATTCAGGCGTACCCGCTTCGAGTGAGTTGTCGCCTTTGACGATCGATTCATAGATGCGCGTCCGGCCCTGCACGTCGTCCGATTTAACCGTAAGCAGCTCCTGCAGGGTGTAGGCGGCTCCGTATGCCTCCAACGCCCACACTTCCATTTCGCCGAAGCGTTGTCCGCCGTATTGCGCCTTGCCCCCGAGCGGTTGTTGCGTGACGAGCGAGTACGGTCCCACGGCGCGCGCGTGAATTTTGTCAGCCACCAAATGGCCGAGCTTCATCATATAGATATGGCCAACCACCACTTCCTGATCGAAAGGATCGCCGGTCCGTCCATCGAAAAGCCGCGCTTTACCAGTCTCTTGTACCCAGGAGAAGCCTTCCTTCTTCTTCGCTTCCTGCAGATATTCGCGAATCTGTTTTTCCTTGATTCCATCGAAGACAGGGGTCGCCACTCGGAATCCGAGTGCCTTCGCAGCAACTCCCAGATGGGTTTCCAAGACCTGGCCGACGTTCATGCGGCTCGGTACACCCAGCGGATTAAGCACGATCTCGACCGGCGTTCCATCTGCCAGGAAGGGCATGTCTTCTTCAGGAACGATGCGTGCAACGACGCCTTTGTTTCCGTGGCGACCGGCCATCTTGTCGCCGACGCTCAACTTGCGCTTGCTCGAAATATAAACCTTAACCTGCTTGATGATCCCTGGATCGATGTCATCGCCGCTCTCTACCCGATCTACAGCACGCTCGCGTTCAAGCTCCAGTTCCGCGAACTTGTGTTCGTATGAACCAATAATCTCGCGGATTTTGTTACGGATGGGGCTCGGATCAATCTCGATGTGATCGTGCACTATCGCGAGCTTTCGCAATAATGTTTTGGTGATCTTGCGATTGGCTGGAATGATGATTTCGCCGGTCTCGGCATTTACGACGTCGAGAGGGATTTTTTCGCCAAGCAGGATATTTGAAAGCGCATCGGTCAGTTGTTCGGTCAACTCGTCTTTCTTGCGCCTGTTTTCTTCACCGATAGTTTTGAGCTGTCGTTTGGTTTCTGCCGGCGTGAGTTTTTCGCGCGAGACTTCTCGACGGGACGAGACTTTTACGTCCATCACGATTCCGTAAGTGCCCGAAGGAACGGTAAGCGAAGTGTCCTTCACGTCGGCGGCTTTTTCGCCAAAAATCGCCCGGAGCAATCGTTCCTCAGGCGCCAATTCGGTCTCGCTCTTCGGCGTGATTTTGCCCACCAGGATGTCGCCCGGCTTCACTTCCGCACCGACCCGCACGACGCCATCGGGGCCCCGATCTCGAATTCGTCGATGTGAATAGAGGTATAGATGTCTTCTTTCACCACTTTCTCCGAGATCATGATGGCATCTTCGAAGTTGTATCCGTTCCAAGGCATGAACGCGACGAGCACATTGCGGCCAAGCGCAAGTTCGCCACGGTCGGTATTCGGACCGTCGGCGATGACTTGGCCGCGTTTTACATGCTGGCCTTTGCGCACGATCGGTTTCTGATTCACGCAAGTGCCGGCGTTTGAGCGCATGAATTTGCGCAACTCGTAAACATGAATTCCCGCGGCGGGATCCGTCTTTAGTTTCTTTTTGCTTTCGGGCAGATGTCCATCCTTCGTGACAACGATCTGATCAGCTGTGACCGAAGCGACTTTGCCACTCTCGGTCGCCAGGACAACGGCGTGGGAATCTCGCGCCACTTTCTCCTCCAGGCCTGTGCCAACAAGAGGCGCCTCGGAAACAATGAGCGGCACGCCCTGGCGCTGCATGTTCGAACCCATCAACGCCCGGTTTGCGTCGTCGTGTTCAAGAAACGGAATTAGACCCGCCGCCACCGAAACCAGCTGCTTGGGCGACACGTCCATGTAATGCACCTTCGACGGATCGACTTCGAGAAAGTCGCCCCGATACCGCACCGATACTTTTTCTCCGGTAAAACGCCCGCGTCCGTCAATTGGCGCGTTGGCCTGCGCGACGAGGAAGTTCTCTTCGCGGTCGCCCGTGAGATAGTCAATCTGATCGGTAACGCGGCCATTCTCCACCTTGCGATATGGCGTCTCGATAAAACCGAATTCATTGATGCGCGCGAATGTGCTCATCGAGCTGATCAGACCGATGTTTGGACCTTCAGGGGTCTCGATCGGGCAAATGCGGCCGTAGTGCGACGGATGAACGTCGCGCACCTCGAACCCAGCGCGTTCACGGCTCAAGCCTCCAGGCCCAAGCGCCGACAAACGCCGTTTGTGCGTCAACTCTGCCAACGGATTGGTTTGATCCATGAATTGTGAAAGCTGCGAGCGACCAAAGAAATCGCGGATGACTGCGCTGAGCGCCTTCGGGTTGATCAGCTTTTGCGGCGTCATCCCGTCCACATTGATGTCGAACAGCGTCATGCGCTCTTTGACCAAACGTTCGGTGCGAGCAAGACCAATACGGCACTGATTCGCCAGCAGCTCACCGACCGTCCGCACGCGGCGGCTGCCCAGGTGATCGATATCGTCAAGTGTGCCCTCGCCCCGGCGCAAGTTGATCAAATACTTGATGGCCGCGATAAAATCCTTATCCGTCAAAATACGCTCACTGGAATCGACGTTGATTCCGAGTTTCTGGTTGATCTTGTAGCGGCCGACGCGTCCCAGATCGTATTTCTTTGGGTCGAAAAAGAGCCTTTTGAGCAAAGCGCGCGCATTTGCCACCGTGGGGGGATCCCCGGGGCGCAGACGTCGGTAAATATCTTTGAGAGCTTCTTCCTGGTCGTGCGCCGGATCTTTCCGCAGCGCCTTAACGACTGTGTCGTCGTTCGAAATGTCGATCACTTTCACCTCGTGAATCTTCAGCGCCATGATCTGCCGAACGGTCGCCAGGGTGAGAGGCTCGAACGCGCGCGCCACCGTCACCTCACCATCACGGATCTCGGCCGTGAGAACTTTGGTGGCCAGCTGCTCTTCGTCGAGCTTTTCGCTCAGCTTGAGATTTTCAACGTTGTAAAAAAGCTTGATGACTTCTTCGTCAGAGCCGTAACCGAGCGCGCGCAGGAACGTTGTGGCGAGAAACTTGCGGCGCCGCTTGCGTCGATCGAGGTAAATGTAAAGAAGATCAGCCGTATCGAACTGCACCTCGATCCACGAACCGCGGTCCGGGATGATGCGGAAGCTGTAGAGCACCTTGCCGTTGACGTGAACGGTGGATTCAAAAGCGATTCCTGGCGAGCGGTGTAGCTGGCTCACCACCACACGCTCGGCGCCATTGATGACGAATGTGCCTTGGGGCGTCATGAGCGGGATTTCGCCCATGTAAACCTTCTCTTCCTTGGTCCCTTTTTCCTCGCGCAATTGGAATGTGACATGCAATGGCGCGCTGTACGTCTGACCTTCGCGCTGCGCCTCTAGCGCGGACAGTTTCGGTTCGCCAATTTCGTAGTGACTGAAATCGAGCACTGCTTTTTCATCGTAGCTCTCGATCGGAAAGACTTCTTTAAACACAGCCTGGAGCCCCTGATTCTTCCGCTTCGAAAACGGCACATCTTTCTGAAGAAAATCGACGTATGAATTGAGCTGAACCTCAATCAGATTCGGTGGTTCAATGCCCTCTTTGATGCTTCCAAAGTAAATGCGTTCCGACATAATCACTAGACCAAGAGTTGACCCTCGCACCGGCCGCACCAAATCGCGTCCGACGCGGGTGAGATTTTAGGGGATGAGCGACGAGCGAGGGGCACAAAAATGACACCAAAACAGCGGCCTGTCAAATTCGCCACCGTTCTGCTGCCACTTCTGTGTTTTGCCGTCGAGCGCCGGGTTAAAAATACCTTTTGCCTATCCTTAACAAAATTTCACGTTATATGAAAACGTCCGCCGCGCAAGTAAAATGTAGCGCGTGCGAGGAGGTCGATTACGCAGCTCCGATGAGATGCATGTGTCCTGTTGCTCTCATGTGTCCCATCGGCGCAGGCCGCTACCACAAACGCGCAAAAGGCCTGCGCATAATGCGCAGCCTATTTAATTTCAACCTTCGCGCCTGCGGCCTCGATCTTCTTCTTGATCTCGTCCGCTTCTTCCTTTGTCACGCCTTCCTTAATGGTCTTGGGCGCTCCTTCAACGAGCGCCTTGGCGTCCGCCAAACCCAGTCCAGGCACGGCGCCGCGAACTTCCTTAATCACAGCAATCTTGTTCGAGCCCATTTCCTTTAAGATGACATCGAATGTGCTCTTTTCTTCAGCCGGCGCTGCTGCCGCGGCTCCGCCTGCCACAGGACCAGCCGCGACCGCCACCGGAGCGGCTGCACTTACGCCCCATTTTTCTTCAAGTTGCTTGACCAATCCAGCAATCTCAAGCACGGACAGTCCGCTGAGTTGCTCCACCAATTTGTCTGTATCTGTCATTGTATTTTCCTCCAATTGCCGCCTCCGAAAGCTTTCGGAGAATTAAGCCCGAACGCTTTCGGGCCGGTCAGTTTTTCTTTTGTTACTCGCCTTGCAAAGGCAAGGCGAAATTTCTTATGCTGCCGTTTCCGCGGGCGCGCCCTCCTTTTCCGCTTTCGCTCTTAACAAGCGCACCAGTGCCGAGCCCGGTTCATTCAATACCCGCACCAAACGTGTAGCGGGAGCCAAAAACAATCCAAGCAATTGCGCGAGCAGCACGTCGCGCGGTGGCAGGTCCGCCAGCTGCTCCAGTTCCGCTGTGGAAAGGACCGTGCGATCGACTAAACCGATCTTCAGGGCCGCCACTTTGAATTCCGTCGCGAACGTCTTGAGAACTTTTGCTACCGGGGCGACATCTTTCTCGCCTGTCACCACCGCGGTTTGGCCGATCAGCTTCTCGCTCACGTCGGCAAAACCGGACTCGCTCATCGCGCGCTTGAGGAAATTATTTTTCACCACGTGCACTTCAGCACCCGTTGGCGCAAGCCGATTCCGCAATTCGCCAAAATCGCCAACTTTCATATGCTGATAATCGGTCACCAGCACAAAAGGCGAGCGTTTCAATTTCTCGGAAAGATCTGAGACGATGCTGGCTTTTTCTGGTCGCATATTGGCGGCTTAATTATTGTCCATTTAGGCTCAGACACTCAAATATGGCGCTGGGTCGACGTGGACTCCCGGAGACATCGTCGCACTAATTGTCGCGCCTTCAAGATAACGTCCCTTCGCCGTCGCCGGACGCGCCCGGACAACTGCTTCGATCACTGCGTTCCCATTTTCCACCAGCGCCTGCTCTTGAAAGGAAAATTTCCCAATCGGCACTGCGACATTGCCATTCTTGTCGAGCTTGAATTCAACACGGCCGGCCTTCACTTCCTGGACCGCCTTTGCCGTGTCGTCGGTTACCGTCCCAGTCCTGGGATTGGGCATTAGTCCGCGCGGCCCCAGCACCTTCCCAAGCTTTCGAACTTCTCCCATTGCCGCCGGCGTAGCGATAGCGACATCAAAATCCTGAAAACCTTCCTGGCATTTCTGAATCAAGTCTTTCATCCCGACAAATTCCGCGCCTGCTTCTTTGGCTGCCTTCGCTGCCTCACCTTCTGCGAAGACAAGCACGCGCACCAGTTTTCCGCTTCCATGGGGCAGCGGACAGGTCCCGCGCACCATTTGGTCGGATTGTTTTGGGTCAACACCCAGCCGCAGTGAAACCGTCACAGTCTGATCGAACTTCGTTGCGGGCATTTTTTTTAGCGCCCAGACGGCATCAGGTAGATTGTAGGTTTTCGTCCGGTCTACCTGCTCGACGGCGGCGCGATATCTTTTGGACCGATTATGTTGCATAATCGGTCATTCTCAGAGCCTGCCCTGAGCGAAGTCGAATGGGTTTACTGCGATTCCTTTGCATGGTGTTTTTCAGTTCCAACGAGCCGTGAAGCTCTCCTGAGTTATTTTCCGCGCAGCTATTGGAGCCACGGGGAACGCATAAACTAGCGGGATCGACCCGCCTGTCAACGGATCGTCGATCAGCCTTTTCTTCTTCGCGCAGCGTCGATGACCGGATCGAATCGCAGGAAAAGTTTCAGCGCACCGCAGTCAATGATGCCAACATAGCAAGCGAGCAGGTCCTGGCCCAAATAGCCGAAGAATACATTATCCGTTTCGCCACTCTTCGAGTATGGCAAGTCCGCGACAGCCACCCATTGCGGAGGAACGCTAAAGTTACTTATCTCCATAGTCGTAAAATGAGCCATCTGGATGATTATCATATGGTTGCCAACGTCTGGCGCTCCAAGTTTTCCAAAGCTCACCGGCGAGGCGAGACGCATATTAAGGCCGGCAATCGCATTCTGGCTAAGCAGGGTATGCGCAGCGCCCGTGTCTACGACCAGATAGCCGGAGCGCCCGTTTATTCGAGCGGGAACAGTCAATCCACCGTGACTTACAGGCTTCATTGGAATTTCCGTGCAACCCCCCGCTCTTAATCCCGCGCTCAACGTTGCCGAAGCAGACGGCGCCGAGGGAGATTTGAGAAAAAGATGCATTCGGAAACAATCGATGATGGCTTGGTGGCGGTTGAGAAAATCAATTCCCAAAAGCCCATCCATGCTTGAACCTCTAAGGGCGCTACCAAAGTACGAAAAATCCCACGCGCTCACGGGATGTACACCTGCCTGGTATGGGCCAACCTGAAAATCTTTGATTTCGCCAGCCTTAATATTTTTGCCAGCCAACCCCATCATACCATAGACATTTTCTTCTCCTTTCGTTAGGGGTAGCCTGAGCGACCTCAGCATTGCCGACGAGATAACAGTCTGACCTGCTCCTGTATCGACGATCAGACTGGCGGAGCGCCCGTTCAGTTTGCACGAGACGTAAAATTGGTTGCCCGCCCTCTTTAGCGTTAATGGAGTGTAACTTTCTTCGACCAGCAGCTGGGCGAGAGTTGAAGCTTGAGGTGCGCCAAACAAGCAGCCGGGCGCCCAAGCTATTGTAGCGGCGGCTGCAAGTGAGATCAGATTTTTCCGCATGGAAGCTCCTGTTTAAGCAGCAAGAAGTTTCGTGGCAAGCCGATACGTTTCCTGGTTGCCACTGCTAATCAGGTGCTAAAGCGAAGTCGTCCGCCGCCGACTAGACAGAAGGCGGCGGAGTCGCCAGTTAGTTTCGGACAACTCTCCCTTCTTTCATGGCAAACGAAACGCGTTCTGTCGCGGTATTTCCGCAGTTGGATCGCCCGCCTTCTGGTTTTCCTCCGTTCCATCAGCGACGCGGTCCGCATAATCCCGCTCGCGTTCAAAAAGAAAATCGCGAAAACCGTCGGACTCCGGATTCCGGATGACCGCCGCGGTAATGAGATGTCGATCCTATCGCAGATCGGGCGATTCGGCGGCCATCACTGGCTCGGCTTCTTCAGTCGTTTCGGCCATCACTTCGTCGGTTTGCGTAACGCGCACCACCTCTTCGATTGTCGTTTGGCCTTGCGCCACACGCCGCCAGCCGTCCTGCCGCAGCGTTTCCGTTCAGTGACAAGGCAAATCTCGTAGATTGCTGCGCGACCCTGATAGCCGGTTTGCCGGCATTGATCGCAACCAGCCCCGCGCTGGAAGTGTGTGCTGAGTTCTTTCACAGGAAAACCAATCTCGGCCAGGTACTCACGCGGGTAATCGACCAGCTGCACGCAATCTGGGCAAATTGTGCGCACGAGCCGTTGGGCGATGAACGCTTTCACCACCGACGCGAGCAGGAACGGCTCCACGTCCATGTCAAGCAAGCGCGTGATGCCGCCGACGGCATCGTTTGTGTGGAGCGTGCTGAAAACAAGGTGACCGGTCATCGCTGCGCGGATCGCGATGTCGGCCGTTTCGATGTCGCGAATCTCACCGACCATCACTACGTTGGGATCCTGTCGTAAAATGTGACGGAGACCTTTCGCAAAAGTCAGGTCGATTTCCGGTTTCACGTCGATTTGCGAAACGCCGGGCAATCGATATTCCACGGGCTCTTCGATGGTAATGATGCGACGCTGCACCGAATTGATGCTGCTGAGAAAGCAATAAAGGGAGGTCGATTTTCCGCAGCCAGTTGGGCCGGTGAGCAGGATGATTCCGTTAGGTTGTGCGAGCAGGCGGCGAATGGTCGTCTCTTGTTTCTTGCTCAAATCGAGACGATCGAACCCAAACTGTTGCTCGCTGCGGCTGAGCAGTCGCAAACTGATCGATTCGCCGTTCACGGTGGGAATGGTCGACACGCGCACGTCAATATTTTGATTACTCGCCTGCAAATTCATGCGCCCATCCTGGGGCAAACGGCGTTCCGCGATATCCATATGCGCCATCACTTTCAACCGTGAGATGATGGCCGATTGCAATACACGCAACTGCGGCGGGACGGCCACTTCGTGCAGAATTCCGTCGATCCGATACCGAATGCGGAGATCGTTTTCCAGCGGCTCGACGTGAATATCGGTCGCGCGCTCGATAATTGCCTCGCGAATGATCTGGTTCACAAATTTCACCACAGAGGCTTCGGGATCGTCGGCATTCAGCTCGATCGCGGTTTCCGTATCCTGAAATACTTCGAAGGCGCGGTTTGTTTTCAGGATTTCATCGAACGTTTCGGCGCCGACGCCGTAGAGCGCTTTCATTGCGCGCAAAAGCTGCGTTCGCGGCACCAGCACCCATTCGACCGGTTTTTTCAAAAGTTGGGATGCGAGCTGGCGGCCAATCGAATTGAAAAGATCGTACGTCCCCAGCACCACCGAATTTTCCTTCACCTCGATCGGCAGGATGTGATGTTGAAAAACAAAACGGCTCGGCAAGATCGACAATGTGGCGCGATCGATCTTCGTGGGAGTGATCGAGACAACTGGCACACGAAAGAAATTCCCGATCGCGCCGAGGAAGCGTTGCTCGTCCACTTTACCCGAATCCAGGACTTGGCCCACCCAGGAACCGCCGTTTAAGTTCACTGCCAACTGTGCCGCTTCCTCGCTCGATGACACACCGCTCTCGAGCAGCAGATTAATCAGCGATTGACTGGCGGCTGAGTTCATTCAGACGGGGGCGTGGATGGTATCGACAACCAGAGCAGGAGAAACCGAATGAAGCCGATTTAGGATGTTTCGCAAGCGCTTTCACGCATAGCGCGTGAATCTTTGGCTAAGGTGGCGCGGGCAGTTGAGAGGATTGTCAGGGCAAATGTAATGCTCGCCGGACTGGATCGGTGAGCGTGCCCGTCACCCGCATGGAATAATTCTTTTGCAGGTGGGCAATTGCATCGCCTACCTCTGGAGTAAATATGCCGTCAATCGGGCCACAGTAATAGCCGAGCCGGTGCAACGCAGTTTGCATTGAGCCCACATAAGCCGGCTGCGCAATCAATTGCTCGGGCGCCTTAAAGTAATAACAGAACCGCCAACGATACCTTGGCGCAAAATCGGTGGCGTTCACAACCTTCCCTTGGTGGACCAGACCCCATTCGTCTCGTTGTGCGAGTGGATCGGTCGAACGAAAAATACCGTAATCGACAATATCATACTCGTCGGCTTGCGCGATGGTTGCGCCTAGACAGAGGATCAAAGCGAGAACTATGCGTTTCATAAAAGTGAGTTTACTACATATCTTTCGCACTTGGAATATCAGGCGGTGGTAGGGTTAACTGTTTGCCCTCCTCCGGTTTCGGGCAATCCGCGCACTCGCCCTGATCAAGCTCGGGCCCAAAATGTGTGCTGTCCTCCCACTTTTGGCGCAGCCGATAAGAATCCAGCTTGGTCAGGGTCACCTCCGGACACATAAGAATGATTAGCTCCCGTCGCTGCTTGCCAGTTGCTGTGCCACGGAACGCCGCGCCGATGAGGGGAATGCGCGAGAGAAAAGGCATGCCATTGTACTGCTTTTGCTTCTGCTCTTCGATCAATCCGCCAAGGATAATGGTCGATCCGTTCCGAGCAGAAACATTGGTGCGAATATACCGAGTGTCGATTGTTGGAACCGAATTGCCACTGATGACTACGTTTCCGTTCGGGACAATACTGTCGATCTTTTGCAAAATATCGAGCGACACTTCCTTCGCAGAATTAATGAGCGGTACAACCTCAAGCTGAAGCACGACCTTCTTGTACTCGATGCTCGCCTGCACGGCAGCCGTTCCGGTGACAGTCGTATTGACATTCGTAAGGGTACTTACCGGAACTGGAACCTCCTGCCCTGAAGCGATGATGGCTTTTTTGTTGTTGCTTGTGAAAACCGTCGGTCGCGAAACCACCCTGAACCGGCCGGTGGACTCAAGCAAATGCACAATCGCGGCGAGCGCATTGCCAGCTGCAACATACACGTTGGTGCCACCGCCTACATTCTGAATAATTTGACTAAAGTTGATTAGATTGGCGGGATCGAGAATGCTAGCACCGGCAGGCGAGGCCGAGGGATTGGGGATCGGAATCGCCGGGTTGTTCTGGCCAAATACGGTGTTGTTGCGTGAGGTTCCGACGAACCTATGGTAATTTGCGAACCAATCGACGCCGAACTCCTCGTTGTTGTTGAGCGTCAACTGGCCAATAACCGTACTTAGCGCGACCTGCGGCGCCTTGACGTCCATCTCATCCAGAATCTTTTCCACCTTGACCACCACTTCGCGATTGCCAAGAACGATGATTGCGTTCGCGCGTTGATCGGCGATGAGCTTGGAGTTGCCGACCGTGACCGCTTTGGGCGCGGTGTCCACTGGCTGCGTGGACAGTTCCTCGGAAATATTCAGGGTGCTTTCAGTCGAACTAGTCGCGATGCCGCTCGGTGACCCCGAGGGATATGCGCCTCGTGGTTGTTGCGGTTGCGGGCTCTGACCTGGGGCGCCACCGCCGGTCGGCGCGCCACCTGCCTCTGCGCCTGGTTCGGTTAAAGCCTGCACCAAAATCGGCAGCACCTCACCAGCGGAAATGTATCTCAAAGGCCGCGTGACCGGTTGTCCGAACTCAACATTGGCATCAAATTCCCGGATTAATCTGCGGATGAAGGGCATGTTGATCGGCCGCGTCACAACATGAATGCGGTTGGTGCGGATATCAGCAGTAAGTTTGATCTTGCCCACTTCTTCCGATAGCCCACTCACTTCACCACCGGTTTCAACCGGCATCGGTTGCGGCACGGATGGAGGCACTCTCACGCTGCGAACCCCAAGTCGGCTCGTTTGCTGACTGTCCTTCTCAAAAATATCTTTGAGCATGTCGGTGACTTTTGTCGCATCGGCGCGGTCAAGTTTGATGAACTCGCTCACAACTTCTGCCGGTGCCACGTCGACTTGCTCGATCACGCTGGCAAGCTGCCGAATGACGTCCGCATTCTGTGTTACCAGAAGGCTCGACGATTTCGGGAGGGCCAGAATATTTATCGTGCCTGAGCTTCCCTGCAAATATGCCATTAGCACTTGTTGAAGCTCCTGCGGGTCGGCGTACTGGAGTCTGAACAGGAAACTGATAACCGGATTGCCCACTGGAATGTCCGTCAGCTCAGAAACAATCGGTACGGCTGCCTTGCGCGGGTTTTGCCCGGCCCCGACCACTTCGACAATCCCGGGTCCTGCAGGAACCATAGAAATTCCGTTCAGGCCCATGCTCATCTCAATGATTTTGATCGCCTCATCCCGAGATACATCTTTCGCGATGAAAATATTGACTTTGCCCTGCACAAAATTGTCCATCACCAGTTTTTCGCCGGTAAGCTGCTCGTAAAGGTGCAGCACATCGACGACATCGCTGTTTGGAAATTGAAGGCGGACCGTCTGAGGTGTGGCCGGAGGCGCAGATGCGGTTGCTGGCCGCGGATTTGCTGTCTGGGCGATGAGGTTCGCTCCTTGCGCACTGGGAAATGGCTGGGAAGGCTCGGGCGCACCCTGAGCTGAAACTTCCGTCGCGCCGGCAAGCACCAGCGTGGCGATGCAGAATAGTCCCTTCACAGTCCTGTTTTACCTAGATGAGCAACGATGCTAGTAAATTTGGAATACCCGTCAAATCTATTTCCCCCTCCGGTCGAAACAACCCCCGCTTCTTGCTCGAACTGGACACAACGGGAACGCAACTTATAAGAGACTTCCGATGTTGCAAATGATCTGTCCTGCAGGTTTGGGAAGCGCACGCCGCTCGCGTGTGGTGCCCGTCTGCCCGCCAGGCACATCGAGCGATTCCGAGTACGTACCAGCAGTCCCACCACCACCAAGGCTTTTCAGCGAGCCCACCAAAAGCACACGCGGGCCGCGTGTCCTTCCCGGAACCCCGCGGCTCCCGTGCGCGATCGCCATCACCTCTTGGATTCTGATCGCGATGACAATTTCCGCTACCCCAGAACAAGGCGCCAGCGCAATCGCGGAAATTCGGTTCGTCCTTCGCATGCAACAGGGCGCCTGGAACCGCGGCGATATTGATGGATTCATGAACGCATACGCACGCTCAAAATCGACAACCTTTATTTCAGAAGATACGGTAAGACGCGGCTGGGAAACGGTGCGCGATCGTTATCGGAAAAAATATTCCGATCGGGCGAAGATGGGGGTCCTGACTTTTTCCGATCTCGAGATCGTGCCGCTCTCGTTAGATTCGGCCATGGCGCTTGGACGTTGGAAATTACAACGGGCAAACGATCGGCCGCACGGGCGATTTACCCTCATCTTCAGACGCTTGCCGGAAGGGTGGCGGATTGTGCACGATCACACATCGGCGGCTGCGCCGCCGAAGTAAACCGCAAAAAGAGTTACAAACGTTGCAAAGGTTCAACCCTTGTAACCTTGTAACCTTGTAACGTTTGTAACTCTTTTAACCTGTTCAGCAGCTTCTCATGGATGTTATCGAACCCGCCATTGCTGAAAACCACCACCACGTCTTTCGCTCTCAGCATCGGAATGATCCGATCCACAATCGCGTCGGCGTTCTGCTCATAAAACGCAGGGCGACCCGCTTTGGCGATCGCATCCACAACGGCCTTCGGATTCAATCGCTCCTTTTCGGGGATCTGCTCCAGCCTGGCGACTTGCGCTATCAAAACCCCATCGGCCAATTTTAGCGCGTCAGGAAGCTGCTGCTGAAAAACGGCGCGCCGCGTCGTGTTCGAGCGCGGCTCGAAAATGGCCCACAGCCGGTGGCCGCGATAACGCTGGCGAAGCGCTTGCAGCGTGAGGGCGATTGCCGTCGGATGATGGCCGAAATCGTCAATCACTTTTACGCCGCCCACTTCACCACGGACCTCCTGCCGCCGAGCGATGCCGGAAAAACTCTTGAATGCATTATCGATCTTCGCCTTCGGGACATCGTAAAACCGCGCTGCTATCGCCGCCATCGCCGCGTTGCGGACATTGAATTCGCCGATCAGCGGGACCTCGAAAACATCCTCGCCAAGCTTGAACCGTGCGCCTCCAGCCGAGTAAGCGACGTCTCGAATTCGCTGGGCGCAGTTCTTCGAGAAGCCGACTTCAATCATCGGCGCCAGGCAATCTCTTGCGACTTCGACGCAATTGGGATCGTCGCCATTGAGCAGTACCATGCCATTTTGAGGAACGACATTAAGCAAGCGCCGGAAACTGAGCTTGATTTCATCCAGGTTGTTGAAGATGTCGGCGTGATCGAATTCGATGTTATTTACGATCAATAATTCCGGCAGGTAATGAATGAATTTCGAGCGCTTATCGAAAAAAGCTGAGTCGTACTCATCGCCTTCGATCACAAAATATTTCGAATCGTTCAGACGCGCGCCCTGTCCGAAATTTTTCGGGATTCCGCCAATGAGATAACCGGGTTTGCATCCGGCCTTTTCCATGATCCAGGCGAGCAGTGCGGTCGTGGTTGTTTTGCCATGCGTCCCGGTGGCAACGAGATTATGCCGGCCGCGCAGAAAATAATTTCTCAAGACTTCCGGCAACGAAAAGTAAAGGAGTTTTCGACTGAGCACCGCCTCCACTTCGGGATTGCCGCGCTTCATCGCATTGCCGATCACTACGACGTCGACACCTGATGGAATATTTTCGGCGCGATAGCCTTCCTTCAGCGCAATCCCATTGTTCTCCAGGAAAAGCGACATCGGGGGATAAACATTTTCGTCAGAACCAGTGACTTTGAAGCCGCGCTCTTGCAGCGCCACAGCGACCGATCCCATGGCCGTCCCGCAAATCCCGAGGAAATGAAATTGTCGCGGCGCTTCCTTCACGCGACTTTTCTACGCCACCCGGCAGAAAAAGAAACCACGGATTGCGCGGATTTCACGGATAGACAGGCCGCACGGGCAAAATCCAGCAAAATGCCTGTGTTCGATCCGTGGTTGATTATTTTTTCTGGAACACTTCAACCGCGTCCCAGGCTTCGTCCGGCGCGGCGCTTGTACTGTGGCCGCTTATTTACCAACTGAGTCCTGCAACGTCGAAATCGAATACCCGCGATCCCTCTTGATAAAAGTTGGCCTCGATTCGTAACCGATTCGCCCGCCGTAGTTGCGAGACGAAATCGTTATAGTTTTTAATGAACAATGTCGTTGTTCGGTGGTCTGCAGGCTCGACCGCTCGGAAAGTTTGCGCGCTTTCATCGTCAAAGCGCGCCGTAACTTGGCAGCCATCGTACGCACATAGGAACTGCCCCTGCTCGATTTGGAGAATCACGTCGTTTCCGTGCCGAGGATGTTTACGCAACGCAAGAACTGCATGCTGTGCTCGGGAATACGGGAAGCGAAAAGTGACGGTGTTGCTAGACTTGATGGCGGCTTGTTTAACTGCGCCATTCGCCATGTTGTCGGAATCCTCAGTGTACTCCCATGTCGGCGACGGCGAGCTGTCGACTCCACGTGATGATTCGTGCGCCGAGAGTGTGGGAGAATGACTGGAAAGTCCAGCAACAAACCCGACGCTAACAAAAGGCGCAATCGCAATAAACAATGGAGCACCCAAAAAAGATGCGAACAAAAGGAGAAGCCCTTCTGCGGTGCCGCCCCTGGATAGTACAACGATGGCCAGAATAAATGCGACAAGGAGAAGCGGTATCGCGAGAAGCCACGCACCAAAACCAAGAAATGGGATTAAAGAAACACCGCACGTGATGCAGATTAGAATCCACCCAGCATTGGCAGGTGTTCGATACGCAGGCTGTTGAGTGGTCATTTCTTTTCCGAGCGAAGCAAGGAATCTTAACAGTCGCGGCCATGATCACACAAACTAATTAGCGTGATCAATCATTTGCCGGCGCTTTCTTGGTCGTGCCGATTCTCTCACCCTGAAAGCGTGAGTTTGGCTAATTAATTAACCCGCCAACCACGCGAATTCAGATAAATCAGAATTTAGAATCGCAACATTCGCGTCTATTCGCGGGCAGCTTTACTTCTTCTCCAACGGCCTCCACCGCATCCTAGGCTTCGTCCGCGGTTGTTGCTCGTGTTCGAGTTCGCCTTTTGTCATTCCGACCGAAGTGGAGGATCTCATTGTTTTGAAGGCGACGAAATTCGAGATGTCTCGACTCCGCTCGATATGACAGAATAGCGCGGCTTGAATCGCGGCTGTCATTTTTTCTGGAATACCTCGACCGCGTCCCAAGCTTCGTCCGGCGGTTGTTGCTCGTATTCGAGCGCGCGATCGAGATACATTTTGGCAAGAAAATCGTCCGGATAAAATTCGAGGAAACGCGAGAATAAAATTTTCGCATCGATGAAATCACGTGCCCGAAACTTCTCCAATCCCTCTTCATAAGACTCGAGCCACTTCAGAAATTCTGGATCGACATCTTCATTACGTGGCCCAATGACGGTCAAAACGTCCACCGGCTTGGTTTTTCCTTTCACCTGCACGCGCGCCACCGAGCGCAGGTGAAATTCGTCGCGCACTAGCTCGGCCGCCGTCGCGCCGATCAAAATATCGACACCGTAAATTCGAGTGAGACCTTCGAGTCGCGACGCCAGATTAACCGAGTCGCCAATGACAGTGGGATCCATGCGCTCCTGCGATCCGATATTGCCGACAATTACTTCACCGTGATTGATGCCGATGCCCATGCCGAGCCCCATTCGACCTTCGCCGCGCCACTTTTCGTTGAGCTGCCGCAGCTCGCGCCGCATTCCCAGCGCTGCGCGCGCGCAGTTTTTGGCGTCCTGCGTCACGCCAAAGCTGCGCACGTTTCCCCAGACGGCCATGATCGCGTCGCCAATGAATTTATCGAGTGTGCCGCCGTTGTTGAACACGACCGAAGTCATGCGGCTGAGGTATTCATTAAGGTGGGCGACCAATGCTTCGGGATCGGCTTTTTCCGACAATGTGGTGAAACCAATCAAGTCTGAGAACAGGATCGTCACCGGCACACGCGCGCCGCGGAGCGTGCTGTAGTAACTGTCCGGATTTTCCAGAACTTCCTTGACCAGATTTTTCGAGACGTAGCGTTCAAGCGTGCGTCGCGTCCGCAATTTCTCCAGGCGTTCCAGGGCGTATTCGAAGCCGAGCGAAAATAATCCGCTTAGTAATAAAGCCGAAAGGACCGGGACGGTGAGAAGCAGCAGCCCCGATTTATCGTAAAAGAATCGCGCCGCGCCAAGATACACGAGCGCAATTGCAATGAGAGCGCCCAGGCAAAGCAGGGGCCGGCGCAGAAAGGCAATGAGCAACCACGCGATCACTCCGGCTGCGCCGACAAGCGCCAGCCCGGTTTTTTCTGGCGTCGCCTGCAAGAATTCATGGTGAAGCGCCGCGGCCATCGCCTGTAAATGAAGTGCCGGCCCCGGTGTCATTGGGCTCATTGGCGTATCGGCCAGGTCATGTAGAACCTGCGCAGAGAGTCCCACTATGACGATCTTGTCCTTGAAAAACACGCCGTCGGCATAGTTGGCATGCCAAAATTTCGGATCGAAAACTTCGTAGAGCGGGCGTGGCTCGAATGCGTCGAGCGCGGTAAAGCGAATCATATGGCCACGAAAATCATTCGGCACATCGCTCCCGTGACCCATCTTC
>WNFY01008081.1_pt1 | contig 20703 bp, 17 predicted proteins | sample 5400091 | NCBI WGS metagenome assembly WNFY01 (sample SAMN13153364, study PRJNA577476) | soil metagenome | isolation source: 60 cm soil or saprolite under grassland replicate 1 | place: USA:California | collected 2016-06-15
GCGGGACTCCTGTCCGCGCAGTCGGACGCCGAATCGCCTTCGCTCTTCTTCGATCTCGCGAGGAAAAGCCGCGACTTGTATCCCGAGTGGTCCGCTCTCCTCGGAGAGGAAACCGGCATCGACGTCGGATGGCGACGCATCGGAGTTCTTCGCGTCGGCGCTGCCGAATCGCTCGAGCGGTTCGCATGGCAGATCGACGCCGGTCTTCCTCTCGAACGCCTGGAGGCGACCGAGATCGCCCGGCGGTCGGCGGGTCGCGCGGCGCGCGAGATCCACCACGGGCTCTTCTTCCCTGAGGACGCCGTCGTCGACAACCGGTCGCTCGTGCGGGCTCTCGAGAGCTCTCTCGATCACCGCGGCGTCGCCGTTCTCGAAGGCGTGGCCGCGACGCGGTTTTTAGTCGAGAGAGGCCGCTGCCTGGGAATCGAGACGAAGAGCGGCCCGATCCGCTCCGATTCCGTGGTGGACTGCGCCGGCGCGTGGGCGAGTTTCGACACCGCGCTTCCTTTCAAGATTCCGGTCGAGCCGGTCCGCGGGCAGATCGTCGAGCTCAGCGACAGGGAGCCGTTCCCGATCGTCCTCGCCTCGGAGGACGTCTATCTGGTGCCTCGCGGCAACGGGCGGATCCTCGTCGGCGCGACCGTCGAGCGAGCCGGATTCCGCAAGGAAGTGACGGCGGGCGGCGTTGCCCGCCTTCTCGCCGCGGCGCTCGTTCTCGCGCCGACACTCGAGAGCGCGCGCGTGACGTGTGCGTGGGCCGGCCTGCGGCCGGGCACGCCCGACGGCTTCCCGATCATCGGCGAGTCGCCTGTCTCCGGCCTCTTTCTCGCCGCCGGACACTTCCGCAACGGCATTCTCTTGGCGCCCCTGACGGCAGTTCTCGTCGCCGATATGGTCACGCGAGTGACCGCGGAACATCCCCGTCTTTTCTCTCCGGAGCGCTTCATCGAAGACGCGCGCGGCCGTTGACCGATTCGTTTTCGGATAGAATCGCTGTCAACGAGCGGCCCGGAATCTCCGGCCGGGAGGGGCGACGAACGGAGGGAAGGGCGGTCACCAAACCTCGATGCCAATGAATTTGTCGACGACTGTGAGAAGAGCGATTTATGGCGGAGTCTCGAAGACCGCCGACCTGCTCTGGCGCGCCGCGCGCGCGATCGACCGCCGCTTTCCGGAAAGATCCTTCCAGCCGAAGTGGGCCCCGGCCCCCCTCCTGAAGCAGCGGGAACGTTCGTTTCCGAACCTCGGCTTTCCCCGCGAGACCGACTCGCTCTGCCCCCGCTGCGTGACGGAAGTCCGTTCCCAGATCCTTTCCGGGGAAGCGGACTGGAAGGTCCTGGTCGATGGAAATCCCGGGGAGATCAAGGCTTCGATCGTCGAAGAAGATGGCCGGATTCTCATGAGGAAGAGCTGCCCGAAGCACGGGCTATTCGAAGACGTGATGTCGATCGACTCCGCTTTCTTCAAACGGATCGAGTCTCTCTATCCCGGCCGCGACTTCGTGATCCCGAAAGACGGGCTGCACGAGCACGGGACGTCGTCGATCCGGTACGGGCGGGGCGCGGTGCTCACGATCGATCTCACCAACCGCTGCAACATGATGTGCAACCCCTGCTTCATGGACGCGAACCAGGTGGGCTACGTCCACGAGCTCGAGTGGGACGAGGTCAAGAAGCTCCTCGACGACGCGGCGTCCGTGAAACCGCGGCGCCAGCTCTCCGTCCAGTTCTCGGGCGGCGAGCCCACGCTCTCTCCGCACTTCCTTCCCGCCATCCGCCACGCGCGGGAGATCGGGTATTTCTCGGTCCAGTGCGCGACGAACGGAATCCGGTTCGCTCAGGACGAACAGTTCGCGCGGCAGGCGGCCGAGGCGGGCCTCCGATTCGCATACCTGCAGTTCGACGGCGTCGGAAACGAGCACAACCAGCACCGCAAGGTAGGCAACCTCTACGACGTCAAGCTGCGCGCGATCGAGAACCTGCACAAGCACGGCGTGGACATCACGCTCGTGACGACGATCGTCAACGGGATCAACGACGACCAGGTCGGCGAGATCCTCCGGTTCGCGATCGAGAACATCGACAAGGTCAACACGGTCTCGTTCCAGCCGGTCTCGTTCACGGGTCGGGACGAGGACATCGACGACGAAACCCGCCGCAAGCAGCGCTACACGCTTTCTCACCTCGCCCACGACGCCAAGACACAGGCCGGAATCGGAGAGCCGCTCTCCGACTGGTACCCGCTGTCCGCATCCGGACCTTTCTCGGACCTGAAGGACCTCCTGGGTGGGCTCGAGGCGGAGTGGGGGTCGCTCAAGTGCGGATGCCATCCCAACTGCGGCATCGGCACGATGCTCCTGGTGAACGCGGAGACGAAAACGAAAGTGACTGTCCCTTCGATCCTGAACGTGGACCGGATGCTCCAGGACGTCAAGGGGATCACCGACTCCGGCCGCCGGAAGGTCTGGACCGCCGCGCAGGTCGCCCTGTCGGTGCTGAGGAACTTGAAAAGTGAGGGGATCCCGGGCGGACTCTCGCCGTGGAGCGTCATCAAGATCATGGACGGCCACACGGGCGGGAAGCTCGGGCTCGCGAAGGAGAAGCGCTACGCCTGGCGGGTTTTCTTCATCGGCGGAATGTGGTTCCAGGACCTCTTCAACTACGACTTCCGGCGGACCGAGATGTGCATCATTCCCTACGCGACGCAGATGGGGGAGATCTCGTTCTGCGCGTACAACACGGGCGTCGGCTGGCGCAAGATCATCGAGGAGATGTTCCAGACCGCCTCGCTCGCAGAGTGGTACAAGACCCAGGGCCGGCACGAAGTCTTCGCGCGCGGCCGGAGCGTTCCGCTTCCGGCTTTGCCCGGGGAGGCGGTGCCGCTGCCCGTCCCGGCCCGCCCGGCGTTCGCGGCGCGCGGGGTCGCCCTACCGGTCCACGGCGGCGGCGCGAGGTAACTCGAGCTCGTCGACCTCCGCTGCCGACTCCGTCACCGCACCGGCGCTTCGTAGTGCGACGTGTCGTTGAAGAGCGCCAGACGCGCCCGGCTCGGCTCGCGGAAATCCAGGATGGAGAGGCCAGCAGGACTGGAGTCGAGCCGATCCCGATAGCCGCGGGCATCGAATCCCAGGAGCGCGCTGACGAGAAGCCGAATGGTCGCCTTGTGCGACACGGCGAGAACCCGGCCGTCGGGATGCGATGCGACGATCTCGAGCAGAGCGGGAAGAGCGCGCGCCATGACGGCGAGCCCGGTCTCCCCGCCTTCGGGAGCGAAGGAAAAAGGGTCCGACTCCCAACGCGCGTGTTCGCCGGGGTAGAGGCTCTCGACTTCCGCCAGTGTCTTCTGCTCCCAGCGGCCATGCGAGATCTCGCGGAGCTCCGCGCGCGGGACGACCTCCCGCCCATGCGGGGCGGCGACGAGTCGCGCGGTCTCGAGCGCGCGATCGAGCGGCGAGGCGTAGAAGGCATCGATCGGGTCGCCGGCGAGCCGCGCGCCCAAAGCGCGGGCCTGCGCGCGCCCGATCTCGGAGAGAGGAACGTCCGTCTCTCCGGCGAAACGGTCCTCGGAGAACACGGTCGCTCCGTGGCGCACCAGATAGACCCGGGTCGTCACGGACGCCGGCTTCTCGCGGAGGATCTCCGGCCGGGACCCCGCCGGCTCCGGCGGCTCGACCACGACGTCTGTCCGCCGGCGGATCCCGACGGCCCCGCGGGCCGTCCGGAGGCCACGGGTCCTCCGATTCGCCGAACAGCAGCCGTCGCGGGCGCCGCAGTCGCCGCCGTCGCTCCCCGTCGGGCGGACTTCGCCTTCGCGCGCTCGCGATCGCCCGCCTTGCGGGCGCGGATCGCGGCGATGCGCTCGGCGATGGGGATCTCCAATCGCTCCGCCGGCGCGGCTGAGTAATCGAATCCGGGCAGGGTAATCCGGGGCAGCCGGCGGCCGAGCGCCCTTTCGATGGCGCGCAGGTCCCCCTCCTCCTCCGGCGAGACGAACGTGAAGGCGTCGCCGGTCCGTTCCGCTCGAGCGGTTCGACCCACGCGATGGATGTAGTCGTCCGGAACGTGCGGCACGTCGAAGTTCACGACGTGGGGAAGAGCCTCGACGTCGATCCCGCGGGCCGCGATGTCCGTCGCGACCAGAACCTTGTACCTGCCGCTCTTGAACCCGCCGAGCGCCTGGGTCCGCTGCGGCTGGCTGCGGTTGCCGTGAATGCGCTCGACGGAGACGCCCCGCTTCGACAGCGCCTCGAAGAGCCGGTTGGCGCGGTGCTTCGTCCGGGTGAAGACGAGGGCGTTCTGGAGGTCGCCGCGTCGCAGCAGCTCGGCGAGAAGCGGCGTCTTCAGGTTTCCGGTCACCGGATAAACGGCCTGAGTGATGCCGACCGCCGGCGCCGCCGGGCGCTCAACGTTGACGGGAACGGGGTCGCGGAGGATCTCGCGCGCCAGCGTGACGATGGGCGGAGGCATCGTGGCCGAGAAGAACAGCGTCTGACGCCGCGAGGGCACGTGTTTCAGGACCCGCCGGATGTCGGGGAGGAATCCCATGTCGAGCATCCGGTCCGCCTCGTCGATCACAAGGATTTCGAGGCTGTCGAGCCGCGCGTAGGCGTGCCGGAAATGGTCGAGGAGCCTGCCCGGTGTCGCAACGATCACGTCGACTCCGGCGCGGAACGCGTGCTCCTGCGGCCCCATCGCCACGCCTCCGAACACGGTCGCCGTCTGGATGGGGGTATGCACGGCGAGCTGACGAGCGTGGTCCTCGATCTGCGCGGCGAGCTCGCGCGTCGGGGTGATGATCAGTGCGCGTGTCGCGCGGCGCGGTTTGGGCAGCAGTCGGTGAAGGATCGGCAGCAGGAACGCGGCCGTCTTGCCGCTCCCCGTCGCTGCCGTCGCGAGGAGGTCCCGTCCCTCGAGAGCGGCAGGGATCGCGTCCTTCTGGATCGGCGTCGGTCGCGAGAAACCCATCTCGCGGACGCCCTTTAAGACATCGGGGTGGAGTCCGAAACCGGAAAAGGCCATGGAGTTGACGTCTTTCCGCGGGGCGCTGCCCCGCCATTATCCGGCGCATGTCCAGGGGGAACGGGAGGGGGTCGCCGGCAGACCGCCGTTACCGTCGCGCCGAAGCCGGCGCGGAAGAGTTCGAAGGGTGTCACGTTTCCGCGCGCCGGCGCAACCGGCCTCGGTCAACCGGCCTTACCCTCTGACCCGCCAGCCTCGACGCGCAAGGAGCTCACGCAGGCGTTCGCGATGGTCCCCCTGAATCTCGACGAAGTCGTTTCCGGCGCGGCCGCCGGTGCCGCATGACTTCTTCAGCTCGCGCGCAAGGCCGGCTAGGAATTCGGCGTTCCCGGGAAGCCCGTCGATGACCGTCACGATCTTGCCGGAGCCGCGCTTCTCGACCGAGAGGTTCACCTGGATCCGCTCCGGCACCGGCTCCGGCTTGCGCGGGAGCTTCGAGGAGCATCGGCAGTCCGCCTCAGGCCATCCGCACGTGCCGCAGAGCCGGCCGGAGCCGGTCGAGTAAACGATTCGGCGGCGCGCGTCCGTCACCAGAGCCTCCGTTGCCCCCGGGAAGAGTTTTCCGGTCGGGAGCGTTTGGTTGGTTCCCTCATTCTTCTGAGAATATGACCGACATCATGACGGCTCCCTCCGCCTCCGCTCTTCCTGTCCGCGTCCGCGCGGACCGGCGGGGACTTGCCATCGTGGCCCACGTTGACCACGGCAAGACGACGCTCGTCGACGCATTGTTGAAACAGTGCGGCACCTTTCGCGCCGGCCAGCAGGTTTCCGAGCTGATCATGGACTCCGGAGACCTCGAGCGCGAGCGGGGGATCACGATCCTCGCGAAGAACACGGCCGTCCGCTATCGCGACACGATCATCAACATCGTCGACACGCCCGGGCACCGGGACTTCGGCTCCGAGGTCGAGCGCATCCTGACGATGGTGGAAGGCGTGCTCCTCCTGGTCGACGCGTCCGAAGGGCCTTTGCCGCAGACCCGTTTCGTGCTGAAAAAGTCGATCGAAGGGGACAAGCGGCCGATCGTTCTCATCAACAAGATCGACCGCGCGGACGCGCGGACCCTCGAAGTGGAGGAGGAGATCCGCGACCTCTTTCTCTCGCTCGCGACGCTCGACCATCACCTCGACTTCCCCGTCCTGTACGGCTCGGGCCGTTTCGGGTTCGCGAGCTTCGATCCGTCGGCGAGCTCCGGCGACCTCCGCCCGCTCTTGGACGCCATTCTCGAGCACATCCCGGCGCCCGCCATCGGAGACGGTCCTTTCAAGATGATCGTGGCAAACACGGAATACTCCGACTACGTGGGCCGCCAGGCGGTCGGGAGGGTCTTCTCCGGAGTCCTCGAGCGGACCGGCGAGCTCGCGGCGGTCCGGCCGGGCGGCGAGATCGTCCAGAGGGGGCGCGCCGGCAAGATCCAGCTCTTTGCGGGGATCGAGAAGGTCGAGGTCGGGGAAGTCTCGGCCGGCGACATCTGCATGATCTCGGGATTGCCCGACATCGAGATCGGCGACACGCTGCTCGATCCGGTGGATCCGGCGCCGCTGCCCGGGATCCGGGTGGACGAGCCGACGCTCTCGATGGAGTTCCGGACGAACGATTCTCCGATGTCCGGCCGCTCCGGAAAGTTCGTCACCGGCCGCCATCTCCGGGCACGCCTCGAAAAGGAGCTCGAACGGAACGTCGGACGGCGAGCTCCTGGAACCCTACGAGGAGCTCGTCATCGACTGCGCGGAAGAGTTCACGGGGCCGCTCATCGCCGCGGTGGGCGAGCGCCGGGGAGAGTTGCGCCACATCGGCCGGCACGGCGACCGAACGCGCATCGAGTTCACCGTCCCCTCGCGGGGCCTCCTCGGCTTCCGCCTCGAGTTCCTGTCCCTGACACGGGGGACCGGGCTCTTGAATCACCTCTTCGACGAGTACGGGCCTCACCGCGGTCCGCTTCCCAACCGCAAGCGGGGCGCGATGATCGCAAAGGAGCCGGGAGAGGTCACCGCGTACGCGCTCGACCAGCTCGCCGACCGCGGCACGTTCTTCGTCAAGCCGGGCGAGGCCGTCTACGGCGGCCAGATCGTCGGCGAGCAGGTCAAGGACAACGACCTCGTCGTCCAGCCCTGCCGGCGCAAGCAGCTGACGAACATGCGGGCGTCGACGGCCGACATCGCGGTCCGGCTGAACCAGCCGAGGTTGCTCACGATCGAGCAGGCGATCGAGTGGATCAACGACGACGAGTTGGTCGAGGTGACGCCCTCGGCGATCCGGGTGCGCAAACGGATCCTCGACCACGGCCGGCGGAAGAGCGCCGAAAGCGCCTGAGCCCCGGCAGCAAAAAAAGGGGCGGCCGAATGGCCGCCCCGGTCCTCCGTTTCGCCCCCCCGACTAGGGCCGTCGGGAGCGTTCCTTCCAGCCCTTGATCGACGTCTTTTTGCCGCCCGGCGCGTTCTCAGTCTTCACGGTGTTCTCGGTGCTGTAGAAGATGTTGCCCTGCTGGTCCCTCGACTGGAAGTACACCGGCTCCGACAGGAAGCCGCCCTGCGTCTGGACCTCCGCGCGGTCCGTGCCGCTGTACGGGTTCCCGGTTGCGTACAGAACCCGATACAACCTTGCCGTCCCGGGCGCGAGGCCGCACTTGCCGGCGTTCCCGCAGGCATTGGGACCTGTCACCGTACCGTTCGGGTTGTAGGTCGTGAAGAAGATGACGCCGTTGATGGAGATCGAGTCGGTGATCACGCGCTCGCCCTTGGCGAGCTCGATCATCCAGCCGTTCGCCGGCACCGAAGTGGTGCTCGGGGCGGTCGACGAGGTGATGTCGTAGAGGTCGCTCTCCGTCCGCGTCAGAGTGTTCGCCTTGTCGACCACGTAGTAGAAGCGCTGCTTGAAGTTGAGACTTCCCGGGAAGTTCCTCGACAGGATGTCGTCCCGGTCTCCGGTCCCGAACGCGAGACCCAACGCGGCCTTGCCGTTGACGTTGTAGCCCAGGTAAACCGCCGTCGGCCGGTAGTAGATCGGATAGAAGGGATCGACTGCCGGGGCCACCGGCTGCGGAGCCTGGAAGACGAGGAACGGCTTCGCCGACCCCGCCGAAGGATCGATCTGGGTCTGCCAGCGGCTGCCCGGCGGTGAAGCGCTCATCCTCAGGTCGGAAAGGTCGATCCGCCAGAGCTGACCCTTCTGGTCTCCGAAGTAGACGACGTCGAGCAACCCATCACCGGACGTATCGAGCACGGCCGCTTCGGACGGAATCGAAGCGAAGTAGGTCGGCGAGCATCCCGACCCGGAGTTGATCCCGCAGCTCGAGTTCGCGCGGTAGAGCACGTGACCGGTCTCGACGTCGATGAAGTAGATCCAGTTGCCGCGCCGGTTCAGGCGTTCCCGGTCGAACCCGCCGCCGAAGATCGCGACGTACCGGTCTTCGGTGGTCGGCGAGCTCGTGTCGCAGTTGGCCGTGCAGACCCGGACCCTGCCGAGGCCCGGCTTCGACCAGGTCTCAGCCATGTCTCCGAATCCGGCCCCCGGCGACGGAGCGACGTCGAGGTCGCCGACGTCCGAGATTTCCCACAGGACCGTGGGCCAGTCGCGGGCGCAGGTCGAGTCGCCCGACACGTTCAGACATTTCGGGGCATTGAACGTGGCCGGGACCGGCATGGTGAAGCCGCCGCTGCCGTCCGGGACGAGCTCGTCCGGCTGCGTCAGATCGAGCGCGTAATAGCTTCCCAGCGAAACCGCGGGCGCGGCGCCGGATGTCCCTTCGAACGGCGAGCCTTCCCGCATTCCGCCGACGAGGACGGTGTGCCACATCCGGTTGGCAGGTGTTGGCACGCCGTTGTTCGCGGAATCGATGAAGACGTCGCCCGCGGTCGGGGAGCCATCCACGGACCATTCGTCCCGCTTCGATTGCGCTCCGACGGCATCCTTCAGGGGCTTGAAGAGCTGCATGATCGCCCGCGGCGCATAAGCGAAGAGCTCCGCGCCGGTTCCGAGGTCGAAGCAGTGACCCTGCGTCCCGTCCGGATTCACGCAGAGCGACGGGGTCCGGTCCCAGGCGCCGGCGTCCACGGCGTGGAACAGGCCGTCGTTCGCGCCGAAGAAGAGAACGCGGCGCCGCCGCAGGAACGTGTTTCGGTAGGTCTGGTAGTTGTTCAGGTTCGCTGCGTAGTACGCGAACTCGCTCGGCGGTCCGACCAGAACCGGGCCGGCGTGGAACATGTCCCCGAGCTTCAACTGGAACGAGCTGTTGGGAGGCGTGTACTTCTGTGTGGCGGTCGAGGCGAGCGCGCCCATGACGGCGTCCCGATCTCCCCAGATGAACCGGAGAGAGTCGGTCGCGTCGGTGTCGGTGAGCGCCGGCGAAACCACCGCCGGAGGCGAGGTCTGAGGCCCGAGCAGCGCCTTCAGCGCCGGCCACCAGGTCGCGCTTGTCGAGGCGGTCAGGTCGTGCCGGCCTTCCGGCACGGAGCTCGAAGGGGGAATCGGAAGAGTCGGCACCGGATCGGTGTAGCCCGTCGGCAGCGAGAAGACGATCTTTCGCCCGGGGTAGCGGGTCGTCGCGATCGTCGAGACCGTGTCGTTCGAGCCGTCCGAGTAGGTTCCGTTGGTCTTTGTCGCGTTGGGAGCGAGGATGGCGGAGGAATTCGTCGCTCCCGTCCCGGGCGTCTGCGCCAGGTTCTGGCCCGCGTTCCAGATCAGCGAGGCCGGGTCGTTCGAGGGGGCCGGGAGTGGAACGTTGGCGAACGGATCGTTCTGGTCCTTGATCGTCCGCGTCCCGAGCTGGAGCTTGCCGTTCGCGTCGAGCCTGTAACCATTGACCCGTCCATCCCAGATGGAGCGCGAGCTCGCCGCGTTGAACGTCGCGAGGTACACCATCTGGTCTCCGGCGGCCTGCGCCGTCGAAATCGTCGCCGCGACGAAGCCTTTCTGGCTCTGGAGGACGAACACGGCGATGTCGTTCAATGCCTGGACGAGCTGAGCGGCGGTCGTGACCGGGAAATAGCCGTCGCTGCCGTCGGGGAGGATCGCGCCGCTATTGTGCGCGATGCAGACGCCGGTGTCCGCCGTGGCCGCGGCGCTCGCCCCGAAGCCGATGACGTAGATCGGGATGCCGAGCTGTTTAAAAGTGGTCAGGAACTTGCTGGTCAGGAAGCCGCAGCTATCATTCGTGCAGGCGTTGAACGTGTCATAGATCAGGATGACCGCGCCGTTGCGGCAGCCGGCGTTCGGATCGTCCCCGCGCACGCCGTTCGTGAACCCATCGATCCCCGGTTTGGTGAAGTAGTCGAGGATGTTCTGAAGAGCGTTTTTGATTGGAGCCTGGTTTCCGTTCTTTGCGGTCAGGATCACCGTTCTCTCGACGCTGTCCAGGTTCTGGCTGCCGGCTAGGGCGCCCAAGAGGGTTGGGTCGCAGCCGTCGGCGTACTTGCTCTGCCCGGTCTGTGTGTAGCCCGGGTTGTCCGGGTCGTTGGTCGTGAACGTGCCGGTCGAGGTGTCGTAGTTCTCGATGTACGCCTGAGGCCGCAGCAACCGCTTGACGCAGGGGTAGGAGTCCTTCGCCGGCAGGCACTGACCCGGGTTGTTCGGGTCCGGGATCTGATAGTCGCGGGGGATATTGACCAGCAGATTCCCGTTTTGCTGGAACTCCAGGCCCGAGCAGTTCGCCTGCATAGTGAAGTCGCTCTGGGGCTCGCTCAAGAAGCCGAGCGACCGGCCGGCGATCGAGCCTCCCGTGGAGTTCGTGGCGCCGGTCGCATAAAAGAGCGTCGGGTCCGGCGAGCCGCCCGAGGCCGGGATGGGTGAGCCCATCGCGACGTACGGAACCACGATGGTCCCGGGATTGCTGTGCGGCGTCAACGCCTGCGTCGTCCACGTGTTGCCGGACTTCGTCTGATATTCCTTCGTCACCTGAACGGAGCGAGGCGGGGAGCCTCCGAGCGTGTAAGTGGCGAGCGTCCCATCCGTGAACGCGTCGCCGTACTTGCCGGTCGTTATCCGCACGCGGATCCGCTCGTTGTTCGAGAGGTTGATGCAGGCCATACCGGCCGAGCCGCACGTCGTGCCCGCCGTTCCGGGGTTGGAGCCGAAGAAAGGACCGGTCAGACTGCCCGCATTTCCGCTCGGAAGCGTGAGCACGGGGGACCGGTCGCTGCAGACGGGAACCGTTTTGTTCGTGCACGGGCCCTCGCCGCCGACTCCCCACCTCTCGAGGGTTCCAATCGGTTCTGCCCACGTCTCGGCCGGAAAGTCGGTCGCCACCGGCGCGTAGATCCAGTGCTTTTGGAGGATGCTCGTCTGATTGTTGTTCGGAGGACGGGAGAACGCGGTCAGACCGATGTTGAACTGCGTGTGGTGGTCGGCGACGAACTGGCGAATCACTCGCTTTGCGGCGCCGAGCTTGCTTGAGGCAGAGTCCGCGTCGCCGTCCCAGGTGCTCATGGGCGTATTCAGAAGCACGCTGAGCGACTGCGTCGTAGTCTCCGTGTTGCCGAAGACGACGAGCAGGTTCGGCGGCGTTCCCGAGGCGTCACCGCTCTTCAGCAGGTCCTTGTCGTCGCCGAGGACCGGTTGGACGACGGCCGAAATCACTCCCAGGGCGAGAAGGAAGCAGCGCGCGTGACGGAGCATGGTTTCTCCTCGACTCCTATGGAGTCGGAATGGAAAGCGTCTTCGGATAGATGCCCACGTCGGCATCGATCGTCTTGCTCGCCTGAATGTTGGTCGAGTTCGCGGTCGACGTCAGCGCGTAGACGTTCTCGACGATCTGGCTGGTCCCGTACCCTTTGCCCGAGGACTGGATCTGATCTCCGGGGAGGATCGAGTAACCGAGAAGAACCGGCTGAGAGACGGTCACGGCCATGTCCGGGGTCGTCACCGTCGGGTAGTTGCTGGAAACCCCGACCGGCATGAGTCCGCCGTTGTAGGCGATGGTGTTGTTCAGCATGCCGGTGCCGTACTCGATGCCGGAGTCGGCGGCGTAGAAGATCTTCGAGATCTTCGTCTCGGTGGCGGACAGGGTCTGTTCGATCGAGGCGGTGAACATGAGCGCGACGCCCATGACCGTCAGGATCAAGAGCAGCAGGATCGCGAGGAAGAGCGCGATGCCTCTCTCGCCGCGCCCGCGGTGTTTCGGATGCAAAAGAATTCTCATGGTTTCCACCCCGATCGAGGGCCTCACGAGTAGTTCCTCAGCGAGACCGCAAAAGATTGGAGCCGGCGTCGATAGGGCCGGCCCGTCGCGGTCGAGAAGTTCTTGATCGTCGAATCCAGGATCTGAATGCCCCGCGCGCCCGGCCCGCCGTACACGAAGTCCGGGTCGGTCGACTTGACGACGAGCGAAAGCCAGACCGAGCGGAGCGAAGGAAGGGCGAGCGCGGGGTCCGAGGAGCCGCTTGGGACGGTGGTATCTACGAACCCCGGGACAAATTTCGGATCGGTGGAGCTCAGCGCAAGCGTCGTCGAGACCTCGTTGGCGACGTTGCCGACCCACTCGTCTTTGTTGCTGCCGCTCGTATCGATTTTCGCGGGATCGACCCCCTTGTCGTGAACCGAGGCGTCGGCGCCGTCCACGCCGTAGGCGACCTGGAAGTCCTCCACTTCGTCCACGAGCGGCTGAATATCGTAGTTGCCGGAGCCCGGGTCGAACGTGGCCTCGACCAGCGAGGGATGGGTATCGGCGTTGCTCGCCGAGACGTCCGCCGGGCCCTCATCGACGAAGAATCGGACTTCATCGACCATGCCTCCCGAGAAAGGCTTGTCGATGCTGGGAGCGGTCGAGTTGGATGCGTTCAATTTCTTCGCTCCCGAATCCTGCGGGTTCATGGTGAACGTGAACGTACTGGCGGTCTGCGTGTACCAGGTCCCGCCGGTGTCTACGAGACCGACGATGTACTCCGGGACCAGGTAATCGGTCCCCGAGATGTTCACGACGTCGTTTGCCCCGGCCGCCACGGCGAAAAAGAAGGGACGGGTCCGGCTGATGAGAGAGGGCGCGCTGCCCGGCGCGAAGTTGGACACGCCGCCCGTCGAGGTCGAGTGGATGGTCACCGTGGCGGCGGTCGTCGTCGCGCAGCTGCCCGCGCAGGTGACGTCGCCGGAGGCGAAGTAGTACTTGTCTCCGGACAGGATGCCGCGGACCTCGATGACGTCGGTCCCCTTGCGGGTGAAGTGCGCGATGCCGGAGAGGTCGTTCACGCTGACTCCGCCCGCGCTGTTGTTCTCCACCGGCAGGACGGCGTTGGCGAAAAAGAGGCCGCCGACGCGCGCCTGACGGATCTGCCGGGACAGCTCGTAGATGCCGATCCGCGAGGACTGCTGCGCCTCGGCGACATTGGTCTCCTGCTTGGCCAGCTTGTTTCCGCGGTCGAGCAGCGTGTAGAGGCCGGCCACGACCGTGATCAGCACGGCGAGCGACACGAGCACTTCGATGAGCGTCATCCCGCGTTCGTTCCGCTCAGGCATTTTTCACCCGCAGGTAGAGCGACTGGGTCGTCCGGCGCAGACCCGGCAGCGGGCCGATAGTCGGCTGCACGATCACCGTGATCAGCTTGACGATGTAGGGGTTGGGAGACGCGATGCGGGTCGTCAGGGTCCCGTCGAATTGCTCGATCGTGTAGACCCTCGAGTACGGGAAGCGGAACCAGCCGGCGCCGGGCGACGTGGCCGCGTAGGAGGTCGCTCCCGTGGAAGGCTGGTACCACATCGGGAGATCGTTCTCACAGTACGTTCGGGCGGGGCTGGCGCCCGGAACCGCATCGCAGGCGCCGACGACCGCGAGGGGCGCAGGCGAGACGGCCACGCCCGTCGGAGCCGCTGCGTTCGAGGGCGTCGTGACGTTCAGGCGGGGATCGTTGCGGGGGTAGCCCGAGAGCTCCTCGAGCTTCTCCCGCGCCAGCGTGTTGGCGTTCGTCAGCATATTGGAAGAGGCGTTCGTGCGGATCGCGCCGGTGAAGAGCGGCGCCAGGGCGAGCACGGCGAGCGCGAGGATCGAGAGCGCGACGAGGATCTCGATCAACGTCAACCCCCGCTCACCCGACAGGTTCTCTTTTCTCATCTCCAGATCCATCCGGTCGTCGTGTACCCCGTTCCTTCGACGTACTTGTCGATCCGCAGCTTGCCCGAGAAATCGCTGTCGATCGTGACCCGGAAGAAGTTCTTGGCGCCGAAGTCCGCGTAGTAGATGCCCCGGCCTCCCGATGTCGTGGGGAGCGCGGAGGTCGAGGTGTCCTCCGGCGGAACGATGCCGCCGGCCGGAGTGAACGCGATGCGGCTGGACAGGGTTGCGTTGCCGAGATACTTGTTGAAGGCGGCGGCGTTCGTCAGGTCGTCAGGACTGCCTCCGAACTTCCAGAGCTTGATGTAGTTGCTGAGTGTGACGTCGCCCAACGTCGGCTCGTCGGCGCCCGACTTCACGAACCCGCCGTCCTGCTGGAAGTTGCCGGCGGCCGCGGCCTCGTCGGCGGGAAGCGGATTCGTGTCGTCGTTGGCCCGGTCCTGAAACGTGTAGAGGTGAATCCGCTTGTTGTCGAGACTGATGAGAACGACCACGTTCGCCTGGCGTTTGACCGCCTGGAGACGGGCGGAAGCCAGGACCTGTCGGATGGTGGCGAACGCGCCGAGGTCGTTCGCGCGGCGGATGATCTTTCCCGCGAAGGGGGCTGCGAGCAGCACGAGCACGGCGAGGATGGCGATGACGATCAGGACCTCGATGAGCGTCATGCCCCGCTGGCGCCGCCCCGTCCCCGATCGATTTCCGATCACCTCCGGCGACACGTGTCGCGGTACATCTTTCGAAGAAGTCAATTCATCCCCGCCCAGATAGAAAATTTGAGTCCGCACCTTCCTGGGAGCCGACGGACATCTTAGCGAACGCTGTGCCGCCGTCCCGGAGAGCCACTAATCTTTGTGAAGAAGTGAGTTAGTCCGTTCGGTGACACTTCTCACCAGAGGGATTCCGGGGATTTTCGTTACTTTTCGTAACACCGTTTCCGCCGTGTCTCCCGTTTCATCGACACTTCGGCAACGGTTTCGGCGTCGGCCTCGAAGCCGCCTGGAGGATCAGGTTCCTTTCGGAACATACGTCGCGCGGTTCTCGGGACCCTCCCGGACCGTGACTTCCGCGACCCGCGTCCACCCGAGCGCGCCGGACGAGTCGAGGCGCTCGGCGAACCAGCGCGCGATGTTCTCCGCGGACGTGTTGCGCCCGGCGAAGGCGGGGTGCTCGTTGATGTACTTGTAGTCGAGCTCCTTCGCGATCGCCTCGAGAGCGTTCTTGGCGGTCAGAAAGTCGATCGCCAGGTCGTACTGCTGGAGCTTCTCGTTCTCGAGGACGGCTTCCACACGATACGAGTGGCCGTGAAGGGGTTCCGGTCCTCCCGCGTAGTCGATCAGGTTGTGCGCCGCCTCGAACCGCGCGGTGACGGTAACGCGGTACGGCATGGGATGGACTATCCCAGTACGGTCGCTTCGCGCGTGATCGAAAGGATCGCCTGGGCCTCGGGCGGAATCGAGAGCAGCTTTTCGAGCACCTTCTTCGGCGTCGAGGTTTCGCCCGCCGATTGATCCAGGTTCACCTCGAAGGTCAGCCGCCCGCCTTCGGTTGCGCGGCCGACGTGATCGGCCGAGTCGAGGCGCACGACGTAGCGTGCGGACTTGACGGCTCGCGAGAGGGACGGCTCGGTCGAGCCGAGCTCCCGGACCTGGGAGACCGACAGGCCCGGCGGCAGCTTTTCCGAGATCGCGCGGGCCGCGCCGGCTCCAAAGGGCGCGATGCCCTCGACGTCGAAAACTTCGTGGCGGCTCTCGAGGCCGAGCGCGAGCGCCGGCCCCATCGAGAGCTTCATGTGCGGGTTAAAGCCTTCCGAGTAACGCGCGGGAAGCCCGGCTGCGCGGATGGCGCGCTCGAGAACGTCCATGGTGTTGCGGTGCGACAGGAACCGCGCGTCGCCCGACTTCTCGAACGTGATCCGGTGGCGGAAGACCTCGTGGACCGGGGTCGCGGAACGCCGCACGGCCGACGGCAGGTCCGGCATTGCCTTCTGGCGGTAAGCGGCGCCCTTCGCGACCTCCCGGTAGGCCGCGGGATCGTCGGCGGAAGACACCGACGCGTCGAGCGTCGGGAGGGTCCCCTGCATCGAGGTCGCGAGCACCGTGTCCTCGCCGTTGCCCGGCACGCCGCAGGCGTAGCAGTGCCCCCACTTGCAGTCCTCGGTGCGCATCTCCTTCTTCGCCTTCACGAGCTCGACTTTGAGAAATCGCTTCGTGATGGAGGCATCGAGCACGTCCCAGGGCAGGACCTCGTCGACGTCGTACGCGCGCAGCCAGGCGGACTTCGGAATCCCCTCCGTCTCGAACGCCCGGTTCCACAGGTCGTAGCGGAAGTGCTCGCTCCAGCCGTCGAACTTCACGCCGGATGCCCAGGCCCTATGGAGGATCCGCGCCACGCGGCGGTCTCCGCGCGAGAGAACGCACTCGATCTCGGCCTCGCGCGGCTCGTGCCACTTCATCTTCGCGCCGCGGACGCGGCGGAAACGTTCCTTGAGATAGCCGAGCTTCTTTTCGAGCAGCTCGACGCCGTCGAACGGCGCCCACTGGAAAGGCGTCCAGGACTTGGGCACGAACGGCCCGACCGAGACGTTGACTTCCTTGCGTCCGTGTTTGCGTCCCTGCGCGAGAATTCCTTCCACGAGCGTGACCAGCTCCTCTAAATCCTCTTTCGTCTCGGTCGGGAGACCGATCATCGTGTAGACCTTGATCAGGTCCCATCCGCGCGCGAAGGCGACGTCGGCGGCCTGGATCATGTCCGCGTTCGTGAAGGTCTTGTTGATGACTCGGCGCAGCCGGTCCGAACCGGTCTCCGGCGCGAACGTGAAGCCGGACTTTCTCACTTCGGAGACGGCGTCGGCGAGGCCGACGGAAAACGCCTCGGCGCGAAGTGACGGAAGCGAGATCGACACGCGCCGGTCGGAGAGCTGCGGGGCGAGACAGCGAACGAGCGGCTCGATCTGCGAGTAGTCCGCGGTCGAGAGCGAAAGGAGCCCGACCTCGCTCCACCCCGACTCCGCGATGAACGTCTTCGTCATCGATACGACGTCGTCCAAGTCGAGCTCCCGCACGGGGCGATACCAGTACCCGGCCTGGCAGAAGCGGCAGCGTCGTAGAGAGAGGGGACGTAGATGCCGTCGAGGGAGGCGAGCCGCGCGAGGAGATCCCGCCGGGCAACGCCGGACCCGCGCGCGTCGGACAACGCGTCGAGAAAACGCGGGAGCGCCTCCTCCGCGTCGCCGACCAAGAAGGCGTCGAAGAAGTCGGCGAGCGGCTCCGGGTTCGCCGTGCAGGGGCCTCCGCCGAGAACGATCGAGTCCGCGTCGCCGCGGTCGCGCTGCCACAGCGGGATTCCGGCGAGGTCGAGCATGTTCGGGATGTTCGAGTAGTTCAGCTCCGACTGAAGAGAGAACCCGACGACGTCGAAGTCCGCCACCGGCGCAAAGGACTCGACCGTGAAAAGAGGGATCTCCCGGTCGCGCATCCGGCTTTCGAGGTCGACCCACGGGGCGTAGGTCCGCTCGCACGCGAACTCGGGGCGGCGGTTGACGATCTCGTAGAGGATCTTCAACCCGGTATGACTCATCCCGATTTCGTACGTATCCGGAAAAGCCAGAGCGACCGTCACCGCGGACGCTCCGAGGTCCTTGCGGACCACGTTGCGCTCCAGGCCGACGTAGCGGCCCGGTTTCTCGACCGTCGGGAGGATGGGATCGAGACGCGGCCGGACGGAGGAGTAGCGCATGGAATCACCGATTCTAACGGGGTCAACGCTGGGATTCTAACGGGGTCAACGCTGAATCGCTGAATTCAGGTCAGCGCTGAATTCAGTCATTCAGCGTTGACCCCAGGTACCAGGTACTTGAACCCCGTTCCGGTATTGAAGAGCACGATTCGGGACCGGCGGTCCAGCTTTCCGCCGGTGGCCAGGTTCTTCGCCGCGGCCCACGTCGCCGCGCCCTCCGGACAGACGAACAGTCCTTCCGTTTCTCCCATCTCCGACTCGGCAGCGCGCATCTCGTCGTCCGTCACGGCGATGGCCTCGCCCCCGGACTCCCGAAGGATCGCGAGGATGAGGAAGTCGGCGAACGGCTTCGGAACACGCAGCCCCGACGCGTAGGTCGTGGCGTTCTCCCATTTCTCCGCAGTCGCACACCCCTCGGCATACGCCTTCGGGATGGGAGCGCAGCCGGCCGCCTGCACCGCGATCATGCGCGGCCGCTTCGGCCCGATCCACCCGAGCCGCTCCATCTCGGAGAACGCCTTCCACATTCCGATCAGACCCGTGCCTCCTCCCGTCGGATAGATCACGGCGTCGGGCAGCTCCCAGCCGAAGTCCTCCGCGAGCTCGTATCCCATCGTTTTCTTTCCCTCGACGCGGTACGGCTCCTTCAAAGTGGAGACGTCGTGCCACTTCCCCTGCGCGGCCCCCTCCGCGACGAGCTTTCCGCAAGCGTCGATCAGTCCGGGAACGAGCGTCACCCGCGCGCCGTATCGTTCGCACTCGATTCGGAAGAGCTCCGGCGTGTCGTCGGGCAGGAACACGTCGCATTTCATCCCGGCGCGCGCCGCGTAGGCCGCCGCCGCGCCGCCCGCGTTGCCGGCGGAGGGAAGAGCGATGCGCGCGAAGCCGAGCTCCTTCGCCTTCGAGACGGCCGCGGAGAGGCCGCGCGCCTTGAACGAGCCGGTGGGATTCCCCGACTCGTCCTGGATCCACAGGTCGGAGAACCCTTCGCGGGCGCCGAGCCGGCGCGCAGGCGAGAGCGGCGTCCCCCCTTCGCCGAGCGAGACGATGTGGTCCGGCTCCTCGACGGGCATCATCTCGCGCCACCGCCAGATCGACCGCGGCCGATCGGGCGCCGCGTCGCGGTCGAGCGCCCGGTCGTGGTATCGCGCGAAAAGGGGTCCTCCGCAACCCTCGGCCGGGCATACCCCGAAACGGCTGTCGCGCTCGTAGAGCCGCCCGCATTTCGTGCAGGCGAGGTGCGCGAAAAAGGAAAACATCGAAACGCAGTATCCGGCAACGGCTCGCTACAATCGAATCGATGATCCGCGGAAACGAAATGGTCCGGATCGCGGGCGCCGGGCCAGCGGGGCTGTCCTGCGCGATCGCGCTCGCGCAGGTCGGCCGTCCGACCGTGGTGTTCGAAGCGGGGGACGGCACGGCGACCGCCTGCGCCGGCTCGATCGAGCTCCTGGAGAACTGGAGCGAGGAGAACGACGCCCGCCAGGTTTTCGAGGTGCTCGGCCTCGAAGAAGTCTGGGCGGTTGCAGTCGAGGCGGCCGAGCTCTTCGACGGAGAGCTGCGCCGGACGCGTGTCGCGAGCCGGCGCCCGTTCGCGTACCTCGTCCGGCGGGGGGCCGTTGACGGCTCTCTCGACACCGCGCTGCGGGCACGCGCCCGCGAGCTCGGCGTCGAGATCTGCTTCGGCGAGCGCAGGGATGTCTCCGACGTCGACGTGCTGGCGACCGGCCCGCCCGCGCCCGATCTCCTCGCGAAACGAATGGTCTTCGCGACCGGCGCGGAGGATCGCGTTCAACTGATGTTCGACCCGGTCCGTACTCCCGGCGGCTTCGCGTGGCTCTTCGTTGCGGACGGCGCCGGCACTCTCGGCTGCCTCGTCGCGCGCGACCGGCGACGTCTGGACCGACACTTCGACGATGTCCTCAATCGCTTTCGAAGAATCTCCGACTTCTCGATTGCGGGGGACCGGACGGCGACCGGCCGCGTGAGCTGCGTCGTCCCCGGTTCTTCGCAGGCCGGCGGCTGCCGCTTCATCGGAGAAGCCGCCGGCTCGCGCGACGTTCTTTTCGGCCTGGGACTCCGGGGGGCGCTCACGGACGGGCTGCTCGCCGCGGAGAGCATCGCGCGCGGAAGATCATTCGACGCTCTCCGGGAGGAGCTCGCGCTGCCGCTCACGCGCGCATCACTGGCGGCCCGATTCCGCTACGAGCGGATGAGCGACGGGGGCGTCGCCCGCGCGCTCGCCCGATGTGGCCGCGGAGATTTCCGCGAGCGGCTGCGACGCTGCTTCCGTCCGAGCTTTGGGAGCGAAGCTGCCGCGATCTTCGCGCGCGCCGCGTGGCGTCCGCCCGAATCGTGCGCGCACCCGCTTCCCGCGCACTGGTGCCGCCGCATCGAGGAGACCTGAGGGAGTGAATCGGCGAACGCGCGGCATGCCCGCCACGCGCGAAGCGGCGCATCAGAATAGCACCAATCGAGAGATCGAAACATGCTTGACGCTCGCGCGAGCAGGCATTCATAATCGCCGCGACCATGGAACTGAACGATCACCTTCGCGAGATGCTGAAGGAGCTCGGACAGGCGATCAACGAATCCATTTCCGGGTCCGGTCGCGTGCACGAGTCGATCCAGCGGATTCGCGACGAGGGCTACAACCTCTACATGGTCCTCGACGCGAAGGTGGGCGTGAACCGCCGCGAGGGCCGGGGCGGCTCCCGGTCGCGGTCTTCCGGCGCGCGGGGAGAGAAAGAGCGGCCCTCCGAGGAGCGCGCCGCGTTCCGGATCAACGTCAAGGACCTGCGGTTTCTCCGATCCCTCGGGATCGATCCCACCCGAAAGGTGCGAAACCGGCGGACGCCGATCGTCCGCGTCTCCCGGATCGCCCGGCGATCCCGGGCTTTGAAGGGCGACTGA
>WNFY01002621.1_pt1 | contig 20693 bp, 17 predicted proteins | sample 5400091 | NCBI WGS metagenome assembly WNFY01 (sample SAMN13153364, study PRJNA577476) | soil metagenome | isolation source: 60 cm soil or saprolite under grassland replicate 1 | place: USA:California | collected 2016-06-15
TGCTCCCTTTCAAATGCCTTGATGAAAAATCCGTCGGTGCCTTCGCGGTGCGGCCAGGTGCGGACGGCACCGGCTTCGGTCAGCATTTCCGGCGGGACATCCAGAATCGCCGTGTCAAAATCCAGGTGCTCGGTGAGAAATTTTTCGACCACGCCCTCGTTCTCCTGAAGTTCGACCGAGCAGGTTGAGTAAACCAAATGCCCACCTGGCTTAACTAGGCTGCCAGCATTCGCGAGAATCCGTGTTTGCTTTCGCGATAGCTCTTCAATGTCCGCGGCGTTGAGGCGCCAGCGAATTTCCGGATTGCGGCGCAGCGTTCCGGTGCCCGAACACGGAGCATCAACCAGGACGCGGTCAAAAGACTCTCCAGCAAATGGTAGCGCCTGCGTCGCATCGTAGACCACGAATTGAAGGTCGGCAACCCCTTGTCGCATCGCTAATTCTTTCAGCGTGCGCAAACGATGTTCATATAAATCTCCGGCCACAATCATGGCTTCTGGCGCGAGCATGGAGATGTGCGTTGTCTTGCTGCCGGGCGCGGCGCAAACGTCGAGTATGCGTTCGTTCGGCTGGGCGCCCAGCAAATGCGAGACCAGCTGCGAAGCTTCGTCCTGCAAATAAATCAATCCATCGCGCGTCAATCGCCGGACAGAGTCCGCAGCACCCGTAACGCGCCACGCATTAGGAACGATTTGCGATGAAGTCAGCAGAGCGCCGCTCGCTTCGAGTTCCTTGATGATTCGTTCCGGTTTCTCTTCAACTGCCAATGCCTTTGGTGTATAGCGAAACGCGACCGGCGCTGGTTCGTTGTTGGCGTGCGCAAACGCAACTGCTTGTTCGAATCCGAAGGCGTTGGCCCAGCGCTGGATTAACCATTGCGGATGCGAAGTTTCAATCGCCGTTTTTTCGTCGCCGTCGACGACGGCAGCCGGATCGTATTCAGGTTCGCGCGTCGCGCCCCGGAGCATTGCGTTCACTAATCCCGCTGCCGAGCTGATCCCAGCTGCGCGCACAAGTTTTACTGATTCGTTCACCGCCGCGGACTGAGGGATGCGAGAAAGAAAACGAAGCTGATAAAGGCCGAGTCGCAGCGCTAACTTAACCGCTAAATCGAAACCTTCGGGCTTGCGATTTGCGAAATGTTCGATGACACAATCCAGCCACAACTGCCGTCGCAACACGCCGAGGACCAGTTCGTGGCAAAGCGCGCGATCTTCGGCGCGCATTTCTTCACCGAGTCCGGCCAGAAGCACAGACGAGTAAGCGGAGTCGTGCTCGACACTGCGCAGAATTTCAAAGGCTGCGCGGCGCGCGGGAGAAACCGCGGAAGTTTGATCTTGATGAACGGATCCCTTCCTGGGCTTGAATGAATGCACGATAGACTCTGGTTCTATATTAAAGGAGGGCTTTACAATTTGTCTCAGGCAGCTTTGCGCCTTTCAGTTCCCCTGGCGGCTTTGCGAGAAAATTCGTCAAACCTTCTTTCACGCAACGTAGCAAAATAAGACCCAGGCCGCGAAGGAATTTCCATTGCCCGATCAATCCATGGGACAGGCCTGGATGACGCACAACTGCCAGCCCTTTTCACGCCGGCAATAGATCTGAAGGACTTTGTACTGGCCCTTGAGCTGACGGCCGCGATAGTTCCATTCAACCGCGTCGCGTGCCGTCAGGACCGCCGTGTCGCCGAACAAACGCACGCTGACCTGCTCACGGTGAATGTGCTGGACTATGAGATCACCCGAGGTCACGTCGGCAATGAACTGGGCCTTGTCGTCACCTTCCAGGGGATAAGTGAAGATGAAATCCTCAGCCATGATCCGATCGAGGGTCGCGCCATCACGTCGGACCATCGCCTTTACCCACTCGTCATTGAGCTGCCGCACGTGTTGCTCGGATTCCAGAGCAGCATGTTCGTCATTTGGAGTTGAATTGTCCATTCGACATTCTCAAATCACTTCAAACGCGGGTCCCATTCAACGATCAGAGGTTGAGAATAACTCTGGCCACCAACAGTCAACTTAACGGTATATGTGCCCGGCAGAGCCGATCCGGCACTGCGGCCAAAGAATCCGCCGCCGCCGCCAGCGCCGTTGCCGCGCGCAGCGGGCGTCGGCCGCAAATCCCAGATCCATCGATGCATGCCCGCTTCTTTCGAAAGCGCCTTCGTCGGCGGCACCCAATACGCCGGAATATTAAGCGTGTTTGGATCGATAGCGGGCGGGCGATCTTCACTCGAGTAATGGCGGAAGACTTCGCCAGACGGATCAAGAATCTCGAGTGTAACCGGGCCGCTGGCCGAACTCTTCAAGTAGTAATCGATGGCCGCGCCGAACGGTGGATTCTCCGCGAGCGCTTCATCGCGTGGCTGCGGCGTGCCCTGCTCGCTTCCCGGAGTGTAATTAATCACGACGGGCGTGCGAAACAGAAAGGCGTTCGACTTCGCTACCTCGTCATTGATTTGCCGCAGAGCAGCGATGTTGTCCAGGACCCAAAAACCTCGGCCGTGGGTCGCGACAATCAAGTCATCGCCATGGATCGCCAGATCGCGCATTGACGATGCCGGCAGGTTCAGCTGCAACGATTGCCAGTTGTCTCCATCATCAAAAGAAACAAAGACGCCGCGCTCGGTGCCGGCGAATAGCAGCCCTTTCCGCTGCGGATCTTCTTTCACCGTCTGCACGTAAATCCCGGCAGGCAGGCCGTTAATGATCTTCTGCCACGACTTGCCGCCATCGCGCGTCCGGTAGACGTATGGCTCGTAATCTTCCAGTTGGTGACGCTCCGAGGCGGCATACGCTTCGTTTACATCAAAGTGCGATGCATCGATCATCACAACCTTACTCCACGAAGTCATCGGGGACGGCGTCACATTTTGCCAGGTCTTGCCATCATCGTTCGTCAAATGAATGTAGCCGTCGTCCGTACCGATCCAAATCATGGGCGCGCGCAGGGGCGACGGCGCGACGGTGTAGATAACCCCGCGGCGCTTGGCAGCGGGCGCGTCGGTGGCGGCCGCTTCGTTAAGGTTAGGCGGCACTCCGGGATCTTCGCGGGTCAAATCCTGGCTGATCTGCGTCCACGTCTCACCGCCATTAGTTGTCTTGTAAAGAAACTGATTCGCGAAATAAAGAGCGTGGCTGTCTGCCTGCGAGAAAACCAGCGGCTGGGTCCAGTCATGCCGGAAGGTCTTCGGATCGCCGCCGCGTTCGGGCGACACATTTTTGGTGGTACCCGTCGTGACGTCGCAGCGCGAAACGACATCGCCGAACAGGATACTCGGATTTAATGGATCCGGCGCCGTGTAACCGCTCTCGCCACCGGCGCAGATTCCCGACCAGTCGTGCATGGAAATCTCTGAGTGGTTGCTGCGCGATGGCACGCCGATCGCGCCGCTGTCCTGTTGCGCTCCGGTCACCCAATACGGAAATCGATAATCGGCCGCGACGTGGTAAAGCTGGGCCGTTGACTGGTTGTACCAGGAACTCCAGGTCTGCGCGCCATCTTCCGTAACCACGGCGCCCTGATCGCTGCCGACGATCATGCGTTTTGGATCATCGGGATTGATCCAGAGCTGGTGATAGTCGTCGCCTCCGGGCGCTCCCTTAATCGGAGTCCACGTCTTGCCCGCATCGGTCGAGCGATAAACTGACGTATTGCCGACATACACAGTGTCAGCTTCCTTCGGATGGGCGGTTACTTTACAAAAATACCAACCGCGTCCCCAGATGCGATTGTCGGACGATGTTTTCGTCCAGCTTGCGCCGGCGTCGTTTGAGACATAGAAACCACCGGCCTTGGCATCGACGATCGCATAGACTCGCCTGGAATTCACCGGCGACACCGTGATGCCGATGCGCCCCAATCCTTCAGTGGAAATTCCGTTGGTGATTTCATTCCAGGTGGCACCGCCGTCCGTTGATTTGTAAATGCCGCTGCCCGGCCCATTCGCCGGTGCGTAGATAAACCACGGCGGACGCCGCACGTTCCAGAGGGTCGCATAGATTATTTTTGAATTAGCCGGATCGAAAGCAAGATCGATTGCCCCGACATCGTTGTTCTTGAATAAAATTTTCTCCCACGTCGCACCGCCATCGCGAGAGCGATACACCCCGCGATCCGGACCTGGACCGTACGCGTGGCCCAGAGCAGCGACGAATACGATGTTCGGATTTTTCGGATCGACGATTACCCGGCCTATCTGGCGCGTATTCTCGAGCCCGAGATGCTGCCAGGTTTTGCCGCCGTCATTTGTTTTGTAAACGCCGTCACCATATTGAATGGAATCGCGCATGTCGGCTTCGCCGGTGCCAACATAAACAGTATCCGGATTCGAAGGAGCCACGCCGATGGCGCCGATCGACGCTACTGTCTGCGAATCAAAGACCGGCGACCAGGTGCGGCCCGAATTGTTCGACTTCCAAACTCCGCCACCCACCGAACCGTAATAGAAGGTGTTCGGTTGTCCGGGAACGCCAGTGACTGCGTTCACGCGACCACCGCGGAATGGTCCGATCAAACGCCAGTGCAGGCCGGAGTAGAGATTAACGTTATAACCGGTCTGCGCGGTCACCTGAGGCGCCAGCCGCTCCAGAAAACCGAGCCCGATCACCCAAACGCAAACGATTGCCAGAACTCTTAAGGCGCGCGCTGCGACGCGTCGATTCTCAAGCATAAGAGGACTCTCCCGCGAATTGATAATTTTGCTCACCTATGCTGCCATGGCCGGCCCTGATTTCCAAATAGTTTGTGTACCAGAAGCCCGACCGTTAGGTGTAATCAAACACGCCCTCCCTAACGGTCGGGCTTCTGATACTTCTTCGCGGAAGGCAAACGTCAATAGAAGTTTATTAGCAGTACAAGAAAAGATTGGGTTAAATCCCTTTGGCGGTATGGGTGTGCCTAAGAAGATTCTAATCATCGAAGACGACGACGTCTCTCGCGAGCTAATTGGTCTTGCTCTCCTCAAACGCGGATATGAGGTGGCCATCGCCGAAGATGGCATCCGGGGTTATGACAGTGCGGTTTTTCTCAGACCCGATCTAATCGTCACGGATATTTCCGTGCCCGCGGATGACGGCCTGGAATTGATCGTTCGCGTGCGAAAAACGCCTATTTTAGCTAACACGCCCATTCTGGTTACAACTGCATTTGGCTCCGGCAGGGCGACGTTCTCTCTGCAACAAGGCGCTAATGCTTATGAGCCCAAACCGATCGATCCGCATGGCCTCCTCACGACCGTCGACCGCTTGCTGACTCAATCTGACACGCCGCGCGCCGCGTAGGCGCAATCCCGTCGATCACCCCTATCCTGTCTGACATCCACCGCGAAAAGTTTTAGAATTCTTTGCCACAAAACCACCGCGTGCGGTGTAACTTTGACGAATACGATTATGAGCGAACGAGTGAGTGCGTTGACGCCCGCAATGACCAAAGAGATCGAGACCGCCGTAGCGCCGCTCGGTTTCGACGAAGCATTCACCCTGCATCATCGGGCGGTTTTCAGGACGGCCCGCGCCATCGTGCGCGATGCCGGGCTCGCGGAAGACGTCACCCAGGAAGTGTTTCTGCGTTTGTATCGCTATCGCGATTCAACCCCCGGGGACGAACTCTTGCGCGCCTGGCTCCTGAGGGTAACGCTGAATGTGGCACGCAATACCATTCGCGGACAGAACCGGTCAGCCGCGCGCGAAGAGGCCTATGTAATGGACAATCAAAGGCAGGAGGGCGTGGCGCACTCAACCGAATATGAAAGACGCGTGCAGATTAAGGAAGCACGTCGGGCGCTGGAGAAGATTAAGGAGCCGATGCGCAGTTGCCTGCTACTCAGGCACCAGGGACTTTCTTATCGCGAAATCGCCGAGACCCTGACTTTGAACGAAACGAACATCGGCAGCCTGATCGCACGCGGCCGCAAAGAGTTCTCGAGACTCTACGGCAAGATCGGAAGCCGGGCGTAAAACGGATGACGGCGTGCTGCCAAAGGATTTAACTTATGAAGAACTGTTTGGATGATGCAGGACTACAAAGCTTTTTTGATCGCGAGCTGCCTTTGGAAATGATGGAAGAGGTCGCGCGGCATCTCGCTTCGTGTATTAGTTGCGCGCAAGCGGCAAGCGAGGTTGAACAGGAAAATCGTTTGTTCGTAAAGGCGCTCGAGCCTGAAATGTCAGCCGCTGTGCCGACAGAACAGTTGCACGCGCGCATAACTGCGGCGGTCGCCGAATTGAATTCGCCGGCGGCGGCGCGCGCCGAGAGGACCCGTGCCCGTTGGTCCCAGGCTTTCACAAACTTCTTCGATTTTACTCCTCAGTGGGCGGCGGTGTTCGCGAGTATTCTGGCCATCCTCGTTCTGGGGTCGATTCTGCTTGCGATTGGATTAAGGTCGAGATCGAACCAGGAAGCTACTCAAAAAACACCACCCCCATCAGCGCCGACGGAACCCGCAAAAGACCAGCTAGTGACAGTGACTCGCGTTCCAACACCGGCCAATGTCGCCCCATACAAGCCAAAGCAGCCGCTCCAGCCCCATCGGTCAAGAACTGTGGCCCTGCCGCAGCGAGAGGATCAGGTTGCGGGCGTGCAGCTTATTCCGGGTGAGAAGAGTTATCTGAGAACAATCGCCGAGCTCGACGCCGGCATGAAACAGAATCACCGGCAAACGGTAACGCCGGCGGCCCGCGGTGAATACGAGCGCAATCTCAAGTTAGTTGATTACGCAATCGCCGCGACGCGCAGCAAGGCCAAGCGCAATCCGAACGATCCTGACGCCGCCGAGTTCATGTTCGCCGCTTACCAAAGCAAGATCAATTTGTTGAGTACGGTTTCCGAGGCGAGATTGGCGCAGCATTGATAGCAGTGGTCAGTAGTTAGTTGTTAGTTGTCAGTCGTTAGTTAGGAGATAGTGGTGACCCACTGACCACTGATCTAACTAACTACTGACCACTAACTACTGACCAATCTTTTTTCGTCACAAACAATTCCATTTCGGTGTTTATCTTCTGGAAGCAACGTTCAAGAACGGTCGAAGACCGCAGTGCCTCTCCTGACTGCGGTTTCTGGCCACGAAAGAGATATTGATTGATATGAAAGTGAATGTTCAGACGAACTCCAAAAGAAAGATAATCGCACTGGTACTCCTGCCGGCATTCCTGATTTACGGAAACATAGCGGGCGCCATTGCCGGCACGAGTGACGAGCTGCGTGAAGAATTTCATCAAACCTATCCGCTGTCCGCTGAAGGCCGAGTCGCCCTGCACAACGTAAGCGGGACGGTACGGATTACCGGCTGGGACCGGAACGAAGTTCGGGTCGATGCGGTCAAGCGTGCGGAACGGCGCGAGCGGCTTTCGGAAGCTGAAATCAAGGTCGAATCGACGGCTGACAGCATTCGCATTTGGACGAAATATCCCGATGACAATGTCACAATCAGCAGCAAGAAAGATCGTTCCAATGATTGGGCGAGCGTGGATTACACGGTAACGCTACCTCGAACGGCACGCCTCGATTCAATTGCCCTGGTGAGCGGTTCGTTGGAGATTACCGGCATCACCGGTGACGTGCGCGCGTCGACGGTCAGTGGCAAACTTAAGGCGAGCGGGCTCGCCGGAGAGGCGCGACTTTCGACTGTCAGCGGGACTCTCGACGCGACGTTTGATCGTCTGACCGAAACCAAACCAATTACGCTCAGCTCGGTTAACGGCGCCATCTTATTGACTCTGCCTTCGGACTCCCAGGCACAATTGAGAGCAAATACTCTCAGCGGGCCGATCACGAGCGACTTCGGCCTGGATGCCCCACAAACGGGTTACGTCGGCCACCAATTGTATGGCCAGCTTGGCAAGGGCGGCGTCTCGATCCGCCTGCACAGCGTAAATGGATCGATTGGGATTCGTCATGCCAACGACAGTAAGCCTCTGAGCCCGGCGACGTCCTTATCTTCAAAAAAAGAGACTGACCCGTCGGTGGAAAAAGTGAAAACGCGCCGGGTGCAAAGTGAAGCGGTGACGAAAGCGCGGCAGAAAATGATTGAGGCGCGCGAGACCTTGCGCCAGGCCCAAAGAAAAGCGGCGACGAGCGAACGTGCTCAACCGAATCGATCAGTAATCGAAGCCCAGCGCAGCGTGGACCAGGCGCTGGCGCAATTGCAGCGCACTCAGTCTCAAGCGAACAGCGAAGCCCAACGGGCGGCAATCCAGGCGCTGGCCGAAGCCCAAAGTAAGTTACGCGTGGCGAGTGCGGAGCTGGCGCGCACGAAAACAGAAACAAATTCCGAGACTGCCCGGCAGCAGGCGCAGGCGCTGGCCGAAGCGCAACGACAAATGGCGCAGGCCGAAGCGGATTTACAGCGAGTCATCCGTGAGGAAGTGGCGCGCAACTCGTCTGAGAATGCCATCGAAGTTGTTAAAGCTCACAACGAGTTGATTCGGGTCCAACGCGAAATGCAACAGCGGGCTGTGCGCGATCTTCGAGAGAAGAAGGTGTTGCAGACTGAAGAACAGATTAAGGCGCGCGAGGTAGCGCGGGAAAAGATGCGCGCGCAGGTGCGGGCAACCAATATTGGCGGCCTGAAATTCAACAATACGGAATCAAAGAGTTTCTCAGTCAGCGCGAAACCGCGCGTCACGATTGGGACTTTCGACGGCCGGATCACGATTCACGCGTGGGATAAGAACGAAGTTACCTACACGGCTACCAAACGCACATTTGAAGAAAACACTCTGAAAGGTATTTCCTTAAAAGCGGAACAGAACGGTTCAGACGTTTCCATCCAGGCCAGTCTCGGTGACGCCTATGTGCACCGAGTCGCGGGCGTAAAATCAGTCAATGCTTATACCAGCATTGAAGTGTACGTGCCACGCAATGCAATCATTCACGCGTCCACCAGTGAAGGTGGAATGATCGTCGATGGCGTCACTGGCGAAGTTGATTTACGCAACAGCGCCGGCTCGATCACGGTTAACAATTGCAAAGGGCGCTTAAGTATAAACGGCGGCAGCGGTCGAGTCTCAGTGAACGATTTTGATGGCGAACTTGACGCTCGGGCCAGCAACGGCGGTTTACATCTCGGGGGGCATTTCACGCGGCTTTCAGCGCAGACGAACAATGAACCAATTACCCTGGCGGTTTCGCCGGATACCAATGCGGTGATCGAAGCGGACGCCGCGTATGTCAGCAACGAAGGTCTTCAGACCAGCGAAGAAGGCGGATCATCACAGCGCGTGAAACGTTTCAAAGTTGGAAAGGGCGGCCCCGTTTTTACGCTGCGCGCCGGAGAAAGTCGTATTTACCTGCGGCCAACCGGCAGAGGCCCCATGTGATGTTAGCTCGCTCAACAGTCTCCTTGTTAACAATCAGCGAAACTTTTACGTCCTAATCGATTGAGATAGGAAACTTTCTCGGGGTTGAGTCATCCAGGTCGCGGAACTAATCCGTGCGCTCCGCTTGTTAAGAATTGTTAATTTCGGTGCTCTGCCAGAACAAAAGAGTCCGTCATCGCGTAATTATTTCTTCTTCTAACGGCGCGGTCTCAATAATTTCAAATGAAGAGAGCTTCATTTTTGTTTGCGATTATCAGCCTGAGTGTAGTTGTGGCTTATTCGCAGCCGGCTCCCACGCCTTCGCCTGAAAAATCGGCAACACCTTCGTCCACTACCGCAAAGCCAAAGGGTGGAAATCCGGGCAAACCCTCAGTTGATTTGCCGCCCGAAAAAGCCGCGCCGATAAAACTGGCTCATTTTGATAAGCCTCCGGTGATCGACGGCAAACTCGACGAAGATGTTTGGAAACACGCGGTCGTCTTGAAGGACTTCTACCAGATTCAGCCGGGCGACAACATCGCTCCGTCAAAACCCACCGAAGTAATGCTCGGTTATGACCCGAAATTCCTTTACATCGCATTTCACTGTTACGACGAACCGTCCAAGGTGCGCGCGAACATCCCCAAACGCGACCACGTCTTTGATGACGATTATGTCGGCTTTCTGTTTGATACCTTCAACGACCACCGCAAAGCTTACGAGTTCGATATTAATCCGCTGGGCGTTCAGGCCGACGGCATCTGGACCGATGGCCAGGGCGAGGACTTCAATCCTGATTTTGTATTCGAGTCGAAGGGCCTGCTGACTGAAGACGGTTGGACTGTCGAGATCTCGATTCCTTTTAAATCGCTTCGTTATGTTGCCGGGAAAGACAAATTGTGGGGGGCACATTTCTTCCGGCGCATTAAGCGCTTCAATAACGAACTCGACATGTGGATGCCAATCAACCGGGACATCTCGAGCTGGCTGGCGCAGGAAGGACATCTTTCCGGGCTCGAAGGGATTTCCGCGGAAAGGACTCTGGAACTAATTCCCAGTCTTACCGTGTCCGAGAGTGGGAGGCGGAAAGCGACGTTGACGCCGGCGCAGCGCAATACCGGCTTGCTTGATCCGGGACGGTTCGTCAACGAGCCCGTCACGTTCGACCTGGGACTGACCGGCAAATTCAGCCTGACTCCCAATGTGACGCTTGGCTTTGCGGTGAATCCTGATTTCGCACAAGTCGAGGCTGATCAGCTTGTCGTTCGCGCCAATCAACGTTTTCCGATTTTCTTTGCCGAGAAGCGGCCGTTCTTCCTGGAAGGTATTGATATCTTTCAAACCCAGATCATCGCGGTGCACACGCGCGCGATCATTGATCCGGACGTGGCGCTCAAGCTCACCGGCAAGATTAACCGCAACACTTTTGGCCTGATGCTGGCCAGTGATAATGGACCCGGAAATTTGTCCGAGGACGATCGAACTTTCATCACTTCCGATCCGGCCTTTATTCTCGGCAATCCGAATCCGTCGCCGGCCGACGTCGCGAACGTGCGACAGCAGCAAGCTACTCTCGCTCGCCTGCTCGACAAGAATTCTCACGTTGCCGTCCTGAGAGTGAAGCACGATGTTGGTTCGAAGGATTCGTTCATCGGATTTCTTGGCACCTCGTACAGCTTCGTCGACCAGTACAACCACCTGGGCGGATTCGACGGAAGATTTCGCATCGACAAACAAACGACTTTCAGTTTTCAGGTGCTGGGGATAATCTCCCGCCATGACTTTTTCTTCCCGGATGAGGGGGCAACCTTCAACCGGAAGAGGAACGGTTTCATTTACGCCACCGATTACAACAAAGATGGCCGCCATTTTGGTTATGACTTTTCGACGGTCGGCCGGACGCGCTTTTATCGCTCAGACGTCGGATTCAACCGGCGCGTTAACACAAACAATCATAATTTGTTTGTGCGTTACAGCTCCGAGCCAAAACCGAAAGCGATGCTCACCTCATGGCGCGTCTACAATGCTTTCGGAACCAATTTTGACTGGCAGCGGCGGATGCAGCAGTTCAATAACGAATCGCAGATTCAACTTAACTTTCGGAAACAGAGCACGCTAGGTATCGGCTTCGACAAAGGATATGAACGAGTCTTCGAATCTGAATTTGGGCCGGCGCGCCAACCGAGCTCGAATTGCGTGGCGCTAAACAGCTGCACCTTTGCCGGATTCGACAACGAGCGGTCGGCCTACAGCCACGGTGTTTATGTATTCGGCGGATCCACGCCTATCAAGAAGATCAACTTCTTCATCTTTATGAATACTGGTGCCGGCCAGTTGGATTTTGATTTCGGCGGCAGCGCGCGATTCCCCCGGGTAAGCCCGGGAGCAATTGCAGCCCGCAGCGCTGCGGCCGCCGGCTTATGCAACGGTGCGATGCGTCCTCCGATCTGTAATGCGCCGCAGGATCCCGGTCCTGGCAAGAGTTTTCACATTGACGGTAATGTCAGTTATCAACCGTCAACGCCGCTGAATCTCACGCTCAGCTTCACCAAGGAAAGACTCAGGAGGCGCGACACCAACTTACTCGCCTTCGACGAGAACATCGTTTCGTTAAAGGGCACTTATCAATTCACTCGCTTTATCTTTGCGCGCGGCCGGGTGGACTTTGATTCCATTGCTTCAGACGTGAAGGGACAGTTTCTCTTTGGCTGGACACCCAATCCCGGCACCGCTTTCTACGTTGGCTACAATGACGACATTAACCGGCGGGGCTTCAATCCTTTCACCCGCCAACTCGAACCCGGGCTGCGCCGCAACGAGCGGACATTCTTCATTAAGATGTCTTACCTCTTCCGGCGGAGCTTCAAAGGTTAGACCGTCAGGAAAGAAGTGATCGTTCCTTTACCTCAACCGTCATTGCGGAAAATACAACCACCTCGCAAACTAATCTCATTTGGATCAGTAATAACCCAGGCAAAATCTGTAAACTCTCCGGGCCCGAAAATCGTCTAAATAACAGGTTGAACAAGGAGGGTTTACTATGAGAGGAAAATACTTACGTAAGTTAGGCGGCTTCATTCTGGCAGCTTTGCTTCTCCCTGGGGTCGTCACGCTGTTTTCGAGCGTGAATGCCCAGGCACAGCGCCGAGTCGTCGTCGTGCGGACTTACCGTCCATTCTATCCCTAGGGTTATCGCGATCCCTTTTGGCGCTATAACCGCTACAACTACTATAGCCAATACGTGTTCAGCAGCTCTGAACGCGCCTTTAACCAGGGGTACCATGACGGACTAAAAACCGGGGAAGGCGACATGCATCACCGGCGCAGCTACGATCCGGAACGCTCGCATTATTTCCAGGAAGCCGGCTTCGGTAACTTTGCCGAGGCTTATCGAAATGGTTTCGCGCGAGGTTATGCGGACGGATTCCGAGCATAAAGAAGTGAAGTCAGCAGCCTGAAAGAAGTCAGGCTACAACCTCAACCCAAATAGTGAGGGATGCCGCGATGAAAGTCGCGGCATTTTTCTTTTTTCCGTGAACAATAGAACGGCGATCGGCGTAGAATGTTCCGAAGCGGTGAGCGGCTATGTACTGTCCCCAATGCGGCACTGAATCTCAAGCGGATCTTAAGTTCTGCCGATCATGCGGCGCCAATCTGAAAGTGATTGGCAAAGCCGTGTCCCTGAGCGAAGCCATCGCGCGCAGCGATAGCGTGCCCGCAAAAATCAAGGACATAGTTAAGAGTCTTAAGATTGAAAAAGTCACTGACGAAGTCTCGCGCGCGATGGAGAAAATGAATCAGGAGATCGCGCGAACTTCCGAAGAGCATCGCCGCATATTCAGTTGGCGAAAACAGAAAACCCCCGAGCAGCGGCGCGAGCGCCACCTCACGAAAGGAACGATCACACTATTCTGGGGCGGCGGACTCTCAGTCTTTCTCTATTTTCTCTCTCATGCATTGGTGTTGAAGTTACCTCCGGATGTGATCGCCAGCATTCCTTTTGAAATTGATCCGGTGGTTCGCGTCCTGTGGCTAATTGGATTGATTCCAATGTTGTCAGGCATCGGCCATGTCATCGCAGGATTAACAATTAGATCCGGTCCCTCGATCAAGTCCGAGCCTGAAAAGCAGATCGAGTTTCCCGAACAATCACCTTTAAGGAATGAGCACGAAATCGCTCCAGGAACATTTTCCCCGGATCTTTATCCTGACGAACTGACGGTTGCGAGGCCTCGCGAACCCCCTGCCAGCATTACTGACCGGACGACGAACATCCTCGAGCGAAAGATTCCCGCTCGCCAGACTGACGAGATAAAGTAGCCCGTCCGAGTGCCCACCTGGCCGGTCCGACCCTTCGATATCTTCTATCGGTCTCAGCCAACTAGATGTATAATCCGGTCGCCAATCAGTCAACAGATCTCTCCCCTTAAGCGCGGCGTGAAGGGTTCTCAGTCGGGCATAAGGACGCGCACATGCAAAGACATTCTGCGAAGCAAAAACTGGAAGCATTGATATTGTCGAGTTCGCTGCTCTCCGGGGCCATGGCTTTGTCTGTGATCACAGTGCACGGGCAGGGTAAGCGCGGCGGTGACGGCGATCGCGGCAGCAGTCGATCGAGCAGCAGCAGTAGTAGTCGCTCGAGTAGCAGCGGCAGTCGGTCAAACAGCAGCGCTCAATCAAGAAGTAGCGGTAGCAGTACGGGGAACGGCGGCAGTGCGAGAAGCCGCAGCGGTGACGAGAGCCGAAGACGCGGCGGAGATGATGGTAGCCGAAACCGCGAGCGCGGCGTTCGTAATAACCCGGATTCTACCGGCAATTCCGCAAACAGAGGCAATAACCCGCAGGCTCTTAATCGTGATCGGGATCAGGAACCTGGTGGCCGTGATCGCGACCGCGACAGAGACCGCGATGGTGATCGCAATCGACATCATCGACATCGTCATGGCGATCGGGATCGTGACCGGGATCGAAATTGGCGATATCGAGAGACGCGCGTTTACCAGGCCTCGAATTACGGCAACTATCGATATGGCTCAAATGCCTCCGACCAGGGTTATCACGACGGCCTATACACCGGAGCGAATGATGCCCGGCGCGGACAACGCTACGATCCGGAGCGCTCGCATTTTTATCAGCATGGCGCCGGCGGGTTCCTGTCTATCTTCGGAAGCCCGGCTTCATACAGCCAGGCTTATCGCGATGGATTCCTGCGAGGTTATAACGAAGGGTTTCAAAACTATCAGAATTATTTCGTCGGCGGACGTTTTCACCGATAGCTGTTGCCGACGTTCCCGGTACTCGCTCGCTAACTCGAGCGGTTCCTTATCAGCGATATGCCGCGGCAAGAGTCGCGGCATTTCTCTTGGGAGAATAAATGAGAAGAACAGCGATTCTGTCAATAGTCGGGCTATTGATGATGAGCTTGATTCCGATTACTCACGCGGTAACGGTTAGCACAAAACCTGCGCCGACGGCCGAAGACGATTTTCAATTAGTTAAAGTCGCGGATGGAGTTTACGCGGCGATCGCCAGGCCTGGCGGTCTGGCTTCGGGTAACGCGGGATTTGTAATCGGTGACGGTGGCGTGCTGGTTTTCGATACTTTCTTCACGCCCGCCGCGATCGAGGAATTGATCGCGGAGCTTGAGAAGCAAACTGCGCAACCGATTAAGTACGCTGTCAATAGCCATTACCATTTGGATCACACCGGCGGAAATCAGGTTTTCGCGGCGCGCGGCGTCCCCATCATCGCCCACGACAATGTTACGGCCTGGCAGACTGTGAAGAACAAGCGCTTTCTCCCGGCAATCGAAGATTTGCAAAAGCGCCGCGCCGACGCCGAGAAAAAACTCGGCGAAACTCCGGTGGACCAGAAAGACAAACGCGCGACATTGGAGCGACAACTTCGCCGGCTGGACGCGATGCAGGCAATCAAGCTGACCAATCCAACGTTGACGTTCGGCGCAGGCGTGATTCATTTGTATCTTGGCAAACGCGAAGTGACGCTGTTTACCTTGCCCGGCCATACGGGCGGCGACGTGTTCGCTTATGTACCCGATGCCAACGTCGTGTTCACGGGCGACCTGGGCTGGTCAAACACTCTGCCGAATCTGGTTGACGCAACTGTGAATGATTGGATCCCGACGCTCGACACAATTCTGACTCAATATCCTTCGGCGAAGTTTATCCCGGGCCACGGCAATGTTGCCGAAGCGAGCGACATTCGTGAATTCCGCAACTATCTTGATGAACTGCGCGAACGGGTCAGGAAAGGAATTGCCGGCGGTCTGACGATCGATCAGGCGAAGCAACAGCTGACCGTTCCGGAAAAATACAAGACTTTCGCGTTCCAGAATTTCGCCACGCCGAACGTCGAGGATATGTATAAGGAATTGAAAGGAACGAAGTGGCCGAAATGAAGAAAACGCCTATGCCGTCGAAAGCTTCTTCTCGCTGGACACTTTCCGCGGCCGGAGATAGCGCAGTAATTGCAGGCTAAGGATCAGCGTCGCAATCAGCCCGACGATCACCCATCCCAAATTGCCGAGTACTTCCACCAAAGCCTGTATGCGATCGCTGAAAAATTTGCCGAGCATCACATAAGCGATCACCCAGAGCAATTCACCCAACACATCCCAACATAGAAAACGACTCCAGGGATAAGCGGCGATGCCGCTGGTCAGGTTGAGCCAGGGGCCCAACGGCGTAACCAGCCAACGGCTGAAAAATATGCCTGCGCCACCCCAGCGTTTGGCGAACCGCTGTGCTTGTGCGACCTTTGCGTCGCCATCTTTTCGTCGGCTCAGTCGCGCCAGCAAGCGCTACCCACCCCAACGACCCAGCGCGTATCCAACCTGATCCCCCAGGACTGCAGCGCCGCCGGCGACGACGATCACCTGCCAGAGTTTCATCTCTCCTAACTCCACGAATGAACCTGCCGCAACCAACATGAGGGAGATTGGAAGCGGAACGCCAACGGCCGCAATTGCGGTTACGCCGAAGAGCATCGGCAAACCATATTGGGAAAGCGCGGCCAGGAGCTGATCGATAATGCTCATGGCGACTTCCCTGGATTGGGTGGTATCGGCGAGGGGTTCGGCTGAATCTCGCGTTCGTGAGCGATCGCCTTTTCTAAAATCGCAATTAGTTCTTCAGCCGGGCGATTCTGTTCGTGCGCAAGTTCTCTAATCGGCCGCCGGTCGTGCGGCGGATGAGGTATTCCCAGTGCTTCGTACAAAACGCGTGGTGGTACTCGATAGGAGTGGGCCACATAAGGGACGCTCATCCATGGCCGAATGGTTTCGTCCCGGTGAAAACTCCAGTATACGGCCCGCCGGACTGTCCGCACCGCAAACAACCCGGTTAGCCCCACAACCAGCACCAGGGCTAAGACGATCAGCCATTGCGTTCGTCCAAAACGTTTCACTAAAGTCCAGAAAGCTAAACCTAACTCCTTGAATCTGAGTGAGCTGGGGGCCCTTCGAGAAGTTTCGTGTATGCTACCGCACTTATGTGGTATAGTCTGCTCCGAATCAACTGGCTGGCAATCGGGACTGAGTCAATCCTGTTTCGAATACCCGCCATTTTTTCTAATACCCCTGAAACAGGAAACCCGACTCAGTCGCATGCAGATTCAAAGCCATTGAGAATCTTACTCTACAATCCGGACAACGGTGTGACGCGGAACTTTATGCCACACCTGTGGATGTTTCTGCTTAAGGCGCTCACCCCTCCCGAACATGCGTTTCGCGCAGCCGGTATTCCCGTAGTCATGGGCGGTCCTCACGTAACCGAATTACCTGACGAAGCGCTGGGTCGTGATGGCGGTCCACAGCATGCCGATGCCGTGGCGCTCGGTGAAGCTGATGAGATCTGGCCGCGCGTCGTGCGAGATGCCGAGCTCGGCAAACTTCAGGACATTTATCTACCCGTGGACGAAACCGGCAAGGAACGAAAGCCGGGCCTTCAGCCCTATCCGGTAATCCCCTGGGACAAGATCGATCTCGGTCAATTCAATCTGATACCCAAGCCATTTGCTCGCTTCACGGAAAAACATGGAACAGGTTTTCGCTACCTCAATATGATTCCGATGGAATCCGGTCGTGGTTGTCCGTACGGCTGCGAGTTTTGCACGGTGACTGGATTCTTCGGCGACTCAATTCGCTTTCGGACCAATGAAAGCGTTGTGAACGAGATGTTGATGTTGAAACGTCGGGCGCGAAAAGAGCGCGGACAGGTTTTTGTTTTCTTCATCGACGACAACTTCGCCATCAATATCAAGCGCACGAAATCGTTGCTGCGGGACATTATTGCCGCCGATGCGCAGTTGCCATGGACGGCGCAAATCAGCGCGAATCTCCTGCGTGATGAAGAGCTGGTCGATTTGATTGCGGCCTCGGGTGGCCGATGGATCTTTATCGGCATGGAATCGATCGATCCGGCAAATCTGGCCGACGTAAACAAGAGTTTCAATAAGCCGAACGAATATGCAACCGTTCTTAATCGCTTGGCGCAGCGAAACATCTATGCAATCACGTCGTTCATTTTCGGTCTCGACAATGACACGCCCGGCGTAGCGGAGAGAACTGTTGGCCAGATCGAGCAATGGCCCCCGGGAATGCCGGTCTTTGGCCCATTAACCCCGCTGCCGGGAACACCTTTGTATAAACGTCTCGGCGCCGAAGGAAGATTGACGCGACCCAAGCACTGGCTGAACTACGCGTTCTACAAAATGGCGCATACACCTTTGAAGATGACAATTGCCGAGACTGAAGCAGAGTTGCACAAAGCGTGGAATATGTCGTACAGCCCTAAGCGTAACGAAAATGTGATTGATTCGCTGGGGAGTATAGACGAACGCGCGGTACACTTCTTTATGCGGCTATTCTTCCGCGGTATTTATTTTCCGCAAATGAAGAAGCGTGACTGGGCAAAACTGGTTGTGCAGAACCGGCGGCCCATCTATAAGCTGATGAAGCAAGGACTGGATAAGTGGCGAGCATCTGCAAGAGGGCAGCAAAAGACTTCGGTGGTGACACCTGCGGCTTAAACCGCGCACCGCGATTCTGGTTGCCATTCAAGGAACACCCCCAAAGGCAGCGGCAATTTAGCGACCCCCGGAAGCGAGGTTTCATGAAAGTTCTACTGGTTTATCCGGAGTTTCCGGATACGTATTGGAGTTTCCGGCACGCCGTGTCGTTTGTCGGCAAGCGTTCGGCATTTCCGCCGCTCGGTCTTTTGACGGTGTCTGCCATGCTGCCCGCTTCATGGGAAAGACGGCTGGTCGATCTCAACGTGCGAAAACTGCAAAAGTCGGATATCGAATGGGCCGATATCGTGTTCGCGACGGCGATGTTGATCCAGAAGGACTCTCTAGCGGATATCGTGAAGCGTTGCCGCGCGCTGGGCAAGCGGGTTGCGATTGGCGGGCCATACGTCACCACCACGATGGATCTCGTCGAGGCAGATCACATTTTTCTTGGTGAAGCTGAAACCACGCTGCCGCAATTCATCGACGACCTGGAACACGGCGAAGCTAAGAAAACATATCAGGCGGCAGATCGGCCTGCCCTTTCAATCTCGCCAGTGCCTCATTTTCATCTGGCAGAGATGAAGCGGTATATCACGATGTCCGTGCAATATTCGCGCGGCTGCCCATTCAACTGCGAATTTTGCGACATCATCGAAATCTACGGCCGGGTTCCCCGGACGAAAAGTAATTCCCAAATGATGGTTGAACTCGATGAGTTGCGACGCGTTGGCTGGCGCGGCCCGGTTTTTATTGTCGACGACAACTTTATCGGGAACAAACGAAATGTGCGACGGTTGCTGCCCGATCTGGCCGAATGGCAGGCACGAAACGACTATCCGTTTCGACTTTTTACTGAAGCGAGTGTGAATCTTGCTGACGATGACGCGCTGCTCACTGAAATGCAACGCGCCGGTTTTTATCGCGTGTTCCTGGGAATCGAAACCCCGGAACCGGAAAGTCTCAAGGAGGCCCAGAAAACACAGAACCGCGGCGATTTGCTGGGAGCAGTCAAGAAGATTCAGAGCTATGGGATGGAAGTTATGGCCGGCTTTATCGTCGGCTTTGATAACGATCCGGAGGACATCTTCGAGCGGCAAATCAATTTCATTCGCAAGAGCGCGATTCCGCTGGCCATGGTCGGATTGCTTAACGCGCTTCCGGATACGCAGTTGTGGCGGCGTCTGGAAAAAGAAGGACGACTGCTGAAAGAAAGCGATGGAAACAACACTAACTGCTCTTTGAACTTCATTCCGCGGATGGATCCCGCCCGCCTGATCGAAGGTTACAAATCGATCATGCAAACGATCTACAGTCCCGCCGAGTATTACCAGCGCGCCCTGGACTCTTTGGCTTGGGTAAAGGACGCGGTTGTTCCGGACAACAGTTACGGCGCCTCAGTCCGTAGCAACATCGCCGCGATGACGCGAATCGTGCTCAAGCTCGGCATCCGTGATGGCGAGCGCGCTGAGTTCTGGCGTTTCATGCGCCGGGTGATTGCGGAACATCGCCACCGATTCGAAGAAGCCATGTCGCTGGCGGCGATGGGCTATCACTTTCGCAAGTTAACAGAGCTTTATTGCGAATAGTTCGAGGAAGAGGCGAGTGCCCCTGGTTACTTTCGGCGTTTGGATTTCTGTTTCCTGCCCGCAATTTTCAACACGTCGCCGGCGTCACATTCCAGCGCTTCGCAAATCACCTCCAGGGTTTCGAAAGTGATTCCCTGGGCTTTGCCCTTCTTCAAGCGCCACAGCGTGGTATGACTGATTCCCGTTTGTTTAGCCAGCCAATAGAAAGACCGCTCCTTCTCTGCCAGTAGTTCAGTGATTCGAATCTCGATCATTGCAACTCTCAGCCTCTTTTCAACGTATTCATCACAGATGATGCGTTCATAGAATATATCCCGTGTTTGACATATAGTAAACGGTAACGTAGGATCTTTGTGAATCGGGTTCAGCTAACTCTCTTTCTCAGCTCTTCTGGAACTCTCCAGACTATCTGAAGTCAACAGCTTAACTTCAAGTCGTTAAGGTTTTCACTTCCGAGCGAACAAGAGGCATCAATGACTAATGTCGGTATTAAGGAGCGGCGAGTTGGCAAGGTTACGATCCTGGACACCGATCCAAAAATCCGCATCGGCCTTAGGTTTGGAGGAAGTAGTGTCTCTTTGCCCAGCGCGGTCGATTCGTTGTTGGCGCAGGGACAAAACCAGATTCTCGTGAATCTTGACGGGGTAGCTTCGATCGATGCAAGAGGCCTGGGCGAGCTGGTTTCAACTTACCTTGTTGTGAACAAGAATGGCGGAAGGTTTAAGCTTCTTAATCTCACGCGAATACTCCGCGATCTCATGGCCGCGACAAAGCTGCT
>WNFY01003093.1_pt1 | contig 20692 bp, 20 predicted proteins | sample 5400091 | NCBI WGS metagenome assembly WNFY01 (sample SAMN13153364, study PRJNA577476) | soil metagenome | isolation source: 60 cm soil or saprolite under grassland replicate 1 | place: USA:California | collected 2016-06-15
GCGAACTCATCGCGCGAGATGCCGCCGACCTGCTCCACCGTGCGCACGTGCTTCTCGTAGAGCGAGCTGACGGTCTCGCGCACTTCGCGGCCCTTCTGGGTGAGCTTGATGCGCACCGAGCGGCGATCGATTCGCGAGCGCTGATGGTCGAGGAAGCCCATCTCGACGAGCTTCTTGAGATTGTAGGAGACGTTGGAGCCGAGATAATAGCCGCGCGTGCGCAGCTCACCCGCGGTCAGCTCCTTTTCGCCGATGTTGAACAGCAGCAGCGCCTGCACCGCGTTGATGTCGGCGCGCCCGCGGCGATCGAACTCGTCCTTGATGACGTCGAGCAGCCGCCGATGCAGCCGCTCGACCAAGGTCAAAGCCTCGAGATAGAGCGGCTGAATCTGGTCGAAGCGCGCCTGACGATCGGCGCTCTCCGCCACGTTGGTTAGAGCTTTCATTTTGACGCCCCGCATGATGTTGATGTTTTTCATGCTGAACGAGGCCCTGCTCCTCGTCCCATGCTGGGCAACCTAGCGCAGATGCTCTAAGGTCGGCTTAAATTGTAGCATAAAGATTAGGTTTATCGATCACGGTGAACGTTCGATTGACCGCCGATCGCAACATTTATCTGTTACGTTTCGTTCACCGTGCGGTAAGTGGATCATTTCCGAAAAATCCCGCTCGTCGAACCCGTGTTGGTTTGTGTCAGTGCGGATTTCAGACGACGACCAGTGTCGCGCCACGATCTCCGGGGACACCAGCTCATAGTGTGCGACCAATTACCGTGAGGTGCCGAACTATCATGAGGCGCCGAACTATCGTGAACCGCCTCTCCGCTATCGCAAAAAGCCTAGCAGGTAAGTCGCATTGAGAGGCATCGAGAGCACCAACCGCTACGTGCCAAGAGTGATTCAGCCACGGCATCTGCGCCAGGCGGACCTTGCCGACGATTTGCGTCCACAGATGCAGCGTGTCGCGGGTGTCCTGTCAAGCCGCATCGGGCAACTCGGGCCACTCGTTCATGCCCAGAACCTCACGATGGCCCGCTCAACTGCCCCGCAGGAACTTTATGATCCCGGAAAAATCCCGCCCGCCGAACCCGTGTCCGACATAGAGGCCGTAGAGCGCCGCCGCTTCCGCCCCGAGCGGCGTCGACGCGCCGCCGGAGCGCGCGGCCTCCTGTGCCAGCCGCAGATCCTTGAGCATCATGGCCGCGGTGAATCCCGGCTGATAATCGCGATTGGCCGGAGACGTCGGCACCGGTCCCGGGACCGGGCAATAGTTCGTCAGCGACCAGCACTGGCCCGAGGATTTCGAGGAGATCTCGAACAGCTTTTGCGCATCGAGCCCGAGGCGCTCGGCGAGCACGAAGGCTTCGCTCACGGCGATCATGGAGATGCCGAGCACCATGTTGTTGCAGATCTTGGCCGCCTGTCCGTTGCCGGACGGGCCGGCGTGGACGATGGTCTTCCCCATCGCCTCGAGCAACGGCTTGGCGCGAGCGAAGGCCTGCTCGGTGCCGCCCACCATGAACGTCAGCGTCGCGGCTTGGGCACCGGAAACGCCGCCGGAGACTGGCGCATCGAGCATCGCCAGCCCCTTCTCGTGCGCCGCCGCGGACACGAAGCGCGCGCTGTCCACGTCGATCGTCGAGCAATCGATCAGCAGCGTGTCGGGTTTGACCGCATCCAGGACGCCGGCGTTGAGATACACGTCGCGCACTTCACTGCCGGAAGGCAGCATGGTGATCACGGCGTCGACGCCCGCGGCGGCAGCTTTAATTCCCTCGGCAGCGGCGCCGCCGCCCGCGACCAGCTTGTCGATCGCCGCAGCGCTGACGTCGAAGCCCGCAACCGCGTGTCCCGCCTTGCGCAGATTGAGCGACATCGGCAAGCCCATGTTGCCGAGGCCGACGAAGGCGATGCGTGCCATGTGTTCCCTCCCGATTGCCCGCGGTCACGGCGGGCGCTCGCGCGCCGCCATCACCGAAAGACCGACATAGGCGAAGATCGTCGCGAACTCGGCGAGCACCACCAGGAAACTCCCGCCGTAGATTTGGGGGAAGAACAGCTCGACCGCGGCCATGGAAATCGCCGCGGTGAGCCACACCACCCCGCCCCAAGCCGCTGCGAGCCACAGGCCGACCGCGGCGACAAGATCGATGACGGCGAAAAAGATGGTGGCCGCCTGCCACGCGGTCGAGCTCGTCTCGAACACCGAGCTCGAGCCGTCGCCGAGACCGACCACGACCGCCCAATGATAGAGGCCCTTGAGCAGCGACACGGCCGCCATTCCGCGCAGGAACCAGACCAGCCGGCCGGTCCACAGGCCAGTCCCTTTCTGCTGCCCGATGCCCTCGACCATGGGGTCGCTCATGGCAGCTCGAGCTCCTCCGCGAGCGGCGCGAAGTGCCGCTCGACCTCCGCCTCGCTCACCGCGTGGAGCGTTGCCGGATGCCAGCGCGGCGCATTGTCCTTGTCGATGATCACCGCGCGGATGCCCTCGTAGAAGTCATGCCCATAGACCAGGCGCGAGACGATGCGGAACTCGGCCTTCATGCAATCCGTGAACGACCAGGTCTTGCCCCGCCGCATTTGTGCCAGCGCGATTTTGAGGCTGGTAGGCGACCTGGCCCGAATCGCCGCCGCGGTCGCGCGTGCCCAGCTTGCATCGGTCCCCCCCTCCGCCTCGCGTTCGAGCCGCGCGAGGATATCCTCGACTCGATTGCCGACGAACAGCCGGTCGATTGTGGCGCTTCGGTGGACCAGCTGACTTTCCCCAGGAGATTGGGCGAAGGCGGCAAGCACGGCATCGACCGGCACGTTGCCGCAAAGCGCATCGAGAAGGTCGGGAAAACGCTCGGAGGCGACGTGGTGGGTGGCAATGCCGGTCGCCACGGCATCGCCGGCCTTGAGCCGCTCGCCGGTGAGCGCCGAATAGGTGCCGGTCTCGCCCGGCATGCGCGGCAGTAGCCAGGTGGCGCCGACATCGGGGAAAAACCCGATCCCGACCTCCGGCATGGCGAATTGGAATTTTTCGCCCGCGACCCGGTGCGATCCGTGGATGGAAACGCCGACGCCGCCGCCCATGACGATGCCGTCGATCAGCGCCACATAGGGCTTGGGATAGCGCTTGATGAAGGCGTTGAGGGTGTACTCGTCGCGCCAGAACCGCAGCGCCTCGGCTTGCCGTCCCGCCCGGCCGAGCTCGTAGAGCGCGCGGATGTCGCCGCCGGCCGAGAACGCCCGCCCGCCGGCGCCGCGAATGACGACGCGGGTGATGGCAGCATCGCGGGCCCAGGCTTCAAGCTGCGCCGCCAGCGCATGGACCATGCCGTGCGTGACCGCATTGAGCGCCTGCGGGCGGTTGAGCGTGATCACGCCCGCCGCACCGTGCCGCTCGAACAGAATGTCCGGATCGGCGGTCAATGGCCTGCCCACAGATAGGCGGCCGTCGCCAACAGGCCGAGCGCGTCGCGCACGAGGTGAAGCCGGGCCCAGGTCTCGATCGTACGGCGCGTGCCGGCGTCGGCGGCAGCAGGCGCCAAAGCCTGCAGACGCTTGTTGGTCGGCAGGAGGACGAGGAGGGTGTATGGCACATTGCTGAAGATCAACACCGCGCCGGCGAGCCAGCGCCAGTCGCCGCTCGACCAATATGCAGCGACGCCGAGCAGCGCCGAGATGAGCGCAAGACTTGCCTGCATGACGGAAGCGCGCGGATAGCTCGACTGCCACTGGCGCAACAGCGCCTCGTCCCCGAGCGCAAGCCGCGCCGGCTGCTCGGCGACGGTGACGTAGATTGCCGCGCCAGTGAACGCCGCCGCGGCGATCAGCGCGAATTGCCCGATCAGCATTGCGCTCCTCAATTCCCCAGGAGGTCCCGGCCGATGATCACCCGCATCACCTCGTTGGTGCCCTCGAGGATCTGATGGACGCGCACGTCGCGCAGCACGCGCTCGATCGGATGATCGCGCAGATAACCGTAGCCGCCGTGGAGCTGCAGACAACCATTGACCGCCTCGAACCCGGCATCGGTCGCGAACCGCTTCGCCATGGCGGCAAGCCGCGTGGCGCCTTCCTCGCGAGCGCCGACCGCGACCGCCGCGCGCCGCACCATCAGGCGCGCCGCCTCGAGCTCGGTCGCATGATCGGCGATCCGGAATTGCAGCGCCTGGAAATCGGCAAGCCGCGTCCCGAACTGTTTTCGCTCGCGCATGTATTCGATGGTGCGGTCGAGACAGAACTGCGCGCCGCCGATCGAGCAGGCGGCGATGTTGAGCCGGCCGCCGTCGAGCCCGGCCATGGCGATGCGAAAACCCTGGCCCTCATCGCCGATGCGGTTTGCGACCGGCACCCGACAATCTTCGAACATGACCATCGCGGTCGGCTGTGATTTCCAGCCGAGCTTTTTCTCCTGGGCGCCGAAGGACAGGCCCGGCGTCCCCTTCTCCACCGCCATGCAGGAAATGCCGTTCGGTCCCTCCTCTCCGGTGCGCACCATGCAGACGTAAAGGTCCGACATGCCTCCTCCGGAGATGAAGGCCTTCGAGCCGTTGAGAATGTAATGATCGCCGTCGCGCACGGCGCGCGTGTTCAGGCTCGCCGCATCGGACCCCGAGCCCGGCTCGGTCAGGCAATAGCTGGAAAAATGCTCCATCGCGCAGAGCTTCGGCAGGAATCTTCGCCGCTGCGCCTGCGACCCGAAGGCATCGATCATCCACGCATTCATGTTGTGGATGGAAACATAGGCCGCGGTCGAGGTGCAGCCCTGGGCGAGCTCCTCGAAGATGATGGTGGCATCGAGCCGCGAGAGTGCCGATCCGCCGACGTCGTCCTTGACGTAGATGCCCCCGAACCCCAGGGCGGCCGCCTTGCGCAGCGTCTCGACCGGAAAAATCTCGCGCTCATCCCACTCCCGCGCGAACGGCATCATGTGCTCGCGCGCAAACGAGCGCGCCACCGCCCGGAACGCGCGCTGCTCCTCGGTAAGCTCGAAATCCATGCGGACCCTCTCCTCCCGAAGCGATGGCGCCAAGCTACCATGGCCGCGGTGGGTAGCGCCCCGGTGGCGCGCTCCTTTCAGAGCGGCTAAAAGGAGCAAAGTCCAGGTCCGGAGACGCCAGCATGGCCATCAAATTCGGCCGCCCGATCGAGACCAGATCCCGCCTCGCGCCGATCGAGGCAAAATCGCGCGCCGGCAGCGCCGTCGAGCTCGATCTCACCTCCCGCCCGCGCCGCAACCGCCGCGCCGACTGGCTGCGGCGGTTGGTGCGCGAGCACGCGCTGACCGCCGACGATCTGATCTGGCCGCTGTTCCTGGTCGAGGGCAACGGCTTGCGGGTACCGGTCGATTCGATGCCCGGCGTCGAACGCTTGTCGGTCGACGAGGCGGTGCGCGACGCCGAGCGGGCCGCCACGCTTCGGATTCCGGCGATCGCCTTGTTCCCCTACACCGACCCCGCCTTGCGCGACGAGGACGGCAGCGAGGCGCTCAATCCGGACAACCTGGTGTGCCGCGCCATCCGCGCCATCAAGCAGGCGATCCCGGAGGTCGGCATCGTCTGCGACGTCGCGCTCGATCCCTACACCAGCCATGGCCACGACGGCCTCTTGCGCGACGGCGTCATCCTCAACGACGAGACCGTGGCGGTGCTGGTGCGGCAGGCGCTGGTGCAGGCGCAGGCCGGCTGCGACATCATCGCGCCCTCCGACATGATGGACGGGCGCGTCGGCGCCATCCGGGCCGCGCTCGACGAAGCCTCGTTCGCGGACGTCGCGATCATGGCCTATACGGCGAAATACGCCTCGGCGTTCTATGGCCCGTTCCGCGACGCGGTCGGCTCCTCCGCGACGCTCACAGGAGATAAGCGCACCTATCAGATGGATCCGGCGAACTCGGAGGAGGCGCTGCGCGAGGCCGAGCTCGACATCGCCGAGGGCGCCGACATGATCATGGTGAAACCCGGCCTGCCCTATCTCGATATCCTGCGGCGCATCCGCGACGCGTTCGGCATGCCGACTTTCGTCTATCAGGTGTCGGGCGAATATTCGATGATCATGGCGGCGGCGCAGAACGGCTGGATCGACGGCGACAAAGCGATGATGGAGAGCCTGATCGCGTTCAAGCGCGCCGGCGCGGCCGGCATCCTCACCTATTTCGCCCCGAGGGTGGCGGAGAAGCTGAAAAATAGGATGGGTTGAGCGCCAGCGAAACCCATCTCGACCGCTGCCCATGCGCGACCGGTGATGGGTTTCGCTTCGCTCAACCCATCCTGCGGCCGCGCCATCACCGCATCGCGGCGCCGGCGGCGATGCGCTGCGGCGCATAGCCGTCCGCCTCGAAGGCCGCGAGCACCCGTTGCGCATGGGCGCGATCGCGGGTCTCGACCGTGATGTCGAGCTGCGTGCCCTTGGCCGGAACGTCCAGCAACAAGCGCTTGTGCTCGACTTCGAGAATATTGGCACCGAGCTGACCCAATCGGCTGGCGATGTTCCCGAGCACGCCCGGCTGGTCGGGAATGGTCAGCCGAAACGCGATGATGCGATCCTCGCGCTCGAGCTCGCGCACCATGATGGTCGCGAGAATGCGCGGGTCGATATTGCCGCCGGTCAGCACGAGCCCGACCTTCTTGCCGCGGAACCGATCGGGCTGGGCGAGCATCGCCGCAAGCCCCGCGGCGCCGGCGCCTTCCGCCATGGTCTTTTGTAGCGTTGCATAGGCGTTCACCGCACCTTCGAGCTGCGCTTCGTCGACCAGCACGATGTCGGCGACGAGCTCCGTGACCAGCGGCAGCGCCAGCTTTCCCACGTTTTTGACCGCGATGCCCTCTGCCAGGGTGGGTCCGCCGATCGGGCGGTGATCGCCCCTCACCGCATTCCACATCGACGGATAGAGCGCGGCCTCGACCCCGATGATGCCGATCGACGGCTTGACGGCTTTGGCCGCCACCGCATTGCCGGCAATGAGCCCGCCGCCGCCGATGGGAAACACCAGGAGCTCGAGCTCGGGGCTCTCCTCGAGCATCTCCAGCGCGATGGTGCCCTGGCCGGCCATGACCTGCGCATCGTCGTAAGGATGCACCCAGGTTAGATGGCGCTCCGCGGCGATTTTCTCGGCACGCGTCTCGCATTCCGCGAGCGTTTCACCCTCGAGCACCACTTCGGCGCCGTGGCGCTCGGTTGCCGCGACTTTGACCAACGGGGTCGCGGCCGGCATGACGATGGTGGCCGGAATCTTCAGCAGGCCCGCGTGGTAGGCGACGGCCTGGGCATGATTGCCCGCCGATATGGCGATCACGCCTCTGATTCGCGCCGCGGCCGGCAAGGTCGCAAGTTTCGCCAAGGCGCCACGCTCCTTGAACGAGCCGGTCACCTGCAGATTCTCGTATTTTATGTGGACCTCCGCCCCGGTCAGGGCCGAAAGCCGCGGCGCCGGCAGCAAGGGCGTGCGCAGGATCGCGCCGGAAACGGCGCGGCGTGCCTGCTCAATGGCGGCGAGCGTGATCTCCACCGGCATCCTCCTAAACTTCGCCCTCAATGCCCCAATGCGCGCACGTCGCAAATTCGAGCCGGCAGCCTTTCCCGCTTGCAAGGCGTAGGCTCGCCCGGCGGCTCGATTCGGCCCAGCGGCCCCTTGCGTGAATCTCCGGCTCGGCCCATTTTCGGCTGCCGAACGTAGCCGGAGGATAGCGCATCATGCCGGAAAGCGAGCCGAGGCGGGTTGGCGTCTCGTTCGAAGTCAAGCCGCATGCCTACGATCCGGCGGTCGACCCCGAGCTGTTCGAGGGCGTGCTGTCGCGCCGCGTCCTGGCTTTCTTCATCGACGTGGTCCTGATCGCCATTCCGGTGGTATTCGCCGGCCTGTTCATCTTCGTGTTCGGGCTGGTGACGTTGGGGCTCGGCTGGGCGCTCTATTGGCTGTTGAGCCCGGCTGCGGTGATCTGGGCGCTGGTCTACTACGGCGTGACGCTCGGAAGTCCGGCCTCGGCGACGATGGGCATGCGGGCTATGGATCTCGAGATGCGCACCTGGTACGGGGCGCCGCTCTATTTCCTGCTCGGTGCGGTGCATGCCATCGTGTTCTGGATCTCGATTTCGGCCCTCACCCCGTTGATCCTGCTGGTCGGGTTGTTCAACGACCGCCGGCGCCTGCTCCACGACATGCTGGTCGGCACCGTCGTCATCAACAATGAGGTGCGGGCCAACGCGCTGCGCGTATTGTCGCGCCGCGGGGTTTGAGCGTTCACACGGAGTTGGCAATGCTCGGCCAGGATCCTGATCGCAACGTCGGCAAGAAAAGCATCGCATCGTGACTCGGCACTCTCGCGACACGCCGCAATTCTATCTCACCGCGCCCTCGCCGTGCCCGTACCTCTCGGGCAAGGAGGAGCGCAAGGTCTTCACGCATCTCGTCGGCGACCGCGCTTCCGAGCTCAATGATCTGCTTACCCACGGCGGCTTCCGCCGCAGCCAGTCGATCGCCTATCGGCCGGCTTGCGAAGCCTGCCGCGCGTGCGTGTCGGTGCGGGTCATCGTCGATGATTTCCAGCCGAGCCGCAGCATGCGGCGCGTGCTCGAGCGTAACTCGGACGTGGTCGGCGAGATGCGCGTGTCGGTCCCGACCTCGGAGCAATATTCGGTGTTTCGCGGCTATCTGGATCTGCGGCATCGCGACGGCGGCATGGCCGATATGACCGTGCTCGACTATGCGATGATGGTCGAGGACAGCCACGTCGACACCCGCATCGTCGAATACCGCGGCCACGATCCGGAAGCGCACGCCGCCGGGCGCGGCAGCGGTCCGCTGCTGGGCGTCGCATTGACCGACCTGCTCAGCGATGGCCTGTCGATGGTCTATTCCTTCTTCGAGCCGGACGCGCGGGCCCGCTCGATCGGCACCTTCATGATCCTCGATCACATCGCTCGCGCCCGCGGGCTCGGCCTGAGCTACGTCTATCTCGGGTATTGGGTGAAGGGCTCCAAAAAGATGGATTACAAGGGCCGCTTCCTGCCGCAGGAACGGCTGCTGCCCGACGGCTGGACCCGGTTCGAGGCTTGACGGAGCCTGTCCGACGCGCGATGCACCGCGCTGTTCACGGCCGGCACTCACAACGAGATTGAATCCAGACCAAGGAACCGGATCATGACGGTGCGCAATCCCGCGCGCGAGCGCTTGGAAAAGGGCGAGCTGTGCCTCGGCATCGGGTTGCGCCAGGCCCGCACCGTCGACGTCGCCGCCGCGATGGCGAGCTGCGGCTTCGACTGGCTGTTCATCGATCTCGAGCACGGCACCATGCCGCTCGACACCGCGGTGCAGATCTCGGTCGCGGCGCTGACCGCCGGCATTTCGCCCGTGGTGCGGGTGCCGTCGCGGCAATATTCGCTTGCCACCCGCGTGCTCGACGGCGGCGCGCTCGGCATCGTCATGCCGCACGTCGACACCGCCGAGGAGGCGCGCGCGATCGTCGGCCATCTCAAATATCCGCCGCTCGGCCATCGCTCGATGGCGGGCGGCATGGCCTATTTCGGCTTTCGCGCCGTTCCGACCGGCGAGGCGGCGGCGAAGATGAATGCCGAGACGCTGGTCGTGGTCATGCTCGAGACGCCGCAGGCGATCGCCAACGCCGAGGCCATCGCCGCGGTCGAGGGCGTCGACGTGCTGCTCATCGGCACCAACGACCTGCTGATGGAGATGGGCTTCCCCGGCCAGTTCGGGCACGCCGAGGTCGCGCGCGCCTATGAGAAGGTGATTGCCGCCTGCCGCAAGCACCGCAAGTGGCCAGGCATGGGCGGCGTCTATGGCGAGGAGCTTTTGGCCAAATATGTCGCCCTGGGCATGCGCGTGATCATCGCCGGCAACGATCTCGGCATGCTGATGGCCGGCGCGAGCCAGCGCGCCAAATTCTTGCGCGATCGGCAGTAACCGTCAGAGTCGCGAGGCCCGGTTCACTGCCGCGCCTTGCTCTTGGGCTTCGCACGGACGACCCGCGCCTTGGTTTTGCCCGTCGAGGCTTTGGTCGCGACGCGGGCGCCTTCCTTGATTTCCACCAGGACCGCACGCAGCTCCTTCTCGCCATCGTTCTCGGTCGCGGTCGATTGCGAGGGCAAGAGCGACACCTCGCCGGCTCTGAGCATGAGCTCGTAAGGCTGCTTGCCGGGCGGCGAGAACACCAGGGAGCCGTCGGTCAGCATGTAGACGAATTGGTACGGGTGGCCCTTGAGCTCGAACTTGCCGCCCGGCTTGACCCGCACTTCGATGACGCGCACGCGCTCGGTATCGAGCAGCACTTTGGTTGCTTCCGCATCGGCCTTGCGCTCCTGTGCGGGCGCGGCCAAGGGAAGGAGCAAGATCGCAAGCGCGAGCAAATAGCGGCGGACCATGGGCATCTCCGGCTCGGACCCCACTCAGAATGGGCGATCCGGCCAAGATAATCAAAGCTTTAGGCGGACGGGCCGACTCATGAGTTCAGCAATGGCCGGCCGATGGCAGAACCGGAACGATCCCATGTGCTTGCGCTTGGTTGCCGGAAGGGGCGTGATGCCCCATCCATGATATCCAGGTCCAGCATGGCCATCGAACAAGCACAGCGAGCCTCGCCCGCCGGCGAACGCATTCTCGCCTGCATCGGTCCCGACCCGATCTCGCCGAGCGTGGTGCGCAATGCCAAGCGGCTTTCCAATCTGATGAACGCGCCTTGGCTCGTGGTCACGGTCGAGCGCCCGGGCCACCGCCTGGACGATGCCAGCCGGCGGCGCATCGAGGATGCGCTCAAGCTCGCCGAGACGCTCGGCGCGGAGATCAAGACGCTGGTCGGCAACGATCTGCCGGCGCAGGTGCTGCGCTTGGCCCGCTTCGAGAACGTGACGCAGATCGTGATCGGCCGACCGCGCGCCCGGCTGCTCGGCGGGATCTTTCATCGCTCGCTGCCGCATGAGCTCCTTCGGCGAGCCGATGACATCGCCGTTCACGTCGTCCCGGGCCGCGCGGAATCGATCCGTTGGCTGCGGCGGCTGCGCCCGGCGATCGAACCGGTGCGAGGGATCATGCCTTACGTCTGGTCCACGCTCGCGGTCGCGGCCGCCGTGGGGATCGGCCGGCTGATTTCCGTGCTCGCCCCGCTTCCCAATGTTTCAATGATTTTCCTGATGGCCGTGCTGTTCCCGGCAGCGATCTTCGGAATCTGGCCGGCCATCTACGCATCGGTCGTTTCGTTTCTCGCCTACAATTTTTTCTTCATCGAGCCGCTCTACACCTTCACCGTCGCCGAGGCGTATGAGCTGTTGGCGCTGTTCGTATTCCTGGTGATCGCCGTGATCACCTCGGCGCTCGCGGGACGGGTGCGGGAGCAGGCGCGGACATCGGAGGGTCGTATGCGGTCGACCCGGCGCCTCTACGAGTTCACCCGCAAGCTTTCCGCCTTGGCACGGCTGGAGGACGTCGCCGAAGGAGCCGCCGGCGAGATCTCGAGCACGTTGGGGCGCCCTACCCTCATTCTGCTCGACGACGCCGGCGAGCTCGCGCTGCGCGCGGCGTGGCCGCCCGAGGACGTGCTCGACGCCGCCGCCATGACCGCCGCGCGCTGGTCCTTCACCCACGATGGACCGGCCGGCGCCGATACCGCAACGCTGCCGACGCTGCCGTGGTTCTTCGTTCCGCTGCGAACTCCCCGCAGCCGCATCGGCGTGGTCGGCGTCGCGCGCACCGACGAGTTCGGCCCGCTGGATTCCGAGGCTCGGGCGCTGCTCGATGCGTTGGCCGACCAGACCGCGGCGGCGCTCGATCGTGCGGCCCTGGCGCGCGAAATTCTCTCGACCCGCACCGCCGCGGCAACGGAGCGCACCCGCAACACCTTGCTCGCGTCGATCTCCCACGATTTCCGCACGCCGCTTTCCTCCATTCTCGGCTCGGCCACCAGCCTCATCGAGTACAGCGACAAGCTCGATCCCGCCGAGCGCAAGGATCTGCTCGGACACATCCGGAGCGAGGCCGAGGGCCTCGACGAAATGGTCCGCAACCTGCTCGCCATCACGCGAATCCAGGAAGGCGCGCTCGAGCTGCGGCTCGATTGGATCGATCTGCGCGAGATCGCCGATCGCGTCGTCAGCGCTGCGCGACGTCGGGGCGCCTCCCAACCGTTCGAGGCAAGATGGCCCTCCGACATGCCGCTGGTGCGGGGGGATGCCGCCCTGGTCGAGCAAAGCCTGGGCAATGTCATCAATAATGCGGTGGCGCATACGCCGGCACGGACCCACGTGATTGTCGATGCCGAAGTCGAGAATGCGCGCGTCAAGCTGCGGATCACCGACGGCGGGCCGGGGATTCCCGCCGAAGTCCTGCCCCAGGCATTCGAAAAATTCGTCCGCGCTCCGCGTCCCGAAACGAGCGGTGTCGACGGCGGGCAAGGCACCGGTCTCGGCCTTGCCATTGCCAAGGGGATCATGGAGGCGCATGGCGGCTCGATCGCGGCCGAGAGCCCGGTCGCGCACGGCTGCGGCACGCGCATCGTGCTGACGTTTCCGCGGGCGGACACGCCATGACGGCAAAGACCCGCATCCTGGTCGTGGACGACGAGCCGGCGATCCTGCGCTTCCTCAAACCCGCGCTCGCGGCCAATGATTACGAGGTCGCGACCGTCGGAACGGTTGCGGAGGCGACCAAGCGCATCGCGTCCGAAGCGCCCGACGCCGTGGTGCTCGATCTCGGCTTGCCGGACGGCGACGGCAAGGAGGTCATCCGCAACGTGCGACAATGGTCCGACGTGCCGATCATCGTGTTATCGGCGCGCGACCGCGAAGGCGAGAAGATCGAGGCGCTCGACCTGGGCGCGGATGATTTCATCAACAAGCCGTTCGGCGTCGGCGAGCTGATGGCGAGAGTGCGCACCGCGATGCGCCATCGCATGCAACGTCACGCCGAGATCCCCGTGCTCCGGATCGGCGAGCTCGAGATCGACAGCGTCCGCCATCGCGTCACCCGCGCCGGCCGGGAGATCAAGCTGACCCCGAAGGAATTCGAGCTTCTGTCGCTCTTGGCGCGCCACGCCGGCGCGGTCATCACGCACAAGCAGGTGCTGGCCGCCATATGGGGCCCCGCCCATACCCAGGATACGCAATATCTGCGGGTTTACGTCGGGCACCTGCGGCAAAAGATCGAGGACAATCCGGACGACCCGCGCATCATCCTCACCGAGCCCGGAATCGGTTACCGAATTGCCGAAAATGGCTGAAAAGCCAGGAGCATAGCAAGCAAAGGCTCGATTTGTTCTTTATGGGATTTTTATAACTGACGCGCCGATTTGCCATGGAGAATTTATGCCGGTCCCCATAGGTGCGATGCGCAGAGCCAGTCGGAACCGCGCATGCCTGCGGGCCATTTCAGCAGCTCAGCGACGAGAAGAACTCTATCCCGGTGGGCATCGGCGCTCGGGGAGAACGTCGTTGCGCTGATCGTCGGCACATTGGTGCTGGCCGCGTTCCTGTGCCTTGCGGCAATCGATCCGGTCACGTGGACGTTTGAAAGCAACGCTGCGTCCCAACTTCGCAGCGAACTATGGCTTTGCCTGAGCATCGAGGACGGCGGCCCGCGTCTCGACTGTTATGACAAGCTTGCGCGTCAACCACCTCCTCATCCCGCGAAGGGCGCAAACCCGCCGCCGGGAGCCTTTGGCCAGCGGGGCGTTAGCACAAGCAGATGACGAAGAACGCCGCGGTCGCCGCCGCCCCGAGCATCCATGCCCACGCGAACGGCGAAGCCCATCCCAAGGCCGGGTTCTGGACGCTGACGCTCGGCAGCATCGGCGTCGTCTACGGCGACATCGGCACCAGCCCGCTTTACGCCGTACGCGAATCGGTGTTGGCGGCCGTCGGTCCGGACAATCCGGCAAGTGAGCCGATCGTTCTCGGAATCTTGTCCCTGATCATCTGGGCGCTGCTCCTCATCGTCACCGCGAAATACATTTTGATCCTGTTGCAGGCGAACAACAACGGCGAGGGCGGCACGCTGGCCCTGATGGCGCTCGCCAATCGCGCGCTCGGCGGGCGGGGATCGTTCGTGATTCTGCTCGGCATCATCAGCGGGGCGCTGTTCTACGGCGACGCGATGATCACCCCTTCGCTATCGGTGCTGTCCGCGATCGAAGGGCTGAAGGTCGCGACGCCGGCTTTCGAACCCTACATCGTGCCGATCACGGTCGTGATCCTGATCGCCCTGTTTGCAGTGCAATCGCGCGGCACGGCCAGGGTGGCGGCGTTCTTCGGGCCGATCACGCTGGTTTGGTTCATCGCCATCGCTGCGGCCGGGATCTGGCATATTGCGCAGAATCCCGCCGTCCTGCTGGCGTTCAACCCGATCCATGGCGTGGTCTTCCTGGCATCGCACGGCATCATCGGGCTCCTCACGCTCGGTGCCGTCTTCCTGGTGGTGACCGGTTCGGAGGCGCTTTACGCCGACCTCGGGCATTTCGGCCCGGGACCGATTCGGACCGCCTGGTTATTCGTCGCCTTGCCGGCGCTCACCATCAATTATCTCGGCCAAGGCGCGCTCGTGCTCGCCGATCAAAAAGCCATCGAGAACCCGTTCTTTCTGCTGTATCCCGATTGGGCATTGCTGCCGATGGTGCTGCTGGCGACTGCGGCGACCGTCATCGCCAGCCAGGCGGTGATCACGGGCGCCTATTCGCTCACGCGCCAGGCAATTCAACTCGGGCTATTGCCGCGTCTGGAGATCCGCCACACGTCCGAAGCGCTGGCAGGGCAGATCTACATGTCGCGGGTCAACTGGCTGCTGTTGATCGCCGTGCTGTTGCTGGTCGTGATGTTCCGCTCCTCGAGCGCATTGGCTTCGGCCTACGGCATCGCCGTGACCGGAACCATGGTGGTGACGGCCATGATGGCCTTGGTCGTGATCTGGAAGGACTGGAAATGGTCGCTGCTCGCCGCGGCGGCCTTGATCGTGCCGTTCCTCATCGTCGACCTCACGTTCCTCGCCGCGAACCTGCTCAAGGTCGTGGAGGGCGGATGGGTGCCGCTCGCGATCGGCGCCCTGGTGATGATCATCATGTACACCTGGCGGCGGGGTACGCGGCTGCTGTTCGAAAAAACGCGCCGGCAGGAAATGTCGCTCGATGATCTCGTTGCCATGCTCGAACGCAAGCCACCGCAGACGGTGCCCGGAACCGCCGTGTTCCTGACCAGCGATCCGAGCAGCGCGCCGACCGCGCTGCTCCACAGCCTCAAGCACTACAAGGTATTGCACGAGAAGAACGTCATCCTGACCGTCGACACCGCCGAGACGCCGCGCGTTCCCGCGTCCGAGCGCGTGCGGATCGAGCCGGTGGGGCAGACCTTTTCTCGGGTGCGGCTGCGTTTCGGCTTCATGGAGACGCCCAACGTGCCCAGAGCGCTCGCCATCGCCCGCAAGCTGGGCTGGCAATTCGACATCATGTCGACGTCGTTCTTTCTCTCCCGCCGATCGTTGCGGCCGGCCGCCCATTCCGGGATGCCCCGCTGGCAGGACCGGCTCTTCATCCGGCTCGCGAGCATCGCCAACGACGCTACCGATTATTTCCAGATCCCGACCGGCCGCGTCGTCGAAGTGGGAACGCAGGTGACCATATAGATCGTCAAACCCTTTATTGATGTAAGCGGAGGCGCGATCACGACTTTTCTAGCCGCGGCAAGCCCCGGGATCGACACCCCCAAGCTCTGCAGGATCAGGATCACGTTGAGCAGCACCGCCGCGGTCCCGACCCTCGCCGGGATCGCGGTGAGCCGGTTGTTGGCGAAGGAGCCTATGATATCGGCGCCCGCTCCGCGTCGTCGGGCGGTATCATTGCCAGCTTGGCCTTGAGCGCGCCGCCGCATGCGGTGCAAGTGATGCCGGGTAGGATTTCGGGGACGAGGTAGTCCGGTCCAGCGTTGGCGATCAGGCGGTCAACGTCGAACACATAGAAGTTCCTGCAGCCGTCGCTTTGACAGTATCCTTCGAGTACGAGGTTGCGCTGTTTGATGGCACGAAGTGTCCAGGCAGTCATCGGGCTCGGGGATCGCTCAGCATCCGAGGTCATGGGACAGGTTCCCCTAGGCTCAGCGTCAAGATCTCGCACCAAGATACGCCGCGACTTCCGGACCTCGCAACCCGGATCCTCGGTTCGCCCTCGGAATCCCGCCGTTCGATCCCCCCATTGCGGAAGCGCTCACATTGTGCTCGCTTTACGCCGCACACGGCATGAAGGGCCGGCTTGCACATTGGTCGAGCCTCTGTGATACTGGCGCATTGGAAAATCGGGGAGAACACGGCAATGAAAGCGAATCATGTACGCCGGCTGCTGTTGACGGTGCTCGGAGTTGGTGTGGCTGGAACGGCAATTGGAAGCGCGCAAGCGTCCAGCGACATCTTTGCCAGACAATTTCTCGACAAGGGGGCGGAAATGAAGATCCCCAACATGGTCTACGATCCAAAGTTGCAGATGATGGTGGACCCGGTTACGCTGCAACCGATCTATCAGAAGAACGATCAGATGCAGTTGGCGAAAGTGACGGCCGGCTGCGGCGACTGTCCGAAATACGACACTCCGTGAGGCGCGGGTTGCGACGGGGAGCCCTGCAGTCGTAGTAAAGGGTTGCCTCTGAGCACCAAGATATTTGGCGAACAGCCGACCTCGAACGTTGACGCGTGGTGATGAAGACTGTTCTGCTCATCACCGCGCGCTTCGATCCGACGGCGGACCTGCTCCTCACCGAACTGCGACGCCGCGATGTGCCGTGCGTGCGCTGGAACACATATGAGTTTCCTCTCGAATCGGCTCTGACCTACCGCGCCACGAATCACGGCTTCGCCGCGGAGATCGTCTCCGACGGCCGCATGGTCGATCTCGACACCGTTGGCAGCGTTTGGTGGCAGTGGGATCAGCCGGGCGGGTTCCCGGCAGATCTCGTTGGCGCGGAGCGACGCTTTGCGGAAGCCGAAGCTCAGCTGGCGCTTACCGCATTGGTGACGGTGGGCAATTTCGTTTGGATCAATCACCCCACCCGCGAACGGCTCGCTCTGTCCAAACCCGCTCAGTTGTTCATCGCGCGGCAGGTCGGATTGGACATTCCCCGGACCATTATCAGCAATGACCCTGCCGAGGTCCGGCGGTTCATCGAGCAGTCGGGGACGCCAATCGTTTACAAGGCTTTTTCTCAGCCGAGAAACATGGACGGCAACGTGCTCTATACCGGCCTCGTCACCGACGAGAAGCTCGAGAACCTCGATCGCATTCGCTTGACTCCCGGGATTTTTCAGGAGCGTATCGAGAAATCCCATGAACTGCGCATCACGGTGGTCGGGTCGCACGCCTTCAGCGCCAGGATCGACTCCCAAGCGCATGCCGAAACCAAGCTGGATTGGCGGCGTGCGCAGCACGATGTCGGATACCAAGCGGTCGATCTGCCGCACGAGGTGGAGGCGAAGATCCATGCATTCATGCGGGCGTTCGGGTTGATCTATGGGGCATTCGATTTCATAGTGACGCCGGAGGGGCGTTACGTGTTTCTCGAAGTCAATCCGGGAGGTGCGTATATGTGGGTCGAGTGCGCAACCGGTCTCGGCATCACCCCGGCGCTCGCCGACGCCCTCACCGATCCGTGCCGGGCTTAGATGGTCTGCTCCTGTTCAGGGCGGGTTCGGGGCTTCAGAGCGGCATGGCGGCTATCTCTGGCCTAGTGTTATGCTTCAACCAACAACAAGGAGAGAACGGTAAAAAAATTTGTTCTTTTGCACTACGGCTTTGAAAAGCCCACGCCAGAAATCATGGCAGCCTGGGGCAAGTGGTTCGAGTCAATGAAAGACCATATCATCGACATGGGGGGCCATTTCAGGGGTGGTCGAGAAATCTCGAAAGCTGGAACCAAGGATTTGCCACTCGGACTTGAATCCATCACCGGCTTCACGATCCTGAGCGCCGACAGCCTTGATGATGCAGAGAAGATGGCGCAGAGCAATCCGTACATATCGAGCATCAGGGTCTATGAAGTGATGTCGAAGTAGACTTGCCCTATTCGTGAATAGGGTACATCACGAACAGTAATTATCAGCTTGAGAAACGACGCCCCGGCTTTGCCGGGGTTTTCTTTTGCTCGGTGTTATAAGCGGAACACCTACTAATGGACATTCGACCGAGGAAAAGTTGACCCGAGAACAATCGCGGGAATCAGATCAGCATGGCTGCCAAAATCGCAAAACCCATTTGTATCAATTAGACAGGCCCGCAATCGCTACCCCGCGGCAAGGCCCGGGATCGGCACCCCGAAGCTCTGCACGATCAGGATCGCGTTGAGCAGCAGCACCACCGCGGTCCCGATCCTCGCCGCGACGGCGGTGAGCCGGCCGTTGGCGAACCGGCCCATGATATCGGCGCGTCCGGTGAAGCGGAGCAGCGCGATCATCGGCAGCGGCAGGGCGATGCTGAGCACGACCTGGCTCGCCACGAGCGCCTCCGTCGCATTCACGCCGAGCGCGACGACCACGAAGGCGGGCGCCATCGTCACCAGCCGCCGAACCCAGACCGGGATGCGGAATCCGACGAAGCCCTGCATGATCACCTGGCCGGCCATGGTTCCGACCGCCGAGCTCGAGATGCCGGATGCGAGCAGGGAAAGCAGAAACACGCCCGCCGCGCCGGCGCCGAGCAGCGGGGTCAGCGTGTGATAGGCCGTCTCGATCTGAGCGACGTCGCTGTGTCCGGCGTGGAACGCACCCGACGCCGTCATCACCATCGCCATGTTGACCAAGCCGGCGAGCGCGAGCGCGATGACGACCTCGTGGTTGGAGATGCGCACCAGCTTCTGCCGCTCCGCCTCGTCGCGCCCCGGGGTGCGCGCCTGGGTCAGGCCGGAATGCAGATAGACGGCGTGCGGCATGACCGTGGCACCGATGATGCCGACCGCGAGCAGCAACGCCCCACCGTCGGCGATCTGCGGCAGCACGGTATGCGCGGCCGCGGCGCTCCAATCGACCGGAGCGATGAAGATCTCGACGAGATAGCAGAGCGCGATGACGCCGACCAAGGTGCCGATGATCAGCTCGAACGGCCGGAAGCCGAAGCGTTCGAACGTCAGGATGCCGTAGGTCAGGAGCCCGGTGATCGCCATCCCGGCCAGCAGCGGCATCCCGAACAGCAACGAGAGCCCGATGGCGCCGCCGAGGAACTCGGCAAGATCGGTCGCCATGGCGGCGATCTCGCTGATGACCCACATGGTCCACACCACCGGCCGCGGAAATTGCTCGCGGCACATCTCCGCGAGATTGCGTCCGGTGACGATGCCGAGCTTGGCCGAGAGCGCCTGGAACAGCATCGCGATCAGGTTGGCCAGCAGCACGACCCACAGCAGGCCATAGCCGTATTTGGCGCCCGCCTGGATGTTGGTCGCGAAATTTCCGGGGTCCATGTAGGCGATCGAGGCGACCACGGCCGGGCCCGCGAAGGCGAGATAGGCGCGCACGCCTCGCCGCCGCCCGGCCAGCACCTCGCGCGCCGCCGCGGCCGTCCGCTCGGAGAGCGACCCCCGCGCGGCGATCGATTCCGTCATGGGATCTCCACGGAGGTCCGCCCTTGGGCCATCCGCCATACTAGCTACTTGCGAATCGTTTGCAATTGGGCGGTCGAGCCTCAGCTCTTGCCGTTCTCGGACATCCGGCCGAACCGGTTGGTCTTGGGGAAGCCTTTCGGGGCCAGCCTTCCGGCGTCGGCGCGATTGCCGCGCCAATCGCCGAGATCCCGAATGGGTAGAGTTTAGGTCCGCCCGGCCGGATCGATCCAGGTCAGGCCGTCGGCGGCCTGGAAGGTTTTGACGTCGGAGAGCCCGCCGTCCTTATATCGCTGCAGCCGCACCCCGCGCCCGCGCGTCATCTCCGGAACCTGCTCGATCGGGAAGATCAGCATCTTGCGGTTCTCGCCCACGCTCGCCACGAGCTCGCCTTCCACCGGCGCAATCGCGCGCGCCTCATCGGGCAGGTCGACGTTGAGCACCTGCTTGCCCTTGCGGGTATTGGCGACGCACTCGTCCTCCGGGACGACGAAGCCGCGTCCGGCGCCGCTCGCGACCAGGAACTTGCGGCCGCCGCGGAACGGGAACACGGTCACGACGTCGGCCTCCTGCTCGATGTCGACGAAGAGCCGGATCGGCTCGCCGTGGCCGCGGCCGCCGGGCAGCTTCGAGGCTTCGAGCGTGTAGAAACGGCCGTTGGTGGCGAACACCAGGCATTTCGAGGTGGTCTCGGCGAAGAACGAAAGCTTCAGCCGGTCGTCCGCCTTGAACGCGATGCCGGAGAGATCGGTGACATTGCCTCGGAGCGCGCGGATCCAGCCCTTGTCCGAGACCACGACCGTGACCGGCTCGCGCTCGATCATGGCGGCCTCGACCGCCGCCTCGTCGTGCTCGGGCGCCTCGCCGAAATGGGTGCGGCGCTTGCCGAGCGCGGTCGCCGGACCGAAGGTCTTGCGCACTTCCTTGATCTCGGCGGCGACGCTCTTCCACTGCAGCTTGTCGGAGCCGAGCAGCTTCTCGATCTCGCCCTTCTCCTCGCGCAGCGACTTGTCCTCGCGCCTGATCTCGATCTCCTCGAGCTTGCGCAGATTGCGCAGCCGCATGTTGAGAACGGCTTCGGCCTGCACGTCGGAGAGCTTGAAGCGCTTCATCAGCACCGGCTTGGGCTCGTCCTCCTC
>WNFY01003593.1_pt1 | contig 20689 bp, 21 predicted proteins | sample 5400091 | NCBI WGS metagenome assembly WNFY01 (sample SAMN13153364, study PRJNA577476) | soil metagenome | isolation source: 60 cm soil or saprolite under grassland replicate 1 | place: USA:California | collected 2016-06-15
TAATCTCTGACTCATGAGCCCTAGACCTAAGACATGTATGAGCACGGTTAGTACGACCAATGGCAATCCCCAGGCCCAACTGGCGCGCCATGCCATCGAGGTGCCATCAAAGAAACCGGCACCGGCCTGGGCAATTGTCATCGCGACCTCTTTGCGCTGGTCCGCTTGGCCCAGTTCACTTCTGCAAATACTGTTCCGACTGGTTCTTGAGTCTCCAGGCTCTGAGTCAATTTTCCGGCTCATTTACCGTCAGAGCGTCCGCTACTGCGACCCAGTACCGAACACCCTTAGCGTTCTCGTTGCCCGCATTCAGCAGGGCCAGTCCGATTGCTGTGTAGAGATCGTTTCCGGTCGCATCCAGAAGAATCATCGCGTCCACCGTTGGGCTGGGGAAGTAAGTGTTCATTACACAATCTCCAAGACTCACCGATTCGCTGCCTTCTGCGAAGTCGGCTCGTCAGGACAATGCGACCGCCGAGAATCGCTTAAGCCATGTTCAGCGAAACGCTTTTGCACGTTGATTCGATCAACATCACTCGCATTCAATTCTTCTGCGGCGGCTCTGGTTCCATCTGCTGCAGTTTTTGCTCCAGCATCATCTTCTGCTGCTGTTTGGTTAACTTGGGAAACAAAAACGCTATTTGTAGCCGCATGTTCCACGGTGAAGCTCCGGGAGGATGAACGGCGTTGCCGTAGAACTGAAGGCCAACGTTGACCGGCTGGAATCCCAGCTTCATGATCCTTCCCACTCCGCCACCGACCGGCACTACCCATCGACCGCCGTTGGAATCTTCCCAGTTCGCGGTCAGCGTGGGTTGCCAGGTGAGGTACCAGCCTTTTTTCAGGTTGTAATTGATGAAGTACTGAAACAGCATCTGGTTCACGTCCTGGCGTCCTGATTGACCGGTGAATGAGAAAACATTATTCACCAGTCCGCCCAGCGTCCATTTGCCGGGCTGTGCCAGCACCACAACCGAAGGCCCCATGCTCCACTTTCCCTGCCCTAACACCTGGTTGGTAGCCGTTGGTAATACGATCGCCGTCCCCGCGCCCCAGATGATTTTGTGTGGCTTCGCCGGAGACAGGAAGAACGACGGGTTGAGATCTCCGAATCCGTATGCGCCTTGGTTAACCGGCTGGCCGCCCGGGATAAGAGGCTGGCTTATCGTTGGCTGATAAATAATCGGAGTGATGATTCGGGATATGAGGTTCCAGTTCTGGCTCACACGAACCGGGATGACGGGCTGGACGTTCAATACGTCCTGAATGCGGTCGTCCGGGCCAATGCCGAAATTGTTGTTATTCTGCACCGGTACGCTGATGAGGCTTGCGATGGGGTTCTGCGCCGCTTTTCTCAACGCATCAGAATTTGTCGCCGCGGCTGGTGTTTGCTCCGTGGCAACCTGAGTTCCCGTCGTGCCAACGGGCGTATCCTGTGCTGCCTGCGCCACGGGGATCAGCAGAAGGACCCTCAGTATCAAGAAGCATCGATTACGTCGCATGTTTTGATTCATCTCTCCTTAGCGCGCTGGCCTGCTGAACCTGACCTCAGCCAGAAGAGCGCGGCCCTCCTGAACGCCGCTTGAGGTTAGCGGCTTGGGCCCAGACGAGGAACTGGCTAAATTACCAGTCGGGAGTGATGCGAGGGCTATTTCGGTCTGCCCAGCCAGGAATACTGCCAGGCTACCGAGACGCTTTTGTAGTTCCCGCCAAACCGGATATAAGTGCCATCGTTATAGCTGAACTTCACTGACTGGTGCTTGCTCACCGGGATCGAGGCCGTCCCTCCGATGCGAGAACTCTTCTGAAGAGTCAGCGGATTCTCGACGCCGTTCAAGCTGGTTTTGCCACCGAACCAATAATTGCCGTCGAGAGAGAACCAAAATCGAGGCTTGACGTCGTAACTGAGATGGCCCTCGAAAGAGCCGATAGGGTTCTGCGATTGGGCCTCCTTCCCGGCAAAGAAAGCATTGTGGGAGAAGAACTCCACATTTTTCGTGAAGAACCACACTCCCGCGTACCCATCAAGCACCCAGTGGCCCCAGCGTTCGGAATAGCCAAACTCGGGTTTGAAAGCCCATCTGTTGGCTCCCCAATTGATTAGTTTCGTCGGGTCGTACTGACCCGTGGGAGCCACCACCTTCAGACTCGCGCCCAGCAGGACCTTCTGCTGCCACTTCATGAATTTCTGCGCCGGCATGGCCGGACCGCCCTTGAGATTCACGGAGAGCCGAAAGGCTGAATCCACAAGGCCGGAGCGGTAAATCTTGGTTCTCGCGCCGCCCAGGACTGTTCCCTGGAAATTCCCCACGGCATAAGGCAACGAGCCAGTGATGTTGGCGGAGCGGCCAAAGAAACCGAACGAGTGGTAGTAGCTGATGATTGGAACCTGATATGTCCCGGTAGCGCCAGTTATGGGGGCTGTACCGTTGAACTGAAGACTACCGTCAAAAAAAGACCAGGTCAGGATGACTGCATTCGAATGGAGTGGATTGATGACATAGGCCCGCGGTGACAGGTCCTGAGCGCAAAGCGACTGCAGAGAGCATACTGCGATCGCGGTCGACAACACGAGCTTGACGAGAGGCGCATCCACGATTCTCAGCGTTTGCTCGTGAGAACTGCTAGCCTGCCTTCGGCGACTTGATGTTCTCGCCAAGTCTCAAGCCGACCGCGCGTAAGACGGCCGCTCAGGTTCTGGACGGCTGGCCGCTTGCATGCGCGCTCTTCTGCTGGCAACCTCGGCGGGCCAGCGGGCGCGGTTGATGCTTCCAAGGGGCGCGCTGTCAGGTGTCGAGTTCCCGGTAACGTCGATATAGGTCGCTTCGGCGGCATCCGGCTGTAGCTGCGACTTCGCCAGCAGGGTAAGGCGTGCCACCCTGTGGAAAGGTGCTTCCGCTTCTTTCCACAGGATGCTGGCGTTTTCTATCCAGAAGTTGGCGTCCCGATGTTTGCCCCAATAGGTCATCCTGGCGGTGTCGAGAAACTGGACTCCAAAGTCGAAGCTGCTCATCGTGCTATCGTGCCGGATGTGTCGAATCAGTTCGTCCTGCAGGCCGTTCGGGTTAGTCTTTTGCAGAGGACTCGCCGGATTGTCCGGCGACGGCGTAGCCGAATGCTTCACCACGTCAACCGGTCCGTAACGAAACGGTACGTTGCTCCCATAGCGCAGTTGCTGATACGGTTTGACTTTCTGGTGCAACTGAAATTGCACCAACGTGAGCGTCCTCAACACTCTCAACTTGTCCTTGAGCGGCAGCGACCACAGACCTGCGGCAGGATTGGATACAGTAAGTACCCTGGAAATCGCCACAAATCCAGCTGCGTCATTTATGGGCAGAGTCTTCGTGTTCTGCATTGAGAAGTCCTGCCGCCCAACGCTCCCGCCGGGAACGGCCGCCGCGCCATCCCGCGTAAGGTCGACCGAGAACGACAACGACCGGACGTCGGCTTTGAAGTCAGAATTCTTACTCGGATCCGCGTTCGCAAACCGCACAATGGCGGGATAAATGCCGGGCTTGGCGAACATACCCTTGGCAAGCCGGTGCGCCAGACCAGGCTCGCGTCCGGCGGTAACGTCAAATACTTCAAATTGGGCTCGGGCGCTGACACCCTTTACGTGAGTTCCGCGGCCGAGCGACCGCTTCTGTTTGGCAGCGGCATTCGCCTGCATCAGGAGACTTCTCTCGATGATCTCGTCGATCTCAGATTTTTCCCGGGCGAGGCTACGCTCCGCGTCACTGGCGGTCACTCCGAACCATCTAGTCAGGAACAGCATAAGGACCTCATCCCAGCTTGGAGATAAATTTGACTGCGGTGATGCTTGGCAGAAAGCAGTAGGCGGCGGCTTTCGTGGTAACGAAGGTAGAGAATCCTGTGACCTTGATCGGAGGCGCGCCGTTCGCCTGCGGAATCACGAAAATGCTTTCCTTTGGATCCTGAGTGCCAATCATCGGATCCTTCGATTTAGGGTTCAGTCGGACCGCGCCGGCGAATTCGCTGTCGTTTACCCAGTGCCCCAGCACGAACTCATATTGATTCTCGATACTGGAGTTAATGAAATAGCCGAGAAGCCCACGCTCGATTCCGTCGTAGGGCTGCGATGGATCGTAAATCGGCCCGTATGGCATGCCGCGACGGATGAGGCGGTGAGTATTATTGCTGCCGCCGGGTTGCCCCTGGCCCGTAACTGGCTGGCCTCTTGGGTTAATGCGGCGCATGTGCGCGCCAACGGGACAGCGCAGTCCCTTTGGATCGCCTGAGCCATCAGCGTTCACGTATTCGAAGTCGTTCAGCTGCTCGGGCGAAATGCCGCCGGGGGGGCTATCAGTTTCTGGCGACAACGCAAGCGGAACACCGTTGCGCCACCGTCCGCATATCTTGGCGGCAAGCAGTTCAGGATCGATTTTGTCTTTGTTCGATTGCAGGTAATTCTCGAATCCCACGACGTTCGTCTCGATCATTTTGAAGACAGCAAAGCTGCCATTCAGACCGAGCTCCCGAGGCTCCGGCACGAAGTAGTTCTCGGCCTCGTCCCGCAAAACGAATAGCCAAGGCTCGCAAGGCTGCTGGTGATCCGGCGAGTACCGTTCCGGTCCGCTGCGAACAGTGGTCATGCTGATGCCATCGGTGTACCCGAAGTGAACGCGGAAAGTGGGGACGAGCTTGCCATCGATCATGTCCATCAGCGCCATCCCGTCGGTCCGCCAGATCTCTCGAAAGGCATTCCCTTCGGCGAATAGCGCCGATAGCCGATCGCTATAGGTTGTCATCGCCTCCGGGCTAATGGCGTGCAGGGTCACCATGACGTGATCGCTTCCCCTTCCAAAGGCACCTATCCAGTTCTGCGGCGCACTTGGTCCGGTGTCACCCACCAATGCGGCGCGTTCTGCCGCACCTGCGATAAACGCCCCGAACGACTTGAATGAGATCGTCGGGACGCGCTCTTTGACTTCCAGCGCGATCATCCCGGGCCAGGTAATGCCCAAGTTAAGGCAGTAGTCCGGCTTGCGGCGTGGGACATCGTCGAGATTGTCTTCGGGGCCCGGCGCGAACCCCACATGCCAGTCTTCCGCAGTGGTGATCTGTGGCGCAGCAGACTCGTCGCCGCTGACCAGCCGTCCGAGCAATTTGCGTGCCTCAGCGGGGACACCCACCGTTAGTAAGAAATGCCGCACCATCGGCATCCGGTAGCCGCGGAGGATGAATCCCTGGATCTCACCGAGGTCGAGTGAGGCCTTAGAACCAGAGCTCGAATGGGCATCAGGCCCCTGGGTCTCATGACCATTTCCTCCGAACAGACGGTGGAGGAGTCCCCGACTTTCTTTTTTCTGCGGCGCGTCCGCCTCGGTGTCCTGGGTCATGGCGTGTCTCTTCTTGATACGGGTTCGTGACTACGCGGCCGTCGCTCCAGAGCTTGGTTGTGACTTGCTATCGGCGATCAGAGCATGAATGTCCTGAACACTCAGGCCGGGATATGCCTGGTAGAACCCGATCGGAGCGCGGTTCGCCCCCGCCGCGAAGTCAATGAACTCCTGGAGATACTTCCTGCAGGGCGAGGGGGGTGCGCCCTTAGTGAACTTGAAGAGAAGATCGAAAACTTGTCCGATGTTCTTGGTGAAATCAGAAATGTACCTGTCAAATGAGCCGTCATACACCGTGAAAAAACCTATTTGGTTGTCCTCAAGCGGCACGAACTGCGCGAAGTGGGGCGTACCGACTTTATCCAGGTCTGTCGTTGTCCCGTGTCCCCTCGCGCGCAGGATCAGTTGTACTTCGATGAAGGCAATTTTTGACTTCATGGGCAGGATCACCAGGAACAGATTCTGCCCGCCGGCGCCGCTGACGCCTGCGGCGGATCGAATACTGGTCCCCCGCGCTTCGCGAGATCGGCCATAAGCCCCCCGAATTCGCCGTCGAATTCACCAAGAAACAGCAGAGTTTTTTCGCTCAGAACCGTGAAGCGCGAGTAGTGAATTGTGCCGATGGCATCCTGCGCTTGAAATATCCCCGGCATCAGTGGTGGAAGTTGTTCCGTCAACGCCTTTGCGTCCGCGGGCGTCTTCAAGGGAAAGCTGAGAGTGAAGTGGTTCTGGCTCATCGCGTGATCTCCTTATCGTTAAGCGCTGGTTCGTCCAGTCTTTGGCTACCGCCAGTTTTTGCGCGGCGTTCCTCTTTATCCTCTGTCTTAGTGTCACAATGGATATCTGCCGTCACGATGCCGCTCTTTCTCATGCCGGGCCTGGACTCTGCGCCGCCGTTGACCGCAGTGCACATCCAACGGTCCGGCTGAGTTGCTCAAGGAGTCACAAGTTCCAGCCATCATCGCCCCATGAACATCATGGGATCATGCCGCATTGGATCAGTTTGTCGACGACCTGATCGGCGACAATGGTGACGAACTCGTGGCGCATCGCCGGATCGGTGCGCAACATCTCCATGGCTTTCTGCTCCCCTTGTGAAGGCGGCTTTTTCACGGCTTTCTGCTCCATCAACTGCTGGCAGGTGGACGACTGGTACTTCGCGACGACCTTGTTGGCGACGGCGTCCAGGACCGGGTGTTGACCAGTAGCAGCAGTCACGTAAAGCAGCGCGACCACGAGTGCGAAGATGTAACGCTTAATCATGATTTTCTCCTCATTCCGAGTTCAATTGGACAAACCCGCCATATTTCCAGGGTTGACGTCTCACACATGCTGGTAGTTCGAGTTCTGGATAGTAATGTTCAATTGCTTAGTGACTCCATTGATAACCAGATTAGAGACGTGGTTCGTCCCGTCCGGCAATCGGCTGAACTGCACCGTCAAATTCATCGCATCCTTCGGATCGTCCATGTAGGAAGCAATCTGAATCCTTAGCAATTCCTTCTGGGTTTTGTCGAAGACCAGAGTCATCGAATCCTGAGGTTTCAGGTAATTGTGAATGACGAGTTGAAGTTCATTGGGATCGCCGCCGGTCGGACCCAGGGTGACGTTGCCTTGGGCATAAGCCTGCTGTAGAAGGGTTCCCTCCGGCGGCACATACTGCTGCGCCAGTGTTTTCATCTGTTCCGCGTACTCTTTGTATTCTTCCGTCTTCTTCGCGATCACATGCTTTTTCAGCCGTCCTCCCGAAGGAGGATCGGCGGGTGGGTCAAGCGAAGTCTTTTGCGGCTTCAAATCCGGCCCGAGGCGCACCTGAAAGTGCTCTTGCTTTTTCTCTTCACCCTTCAAGCTGATCGTGACCAGTTCATTCCAGGAGTACGCCGCGAGTGCCTCCTTATTCTTCGCGGATGACTCTCTGACCTCGGTGACCCCCTGCTGCACTTCCGGACTCTGTGCGTTGGCCGGGCAGGGGAATCCTACGCCGACGAAAAGACCGAGCAGGATCGGTAGTGTGATGCTCAAGATACGACGTATTGTGTTCTTCATAAGTGACCTCTCGATGTTTCTAAAATTCGCACTGCTTAAACCGTGGGTAACCGATCGTTTCTGGTGAACTCCCGGTTTGAATTGATTTGCCACGCGATCTTCTCCTCGACAATCGAATTCTCTGTTCCTGCCAATCTCAAGGAATCAGCCGACAATGGAACATCTTGTTGGCGATGGGTACTGCAATTCTGTTGATGAATGCCGAGCACATTTGGGATCGCTCTTAAAGAAGCGCGACAGCTTCTTGTTCCTCAGGACCTTCTTCCTTCTGCCATAATTCCTCGCACCTTGACTGTTGGTATTTCATGATGTTCTTCGCGGCGACCTTGTCCATGATCGGGTGCTGAGGTTGCCCCTTGAGTGTGGACCTGGCCAAGGCGAAGTAACGTGAGCAGCGCGAGCACGACAATCCAGGGGCCAAGAATGCTTGGTCACATCTTCCTCCTGATGCGGTTGCCGGGCGGGCTCCGTTGCGAATAGGTACGAATGCACTCCCGTCCGTTCAGCAGTGCATCACGAGCGTGGATCAGTGCCAACTGTCACTTATTACAGGCGGGAGAATTGAACTCGGGCTAACATCCCGTTTGGCTGATAAGAATAGGCGAACGCAAACTTGCTCTGGTGACATTTGATCGGTCACGATGATGGCGACTTAAATCCGCACACCGCGAAGTAGCCGATGGTGTAGAGAACTACCGTGGCGTCCATCACGGAGCCGACCCAGAGACCCCGCGCATAGGGGCGGCTCACGTTCACTGCTACCAGGTAAACAAGGAAGGCTTTCTCGAAGGCGCTATAGACGAGAATCGGGTTGCGCCAAGCCGTACGAAAGGCCGCGATGATCATGAACACACCCATCACCCCCAGCATGAATCCCCAGTGCTGAAGAATGATGGTGTAGTCCTGAATGAACGGAATGAGGTCGACCTTTTCCGCCGCCCATTGCGGCCAGAAGGCATTGAGCGCGCCCAACGCCGTAATAATCCCGGTGAGGACAAAAAACGGTCGCAAGGTAAGATCGAAAAAGCGTTTCATGAATTAGTCAGACGCAGCAGATTGCCCATCTCCGCTGGACCCAGGGTGGCCTTAGCTGCTCATTGCAGTTAATTATGCTCCCACTAGGCGGCTTCCTACTGTTAGAAGAAACAGTCGTCACAATGCTCGCCTCACAAACCATCCCGCGTAATGCATAAGACGCTTTATGAGGACACTTCCGCATACCGCATTGCGAGCAATCCAGATATCCAGCCTGACTATTAGAGCCTGTCAGGTTTGACAGTTCTCAGCCCAGTAGAGGGCCCGGTACATTCACGTGTCAGGCAGGCACATGAATATGCACACGCGGGCACGCCGACGAAGCGAACGAACCACACAAGCAGAGGTGACGTCGCCACCGGGACTCATCTCGACTTTCGCTGCGCAAAGCCAGTAAGGGAACAAGCGAAGAAGTCACCGCGAAGAGTGTGAGCGCCAGTATCACTAGTAGGAAACACAATAGCGATCAGAATCCGGAAACCCAATCTTCACCAGTTGCTGTGCAACACGGGCTGTCTAAGATGTTTGGAGGAAGAAGATGGCACAAATAAATAGCAAGGGAAACCCCGGTGCGGTAGTTTGCCCCCTGTATTCCAATTCTGAGACAGCAGTCAACCTGCTCAAGAATCGTGATTACAAGGTCAGGAAGCTGACGATGTTCCTGATTGGGTGTCTTGTACTCAGTGGAGTTGCGGCAGGTCAAGATCTCCCGACGGCCACATCGTCGCCCCTACCGCAACTGCCGGCGGATCCCAGTGTGCTATTGAAGGCACAATTCACTCCGGCCTTCGAAAGCAAGAGTGGCAATCTTCAGCAGGCAGGTGCAAGTCCCGCTGATGCGCTCCCTGCGGCGCATTCCGAGCCCCTTACCACTCCCACTGGGGCGCGGCTGATTACGCTCCAGGAAGCGCAGGAGAAAGCAGCCCCTGCGAAGAACAACCCAATGGTGCGCCTCGGCCACCTTCAGGTTGAAGTGGCAAAGCAGACTCGGCTGGGCACACAATCCACTTTCTTCCCTCAGATAAGTTCCACGTTCGAGAACTTTCACTTCAACAAGTTCATGGGTCAACTGCTCCAAGTTACTGGGCCGCTCGGGAACACGAGAAGTTTTGGAGTGCCGCTGACTGGGAAGGATCAAACCCTTGTCGCTGTTACCGCGACGCAACCCATCACGCCTCTGTTCCAGCTTCGCGAACTCTACAAGATTAACCTGGCTGACGAGCGCATTGCGAGAGCCAAAGCGGGCATGCCCGTCTCCGAGACGGCCAACAAGGTCGAGAAAAACTATTACGAGTTGCTGGTCGCTCAACGGCAACTGGACTACGCCAAAGTAAAAGCCACGGAAACCGGGAATAAATGGCTGGTGGCGAGCAGTTCGGCAATGCCGGTGGCATCGGGGAGCCACGACGAGGAATTGATTGAAGCAAGCAACGCGCTTGCGCTTGCGACTACCAAGGTGAAAGAACTGACCGCCTTACTCGACGACATGCTCGGCTGGCCGTCTGATACAGAGCTGCAGTTGGTGCCTCCTGATCCGCGTTTTGAAGATATTTCACTGAAGGAAGCCACCGACAAAGCGTTGGCGGCGAATCCCGAGGTGATCGAGGCAGAGCAAACGGTAGTCAAGGCACGATCGGCTTCGACCTTGCAGAAATTAGCCTATGTTCCCGTCGTCGCGGCGATGGGCGGATACGCTTATAACAGCAACTCAGTTCCTCTGTTGCCACGCGATTTCTCTTTTATAGGGATAGTTGCGACCTATAACGTGTTCGACTTCGGCAAACGAGAACACACAATCAAAGGGGCGAACGCGCAAGCTGAAATGGCGGAGATTGCACTGCAGTTGACGAAGGCCAAAGTCGCCGCATCCGTCAAGAACAGCCATCTCGAACTGCAGCGCTCGCGACAGCTCAGCGAACTCACCCGTCGCCTGGATTCAGCAATTCGGGTACAGAGGACGAGTTATGAGGAAAACAGTGCCGAGGTCATAGCGGCAAAAAAAGCCAAAGTGGAGGCAGAGATGTTTCAATCCGATCTCAAGTACCGTCAGGCCCTGGCAAATCTGAAGACCTTGATGGGGGAACGGTGAAGCGTATAAATCAAGTCTTAATCCTCTCATGCCTCGTCGTGTTATGTGCCGCGCTTTCGCAGGCACAGCAAAAGGAACAACTCAGTGACAGCACGATTCCAGACGTCGGGCTCAATTATGTGAGTTCGACCGCTGCCCCAGATCCTCTGGCCGGCGGCGGGTCACCACCCGCTGATCCCGCTGAGCCCGGCCCCCCTCAAGGTGGGACTGCCCAGGGTGCGACTGCCAGCGACGATCAGTGGCATCTCTCCGTGAGCCCTTATCTCTGGTTTCCGGGCGTGCACGGAACGGTGGGCGCACTTGGCCGTCGCGCCAGCTTTAGTGCGAGCCCCAGCGATCTTCTCTCGAAGTTCCGCTTCGGATTGATGGGAGTGGTCGAAGCTCGCCGCCACCGGGTGCTGGTGCCAATCGACCTGATGTGGATCAGACTTAAGGATGACAAAGCGCTCCCGTTCCCCGGACTTGGAGCGACATCCGCGGACCTCAAGGCAACTGAATTCATTCTCACCCCAAAAATCGGTCTCCGGCTGATCGATGAGAAAGCGCTGAAGGTCGATGCTCTGGCCGGAATCCGATACTGGTACTTCGGAGAGAATCTGCAGTTTAGTCCCTCCGCCCTTGGCCTGAATTTTTCAAAATCACAGAATTGGGTGGATCCTGTAGTGGGTGGCAGAATTGAGGCGGGGTTCTCCCCGAAGACCGTGCTCACAGTCGCGGGTGATGTTGGCGGATGGGGCACTGGCTCCCAACTCGAATATCAGGTGGTCGGCCTTCTGGGATACAAGCTCAAACCGAATATGACCCTGCAGGCGGGATATCGTTATTTGTATGTGGACTACGAAAAAGGGGGCCAGGCCGGCGCTTTTGTAACTGCCGCCACGTCCGGCGTCGTGCTGGGCGTCACCCTAACCCTTAAGTGAATGAAAAGCGGAATACTATTGTTGGCTGCCTTCCTATTCCGGAGCTCGTAGCTCCTTCTACTCAGTCTTGTTGTCCAATCTATTCTTCGGAGAAGAATCTGACTCTTTTTTCAAGTACTACAATCAATATCTGGTCCCGGCCGCATAGGGTAGGCGAACTTCTTGTTACGAAACTTCTTTAGCGTGCTCGGACTTGCAGAGTCGACTCTGAGCGGGGATGTTTTAGGGCGACTCTCACCTGCGCTCGCGCGCCTGCAGACAACTGGGGATTTTCAGCGCGATGATTTTGCACCAGCCCAAATCGATGAACTGGCAAAACTGCCAGTATCGACGCTCAGGGTGGCTAGGTACCTTTAAGCTTCGGCTAGGAGAACCCACGCACATGCATCCCAAATACCGCAATTATCTGATTATCGCCGGGCTTGTTCTGTTAGCGGCGACCGCTTCTTTCGCTAAGAATGCCAAGCTGCGAATTCACGTGAAGCCCAACCAGGCGTACATCCTCGTAGATGGAACGCCGTTCGGCGACTCTAGCCGCAACATTTCTGTGGCGCCCGGAAATCATACTATCGGCGTCTATAACTATGGGTACAAACCGGAGCTCCGCGAGGTCTCGCTTAATGCAGGCAAAAACGCAGATCTGGACTTCACGCTGGTTGCTGTTCCCGGATCGATTACAGGACCTTGGGGGCGCCTTCAGATTGAAGGAGCATCCCGCGCTGCTGTGTACCTGAATGGTAAAACACCGGAATATTATGTCGGGCATGGAGATGAGTTTAACAACGGTGGAACGCTTTTTAACTGTTGTACGCAGGAACTGATTGTTCGAGCAGGGACTAACGGGGTCACGGTAGTAGGTGCGCACTCGAAAGAGTTATGGTCGGGCTCAGTCAATGTTCCAGCCAATCAGCGTGTGATTGTCAATGTGCGGAACGGCAAGCAGAAAGTGAAACCCTGGCCTGAGGGTGCGGCGATCGATTCGCTTGCTCGATTCACCGCAGGCATAGCCAGTGCGTCCGTTGCTGTCGCTCCCGTGAGCGGAGCTATTAGTGCTGCGCCTGCCATGATTAACTGTGGTGATTCGGCGCGCGTTTCTTGGCAGACGGCCGACACTGTGCAGAGAGCGATTACCGCTGACTCAGAGACTATGAAACCGCTGGATTCCACCGGAAACGTTTCGGTACAACCTAAGAAGGCAACCACGTATCAACTGCAGGCCTCTGGACCCGGCGGCAGCTTCACGTCATCAGCCCTGGTCGATGTCAACTCGGTCGTCCAGAGCTCGATCGATGCCTCGCCGGCGGAAGTCCGGTATCGCCGGATAGGCGACAAAGTGCTGGAACAGGGCTCCTCGAATTTGGTTTGGAAGGCCGCCAACGCGAACTCGCTTACGGTCGATCCACTGGGGGCGGTAGCCGCGAATGGGACGCAAGCTGTTCAGGCTGCACCTAAGCAAAACACGAACGGTCCGATTGACGAGGTTCAAACTTACACTCTTACGGCCAAAAATGAATGCGGTGGCTCGGATACCCACACTGCGTCTGTGCGGGTGACCGGTTCGATCGAACCGATACCCGAGATCCCGCTGGTAAGCGTGTTCTTCCCCACGGGATACCCCGATGCGCGGCATCCGAAAGCGGGTCTGGTGCTGAGTCAACAACAGGCTCTCGATCGTATGGCAGCGGGGTTCAAGAAATATCTCGAATACGACCCGAATGTGCGCCTCACGGTCGCGGGCAATGCTGACGAGCGGGACTCAAATACCAGGAACAAACCCCTCAGCGAACGGCGTGCCAACCGCGTTAAGGAATACCTCGTTTCGCTGGGCATTCCAGCGAGCAAGATTGAGACGGTCGCGAATGGAAGTACGCAGCCGCTAAATCCAAGTACAGTCACTTTGTTGCACAATGAGAATCCGAACAAGGTTGCAGATCATGAGACGATTCAAGAGCTCGTTTGGGCCTACAACCGGCGTGTTGATATTGTCCTGCTCCCCAAGGACGTGCGCTCGACCCAATATTTTCCGGGTGATGCGCCAGAGGCCAGGTTCCTGGCGGACAGCGATTGGCCAGGGCAGAAAGAGATCCTAGTACTTGCGTCCGAGAAGAGCAGGCTTCCGATCGATCCCGCACCGGCACACTGAGTCCTCGTGTGAGAGGAGGAGGTGGGCTGAAGCAGACGCGCAACGTGTTGCCTTCAGCCCTTCCTTTTTCCGACCCAGTATTTGTGCGGTGGCTAGTTCCGAACGCTTACCCGCACTCCCAATCCATGTGTGCAGCTACTCACCCGTCGAAGTAAGTCGCAAGCCCCCTGACCGTGCGCGTGCGGTTGACCAGAATCGAGGAAGGGCGATACTTGCACTCCCGACACAAGGCGGGGAGATGGAGATTTATGAGCGATCCACGCTTCGAGCTCCTCTCCGAAGAACCGGGTAGCTGCAGGCTGTGGAATTTAAGGGACCGCGTTCGGAAGATCCACAAATTCGGTGAGCACGTTGCCGGCTGCTGTGACGGTGTGGACAGCGAACCCCAGCGTGCCGCCCCAAGGTAACCAGCTTGTGCTTGGCGCGACGTGCCAAGTGATATTGCCCCAAGTGAAGATCTCGGCGCTATGCCAGTGCCCCACGAGCACATTCTTTATTCCTAACGCATGAAGGGCATTCATTTCACGTGTTCGGTACGGGTCGCTAATAATCCAGTAGGGCTTCGTATCAGGAGGGAAGCCGTAGTTGCCCGCCACGGGGATGTGCTGCACTGCAATCACCACGCGACCGGCGGCGATCGCATTTTGCTCCGTGGTTACCAGGCCGTTCATCCAGTTCAGCATCTGAGCAGACAGGGCCTGGGTATTACGTGGGAAGCGGAGGCGGACTCGTCGCTGAATAATTGTCGTAATTTCCGAGCAGTTGGGAATCGATGACAATCACGTCTACGTTCTTTACTAGAAATCGGTAATAGTCTCTGCCAAAAACACTTCGATAAAGTGAGACATCCAGCGTGTGCACATCGTGATTACCCGGCACATAGTGCACCGGCACCTTGAGGTTCGCGAGAATCGACTTAGCTTGCAACCAGCAGGTCGGGCTCTCGCCTATGTCTCCCGAGACGACAACGCTGTCAACCGTCATGCGATTGATCATCTGCACGGCAGAATTCAGGTTAATGGCAGCGTGCGGCGCCTTTGAACTGCAGAGATGAATGTCACTGAGCTGGGCAATGACCGCCTGGGCAGGTGCCGTCGTTGAAAGTGAGACCACTATGACAATCGCCATGAACAACAAGCAGGCAGACCTCACGTGATCGCGCGCAGACCAGATGCCAATAGTTGAGATTTTCGTTTCGGCCCTCCAGAACTGGGCGAGAAACGTTTTCATTAAGGCGGGATTTACCAATCGTGTTGTTTCCCTCAAAAGGCCTCGCCAACGCCCATGCTCCAAGTCCAACTATCCCGTCCCCGGGCGAAGTCAGTGCGAAGATTGACGTGGTATTTCTTGCTCAGTTCAAATCTCGGCCCTCCGCCTACGTCGGGCAGGAAGTGATCGTTTCTGAAGAGTATTTGACTCGAACCGGGGATCACTTCACCGACGCCTCCGAATGCAGCGAGGCCAAACCCCTTCGGCAAAGTTAGGCGATACTCCAGTTGTGTCGCGAACATGTAGCGGTCAAGATACTTGCCAGCGGTGTACCCCCGTAGTTCATTATTCGTTCCATAAATGCAATTTCCATAGAAAGGTGGCTGGCCGCTGGTCGCGCAGGCAAACAGATCGTAGGCGAGGACTTGATTCTTGCTCAGGCTTCCGTATTTGTTGAAGGTGAATCGGTATGATTGAAACGAGTATTTGCTGCCCAGCGCTTGCATGAAGAAGTCCGATGTGAATTCCAGTTTTTCTCCGTGTGTCGGATAGAACTGGTTGGGGCGAGTGTCGCGGATCAGCCGCACGCCCAAAGCCCTCATGGTGGTGTGGATCCCGAGGCCCGACGGAAGAGGAGGTAGTTGGCTGCTGCTGCTCGTGCTCAATGTGACAAAAGACTTCCCAGTCCAAAATCGAGGCCCAACAAAGAACTTCCACCACACCCGACGCAAGACCTCACCACGGAAAAGATCGCCTGATTGCTTCAGCGGCAACTTAAGTCCCGCCGCAATTCCGCTGCCGTACAGGTTGTAGTTCACGTTGCCGTGAACAAATAGAGCTGTGATCTGATAGGTGTTCTGTTTCATGTACAGATCCGCGCCCACGCCGAAACCGCGGCTGCCATTGTTCGTAAACATACCAGCCGCTCCTACGATCGATGGAGGAGAAACCTTGTCGTCCTTGCTGAAGGGGAAGATGTAACCCACTCCCGGGATGATTCCCACACCAACGGTTGGGCTCGAAATCGGAAGAGGGGCGGGAACGATGGAGCCGCGAGGGGCCGGTTTTTTCTCCTTGGTCTTTGCCTGCTCCGCTTTGGTTTCTGCCGATGCGGGTAACTGACTGGCCTCGCCGCCTCCCTGAGGGTTGGAATACTTCAGCTCTGGTTTCGCGGAGATATCTGACGTTTCGAGGTGTGCAGCCTTTGGTTTCCGAGTGGGTAGGGACTGGGCTTTGAGATCCAGTGGTGCCGAGACTGAAAAGGATGCGCAGCAAACCAGAGAAACCCAGAGCGTCCTGTAACCAAACCTTCGGCGTTTCGGTCGCAGAGTCATCTTCACCGCCTGCTTGCCCTCCAATAGCAAAGCGGGCCTTTTCAGAGTCTTCAGCCCTTCGAATCGCCGGGACACGGATCTGAAGCCTGCGGCTACGGAGTTTTTATTCCGTGTGTGTGCCGAACGAGCCAAACCGAAACGCCCTATCCGTTTTCCGTTGAAAACCGGGACCGCATGTACACCCCGTTGCACCCGCTCGCGACCTTGGCCTCCGCTGGAGGAGGCCAAGGTCAACAGAACCATCATTTAGTTGGAACTCTTGGAGCCCCACGCCATGACGATTCCACTTTTCAGCCGGAAACTGTTCTGATTGTTGTTGGTGGTACACACAGTGTAGGGGCAGCTATTGCCAAAACGGGTATAGAGATACTCGGCCTGGATTGGGCGCAGGGAAAATTTCTTGCTTACCTTAATGTCAAACCCCCCACCTACCGTCATGGCGAAAGCGTTCCTGGAAAAACTTGTGCCGCTGCAAGCAGTATTGTCGTTGCATTTGAGCGAGACGCGTGCCCCGCCAAAGTTGAGGTCGAAAAATGGCCGGAACGGACTGCTGTTTCGAAAAGTAATCCGCGGCCCGAACAGATAGGTAAACTCATTCCCGGTGATTTTGCTGGCCAAGGTCGAGCCGGAGGGGAGGTAGTCGAATATCTTGCAGCCACCCAAGTCAGCCGCTATGCCCAGCACGCTCGTCAGGTTATAGGCGATCGTGCCCCCGCCGCCGGCGCAGTTGACGCCTTGTCCGGCTCCGGGGGGCGTGGTGTGAATGAACATGAACGCCGGTGCTGTTTCAACTTTCGGGAACTCGCCCTGGGCCAGGGCCGAGCCGGCCGTAAGGAAAAGCAAGCCCACTAGAACAGAATATCTACGCATTTCATTTCTCCTTTTCGATCAACATCGAGTTGACAATCTACGGAACATTGCTTGATCCACCGCAACTTGTACTCCTAACAGTGGGCATGCGATTCTCCATTAGCACGCTGTTCGCGGGCGATCCTGATGCAATTCATCGAGCAAATCTTAAGGAGCTGCACCTGCCGTGAATACTGGTAAAAGTGACAGCGACTATTCGGCGGTTGACGAAGTGGAAAGGGCAGGGTTCGTGGCCCGGTGTGAAGTGAGCTTCGTTAAAGTGAGGTGTAACCACAGACAGGACAGCGCAACACTCCTTGCGGGGCCCGATTGCGGGAAGGTGAAGCGGTCGGAGATCGTCAGGACCGTGATTGTCTTTATAGTGCCAATTTACTGCGCGCGTCGCAGGCCGGCATCAGATGCGAGAACGATATTAGGCTCGGTGGTCGCCGTTGTGGTTACCGTCACTGTGCAGTACGAGCGGCAGCGATGCGGACGAGCGCGATCCTTGATATTTAGCTCGGGCCAGAATGAGCTTCCTCAATTCCTCGTCACCCAGCGGCTGCTGGCGGCCTAGGACGTGGGTCACGAGTGCAATTTTCGCGAAGTGCTCAACGGTTTCCATCTTCATGTACGCATGATGAAGGGTTTCTGCGTAGGCCACCACCCCGTGATTGGCCATGAGAATGGCATCGTACTGCGGGATCAGTGGCTCGAGCGACTCGCACAATTCCGGTGTGCCAGGGGTTCCATACTTCGCCAAAGGGATAGATCCCAGTCCAATCACTACCTCACATACCAGCGGCTGATTTAATGCCATGCCAGCGGCTGCAAAGCCTGTAGCTGTGGGTGGGTGCGCATGCACGATCGCGCTAATATCTGGACGCAGTTTGTAGATCATCAGGTGCATGGCAATTTCGCTTGAAACATTGTGGCGCCCAGCGACCAGGCGACCGTCCATATTTACGATCACCATGTCGGAACGGTGCAGCGCGCCTTTGCACATAGCCGTGGGAGTCGCGAGAATCTGCTCCTCATTGAGACGCACCGAGAGATTGCCATCCGTCGCGGCAACATAACCGCCCTGGTGCAACATCTTCCCGAAGGAGACGATCTCGCGTCGATATTGACGTTCAGTGGACATTACATCTCGAGAACAACTGCCAGAGTGGACTGCCAGCGTATGATGAGCCACTCTCCCGACATTCCGCACCTTTCATCCCTAATTTTTAGTCTGACAAGTTGACGCGCCCTCAATGCTAGTCGCCCGAGCCTGTGGTGCGAACTGTCAACACTGACAGTAGTGGAAAAAGGTAAACCGGAAGACGGTGCCTGTATGACCGGACTGGTGCACGCGAGATCGTCTCCGTCTCTGCTTGTTCATTTAGAGTCGGCTGCCGTGAGATGACGTTTGTTGAGCCCCATCCCTTGGAATCAATTGTGAAGACGCACAGAGTTGAACAACGTCCAGCGCGCGAAGAACCTGTGTGTAAACGAATCCGCAAGCTGGGTAGCCTATGTGCCTTAAGAGGTGCAGTCTTACCTCAAGCGGCGAGATCCCGAGCGTGAAGACGTTTGCTCCGTACCACCCTAGCGAATCCAGTAGTAAGAGAGACTGACTCCCGTGACCCACACGTTGATGCCGCAGGGAAACGACCGCGACGCCACCGAGCGGAGGTGAGTGCAGCGAAGGAGGCGTCACGACGACGAGTAAACGAGACCTTCTATCGTGGAGTATAGAATATGATCAATTCTCGATCAACGTTGACTGCTGCCAAGTGCTCCAGCTTTTTGACAGGCCTTGAGCAGCCTGCCACGCACGCCGTTCTTGCCGCAGCCGGGATCCGGCGGATCCCCGCCAAGCACAACATCGTCACCGGGGGGCATCGGGCTACTCATTTCTTCCTTGTTCAACGAGGCCAGGTTCACTACTACCACCTCACCGAGCAGGGCGAATCAGTTCTGCTGGCATGGCTTGTGCCGGGAGATGTCATCGGGTTGGTGGCTCTGCTGAAGAGTCCGTCTGACTATATGGCAACCGCAGAAGCAACCTCCGACTGTGAACTGTTGGCCTGGGAGCACTCCGTCATATGCAAGTTGGTGTCCCGCCACCCTCAGCTCGGAGAAAATGGTTTGCGCATCGCCCTCGGCTACTTGCGAAACTACGTCGAACGCCATGTTGGATTGGCTACTAAGACCGCGGAGGAGAGGCTGGCAGAGACCTTAGTTAAGCTCGGCGAGCGATCCGGCGATGTTCATCCCAACGGAATCGAAATCCATGCTACCAACGATCAACTCGGGGCGTTGGCGGATATCAGCCCGTTTACCGCCAGCCGTATGCTAAATAATTGGGTCCGTGCAGGAGTTCTTTCCAAGGGACGCGGCCGAGTCCTCCTCCATGCTCCCGAAGCACTCATGATTGGTTAGCGGAAATTGTGTATTAGCCATTCGCGCCACTCCTAAGAAATAATTCGTGCTTACTTGCTCTGGGGCAACGACAGTGCTGCTATTCGGCCGTATCCTGGAACCCTGCCCTCCTCCCGGGCTTGTTTTTCTATCTCGACACACATGCGTCGAAATCCGACGCATGTGTGTCGATGTTGTGCAGCAGTGCAGCATCGCCTACAAAATGTCCCCGTCAACAGTCCGAGTGCTCGTGGTGGATGATCACGAACCATTGCGGCGATTTGTATGTTCGATGCTAGGAAAAAGATCAGCATTGCAGATCGTCGGCGAGGCCTCAGACGGGTTAGAAGCAGTTCGGCGAGCGGAAGAACTGAAACCCGATCTGATTCTCCTCGACGTCGGACTCCCAGCGCTGAATGGAATCAAGGCGGCTCAACAGATTCTCAAACTTTCCCCGGAATCCAAAATAATCTTCCTGAGTCAGGAATCCTCTACTGATGTGGTGCATGAAGCTCTCAGCTTGGGGGCGCGGGGCTACGTTGCAAAAATAATGGCTCACAGCGAGCTATTGTGCGCCGTGGAAGCGGTTCTTGAGGGCAGGCAGTTTCTCAGTAGCGGGTTTTGCGTAGTCACAGCAGATTCCTAGTGGGTCCGCCTACGCGGCGACCATGTGGTTTCGGACGGCGTACTTGACCAGTTCGGCGTTGCTTTTGGTGCCCAGCACCTCCATCATCCGGTACTTGTGATAGGCCACCGTCCTGGTCGTCATATGCAGGATGTCGCCAACTTCTTCGGCCAGCAGCTGCAACACTTCCCGCTGCCTCGCGGTCAGGAGTTCGCCTTCGGCGACCAGTTCCTTATCTTGCCGCCGCAAGAAATCGATGGTGTCACGCGACAGCGCCGGTGAGATATACGATTTGCCCCGCAACACCTCGCGGACCGCCAGCACCATCTCCACCGCGGCACAGGTCTTCAGCAGGTATCCTGAGGCGCCGCGCCGAAAGGCTTCCGCGGCCACTTCCACGTCGGGATTCATGGTCAGATAGACCAGCTTGACCGCGGGCAGCAGTTCCTTGAGTTGCCGCCCGGCATCCAATCCATTCAGCACCGGCATGGCGATATCGAGCACCACCACGTCCGGCCTCAATCCGCCGGCAGCCCGCACCAGGGCGCGGCCGTTGCTGACCACTCCGATGACATCAAATTCGGTTTCGAGAAGTCGCTTGCACAACTCCGCCACTAAATTATGGTCGTCGGCAATCAGAATGCGAGAACGGTTCGTCATGGTCATACCC
>WNFY01003668.1_pt1 | contig 20689 bp, 17 predicted proteins | sample 5400091 | NCBI WGS metagenome assembly WNFY01 (sample SAMN13153364, study PRJNA577476) | soil metagenome | isolation source: 60 cm soil or saprolite under grassland replicate 1 | place: USA:California | collected 2016-06-15
TGTTCCTGTTCATGCCTCTGGCTGTGGTCTTTGCTTCAGCCCTTGCCAAGGGTGTTTCTGTATATTTCGCCGCATTGCGCGAGCCCGATGCGCTAGCAGCTATCCGCTTGACACTGATTGCCGCGGGAATTGCCGTGCCCATGAATCTGATTTTTGGCGTGGCGGCGGCTTGGGCCATCGGCAAATTTGAATTCGTCGGCAAGAGTTTCCTGGTCACACTGATTGATCTGCCGTTTTCTGTCTCCCCGGTCGTCTCAGGACTGATCTATGTCTTGATCTTTGGTTTACAAGGTGTGTTGGGACCATGGTTGGCGGCGCATGACGTCAAGATTATTTTCGCAGTGCCGGGAATTGTCCTTGCGACGGTCTTCGTGACATTCCCATTCGTGGCGAGGGAATTGATTCCGCTGGTGCAGGCACAGGGAAACGAAGAAGAAGAGGCCGCTCTGACTCTGGGCGCCAGTGGATGGCAGACGTTCTTTCGAGTCACGCTGCCAAACATCAAATGGGGCCTGCTCTACGGCGTGATCCTATGCAATGCGCGAGCTATGGGGGAGTTCGGCGCGGTCTCGGTGGTTTCAGGGCACATTCGCGGTCGTACCAATACCATGCCGCTGCACATCGAGATCCTCTATAACGAATACCAGTTTGCCCCCGCGTTCGCGGTTGCATCATTGCTGGCACTGCTGGCGCTAGTGACATTGCTTGCAAAGAGCATTGTGGAGTGGAAGTCGCGGCAACAGACCAAGCAGCAGGAACTTTTCGCAGCGAGACAGACGGGAACGACGGCATCATCGACCTTGATTACGAGCCCTGGAGCGAAAGCCGCATGAGCATTGAAGCCAATAACATCAGCAAGCGATTTGGCCAATTTGTTGCGCTCGACAATGTGGACCTGGAAATTCCCAGTGGCGAACTTGTCGCTCTGCTGGGGCCATCTGGCTCCGGGAAGACGACGCTGCTGCGCGTCATCGCAGGACTCGAATTCGCTGATGCCGGAACTGTCCGGTTCGACGGCCGGGATATTAGTGACCGTACCGCGCGTGAGCGGCGCGTGGGATTCGTGTTCCAGCATTACGCTCTGTTTCGGCACATGACGGTGTTCGAGAACATCGCTTTCGGACTCAGAGTCCGATCCCGAGAGGCCAGACCGTCCAAGAAGCAGATACAGGCAAAAGTTCACGAACTGCTCAAGCTGATTCAGCTTGAGACCCTGGCGCAGCGGTATCCTTCACAACTTTCCGGCGGACAACGACAGCGAGTAGCACTGGCACGCGCGTTGGCTGTAGAACCTAGCGTGCTGCTGCTCGACGAGCCATTTGGTGCGCTTGATGCCAAGGTCCGGCTGGAGTTGCGCCGCTGGCTGCGGCAGCTTCATGACGAAATCCATATCACCAGCGTGTTCGTTACCCACGATCAAGAAGAGGCGCTCGAAGTGGCAGACCGCGTGGTGGTGATGAATCAAGGCCGCATTGAGCAGATCGGATCTCCGGAAGAGGTGTATAACCACCCTTCGACGCCGTTCGTGTACAACTTCCTCGGCAACGTGAACCTGTTTCATGGCCGGATTGACGGCGGCAACACTTATATCCACGAGAGGGAGACAGGGCACGTGGTGTATGTCCGGCCCCATCTCCTCGAGATCGATCGCCAGCCTAACGGTGGGAGCCACTTCCGCGCTCACATTAAACACATCAACGCCGCCGGCCCCCTGGTAAAGGTGGAAGCGGTTGCCGAGTGGGGCGATCCCGTTCACATTGAAATGTCGCAAGAAAGGTTCCGCGATCTGCAGTTAATCAAAGACGAAGCAGTGTTCGTGATTCCGAAGGACGTAAAGGTCTTTGCGAATCACGAGGCGTGATGTTCCAGATGTCCGCTGAGAATTGAAAGCAACGGAAAGACGACCTCCCAGGGTCTTCGCCGACTTGCATCCGTCGCTGAAGGATTGAAACATCCAGGCCCGCCTTCGGGCGGACGGGAAAAGTGTTTTTCAATAAAGACTACTTTGTCAGTAGGGTTACTTTTATTAAATAAAGGAGAATCACTGCAATGAATCTCAAGTTCCCATGGTGGGGGATTTTGGTTGTTGCCTCGGTGCTAAGCGTCGTGTCGCGTGCGCAGACCGCGGCTGCACCAGCAACAAGGAAGCATGCACATCCCGCTGCTGCTTCGGCCGCAACGCAAGAAGACGTACAGGCGTTACGTGATCTGGTGCAATCGCAGCAGAAGCAGATTGAGGCGCAGGGCCAACAGATGCAGCAACTGCAGGACCAGCTGCATCAGGTGCTCGATGCCGTCCAGCAGGCCAACACAAACTCGCAGAAGGGCCAAAGTGGAGCGGAACAGGCTCAAGCAACGGCGATACAGGCACAGCAGTCAGCAACCGAGGCCCAACATGCGGCGGCAGATGCCTCAACGGCAGCGGCTTCCGCTGCATCGGCAGACGCCCTTCTCGAAAAGGAGAACAAGAAAGAACAGACCCAGCTGAAGGGTCTTGCCGATCTTGCGGGCCGTTTCCGGTTTTCCGGCGATGTCCGCGTGCGGTTTGAGAACTACACTCAGGACGGAACCCAGGATCGCAACCGTGCTCGCATTCGTGTGCGATTGGGACTGGAAGGTCAGCTCAATCAGGATTTTCTCGGCGGAGTTGCACTGGCCACTGGCTCGCAGGGCGATCCCACCACAACCAACGAGACGCTGACCAATGCCTTCGACCGCAAAACCATTGCGCTCGACAAGGGGTTTATCACCTACAATCCCGTCGCACACAATTGGCTCTCCTTGACAGGCGGTAAGTTCCCTTATCTGTGGCAGCGGACGCCAGTGACTGGCGACGTGGACGTGAACCCGGAAGGTTTCGATCAGAAGCTTTCATTCGATACCCACGGTTTTGTCAAGAATTTTACCGTGCAGGCATTCGAGTTGCTCTATGGTGAAAGCTCCTCTAGCCAAGACTCCTACACTCTTGGCGGACAGGCATCGGCGAAGTTCGAAGCCGGCCCGTGGTCGGCGACCGCGTCATTCCTGACTGAACATTGGAACCGACCGGACGCTTTGCTTCAGGAGAGTGCCTTTGCGGTCGGTGCGACTACGACAGGATCGACTACCGCAGGGTCATTCCCAGTACCAGGGGAAGGCCCAGGCTGCGCGACCAACGGAACGCTGTCCAAGTTTCCGCCCTGCGCGTTTGCCGCGAATGGAATGACCAACTCCGTTTATTTCGATGCTACCGGTAAACCACATTTTTATTCTGGCTTCGACTATGCCGATTTCATTCTCAATAACGTATTCAAGACTGGATCGAGTCGTTTCCCAGTGAACTTACTGCTTGAATTCGAAGACAACCTTGACGCAGCGGCGCATCCGTTGTCGGCGGCTACGGGCAATCCGGTCCTGACCAATCTCGGCAGCCAGAACAAAGAGTACGGCGGAGACCTGAGCGTTGGTCAGACGAAAAACAAAAATGATTTTCAGATCGGCTATTCCTGGTACCGGCAGGAGCAGGACTCAGTGCTGGCGTCGATTGCAGAAAGCGACCAGCGCGCGCCGACCAACATCCTGCAGAACAAGTTCTACGCCGGTTGGAAAGTACGTCCCAACACGGTGGCGAACTTCACCTGGTGGTATGGGCGGGTCCTGAACACCAATTTGGAGAACAACGCAGCGCTGTTCAATAACTGGGGCGGCGCGCCTTCAACCATCACAACTGCGGGACAGCAGGAGCCGTGGCTGAATCGTCTTCAGTTCGATCTAATTTACACCTACTGATGTTGGCTGGGCGGGTGCGTCAGGCCCGCCCTTCTCTCCACCTTCTCCATCCTTCAATTATCATGAACGCCAGTTTCAAGGAGGAGACTTGGCCGTTCTGGTGGTTGGGGGAGCTGGCTACATTGGCAGTCATGCTGCGCACACACTGCGGCGCAGAGGCTACGAAGTCATCATTTATGACAACCTTTGCACCGGCCACAAAGAGCTGGCGGCAGGGTTCGAACTCATTGTCGGCGATATCGCGGATTCCGCGAAGCTCGCGAAGGCGCTCAATCGCTGCGATGCCGTTATGCATTTTGCCGCTCACGCCTACGTGGGCGAATCAGTAGAGAATCCAAAAAAATACTTTCACAACAATGTTACGGCTGCGATCGCTTTGTTGAACTCGGTGATGGATTCCCGGGTACGCAAGTTCATCTTCTCTTCGACTGCAGCTGTTTACGGCAATCCAGCAAAAAGTCCGATCACCGAAGATAGCCCTCGCCAGCCGGTCAATCCTTATGGCGCGACCAAGCTGGCATTCGAAAACGCGCTCGAAGCTTATAGCCGGGCGTATGGCCTGAAGTTCGTAAGTTTCCGCTACTTCAATGCTGCTGGAGCCGACGAGGGAGGAACTGTCGGTGAAAATCACAATCCCGAAACCCATCTCATTCCGCTCATACTTCAGGCCATTCAGGGCAAACGTGCAGCATTAGAAATTTTTGGTGACGATTACCCGACTGTCGATGGCACTTGCATCCGCGATTACATTCACGTGAATGATCTCGCCGAAGCACATGTTCAGGGACTCGAGTACCTAGGCAAGGCGGAGCCGGCGGCGATGAATTTAGGAACAGGGCAGGGTTATTCTGTTCACGAAGTGGTCTCAGCCGTGGAGCGCGTGACCGGACACAAAGTTCCTACCCATATCGGCCAGCGTCGCGCAGGCGATCCAGCCGAGCTGGTTGCCGATCCATCTCGCGCGGAAAAATTGCTGCAGTGGAAAGCCAAGCGATCGCTGGAGGAAATCATTGCGAGCGCGTGGAAGTGGGCGCAAAAAACCAGCGCTTAGATGTTTACCCCGCAGATGCCCCACATCCGGGGACGCCTCATTGTAAACGTACAATCCTCATAACATCCGGAATTTGCTCGCTCACAGTCATCGTGTCAACCAGTATGCAGTGCTGAGCGGACTCCTTCGCGGAGTGAACTTTGTCAATAGGAGTGGAATTGATGACTAAGCTTTTAGTGTGCGTGGTGGCTGTAATGTTCTTCTCGGCAATGGCGATGGCTGAGCCGAAGGCAGAGGTTTTCGGCGGATATCAGCTTACGCATTTCGATGGCGGTCCGAACGCCAGCGGCTGGAACGCGGCTTTGACTGGGAACTTCAACAACTGGCTTGGAATCACGGCCGACTTCAGCGGCGTTTATCCTTCCGGGATCAACGCTTACACCTATACCTTTGGGCCCAAGATTTCAGCGCCCCTGCCGATTGTGAAGCCGTTTGTGCATGCGCTGTTCGGTGGAGCCAGATTTTCTTCGGGCGGAGCTAGCATCAATGGATTCGACATGATGATCGGCGGTGGCGCCGACGTCGGACATGGGATATTCGCCTGGCGCGTCGTGCAATTCGATTGGATGTCCATGCGCTTTAACGGCGTTACGAATAACAAGAATGTTCGCGTCTCGACTGGTATTGTGGTGCGGTTTTAAGCGGATTGAACGTGAGCGCGGCCCTGCGCGCGGGCCGCGTTTCTTTTTGCGTAAAGTCCCTCCACGAACCGCCGTGTCCTCCGTGGTTAGTGCATTCACAAAGAGCGTGAAAACTGATCAGATTTGCATGATAATCATCTCCGGCGTTTTCTCGATCAATCGTGGAAATCTCTCAATTAGATTTTGATCTGCTGGTACAGCAGATTCGCGAACTGACGGCCCGAGTTCATCGGCTGGAAAGCTCGATGGGAACGTCGCAGGCCGCAGCGGAAGCTCCGCGACAAGAGACTGTGACGCGCTCGGTTGAACCGCCGCCAGCGCCTTCCCCGCCTCAGCGTCCTGTTCCACCGCCACCAATTGTTGTTGTTCCCTCGGCTACCAGCGAGCATTCGGATCTCGAGACTCGCATCGGATCACACTGGCTAAACCGCATTGGGATTGCAGCGGTACTGATCGGTGTTTCGTATTTTCTGAAATACGCATTCGATAGTGGCTGGATCGGCCCCACCGGCCGCGTGGCGATCGGGCTGGTTGCAGGCATTGCTGTCGTGCTTTGGAGCGAGCGCTTCCGTAGTCGTGGATATCGCACGTTTTCGTATTCACTGAAGGCAGTAGGTATCGGAGTTCTTTATCTGTCTTTCTGGGCGGCGTTTCAGGTCTATCACCTGATTGACTCCGGCCCGGCCTTTGCCTGTATGTTGCTGATCACGGCTTCCACATGTGCGTTGGCGCTTTCGCAAGACGCAGAGATCCTGGCGGTTTTCGCAATCAGTGGAGGATTTTCGACTCCGGTTTTAGTGTCAACGGGAGTTAACCACGAGTTTGCGCTCTTTTCGTATGTTGCGTTGCTTGATCTCGGCATTCTCGCGCTGGTTGCGTTCAAGCCGTGGCGCAGGTTGTTGTGGCTGGGTTTTACGGGAACATTGATTCTTTATATCGCGTGGGACTCGGAGTACTACACCCGCAGCGAACTCCAGCCTACGCTGATCTTCGCAACCTTGTTCTTCATCATTTTTGCGATTGCGCCTTTGTTTATGCTCCGGCAGGAGCATGGTACGGGCATGATGCCGCTGGGCCTGGCATTCGTAAATGCGGCCACATATTTTGCTCAGGCGTACGTCATGATCACCGAGATCAGCAACACGGCCATGGCCTGGTTTTCGCTGGCTCTCGCGGCGGTGTATCTGGTTCTGAATAGAATGCGACCACGGACCGCGGACAAAGCTGCGGAGAGTAATTTACGCCTAATGCATCTCGCGCTGGCAGTGGGTCTGATAACGGTGGCCATTCCCATTCGGCTCGAAGCTCATTGGATCACGATTGGCTGGTTTGTCGAGTCAGCCGTGCTGCTGTGGGTCGGTGATCGCATCAAGTCCGACTTACTGAATGTGTTCGCGCTCACGGCACTCGTGTTAGGGGTCGGCCGGCTGCTGTTATACGACAACTTTGAACATCCGCAACTAATCTTCAATATGCGCATGCTGGTTTATGCGGTTGCCATTGCCGTGCTGGGCATGATCGCCTATCACGCATCAAAGCGCAGCGATGACTTAGCGAGAAATATCGGGGCGGTTGCGGCGGTAGCGCTCAATGTACTTGCGCTGACAGCATTGAGCCTGGAGATTCGAGATTATTACTCGCACCAAATGGCCGCCTTCAGGCCTGCCAACCGGGTAATCGCAAATTCGACGGACCTCCGCATCGCCCGCGATTTCAGCTACTCCGCCCTTTGGATGGGCTACGGTGCAATGCTCATGGCGATCGGATTCTGGCGGAAGTCTGCTTTCGTACGGTGGCAGGCCTTGATCCTGATTGCTCTGACCACCGTCAAAGTGTTTGCCTACGATACCTCTGAACTCGAACGTATCTATCGCATTTTGAGTTTTATCGTGCTCGGCGCAATACTGCTCGCCATCTCGTTTGCCTATCAGCGGAATTGGCTCAAGCTTCCCTCCCGCAAGGCTTCTTCCTCCCCAGGAGATCTGGCCTAGCCCATGAAGATGGCCCTGAGTGCATTTGTAGTGGCGCTTTCAATTGCTGCATTAGGCTACGACGCCGGCATTCCTTTCTTCTCTCGCTCACGAAGTGTTACGGTTGCGTCGCTGGACCGTCAGAACTACGTGGTCGTTGATGCCGACATTTGGAAGTTTTCGCGGAACGATCTTGCCGACATTCGAATTTATGACGGCCACTCACAGGTTCCGTACGCGCTGATCAAGCAGAGCGGTGGCACTTCAAACCAGGAAACGACCGCCAAGATTCTGAACCTGGGCAGTGTGGGCGGGCACACTGAATTCGATCTCGATGTCGGCGGGTTGCAACAATACGAACGCGTCCGCCTGGAAATCGATGCAAAGAATTTCATCAATGGCACACAGGTCCAAGGGCGCCGGAATCCCAATGATCGCTCAGCTAGCAATCTGGGCAGCAGCACGCTTTACGACTTCACTGCCGAGGGCTTGGGATCAAACTTTGTTCTAAAGTTTCCAACTTCGAGCTTTCCCTACCTGCACGTCCGGCTATCACCCGGTATCTTGCCGACTCAGATCAAGCGTGCCTATGTTTCCAGTTTCTCAGAAACGGAGGCGGCATGGTCTACAGCAGGAGAGTGTAAGCCAGTTACCGGAGAACCGAAAGAGACTGTGTTTGAGTGCTCGATGTTCGAGGGTGTGCCGCTGGAACGTCTTGCTTTCGATGTGCCTTCATCTACGGTGAACTTCAATCGCACAGTTGTGGTTTCGGAGAAAAGCGGAAGCGAGCTGGAACGCGGCTCGATCAGCCGGGTGCGGCTGAACCGTGCGGGACGATCGGTCGTTTCCGAAGACCTCACGCTCGAGTTGTACGGACGACCAGGAAATACGCTGAAGGTCGCAATTCAGAACGGCGACGACAAGCCCTTGCCGATTGAGCATGTGCGTGCGCTCAGCTTTGAACGCCGGATCTATTTTGATCCCAACGGTAAGACCACTCTGCAGTTCTTCTACGGAGACGCTAAGCTCGAATCCCCTGCATACGACTATGCCAAATTCTTTCAACAGAGCCCCAACGCGGTGGTGGCACAACTCGGACCAGCTGAGGCCAATCCTCAATTCACCGGGCGGCCTGACGAGCGGCCGTGGTCAGAACGCCATCAAGGCATACTCTGGGCAGCCATGGTAGCAGCTGTGGCCTTACTGGGCGCTCTAGCGGTGCGCGGCATGAAGAGCAGCTCGGTCCCCAAGTAATTAGTGTCACTTCTGCCGCGCGCGGTCACTCTCGCGATCGGGAAGACGGAATGGCAAAATCTAAATACTCTCCGCCATGCGATCACACTCCGCACAAAAATTACCAAACCACTTCTCTAGCATGCTCTTGACCACGGTCCGCGCGTCGTGACCTTCAGGGCACAATTCGGCGCCGGTGAGTTCAATCCACGTAGTGACTTTTGTGCCGCCACCGCCGAATGGATCGAAGAGCACCCATTGTTCCATGGTGAATCCGCGGACGTGATTGATCCATGCGACACAACGGGGCGGCGTGCATACAGTGATTGCGCGGTCTAACCTGGCGCGTACGGGATGCACGATGTCGAACTGCATTCGGCTCCCTGGCGTCCAGGGAGAACCCTTCCATTCGACCGGCGAACCGTACACATCGGAGAAAGATTGCCAGCGTTTCCAATCGGAGAAGATCTTCCATGCTAAATCGCACGGAGCTTTGGTAAAGACGATGTAGTCAATGCGTGCTATCTCTGATCTCAGGTTGGTAGCACACACATCCTGCGTGAGGCCGCGACTGGGCCTGGGCGAAAAACTCATAGCTTGTGCAACACCTTTCTAGAAGAATCGGATGGACAAGCGCTGCGGGAACTCCCGGCGCAGTCCGGCATGGGGACCCAAAACAAGCCGCACACTTGATGACCTGTGGACTTCCCAGAGGATTACTCTGGAAAATCCACAGGGGAGGGCTTACAATCGTTACATTAACAGTGTAATGTTAACGCTGTCAACATAAATTTTAAACGTTTTAGTACTATATTTGTGAGGATCTAGAGATGCCACGTCACGTAGACCCCGAAGTGGAAGGGCGCATTCTGGAGGCTGCCCGCAAGCTGTGGCGCAAGGGTGGCGAGAAGTCCTTGAGTATGAGGGCGGTAGCGAAAGCGGCGAGGACTAATACGCCAGCCGTATATCGCCGGTTCCGCAACCGCGAGGAGATCCTGCGCGGAGTGGTTACGTCCTACCAGCGGGAGGTTTCCGAGCAGCTGAAGTCCTGCCGTTCACTCCAGGAAATGGCCCAAAAGTATGCCGATTACGCGCTCCAGTATCCTCATGAACATCGGCTTATGATGTCGGGTCTGCTGGCGCGAATGACGGAGGCCCGCCCCAACTTCGAAATGGCTCTAAATCGAGCGTCGGAATGGCTGGGTGGTACCCCAAACGACCATCGCCGGCTGATGCTCGCACTCGTGTCCCTCATAGACGGATTTGTTCTCTTGAAGAACACAGGATGGGTCCGCGACGAGGACGTTGCGGCACTGCGGGCGGGTTTTGAGAAAGCGGTTGACGTGCTCGTGCAGCAAGAGTCGGGATTTCGCCCGCGAGCCTGATGAACGTTCTTGCCGAAGGCCCGGTAACTGAGGTGATGCTTACCGCATCGTCTCCTCTACTTCAGTGATCCAATCGGGACGCTTCAGCACTTCCCGGGGCTTGGGGCCGTCTGCTGCGCCTACAATTCCGTCCCGTTCCATTAAATCAATCAAGTGCGCGGCGCGCCCATAACCGACTCGCAAGCGCCGCTGCAGCAGGGAAGTGGAGGCTTTCCCGAATTCGATCACCAGCCGCACCGCATCGTTGTACATCGGATCGTTGTCATCGGCGTTCGGATCGCCGTCACTACCACCAGCAAGGCTTTCACGCTCCTCTTTAGGTGCTTCCAGAAATTTTTGCTCGTATTCGGCTGTGCCTTGAGATCGCCAGAATTCCACGACTGCGGCAATTTCTTTCTCAGTGACGAATGGCGCGTGTAGCCGGTGAACGCGCGCAGACCCTGAAGGCAGATAGAGCATGTCGCCGCGGCCAAGCAGGGCCTCGGCGCCGTTTGCATCAAGGATAGTTCGCGAATCAACTTTGGTTGCGACACGGAAGGAAATGCGCGCAGGGAAGTTGGCTTTGATGAGACCGGTGATCACGTCCACGGAAGGCCGCTGAGTCGCAAGAACGAGATGAATTCCAACCGCGCGGGCCATCTGTGCCAACCGCGTGATGGACTCTTCAACGTTGCCGGCATCGAGCATCATCAGGTCGGCCAACTCGTCAATGATGATGACAATGTAAGGGATGGGTTTTTCTTCGCTGCCTTCGGCGAAGAGGCTGGGAGTATCGCCATCGTCGAACAGGCGATTGTATTGATCAATATTTCTGACACCCTTTTCCGCGAGCAGCTTCAGGCGGCGTTCCATCTCGCGGACCGCATTGCGCAACGCATTCGCCGCCAGCTTGGGCTCGGTGATGATCGGGGTATACAGATGCGGCACACCTTCGTAGTTGCCAAGCTCCAGCCGCTTGGGATCAACCAGAATCAGCCGTACCTGGTCGGGCGTGGCCTTGTAGAGAATGGACATGATCATCGCATTGATGGCCACGCTCTTGCCCGCGCCAGTTGAACCCGCAATCAGCAGATGCGGCATGCCCGACAATTCCGCCGTGACGATTCGTCCGTTAATGTCCTTGCCTAGCGCCAGCGTCAGCTTCGATTTCGTGCCGATGAACTCCGAGGACTCGATGTTCTCTCGTAACCAAATAATTTCGCGCTCGCGGTTCGGGACCTGAATTCCAACCGTGCTCTTTCCCGCCATGCGCTCAATCAAGATACTCTCGGCTTTCAGCGCCAAGCAGAGATCGTCGGTGAGGTTGGTGAGTCGGCTGTATTTGATTCCGGCTTCCGGCTTGAACTCGAAAGTCGTGACTACCGGGCCGGGATTAATCTGTGTGACTTGGCCATGCACGTCGAATTCTGCATATTTCGCGGTGAGGACTTGCGCCAGCAATTTGAGTTCGGCGGCGTCAATGACCTGCTGCTCGTCGGCGCGATGAAGCAGGCTGCTTGGCGGTAGCTTGTAACCACCTGCAAGACGCGGCATGGTGGTCTTTGATTTGGCCGCGGCGTCGGGACGCTCGGTGACTTCGATAGTTTCGGGTGATGTGGGGCTAGCCTGTGTGGCGCGGGCGCCCTCGCCCGCCAAATTACCCGCTGGAACTGGCTCCTGTTCCTCGGCAAATCTCTCAATCCCGGTCCGTCGCGGCTCGGCTGAAGCTGCTGGCGTCGGAGGCACAGTCCGCGCTGGTATCATCTGCGCCTGAATCGTGGGTCGTGCCGCACGCCGCTTATCCAATTCCTTCTGCATCTTTTTGCGGAGCCGGGCTTCCTGCCAGTCGCGGTAGCGGTCGCGCAGGGCGATCACAAATGAGAACCGAGTCGCTGCCCACACTCGTGCCTGCGAAAACGAGAATGCGGTGCAGAAGTAAAGCGCGACAGCCAGCATGGTTGTGGAAACGATCCAAGCGCCAGCTAAATTGAAGTAGTGGATGAGCGCATCGCCGAAGACGCGGCCAAGCAATCCTTCGAGCGGCACCGCACCCAACCAGCGCAGATGTCCTGGCAAAAGATCCAGCAGCGCCGGCACAAACATCAGCAGCCAGATTCCGCCTAACGTCTTGGCAATCGGCGAAACGACTTTGAGTGAGCGGAACCAGCGAACGCCCATTGCTACCGCGAATACCGGCAGAAGAAATGCTCCGATGCCGAAGAACTGCAACAGCAGGTCGGCTCCGAATGCTCCGACAATGCCGATCCAGTTTCGCGCCACCCGCGAGCCGGTCAACACCGAGGCGCTGTTCAGCGAAGGATCCAGCGGAGAATACGATGCCAGCGCAAGAAAAAGGAGGAGCGCGGAGACGCACAACAGGAAGCCCAGCAGCTCGTTCAGCCGGCGGTTGTTGGTCGGATTAAAAATGCGCGCGATGAACTTCATAATGGGCACGGACCGTGTCGCGCGGACATACCTGTCCGCGAAGAGCCCGTTAGGGCCCTCTTTCCGACACCGGCGCACCAACGCCAAATCAACCAGAGCCAGACAATTATTACAAGAGGGATGCCGAAGGGCAATGACCAGTTTGGGGCAGGAGCTGGCTAGTTTCCCGAGCGCCGGTTCAAGATTTCCTCCGCAGACTCCAGAGCTCCAGGCGCTAGTATCCACTGAGGCGGGTCTAGATCAATTTCCTTGGGTGGAGCGTTTGCCAAAGTATCCACTAACCGCCTTTTCGGATTAAGCCGACAATCGCCGCATGCACCTGTTCTTCCGGAGCATCGGATCCGAAGTTCAATATTGCTCTCTGAATAACGGGAAACCACAGGTACGCGTACCATCCGATATTATCGATAGCCACGAGTATCTTTGCTTCGAGCACTGAGAAATGAAAGCTCTTGTTTTCTTCCGTCATCGCTAGTGACACTGGCTTGCGCCTCCTTCGGTTGCATGTGCGTGGAGCCTAAGGCCTCACCGTCACCATCACTACCCCGTGGCGCTCCACCGGCACGGAAAACTTTCCCACGAACTTGCCCAAGTCCTTATGTGCCCACAAATCTCGTACCGCTGCGCTCAGGTGGGCGGGGTAGCCGATCTGCTCCCATCTGACAGTAATGTCATGCGATGACGCGCCGCGGTTGAGCAGAATCACGGCGCGGCTACCGTCCTGCAATTGCTTGTTCCAGACTTCCAAATCGCCGTCTTTCCAGACTCGGCGGCCTTGGCGACCGAGCGCGTCCTGATCAATGGCGATGACCTCCTCGTTGGTCAGGATGTCGCGAATTTCCGGCGTCATGCTGCGAAGGTCATTGCCCGCGATGAGCGGCGCCGCCATCAACGCCCACAGGCTGAAGTGGGATCGATATTCGGTTGTGGTCATGCCGCCGTTGCCGACCTCAAGCATGTCGGGGTCGTTCCAATGCCCCGGCCCGGCATAGGAATATAACTCAGCATTTTCGTCCACGATATCGAGCATGCCATTGCTGCAGCAGTTCCCAGGACTCCATTCTTTCTTGCCCGCCCATCGGTCCTGAATGTCCCCGGTGGTACGCCACAGATTGCCGCCGACTTCTTTGCCCCAGAGCCATGGCTTCGCCGTTCCCCACTCGCAAATGCTGAGCACGATGGGGTGGCCGCTGGCGTCGAGGGCCTGGCGAATATTGGCGTAAGAGGATCTCGCATCCTGCCCGGGCAGCGTGTTGCACCAATCGTATTTCAAATAATCGACGCCCCATGAAGCATAAGTGCGAGCATCCTGATACTCATGACCAAGACCGGCGGGCCGTTTCTGGCAAGTCATGGTTCCGGCATCAGAATAAATGCCGAACTTTAAGCCGACCGAATGCACGTAATCAGCGACGGCTTTCATTCCGTTCGGAAATCGCTGCTGGTCCACAACGATATTTCCATTTGGATCACGCGAAACCTGCCAGCAGTCATCAATCACAATGTATTGATATCCAGCGTCTTTCATGCCCGACTTGACCATGGCGTCGGCCATGCCGCGCACCAGTTCGTCGCTGACATTGCAGGCGAACTTGTTCCAGGTGTTCCAGCCCATCGGCGGAGTGAGCGCAAGGCCCTTGGATACCGGGTTCTGCTGCGCGAAGAGGGCTCCGGCCAGTTGAGATGTAACGAAAAATATCGACGTAAACATTTTCTTGTGCATGTTTGCTTGGCCTCGAATAAACGCAGATATTTCTATCAGAACCCAGCGTTGGGTGGGAAGGCTGCCGTTTGACAATCTCAGCTGGGGCCTCTAACTTTGTCTGCCTGCGGAGAGTCCTGATGCGGAAGAGCCGCTCGGGATTTTCCAGGACCATTCGGATGTTGGGACGGTGCTTCATGTCGGCGCCTCAACACTCGATCCTGCCAAGCAGATATATACCCTGGCTGGTAGCGGGGAGAACATGTGGGCTACCGCAGACGCATTCCAGTTCGCCTGGAAGAAAGTGTCGGGCAATGTGGAGCTCTCGGCTCTGGTTAGATTTTTGAATTCTGGTGGCAACGAGCACAAGAAAGCCGTTTTAATCTTTCGCCAATCGCTCGAGGCGGATTCCGTCTATGTGGACATTGCTCTCCACGGAAACGGACTTCTCACCCTCCAGTACAGGGACGAAAAAGGCGGCACGACGCGTGAGATCAAGTCGGCCAGCCCGAGTCTCGTTGGGATCAGCACAGGAACTGGCGCTAACCCGGTCACAACCAAGCTTGCCCAAGCCCTTCTTCGCTTGACTCGTCGCGGTAACTACGTCTATATGTCGGTTGGTCCGCCGATGCGGGGTGATGTCCCCACCTACGACGGCGAATCCATTCGCGTTCCGCTTGGAGGCGAGTTTTACGTCGGCATCGGTGTTTGCGCCCACGACAAGGATGCAGTCGAAGAAGCCACATTCTCCAGTGTGGGACTTGAGAATTTGCCATCCTCGACCGGGCAGCCCATCTTGTACAGCACGCTTGAGACTGTGCCAGTCTCATCCGGTGATCGGCAGGTTGTTTACTTCGCCCCGGGGCGTTTTGAAGCGCCGAACTGGTCGAGAGATGGGAAGTATCTTCTGTTCAATCGCAACGGGCGCCTCGAAAAGCTGGCGGTTTCAGGGGGGAAGCCCGAGGTTCTTGACACCGGTTTCGCTGATCGCCTGAATAACGACCACGGCATTTCGCCCGACGCCACCCAGCTTGCGATCAGCGACAATTCGCAGGAAACGAAGTCCGCGGCGGGAGCGCCATCCCACGATTCACTGGTTTACGTTGTGCCCATTAATGGCGGAAGCCCGCGCCGAATCACGAAGGACGCGCCGTCGTATTGGCACGGGTGGTCGCCAGATGGAAAGACGTTGGCGTTCGTCGGACAGCGCAACGGCGATTTCGACATCTACGCAATTCCTGTGACCGGTGGCGACGAAACTCGCCTTACCACCGCCAAGGGCCTTGATGACGGTCCCGAGTACTCGCCCGACGGTCAGTACATTTATTTCAACTCCGAGCGCACCGGCCATATGCAGATCTGGCGCATGAAGGCTGACGGCAGCGATCAAGAGCAGGTCTTCTCCGACGATTACAACAATTGGTTTCCGCACATTTCGCCGGATGGCAAGTGGATAGTCTTTGTCACATATGAGAAGGACGTGACCGGACATCCAGAAAACAAAGATGTGATGCTGCGGCTGATGTCGCTCAGCAGTGAATCAAACAACGACAAGAAAATTTCCGTGCTCGCGAAATTGTTCGGCGGCCAGGGGACGATCAATGTTCCGTCATGGTCGCCAGACAGCAAGTCTGTGGCATTCGTGAGCTATCAATTCATTGCGCCGGAGGATGCCGCAGGAGCGAGCCACTGAGCTTCAGAATGTGGGGACAGCCGCCCTCGGCTGTGCTGTCGAGCGCAGATCTTCAATCTTGACTAGAGTGCTTTCTGCCCGGTTGGGCGGAGCGGAGAGCCGAGACGGCTGTCCCCACACGAGCATGAGCTATTTCCCCAGCTTTTCATCGAAGAACTTTGCCATCAGATCTAGCGCCTCCCGCGTTTCCGGAAACTCAAAGTGATACCAGAACGCATGGGGCATCGCCTCAAAAACGACTAATTGCGCGTCCACTCCCGCAATGCAACAACGCACGATGAAAGATTGAGGTGCTGCTCAATAACGCGTCGCGGGTGCCGGTCACGAGTAGACTCGGCGGAAAACCGTGCAAATCGGCAAATAGGGGCGACAGTACCGGATCGCGCAGATCGGTCTTGCCGGCGTACTCCTCGTCATGTCCTCGATTTGGATCTTGCGGGGCAATGCCGCCTGAGAATCCGTTTAGAGCAAACAACTGCTGCGAATCGGAAGTCCGGCTGAAGTCGGCGAGCATGGTAAACAGGCCGAGAGCGCCCGGCAACGGCAGCCCGAGTTGCTTGAGCTTGACGGTAACTTCGGCAGTCAAAATTCCCCCCGCCGACGTTCCAAATATACCAATGCTGCTCGGTTGATAGCTCTTGAGCAGCTCTTTATAGATCGCGACGACGTCGTCCACCGCTGCCGGAAAAGGATTCTCGGGAGCGAGCCGGTAATACACCGAAACGACTTTGATCTTCGCAAGATTGCAGATGGGGATGCCTTCGATCAGCGATCCTGAATCGGAATTGAATCCGCCGCCGTGCAGGTTGATCAGCACTCGTTTCACATTCTGCGCAGGTGTAATGCGCGGAGTGATCATGTCCGTCCGCACGCCTGCAATCGTTTGTGCCTCGACGTTCACTGGGTACAGCCGCTTGGCTTCTGCTGATTGCGACTGCTGCCACCGGTCGGTGCGAGCGCGGCGCTCGGCCAGGGTGGCATCGTGCGGCGAGTCGCCCTCAATTTCTTTGAGCCACTTCTGGGCTCCTGGACTCACAGTTGTGGGCATGGGAACCACACGCATGATGTGCGCGGTGCCGTCCGGATCGAAAGTCGAAGTGTCGGGATTGGGCGGTGTACTCTGCGCGTCAGCCCTGATTGCTCCAGCGGTCAATAGCAGCAGGACTCGCCATGTAATACTATTCATCGTTTACGCTCTGCATTCTCGTTAGGTCGTGAAGGTGTGCGGATGAATGTATTACTCCGAAAGCAGGTTCGTCCACTGGAAATTTCGGGCGAATAGAAAACGGGTGAATGAATTCTCAACGAGGCGGTCGGTGGTAGCTTAATGAGCAGTTGCCGTGAAGGCGTGCATTTTAGATTTGGGCTTATTGCTGTATGGCGTTACCTGATTGCGTTCCGAAGGCGATGCATAGGGCGTTTGGAAGCCTTCATCGGAGCGTAATTGAAAGTTCGCAACCATCTTCTGCAGGTCCACGGCGAGCTCTGAAAGACCCTGGCAGGCCTGCGCTGAATTGCGCGCTTCGGTTGCGGTCTGATTTACCAGGACTGCTATTTGCTGCATTCTCTCCTTGACGTGCTCCGAGGTTGCCGATTGCTGCGTGCCCGCAGTCGCAATGTGGGTCACCATTTCGCCGACTTGTTCGGCAGTGTGAATGATTTCCCGCAATGAATCTCCAGCTTGCACGGTGGACTGCACGCCGTCCTGTACTTGGACAGTACCCTCTTCCATAGCACGCACCGTGCTCTTCATGTCCGCCTGTATGGTGCGGATCATTTGTGCGATTTCCTTGGTTGCGGTGGTGGTACGCTCCGCCAGTTTGCGGACTTCGTCTGCCACGACGGCAAAGCCCCGGCCTTGTTCCCCAGCGCGGGCAGCCTCGATCGCGGCATTGAGGGCGAGTAGGTTGGTCGGGTCGGCGATATCATCAATTACCGCGACGATGCGGCCGATCTGGTCGGAGCTTTTGCCCAATTCCTCCATTTTTTTTGCGCTGGCAGTGACTGCGCCGGCGATGAGCCGCATCTTGGCTAATGTTTCATCCACGATTTTTCCGCCATGACGCGCCGTTTCCGATGCTTTGCTGGCAGCTTCCGCCGCGCGGTTGGAATTCTCTGATACCTCAATCACCGTCGCCGACATCTGCTGCATGGCAGTCGCGACTTGCGATGCCTGGTCATTTTGACTTTCCGCTCCCTGGGCCTGACCTTTGGCCGACGCAGAAATTTCTTCCGTGACTTCTGCGACCTGCTCGGCTGACCGCCTGATCTGCGTAAGAATTTCGTGCAGCTTGTGCACGAATGTGTTCAGGCAAAGGCCCAGCGCGCCATTTCATCGTTCCGTTCCTGGTCCAGTTCTAACCTGAGATCGTTCGATTCGGTCATGGCCTGAACCGGGACGAGAGAGAATCAAGAGGCTCGGTGATGCTGCGAATGATGCGGGGGGCAATGAGCAATAGCAAGAGGAAGGAAAGGCCGCACATTACGAGCATGGCGCGGGTTGCTTCGGTGGCTTTGCCTAGCGCCTGGGACTGGGCTGTCCGGGCGCCCTTTTCCAGGATGTCACTGGTTTCCTCTATGTTCTGTTGGAGCTGCTTATAAGCCTGCAAATATGGAGTGAGTTGAGCAATCGCCTCAGAGGGCCGTCGCGCAATGGCGAGGGCCAATGATTCTCCCGCACCAACGTACTGGTCTACCATCCGAGACTGCTCAGCGAGACGAGCCCGCAGGATAGTATCGGAGAGGAGCTGTTGGGTTTTTGCGATCCGATCCTTCAGCAGCCTGGAATGTTGAGCCAAATCGTCGAGTTTGTTCTGTCGCGCGTCCCCCTTAGCATTGAACACGGCCGAAATATCAGACCGGGTCATGTCGTTATAGACTCCGGCCTCGACATGATTGCGGATGGCCGATCCGGTGGCGGCAACTTCTGCCGTGGTCTCCTCGACCGTCGTGATGCCCCAGTACCCGGTCGCGCTGATCGCGAGGACGAAGGCCAAACCAGTGATTGTCAAGCCGAGCAGCTTTCGTTTAATTGTCATGTGTCTTGGTTTTAAGTTTTCTTACATCCGCAGCTTGGAACCGGGATCACTGGCCAAAAGTCCTTCGACTTTTACCGCTCTTACTCCACCATCGCTGCCATCCCCGTGGAAATCCAAGCCACGAATGAATCCAATGGCGCCAGGCGAACCCGCAACAATGCTTTTCACATCGCGTCCACTTGAAACTTCGCGCGGCGGCGTCACGTCTTTGCCCGTGAATGCCGCTTGCACAAAGTACTTGCTGAACTCTGCGTTGCTCATGCCACATACCGCTTTGAGAAAAGCAGAGCGCTCCGGGGCGCCACGCGAAGCAATGACGGGTGCAATCGTCTTGCCCGTCTCCCAGCGGCTATGAACGGACAAGAAAATCTTGCGCAGCTCTGCCAGGCTCAAGTTCTGCACTGGATTTGCCTGGTTCACAATCACCACGATTGGCCCGCTGTCTGCTGTCCAGGCCTGTTGCAGAAAGAACATCTGCGCGAGGACCATTCCAACCAGGATTGCAAGCGGTGGCGTGCGCTTCTTCATCGCGTCTCCTAGAACGTGAAGGCAAACTGAGAGCTGATGTCATTGGCGGGCCCTTGGCCGCGGATATTCAACCGGTCATATTGCATTTTGCCGGCGGCGTGCTCACTAAAGTCCCATCGAAGGCCAAACGAAGGGCCGTTGCGGCGCCCTACAACCGCGCCATCAGTGGGATCGCTATAAATAGGCTCGTCATCTGCCGCATTGATGTATTCGTATCGGAAGTAAGGCCTATACGACCGAAGTTTCCGCGATAACTGCGTGTAGAACGCGGACGTATGAAAAATGCCGGGAACCCCGGTGCTTGATCCGGTATGGCGCACGAGCATCCCTTCATTCAGCAGTTCATAGTTTGAGTTCAGGTACACAAGATGTACTGTGGAAATGAGTTCGGGATGATTGATATTGTCGGAAAAAGTCAGGTAAACGTGATAGATCGAGAATCCGGCCTGCAGACCAGGTATCCAACCCGGCTGAGCGAAAATTGCCACATTGAAGAATTTTCCATTGTTTGTATCTGTATTGTTTTGCGCCGGATTGCTGCCAATTAAGTGCGCTCGTCCATTTCCAATCTCGAACGCATAATGCAATCCCAGCTTCCCGGAAGGGAGCAGGCCACTGGCGGTGATCCCAACCTCCTGCAGCGGTAAAGGACCGCCGGTGTCCTCAAACTGATACATGAATGGCCGTCCAATACCAGTCTGGAACCACTCGCCCTGATGGAACGCAGTGTTGTAGTAGCCGATGGACGAATGAAACCGGCCAACTCCGAAGCTAAAATATTGGCTGGCGTGATACTGCATCACCAGGCGTTCTATGTCGGCTCGAATATTGTTAGTACTGGTCGAAATGAACAAGATCTCACCGAGAAGCGACACGCTGGGGGACAGGCGAGAGATCATGAATAGGTCTAGCGAACCGATGTTAAAAGAATTAGGAGTGGCCCGGCGACGGTCTGTAGCCTGGAAACCAAAGTCACCGAACACATTAAGCTTGAGTCGTGGTGCGACGATATTTTCCCGAGGAGGCTCGACGATCGCATCCGGTACGCTCGGCGATGTGGGTGCGCAGACCGCATTTCTTCGAGTTGTTCAATCTTGGTCTCGAGTTGACGGACTCGTTCCAGAAGTTGCTGGTTGGTCTCCTGACTGTCGCTTGTACCCGATTGCGCACACGTCCCTGGCGCACAAGTCAATGACCAGACCAGCACAACGATGGACTTTGCCATAAACGGCGGCCACGAAGAGTTCCGCATAGTT
>WNFY01001739.1_pt1 | contig 20686 bp, 15 predicted proteins | sample 5400091 | NCBI WGS metagenome assembly WNFY01 (sample SAMN13153364, study PRJNA577476) | soil metagenome | isolation source: 60 cm soil or saprolite under grassland replicate 1 | place: USA:California | collected 2016-06-15
CTTCGGAACTATATGCCCTGGAACGAACAAGGAACGAAGTGAGTGATGCCCTGGAACGAACAAGGAACGAAGTGAGTGAATGCCCTGTGCCCTGGAACGAACAAGGAACGAAGTGAGTGAATGCCCTGTGCCCTGGAACGAACAAGGAACGAAGTGAGTGAATGCCCTGGAACGAACAAGGAACGAAGTGAGTGAAAGGGTTTACTACCGTGCCGGAGAGTTTTAAGGTTTGAAGAGATTTACTATGCAAATTTTAAGGTTTGAGTTCTCTGATTTGCCAGATTGCCCGGCAGAAAAAGGCGGTTCGTGCAGTAACGTGATTTACTATAACGTGACTTTTTGTCGGTCTCGGAAAAACTTGGAACTCGGAAAAAAAATATTTTTCCGGCTTCTACTGCTCCGATCCTATTGTAGTCATGTGATACTCTTGATAAGGGAATTGTTGCCCCGGTCGGGTCAACGCCTTAAGTCTCCCACACTTGTTTTTGGCTCCAACCCCGCACGCATGCTGTTGACAGTTTTCATCTGCGTTGAGAGCATGGGACTGCTTGCTGCTACATTTGACACGTTTAACAGCACTAATCGTGTATAGCTGTTAGGAATCTTCCTATACAAACTTGGACTGTGAAAATAAGGACAATGTTCTTCATGCGAAAACCCATATGTCAACTCTGGCAGAGCTGGTTGTTGTCCCAGGACAACAACCAGCATGCTGACAAAAGCTCTCTACAGCTTCCCTGTGACAGCTCTCCATGTGACAGCTCTCCATGTGACAGCTCTCCATGTGCCTTAGCATGGGCACTAATTATTTTCACTAACACTAGCACTATCACTTTCATTATCACATTAAAAGGTGATAAATGTGATGATCACAACTCTAACTTCTGCTCACGTTGGAAGCTTCAAATATGGATTGCCCACACAAGATTTCTTCATCTCATCCAGCTGTACTTCGACATCACTACATGGATGGGAAGGTCTCTATTTTGATCAGTCAAAGATGTCTGCTTATAGACTTCCTCTCTGTACCAGCTGCCTTCGGTCCTGGGACTCTCCCTGTTTCCGGACATGTGATTCTTGTCGAGAGCGAAGTCGAGCTCATGCTCGAGCTCGACCTCGTGCTCATCAGGTCTGATATTTACTTCTGTCTTACAGACAACTTTGCTCTGACTTTTTCATTACAGTCTTATGGATCTTCATTATCTTTGTCAGCTTCTAACTGTCTTCGCTGCAGTCGCTGCCTCCAGCCCCGGGAATCTTCCCTCTTTGTGACATGTGCTTCTTGTCAAGAGGATCGGGATCCAGTCCAACAAGCCAAGAAGCGACGAATTGCTGAAGACTCAAAAGCTTCTGGGCTTGTTGAAGACTCAAAAGCTTCTGAGTCTCTGGCAAAGGCTGTGAGTTTGCTGGAAGATGAATTCAAACTACAAGAATCAGCTTCTCTAGAATTCCCTCCTGAGATCTCTTCGTTGCATATCCGGTCTTCCATCAGCAAATATGAGGACGAGATGACGGCTGCATGTGAGAGATCAATATGTTGCTGCTGTGGCGAATTTTTTGGTGGATGCACCTATCAAATCGATGACCTGGATGATTTCATCCACTTACATAGACCCTGCTTGGATTCGTGCGGCTATAATGGAAATTCTTGGGTTTTCTGCAGCCTGTGCTATGATTCTTTTAGGCGTAACAGCGTTCCTAAATTTTCCAGCAAAAACCTGGTCAATGTCACAACATGCCAGAACTATCCGTCTGTGTTGGAAGATCTCACGACTGTTGAAGAGTGTCTTATTGCGAAATGCCATCCTGTTGGCACCATTCTCAAATTGCGACCCGGCGGCCGTTCCTCTCCAGTGAATTACAATGCATTGCGGGGACATATGATTGTCATCCCTCAAGATCCCGGACCTCTTCTTCAGATTCTTCCAAGCCCTGAGCTGAGACTGGACAACGTAATCAAGGTCTTCTGGCTGGGCAAATCTCCTCCAACGAATAGGGATTTGAAACCATTCTTGAGTGTTCGAAAGGACAAGGTTCTGATGGCCTTGCATTATCTCGTTCAGCACAATCACCTTTATCACGATCTCACAATCAACAATACCATGATAGAGGATTGGCCTGAGGAATTTATCCCACCTGAGATTGCTGACAACGTCACCTGTCTGGAGAATTCTGATCACCATGAACGTGAGGGGTATACTGTTAGCCTACAGAATGGGAACTATGAAAATGACCTCGACGCCGCACAAGATGAAGCCTTTCAGACCAGCGACCAGGATCCTCTTCTAACCGGCTCTGTCTACACCGATGTCAATGGAGAACGGGTTGATCCAAATCTTCGGTTGATAGATGCTCTTCTGGAAGTGGTGACCAGCGAGCCATCTCATGTCGACGAAACAGCACCTGCTTCAGATGAGCCTGTACATACCCAAAGAGATCTGCCGACTATCTCCTATGCTATTCGTGGCCAGGCGACTCTGGTAAGCACCTGGGAAGACCCCTATTATTTTACAGGTGCTTTCCCAACCTTGTTTCCAAACGGTCTTGGTGGTCATCAAGAGAAGAGACCGGTACCCGTGTCGCTTGAAGCTTTCGCAAAGTGGGCGTTAAACCACCATAGCAGAAGGTTAGTGTTTGTCCCAAACTGCAAGGGTTCTTCGCGGATGGTCAGGAGACCGTGAGGGACTTGGCCGAGTGGCATTGTTGTCCTGGGACAACATCGCTAACCAGCTGCCTCCTTTCGGATCTCCATGAGGATTGATGTTGTCCCAGGACAACAATGCCACTCGGCCAAGTCCCTCACGGTCTCCTGACCATCCGCGAAGAACCCTTGCACGAATACTATCAAGCTATACTAATCCCTACAGGTTCGCTCGCCATAAGACATTCATGTATCTTCTCTATGATGTCTTACAGCTACGTCGATCATCGCTTGGGCATACTCTGCTTGTTAAACGCCAAAGCTGGAATTCTGTTAGGGATGATATAGCCTCTTTGACTGCTGATCAGCTGCAGAATGCTGCAAAGGCAGCTTCCAATGGAAAGATCATTGACAACCCTACAATCCGTAGACTTCAGCGGGACCTTGTATCAATTGGCATGCAGGTACCAGAATCCTTCTCTCAGAAGCTGATGATGCGATCGCAGATCAGAGGCTTGACTGTACGAGGTGCTATGCCTGCAATCTGGTTGACGATCAATCCATCGGACCTACGAAACCCCCTTGTTTTAATTCTGGCCGGAATCGAGTGCTTTGAGGATGCCCTCCCTGTAGCCAGTGCGGCTATTCGTAATGCAGCTGCAACTTCAAACCCAGTGGCTGTTGCCCAATTCTTCAATCATGTCTGTAAAGCCTTCTTTGATGGCCTCATTCAATCTGGTACTGGACAAATTGGTATCCTTGGGCAAATTGCAAATCACTATGGCGTTGTTGAAACAAACGGTCGGGGGATGCTCCACCTCCACGCCTTGGTATGGCTTGCGGGAAATCTTGAGTTTAGCAATTTGCGGGGTCGACTTCTGCAAGATGGTGCCTTTGCTCACAGGGTCATCTGTTACCTCGAGTCTATCATTGCTCAGAGCGTAAACTTTGACATTGATAGCACTGCCGGTCCTGCAAATACACCACCCTCTTCTAAAGGCCAAGACTCGGATCACGAATTCCATGAAAGACTTGCTGTCGATAGCAACGCGGTTGCCGCCAAAACTCAAATCCACTCCTCCAATCACACCGCGACATGTTTCAAGTATCGTCAGAGGGGTGCAGGAAAGAATGCTTGCAGATTTGGTATGCCGCGAGAACTTCGTCTGCAGTCTGAAGTTGATGAGCTAGGTGTCATCCACCTTTCTCGAAACAACAGTTGGGTCAATCCATGGAATCCAGCGATTGCCAGTTGCATTCGCTCCAACCATGATATCTCATGGATCCCAACTGTTACCAAGTCCCTATGCCTCATCTACTACCTTACAAATTATGCGACAAAGGACGATGTTTCCCCGTACCAGATGCTACTTAAGGCTGCGTTGTTGAAACAGAGCATCGAGAAGGCAAAGGCCAACCCGGCACCAGATGCTACTGACCTGCGGATTCGAAATAAGGATATGGACCAATTTGCTCTTCGCTGCTACAACACTCTATCTCACGAACGTGAGATTAGTGGTGTGCAGATCGCGAACTCTTTACTACAGCTGCCCACGTACTATACACGGAATTACAACTTCGTTCAAGTTAATCTCTGGTGGCTGAGACGCTATGTGCGCATGGCTATTGAGTCTATCGAATCACTGGATGGTAACTCTCCTGACTCCATAGCTGAAGAGCAATGCACCTTTCAACCTGGCAATGCCGCTCCTATAAGCCGTTTTGATAACTACAAGTGGCGTGGTCCAGAGCTAGCTGATCTTACCTTTTTCGAGTACTGCATGCTAGTGCAAGTCAAGAGAAGTGATGATGGTACAGCATTCGACATCGAGTTCGACTCCAAACATCCTAAGAGCCATACCCACATACAACGCTTGGCCCGCTTTGAGTCTCAAATAAGGACTGTCAGCTTCAACGGCCAGCTTTCTCTATATCAGACTGAAGAGGAGAGTATTCAAGGAGGCCATCCGGTGACAAATGCAATCAAGAATGATCTTGCTGAAGTGCTATTGGGGTTTTTTGTGCCTTGGAATCGATTGCCGTTCCTATTCCAGCAACATGCACCTGAATGTGGCTCAAAACAGGATGCCTATTCCAAGATATGGACCATTGTTGAATCAACACTTTCACCTCATAATCGCAACTTCGCCAAGAATTTTGATCTTCTTCGAAAATCAAAAGAAGACGCAAAAGTTGATGCTGCACTTCGTGCGTCTTTGGACTCTTTTGCTTATGATGTTGACGTTGATATAGAACGGGCCGAGTTTGATAGTGACATTGACGATCTTGTTGTCCTGGGACAACAACCAGCTTCGCAACCCAGCCCTGAGACTTTAATATTAGCATATCACTCCATTACCTCATCTTGGCACAAAGAGGACCTCGCTATTGGCAAGCATACCTCTTTCCTGCTATCTGAATTGAGGCCAGCTTGCTCTCTACAGCTGCGAAGTCTTTTCCCTCTTGATGCTTCTCAACTCTCTACCAATACGGTTTCCGGCCTCAGATACTTCCCCAACACCACCTTGGAGCAATGGAAGTTGCAGATTAAAGGCCTTACTGATCTCAATGGCCTTGGCAATATGGAAGCAGAGGAGCGTACTGCATTTGTCAATGATCTTGGTCTTGACTTAGGTGACGGCATCTTGCATCCGATTCTGAATTCAGTAGAGGGCATACAAAATCTAGCACACCGACGGTCCCAAGTTGGCAGCAATCCTTCTGGCGAAACTCTCACAATGATTGTCAGTGAAGATCTGCCTCTTAATCAAAAACAGCGACTTATTGTAGAACAAGTGCTCTCAGAAGCTCTGACTTGGAAAGATTATGCATATGATGCCTCAAAGCGAAAACAGAAGCTTCTCTATGTTGGAGGAGAAGGCGGAGTTGGCAAGAGCCAGATTGTCAAGGCTATCGTTGCCGGAATGGACCTCATTTTTCGCAAGGACGAAGTTATCCTTATGGCGCCCACGGGAGTTGCTGCTGATAATATTAGCGGAAATACCTGTCACACTGCCTTAGGTATAGGCCTTGGCAAAAAGCAAAAGCCCACTGTGAGCCCTCGCGTCAGGAAGCTGTGGTCTAACAAGACAATTATGTTTGTGGATGAGATTAGCATGGTGGACTTGAGTATGCTGAGTAAAATCAACAATCAGTGCAAGATCGCAAAATCCCTGGATAGAAGTTCTCCTGATCTGTTTGGTGGACTGCCGATCGTTATATTCATGGGAGACTTCTACCAGTTCCCACCCATAAGAGGGCCGGCGTTATGGAAAGAACCAAGAAAAGACAATGATGAAGATGCGAATGGCCGAATGATCTGGCATCGGTTCACAGAAGTTGTTATGCTGGACCAGCAAATGAGACAGGCGCAGGATCCTATGTTCCGGGGTCTATTGGGCCGAGCAAGGAGTGCTGCCTTGACTGAAGATGACCTGACCTCGCTGAACCAGAAGGTGGTCAAATCTATCTTTATGCCTGAGCTGGAGGGTGTAACCACTGTTGTAAAATTAAACGCTCTTCGACATCGCATCAATCGCCTTCGAATGGAGCACTTTGCTCGATCTCGATCTCAACGGATTTACGTCTTTCCAGCGCAGCACAGCAGGGTCGCTTCCACATCTTCTTCGCCCCCTCGTATAGAAGACTTACTGCGACAAACGGACAACGGCACTATGATCCCTTTTCAAGGCCTCTTCTCCTACACTCAGGGTATGCCTGCAATGGTTCTAAGCAACATCTGCTCTATTCTGGGACTTGTGAACGGTACGCGCGGTATTGCTTCAGGCATCGTTGTTGACTCAGCTGGTATGTACATTCTCCGCTGTGGATCTTTTGGTGTACAACTAATCATGACTTCTAGCGGAATTTTATGAAATTGACGACTTGTATACCCTTTGCACCATGCCTCCGAGATGCGTTTTATTTCAGCCAGAGAAGTCCAAAAGTACTGTCTTTGAAGATCTTGAAGCCAAGGTCATCCCCATCTTTCCCATAGAGAGGTCAATCACAATCAAGGGATACTCTGTACGGAGAAAGCAGGTTCCAATGTGTCCTGCATTCAGCTTGACGGATCACAAGGTGCAAGGCCTGACACTTCTGATTGCTATTCTTGACCTTAAAAATGATCCGACTACCAAAGGCCAAGATGAACATACGAAATTTTGCTCCCTGTATGTCCAGCTGTCGCGACTTCAGTCTGAAAGTGGGCTTTACCTTCTACGAAAGATTGATATGAAAGATCTCCAACTCCGCCCACATGATAGCTTACTGGCGGAAATGGAAAGACTTCAGGGACTCGAAGAGAAAACAATAGCTTCATGGACAATGAAGGATTCTGCGGGACTGGCCAAGGAACCCTGAAAGGGCAGCTGAGTGGCTTGTTGTCCCAGGACAACATTCACTATCGTGGGGTTCGTGGTTGGGCAGCTTTGTTGTCCCAGGCCAACAACATCATCTAGCAATGCCTGGTTACGCTATGTGTAACAGAAATAGATTTGCTCACTGATGAAATTAGCATGGTAAGTCGAACAATGCTGCACACCATCAACCAACGGTGCAATAAGATCCATCAGCAGAACTTAACAGCTATTCTTGGTCCTATACCTATTGTGGTGCTCATGGGTGACTTTCATCAATTTGCCCCCAATCCAGGCGTGACCACTGTGGCAGACCCCTAACCCCAAGGAACTTTGAGCGGCTCTTGGCCAACTTCTCTGGCATCAGTTTACAAACGTTACCATTCTTGATGAGCAGATACAACAGCAACGTAATCTGGAGTTCCAAAACCTCCTTCACCGAACCAGGTCGAGAATCATGACCGTGGCGGACATGAATGCATTGAATAAACATCACTCAGATTGTGTTACTTCATAGTATATTTCATGCAAACTACATTTTCTTTATATCACTTCTAGGAGTGCTGTAGAACAGCCCACATTGTTGTCCTGGGACAGGATAAAGCCGCTAACCATAAGTAAGTTTCGCACTAGTCCAAATTTAGCCCGTCCCACAAATAAGATTTTGATTCTTCGCGTTTTAACTCTCACTCCTACAACTCTTTTCGCAGTTCCTATCTTCATCCTTTCTCAACCGTTTTTCTCCACTTCAACATGTCTTTTGGGCTATTTTCTTAGCAAAGATGCTCCCGATACCCAAATAGCAAGAACCGGCCCGAAAAAGTAAGAAATTTCCATGTTTTGCTGATCTTTTTGTGTCGTTAACGTGAAGTGTTTGGACTTCGAACTTGCTCCGATCTTGCTAACCAATTCACCTGTCCCAGGACAACAAGGGCCTGCCATGCTACCCTTCTTGGGCGTAATTGACAGTTTCAATCTACAGGCAAGTTTAAGCTTCCCATATTTTAGATTTCTGACTAATTTGGAACCGTTCAGGCTCTGTTGTTGTCCTGGGACAACATTTCCCCTATACCAAGAAAATGCATGGCGCCTTGACGATAGAAGAACTGCTCAAACCCCAGAATGAGGAAAACAATGTTCAAGGACCTAGCCTGTTTTTCTACACCCAAGGAAAGCCGATGACTGTCCATTTTAATATTTGTATTCATTGAGACGCGTCAACTACGTATGGCCGAATACCAAACCTATCGTATGCGAGACTTTGTTGTGTCGCCCAAGGGAGACTCCATGCATGGGCAAGAGATCGTGATCGAGTCTCACCACTGTTGCACCTATCTCAAATCCTTATTCACAAAATCAAACCTCTTTGGCCGAAGGTAGTCTCTGAACCCGTGTCGCAGGTAAGAATAGCGAGGACGGCACGTTGAAAGTGGTCGGGAAGAGAGTTAGGCTTACTTTGATTTGATGTTAATATTGCAGTGTTGATTGGCCTCCAGAGGAAACCATATCAATCGTTTCTCGGAACAGCTATGAGGGGGTCGCTTCCAAAACACGAGACTTCCGGTTTGATCAAAACTTCATCCTTTACACCCGGGTATTCTCATGCCAAATGCAGAGGATCTGCATCGCGCGTACTCTCTCCTACGGGTATGGAGTCGGATGAACGAGGACGCGAGGAAAAATAAGGAAAATCCACAAAAGTTCAAAACAACTCAGCCAAAACAGTGCACTATCTCCCAGAAAATGACAATTTGAAAAGTGGTCACGCCCCCGAATTTGAACTCGTCCTTGATCTTCCCATCACAAAATACGAGCCACCGTCAGCGCCAACCTCGGAAAGCGAGGAACAGATCAATCCCGATAACGTGGCTGATCTATTGGAAAAGATATTAGGTTCCGACAAAAAAGATGATCTAATTGACTTTGACAAAGATTCTCAAGATTTACCATCATTGGTTCAAATTGCCACAGGGAGCCGATTGCCCTGAGAAGCATCATACGAGACCATGCCGCATCACGCTTGAGGATACTGACTTTATGGACTGGCTCGATTGTAAAGTCACCATCATGATCAAGAAAGACATGAGATCTTTCTATGTCTACGCAACAAAAAACCTCAATATTCGTCATGATAGATGGGCCAAAATTGGCGTCAGCAATGATTCAGATGCTGAGCCGACTGAAAAACTCAGGACGATTATCTCTAAGATTCATCAAACAGCAATCCGAAGTGAGAAATACCCCACTCTCAAGGCAATTGACTCTGACGGCGAGAGTTTTGAAGGCAACACAGAGGAATCTGGGAAAGACCTAGATCACGCAAGTATGCCAACACACAGTTTAACCCAAGGTGTCGAGTATCTCAATCTCAATGTTGATAATCCCGTATTATTTCCCAACACACATGGCAGCCTCAAACTCTTTCCCCATCAGATCACCGGTGTTTCTACCATGTTAGAGTGAGAGCGGACAGCATTCAACTGTGGTTTGAAGGGAGAACCAGCCCTACAAGCTGGAATCATAGCAGACAGCACGGGCCTAGGAAAGACAATACAGATTCTCACACTGATCCATGTGACATGCAGCCTTGGAATTCAGTCCAGCGGTCAGCATATTTTACCACCAGGTCCCACCCTAATATGTACGCCTCCAACCGTGGCCCTGGTGTGGTATCTGGATTGGAACCAATTCTCTGTGAACTATCTACTGTTAGAATGCAGACCTTCCGAGCCATGTGCGCGTCCTCCACGTATAGTCACTACCACTTGCAGCCTTCTTGCTGTGCAGCCTTTTTGGCCTAGTGGTTCTGTCATCTATAATGGCAAATGGGATTTGAACCTCTTTGGAGAGTTCACAGCCTTAAGCACACTCGAAAAGTTCAAAAAGCAAGTACAAAACATGAAATTCTAGAGTTGTTTAATCCTAGACATATCAGGCGACTCGCAACAACCAGGCACATGGACGCCATGCAAGCAGCTGTGACTATTCCATTTTGTTGCGGCAGTTCATGATAAGAAGAACGGGACGTACGAAGATCAATGGCCAGATGACTGATAGTGGACCAACCCGCCGAAATGTGTCTTGCTTCAATGTGATATGATCAAACACCTGCCCTTTCTGGACATTTGCAAGGATTCCTGCCCCATTTTTGCCAAAACCTTCTCAGCCAAAGTGTGTAGCACATGGGTCACAAAGGATCAAGTTCCCGTGTTTCCCACTCTCGCTCTGACCGAATAAAAACCTCTAGGTTCGACATATCTGAACGCGATGCCAAGGCTAGTGAGAGGAAAGTTCACAAAAGCAATGCTTCTCTGTCTATGTGCAGCTGACTCGCTTGGGTTTAATGAAGGGTGTTCAATTGCTGCAACTGATCAAGCTCAGTGACTTGAATAACAAAATGCACTGTCAACCTACACGAGGATGATGAATGGCGGCAACAGTTAGCGGGTGTGTCTGAGCAAACAGGGCAGGTTGTTGTACCAGAACAGCAAGGTTCTCCGATGCTGAACTTAATTTGGCTAAATCCCTCAATTTCCAATCATCAGTTCTGTCACACCAACCATCAATGTAACACTATTTATCTAGCTGATCCAGGAACGAGGTAACGATGGCTACAATTCACAAACTCGATTCCATCACACTTTAACTAACAGTGCCAGATTCCGCAATGCTGGTAGCTAAGGAGGCCTTGACCTGATAGAGGCGGTTGTTGTCCTGGGACAACGAGGTGTTCTGATACTGGGCTGATTTAGACTTCTTCAATTCCAGTCATCAGTTCTGTCACATCAGCCGTCACTACCAGATTATTTGTCCGGCCGACCAAGAAGAGAGATTTTTAACTAGAAAACCACAATCACGACCCTATCACACTTTAGTCGACAGTGCCTGATTCCCCAATGTTGATAGCTTTGTGCTGGCTGTGTCAACCCGGTTAGACACGGTAAGTTCATCCGGCAATACTGAAGAAAGCTGCTGCTGACCCTGTGAACTTCACGAAGGCGGTTGTTGTCCTGGGACAACAACGCTCTCTTGTGCTGACCCGACCTAGGCAAGAACCTTCATCTTCAATCATCGGCTCCGTCACATCCTCTATCAGTGTCAGATAGTTTGTCCAGCTGATCAAGGGAAGGGATGATGGTGGCTAGAATTTCACCTTTGTAACTCTAGCACGCTTTAGCAAACCGTGCCCGATCCCACGAAGTTGGTAAGTTTAAATAGCAAACCTTGTTTCTGGGTGGTCTCGCTTGTAAATCTGGTTGTGGTCCCGGGACAACAAGTGCTGGGAGAAGCTTCGACGGCTTCCCTCGGAAGGTGTTTGCCGAAAATCCGCTGATGGTCAAATCATAGGGGTCTCAAGTCAGCATTCAAAGGTGTGAAATGATTCCACCACGAGGATTATAATTCCCACTACTGGCTGGAAATGATCATTTCAATTACTGACCTTGAAGAAAGCGGCATCTCACCTGCCATGTGGCGTTTCATGTTACTTTAGCTTGATCTTGAAATAGTAAAGTTCTTTCGCTTACCAATTTTCACCAATCATCAGCGCTGTCACATCCACTATCAATTGAAAATGGTACTCTGCCCAAAGCGGGGTAAGTGGCAAATATTTGACCATCACAACTTCATCACACTCCATTCACTCTGTACTGTCTTCCCCGAAAAGAGCCAGAACTTTGTCCGAAACCAGCAATAATTTCCCTGCTTTCTTATTTCCAACTCATATTACTTCAGCTTTGGTTGATATATTTGTTCAAAATGTTAGATTATTTTGGTCTACATCTCTTCATGAACCTCATTGCAAAAAGACTCGAAATCGTCAAGACACTGTTCAATATACACAATGAGTAAGCAATCTTACCTGTTTACTATGTCTTCTTGCCTTTTGGAAAGATTGCTCTCTAATCACTTGAATAGTGACTCGAGGAAAATCGATCAAAAAGGACCCGTCAATTAAACCTTCAAGTACTCAATCCTTGCCTCGACAAGATCTGACCGATCCTCCTGATCTCCCGAAAACTGTTACTCATGCTGCTTTGACTAATTCCTCCTCTGAAACTGCACCTGCCTCTGGACCCTCAACGCCCTCAAAGCAAACCTCTGAGGCTGCAGAAAATTTGCAGTCTGGCCTTCCCACCTCACCAGAATGGCCAATCTTTAATAAGCACGATGATACTGCTCTGAAGGGTCTCCCATACTTCCGCGCCAAAAGAACTAATGTTATCAATTTCGAAGAGGAACCCAATGCCATCTGGAGGCATGAGTTTGGAAGTTTGGAGGTCCTGGCTTGGAAAGAGAACAAGAAACATACAGGTGCTGTGAACCTGTACGTGATCGGCCGATTGAGCAAGTCGGATTTGATGACTGCTCATTCAGATTTTGGATCCGATCCCGCTTACCGGTTGAAATTGACTCTGGAACGAGACACAGTGGATTCCATACGATCCATCCTGGACAATGGCCCTCTGAAAGACATAGATGTTGTCCACTCTCCAGTCCTTGGTCGCTTTGCTGACTTTTCTGCCAAACTGAAAAAGCTGCAGGCTACTGACGCTCCGCGGCTTGATGTTGACGATCCCTTCCCCTTTGTTTGGGATGGAAGAGACTTTCGACCAGGATCTTTGTTGAAGGCGTATCCTGTTGATAAGTTATGTGACACTGATATGCTTGCTGTTGAGACGAATATATCATCTTATGATTTCTCTGCCAGGTCAGACTCGAGACGTGCTGGGTACTCTCTGTCACTGCGCGATGTATATGTTTTTCCTGAGAGCATCTCAAATTTTAGCAGCTCGGCCCATTCTTCACCCAAGAATCTCAAGCGTCAAGGTGACAGCCTAGTGAGTCCGAGGAAGAATAAAAAGCCTGGTCAACTTGCTGTGTTTTCTGATGATGAGGATTAGGAAGTTTTCAAATCATGTCATGTTCTTCTTGTTGTAATTTGTCTTGCTGATTCTGGTGGAAAGTAAGGATATATATGGTCACGAATCTATGTATGGTTTTGACTCTGGCAATCAATCTTCTATCAGATGTTGAATTTGTTTCCATATTTGCTGTGTTTGTGTTGATACTTTGTAGTCATGCAACTTGTTGATTATCCTGTCCTTCTCTGAGCCAAAACAGCCTTAGAATTGCTGACAATTGAACTTATCTTATCTATATTCAGGCTCTGTTTGAGTTAGTTCCTGGAAACTCCTAAGCGGCCATTGCATTGCGTACCTATAGGTGGCGTGCATCCGCTCAATATTGCAGAAAAATACCATTCAACTTGCAGCAAGACCTATCATGTCAGGTGAAAAAGACAAAAAGGCAAGACTGAAGTAGGCTTCAGATGAGTTGAATTCAGATTGACATCTGAAGATCATGAATTTGACACCGCGAGTTCAAGTAGCTTTAGAAAGAAATGCTGCAAGATGTAGGATTGACTCGAGGTGGTTGTCATTCTCACAACGTGACCCCGCAACCCGCTGAAACAAATCAGATTGTGAAACTGATTAGTTACAATTCGGGAACAGCTTCTGCTGACTAATGTTAATGAATCAGATCTTGCTGAAGCCAATACATGAGAGATAAGGCGGCAAAGCAAGAGCTGTTGTTGTCCTAGGACAACTTTAGCTTAGGGATACAGTCCTGTAATAAACTCTCTTTCTCACGTCGTCACATTGTAAAATAAGTTGTGTGAACTTTGTCAGCTACTCAATTTGATAAGAGCCTGAATTTCATTCAGGTTAAGATTCAATATCTGCTGCGCGTGCATGTAAGGCATAATCCAGAATTAGTACCAACTAATGAAACCAATTCCTCAACCAGAAGAAAGGTAAAGACGTTGTGATGTTGTCCTGGGACAACATCCTGCCGTACTTCTTTGATGACTAAGATTGCTGACGGGTAAAGAATGAATAAAATTATTGAATACTAGCTTTTTAGCAGAAAATTTATTTCTTATGAAAAATATAAGTGTTTGGACATCTATGAGATGAATTCCAAGCCCGTACTGTCTAAAAAGCAGGGCAGGAAAAGCTCAAAAATACAGAAGAATTCTACATGAGAATAGTTCAAAAATTAGAAAGTTTTTGAGTAAATAAAGCATAAAAGTTATCCAAATCGATTATTGGTTTACAATCTAAGAGAATCGAATGGACCTATTTTACAGTAAAGAGAAAAGATGTAGAGAATGAAAAATATTGAAAAAGCAAAAGAGGGTTTTTTCAATTTGGAAAAAAAATTAAGCTTGATGATCTTGGAAAGTCAACAAGCCAGCAAATAGACAAGAAGAGAGAGCCACACTGTTGTCCTCGGACAACATCACGCCTGGCTTGGATTTCTTGCTAGTTTTAGTCTTCCTCGGGTTCGCCTTGGTTTCCGTACTTGATGATTTTGCAGATTCAACAGGCCAACAAATAGATGGGAAGAGAAGGGTACAATGTTGTCCGAGGACAACATCACGCTGGATTGGATTCCTTACTAGTCCTAGTCTTCTTCGGGTTTGCCTTGGTCTTCTTGTTATCTTCCTGATTGGTCGCAGCTTTCCTTAATGAACGAGTTTGAGGACGACCAGAAGCATTTTCTTCCAACGGAGGCGCACTCTCTTTCGCTTCGGATTCGCGTTTTCTTTTCCTCTTCGGCTCCTCGGGTGGGGCTTCTATTACTTTGATCGGGGTTCCGCCAATGAAGGCATACTTCCGTTGCTGTGGTTTGGATAGAAGTGAACTTGCCAGATCAAGTGTTCTCTCGTCTTTCCAGTTAGCCCGGTTCTCATACCAATTCATAATAACGTTCAATGCCTGTTCTCCATGATGCTCAATCGTCTGAGTATCTGCCTTTTCGCCAAGGGTCAATTTGCCGGCAAGTTGGGCACTTAAGTCAGATATAGCCTTGCGAGCTAAGTTGGCCGCCCACCAGCGCTGAAAGCTATGATCGGTAAATAGGATCCATATTTTGACTTCTTCGTTCTGACCGATCCTCACTAAACGCGCCTGTGTTTGAAGGAGTGTGTTGAGATTCCGAGGAAGCTCGACAATTACCATACGGCTGCAGTTTGACTGGAGGTTTATCCCAAATCCCCCAACTTGATGGGTTGAAATCAGCACCTGCAATGCCCCATTGTCGTTGGTGAAATTTGTAACAATTCTGTCTCTCTCGGCTTGGGTAATTCCTGCGCGAAGCCAAGCCGTTTGAGCGCCGTAGTTAAGGCAGAACATGAGTATAGTCCAGGCCACTGCGGGGGTTTCGCAATACAACGTTAAGCGTCTCTTCTCCAATGTTACAATTTCGTATAGAACCTGCATTATGTACCGCAGGGATGGCGAAATATTAAGAAGTTCGCGGGCGCGATCGATACGAGTACTTGGAATAGCATACTGGTAATCGTGGCTATCGTGTGTGTTTTTCAGGAAAAACGACAGGCCAGCACCATCGTCACTAGTCAAGGTCTTTAACTTTCCAGCTTTTGTCTTGTCTTGGCCGACACGACGGTGTAAGGTATGGAATCGGGGGCTAAAAGACGCGCAGAGAAGATTCTTCACTCGCCTTGCGTCCATCTTTCCTTCTAGTTCGCCGTTCTCATTTAAAGCCGTGGATTCCAGAGGGGCCTTCGTATTTTTGGAATGGATTTCACAATACTCTAATTGTTCCGCACGATTGAAAGTCATAACAACAGAGTTGATATGCTTTCGGGGTATTGACTCTGATATCTTTCTTCCACGTATTTTAGTATGGCCTGTCCGCCTGATCATGCAACGTCGAAGTAGTACCGGAATTGTTAATGCCGCAAGAGCAGCATCGATATGCCCCTTTGTTGCCAGGCGCCGTATGTGCAAGGGGTTGAAAAGTTCCAGAATCTCGTCATTAGTCTTCGCTTGCTCAAACTTCTCTATGGTTGAGAGTCTGACAAATTCATCGCGCAAGTCAAGCAGCCACTCGGAATTATAAAGTAACTGAGAGTATCCGTAGAAATCACGAGTCTTGTTGAGTAAGGGGGTCGCAGTAACAATCCATAAAAAGGATGGTGCCAAGAGCTTTGCAGCTCGTGATATGCCGGAACTGGGATGACGTACAGCATGTCCCTCATCTAATACAAAACGAGTGAACATATTGGGAAAGAGACTGGTATAATTGACCAAATATGTTTCAAAAGTACTCTCTTCAGCAAGCAACTGCTGGTCTTCTGCCTCGCCCTCCTCTGGTATGGGGTTGGACTTGGTCTTTTTGGGGGTCCGTACCCGTTTTCGATCAGCCTGAAGATCACTCAAGGGTTCTTGCTCAGCATCAATGTTGTCCTGGGACAACATCGACCTGTCAACCGTGTACTTGGTCAATGTGTGATGCGAAATCATGAATATGGTTCGACCGATGTCATCTGGGTTTCTGAAAAGTGTACTCTTCTCCGGGTTTTTCATAGCGGATCGAAATGTTTCTGAACTGATGCAGCATGATTGGAAAAGCGGATCGGAACCGTGTCTAAATGCCGATCCAACGAAGAACATCTTAAGGTGATTGCAGAAAAAACGATTGTAGTCCGAATACCAGCCCAAGGCAACAGCAGGGGGAATGCAGACTAACGTTGGGCCTGATGGTGCGATTCGGGGACCGGACACTTGTAAACCTCTTTGATACGCAAAGTATATTAGAGCTAAGATCTCGATGGTCTTACCCAAGCCCATATCGTCAGCTAAGATGCCTGCTTGCAAAACAGGTGTCTTGTTGGCAACACCAGCATTTGCCAGACGTTCAAGCTCCAACATGGTCGATACGCCCGTCAGCTCATGCTGCAACAACGTCAGACCAGAATGTATGCCAGGAAATAACGCGGGACGATCGATATCGACATCGAGGTAGGAGGCCGCCTGCTCAATTGTGTGGGTTTCCATGCTAGCGTGGTCGAGAACATTCTCGACCTCGCTATGGTTTTTCCCGACTTCATTTGGGTCCATCAGGTCGTATTTTTCGGCTTGCTTTGCCGAATCGTGGACTTGTTGGATGATGTTTTGAATCTCAACATCGACGTCAGTTTCCGGGCGCTCATCTGTGCCGATGTTTTTCCATCTATCATATCGGATATTGAGGTTGTTTTTGGCGTAGCGATATAGTGCAGTCTTTTCCGCGTCTGTAAGAGGTGGTAAACTGTTTACGATCTGTTGAAGATCAATGAAATCCTTCTCGTCTTTGGGTTCCAATGCGTCGTCAAGAAGCTTGACAACGTCCAACTCACCCAGAGCATCTTCGTCATCCGATGCGGGCACCGAGGGCGCTTCATACATAGGTAAATCATCAGACTCGAAAAGGAGACCACTATCGCCAACTTGACGACTTTCATCCATCGACTCATCAAGGTAATGAACTAGCTGGGCAGGATTATTCTGAAGCTTGCTCGTTTTGCCCTTGTTCTTTCGTGCTTCCTCATTTAATCGCGACCAGATTCGAAGGAGACAATAGGACCTGTGAAGATCTTCAAAGTTTGGCATAAAAATGCCATTTTCCGGATCGAAGGCATAGACACTATCGAAGTGATATGGCATCTGCACGATCACCTTGATCAAAATGTTTGTCGTGATTAAGTATCCGGTAATGTCGCGTAAGATTTTCGGATCTATAGCGCCAAAGGCGTTGGCGACTTTCTCCGGTGTCGGTTCTGGGTCTTCATTGTTTAGCAAATCGGCGGCAAGACGATTGGTCTGAAGCCTAGAGAGGAACCTAAAAAGCAAAAGGGATCCCGGATTCCCTGCATCGACAGGTTTGCTAGTTGGGGTAGATGTCCAACTATTGAGGCGAAGAGTAGCATGTTTTTCGAAAAGGGGGCTCAGTGACACGATAATGGATCGCAACTTTTCGGTATTGGCACAATTCTGGAGATATCCAGCTATCAGCGACTGATCACGATAAAATTCGGTTTTCTTCAGTGCAAATTCAATTATCCGAATTCCAGGTGGGTTATGGCTCTTGGTAAGCTCAACTGCATTGGCAGGAAGACCAGTGGACCGGCGATTTTTGGGCGGCATAATGTAGATTTGTTGTCCTAGGACAACAAAACCAAGCAGTCACCGCTAATACTCAATTAGTAAAACGCCCTCTTAAAAACAGGCTATTGTACGCGATCTGAACGATAAGAGCGACAAGCCCATTTGTTGTCCTGGGACAACAAAATTAAGTAGTCACCACTAACACCCAATTAGTCAAATACCCTGTTAGAAACAGGCTATTGTACATACCTTGAGCAATAAGAGCTGCAAACGAAGCTTGTTGTCCTGGGACAACAAAATCAAGCAGTCACCGCTAGCAACCAGTCAATCAAATCATATATTTGATTATTTTAGATTGCTTAATACACATACTCTTTGCGATAAGAGCGAACAAATGAATTGGGACGTTGATATGAATTTGTTGACCTGGGACAAGGTCCGGCATTAGCAACACTTCACCGAAACCCTGCGTTTTCACCAAAAACTCACCGCAACGCGAATGTTTTTTCGCTTCTAACTTTGCTTCTGCCGAAGCCAGAGCTGCAACGAGTAACAGCACGAAAAATCAGCAAGAAATCACGAAGAAACTGGGGTTTGGTGAGCTCACAAGTCCGACCGTTGAGATGCAAAAAGTTGTAAGAAAGAAAGTCCAAGTGAGGTATTTGAGAGCTTTATCTGAGGGGCTGCCAAATGTGGACTAGCGCAAAATTTACATTTGGTTAGTGGCTTTTATCATGTCCCAGGACAACAATGCTATGAATGCCACTTATAATGCACATACAAAGGAAAATACTGTTGACATTGTAATGTTGTACAACCTATACAATTTTGATTCTATGAATCTATGATTATTGGTTGATTTTGATAGTGTTAGAGCTAGTAAGGTTATTACCGGTTAAACTAACGCTAGTTATGACTTGGGAAAAATAAACCCTCAACTGAAATGGTATGGTGTGGATAACTGAGTACTGATATGCTTTTGTTAACAAAGGTGCTGTATGATACATCATTCAGCTTTCTGAATACATGTTCTTTGATGTTTTCTTTTCTGTTGTACTAACATGTCCAAGAAATTCACATTGTCCCGGGACAACATCAGGTTCACAAAAACAGCTTTCATATAGATCAGAAGATTTGAGAAGAGTACCTCCACAAGAATCTTGAGTAAGCTAGCTTGGCAAGCAAAAAAAAGTCTGATCTAGTGGGTAGTTCAGGGGTAGATTGTTGTCCTGGGACAACAATCTGCTCTCGTTGTAGAGCTTCCTGCGTTTAGTCTGATAGCTCTGACAAGTTTGGTTAACGTAGTCTCGTATAACTTCATGACCTAGTCTGGGGATGCCTTCCCCCAAGTTCTCAATATCAGAGAGTGTTCCATGCAGTCATGTGATATCATGGGCTGAGAGTTACACTGAGGTCTTCAATCAGTTAATGGGACCAGTGCTGTTACAAAATACTACATTAAATTACACCTTTTTATTAAAATTACATTCTAATTCTCGTAAATTACATAGCTTCTACTAAAATTACACTTTTTCAAATTAAATACTTCAAGTTATACTTTTACTGCATTAAATTATATGTTTTTATTAAAATCATATATCTTTTTTATATTAAATACTTCAAATTACATCTTTGTTACATTAAATTACTAGTCTTTTATTAATTACTTGATTTTTCAAGCTAAATACATGTACAGAACAGATTTTAATTATAAACTTAAATATCTAAACTCTTTAAGTTGTAATGGGACTACGCCCGTTAGCAGCTTTGAAGGCCTCGGTGGAACTCTCGGCCCGTACTTGACCACAGCCAAGAACGAACATGTGGATCCCGGAAGAGCTCCCCGGAACAGCTCGAAGCTATATAGAAGCTATGTCAATGATCTCGATGAGATTGGCCGGAACGGCCAGATTAGCTTGTTGTCCATGGACAACAAGCTACCCCTGAATGCTGCTGTTTTCTTTGTTTGTTTGACAAGCTCGCTCGTTATAAGATTGCTCTCTCGTTGCTCCTGATTACGTTCTTTTCTCCCTTGTGCAACGTCTTGTATTCTACGAAGACATCATAGTTTTTAGCTCCTAATAGAATTACTTTCCTTTGAAGCTTCCACGAAGTCTGTTCGTCCCCTCACATAAGTATCATATATTATACATATGACTATAGCCTATTAGTTAGAATCAATTTGATATACTTATTCAGATTTATACTGAAAAAATTATGAAAATTCTGATTAATAAATATAAAAATTTGCTTATAAACCACTATTTTTTACTACTTATATTGCATTTTAGTCATGCAGACTTGTATCTTTTTCCATGTGAAGTATGTCACTATTAAAATTAAGTTTTTTTATCTAAAACCCGGAAGTCATGCGTTCAATCTCTACTTATTTCATTTAAAAAATTTTTCCACATAATATGCTTATTTTAGTCAAATCTATCAAGAAGCATTGTTGTCCCAGGACAACTTCTAGCCCCTGAGCTAGACTCTTCATGATCCCAGTCTAGTTGTTCTGTTCTAGCGGTCATGTGATCAGATCATACTAGTCACGTGAAGTTATGTATTAAGAGGTTGCAACTTAAAGTAAATATCACGTGATGTGGCCTAGTTGGTAAGGCACGTCACGTTGGCTTGGTGGTACGTGGGTTCGATTCCCACCATGGTCATCCGGGGGTATGCCTTCCTTATCCAGGACGGCATCCTCCCGTATTTAGGCCATGGCTCAGGTA
>WNFY01007295.1_pt1 | contig 20655 bp, 21 predicted proteins | sample 5400091 | NCBI WGS metagenome assembly WNFY01 (sample SAMN13153364, study PRJNA577476) | soil metagenome | isolation source: 60 cm soil or saprolite under grassland replicate 1 | place: USA:California | collected 2016-06-15
GCCGGCCTATCACGGCACGCTGGTGCCGCGTCCGGCCCGACCGCTGGTGTTCGCGCACCGCGGCTTCGGGAATCTCGGTCCCGACAACAGTCTGTATGCCGTCGAGCACGCCCTCGCGGCGGGGATGGACGGCGTGGACCTGGACGGCCAGCTCACGCAGGACAGCGAGATCGTGATCTTTCACGATTTGAGCGTCGACCGGCTGACGTCGGGGACGGGACGGGTGCGCGACAAGACGACGGCCGAAATGCTGGCGCTCGATCTCGGCCCCAAGTACAACCCCACGATTCACGGCGCGAGCGTGCACACGTTCGAGGATTTCGTCCGGACGGTGATGGCGCGTGGCGGGGGGGGCGGGGGGGGCGGGGGGGACGGGGGGGGGCGGGAGGGCATTCTGATGACCGAGCTCAAGGTCCCGGGCCTCGGCGCCACCGGCATCGAGCGGCGGGCGGTGGACATCATCCGTCGCAATGACGCCTACGAGCACGTCGTGCTGAGCTCGTTCAATCCCTTCGTGCTGTACCGCGTGAAGCATCTCGACCCGCGGGTGCGCACCTGTTTCATCTTCATGGACACCAACTGGAACCCGCAGTTGCTCGCCGAGATCAAGCCGGAAGACCGCGTGGACCTGCCATGGATCGTGCGCCAGGAATTCATCCGCCGCGCATTGCGCAAGATCATCCGGCCCGACCTCCTCAGTATCAATCACGAGGTGCCCGCCGCAGTCACCGATCGCCTCATCACCAAGGGATGGCCGGTATTCATCTGGACCGTGAATGAGGAACCCGACATCCGCGCCGCGCTGGCCCGCCATCCGTATGGGGTCATCTCTGACCAGCCGGTGCGCGCGAAACAACTGCGCGATCAATGATCGCGATTCCCGATCCCGACGTGGTGTTCACGGATCTCGGCCTCGCTGCGCTGGGCACGTATTTCGCCTGGCGCCTGGGGGGGGGGCGCCAGGGAGGCGGGTGGTCGCGCCGAGGCGCAATCGTAATGCTGGGACTCGCGAGCGCCGCGCTGTGGGGCGCAGTGTTTCATGCCGCCTTTCCCGCCAAAACGGCGACCGCTGCCGGATTCGTCGTCTGGTTACTGGTCGCGTTTTCGATCGCCGTCGTCGCCGGGTCGCTGCTCGATATGGCGCTGACAATTTTCTTCGCCCGGCTCGCCCCTGATGTCGGGCCCGGGGTTCGTCGCGCCATCGTGTTGGGCTACTGCTTGCTGTTTGCCTGCATCATTTTGTTCGTCGATGAATCCTTCGCGACCGTCACGCGGCTGTACGCACCCACGGTCCTGCTGATGTTCGGGGCGGCGCAGTATCAGGCGTCACGCCCCGGGAACGCAAGCTGGATGCTGATCTCGGGCGGTTTGGCGCTGTCCATGCTCGCGGCGCTGCTGCAACAAGCGCGCATCGCCATCCACCCGGTCTATTTCGACCACAACGCGCTCTATCACGTCGTGCAAGCCGTCGCTCTCGTACTGCTGTACTTTGGATTTCGTGCTCGCAGAACGGATTCCGCAGCTCGCGCGGGATGAGCGGCGGGCCGGGTGGGCCGGCTTCGCATGGGGATTCGCTGAAGGGCTGTTCTTCTTCATAGTCCCCGACGTGTACGTGACGTTCGCCACGCTATTCTCGCTGCGCTCGGGCGTCACGGCCTGGATCGCCTCGATTGCCGGCTCGCTCGTCGCGGTCACGGTGATTTTCCTGTTGACGGCGGGAGGTGTGGCGTACGTCAATTTCCTGGCCGCCGTACCGGGGATACCGTGGAGCATGCTCGAACACGTGCGGCTGCTGCTGGGCGCGAGCGGTCTGCCCTATACGCCGCTGCTGATCGTGGGAGGCGTGCCGCTCAAGGTCTACGCCGGCATGGCGTTCTCGCTGGGGATGTCGCTGAGCGCCGTACTGCTGTGGACCGTGTTCGCGCGCGTCGTGCGCATCGCGCCGGTGTTTGCGTTGGCCGCCCTCGCGCATGCCGTGTGTGCGCGTTCGATCGAGCAGCATGCGGCGCGCTGGGTTGCCCTCCTCGCCTCCGTTTGGTTCGTGTTTTACGTTGTCTACTTCATTCGCCTGGGATGGTAGCCATGTTGCGTGTGCCGCTTGTGGTGGCGCTCCTGGCGTTCAGCACGGCGTGTGGGGCACATCGTCACTCGCCATCCCCGCCTCCAGCCCCGCTCCCGCCGCCGCCCAGCGAGGTGCTGCCGCCTGGCAACAATGTGCTGGGTGTTGGCAGGCGTTGGACCAGGCCGCTTACACCTGGCGAGCGCGACTCGCTGCTGCGCGAGGTAGCCGCACGCCGTGAATCGTGGCGTGCGCGGCATGTCAGCGATTACCGCATTCAGATCGCGGTCGGATGCTTCTGTTCATGGCCGGGGAATCCGGCGATCCTCGAAGTGCGGGGCGGTGTGGCCGTGAAGTTGTATGACACCACGGGCAAAGCATTGGGCGCGCCGCGCGAGCCCTGGTCGCTGTACACAGTCGAAGGGTTGTTCGACGATGTCGAGCAAAGTGCGAGGCGCGTGGACGTCCTCGAGGTCGCGTACGACCCCCAGTACGGTTACCCCGCGATGATCCACGGCGACGGGAAGCTCGGATTCCCCGACGATTGGTTCTGGATCAAGGCGAGCCGGCTGACGCCGACCCCCCCCCATAGGCTGGAAAGTCGGTGATTTGAGCCCCCGCGCGCCGCCCCGCGGCACGTTATCTTAAGTCGCGCATGGCTGATAGCGGTCTTCCCAATCGTCCCTCCCGCGGGTCGGGTTCTCTGACGGTTCATCTCGCCGACGAGCTGGACGTCTATTTCAACGAAGTCGCCCACGGCCGCCCGGTCGGCTTCGTGGCCTCGCCGAAATGGAAGCCGCGCACCGACGTCTTCGAAACGGACGAGGAGCTCATCGTCCACATGGACATCGCCGGCATGCGCGCCGAGGACTTCAGCGTCGAGCTGGACGAAGGGATCCTCAAGATTTCGGGTGAGCGTACCGCGATGCGGCAGCAGGGCAAGCGGCATTACCACTCGATGGAAGTCCAGATCGGACCGTTCGAGCGCCGCTTCCGTCTGCCCGTCGTCGTCGATCCCTCGTCGATTCGCGCCACCTATGAGCAGGGCTTTCTCGAGATCCGGCTCGCCAAGCAACCGCCGCGCTCGTCGGGCGCGCAGTCGGTGCGAGTGACCTAATGGAACGACTGCCGGTCCTTCCCCTGGGCCAGCTCGTCGTCTATCCCCACGTTGTCCTGCCGTTGGCCCTCACAGATCCCAAAGCCGTTCAGCTGATCGACGAGATCATCCAGGGCGAGAAGCGCGTGTTGCTCGGCGTCGTGAAATCGATGGGCGGGATGGAACCGCCCGAGGGCGCCGTAATGAACACCTTGCCGCATCAGCTCTACGACGTCGGCACGCTCGGCACGATCGTGCGGATGCTGAAGCTGGGTGACGGCTCGGTGCGCGTGATGGTGCAGGGGCTCGAGCGCGCCCGGTTGAAGGACATCGCCCAGGGCGAGAAGTGGCTGATGGCGGGCTCCGAGCCGCTGGTCGAGAACCTGCTCGAGGACTCGCGCACCGAAGCGTTGAAGCGCACCGTCATCGCGCAGTTCTCCCGCGTCATCGACATCGCCCCCTACCTCGGCGCCGAGCTGCACGAAGTGCTCGCCGGCATCACGGAGGCCGGGAAGCTGGCCGACTTCATCGCAGCCAATCTGGACCTCGCCCTGCCCGCGAAAGCGGAGCTGCTCGCCGTCGACGACGTGACCCACAGGCTCGAGCGGCTGGCGGACTTCCTGGTGCAAGAGCTCCAGGTGCTCGAGGTCGGGACGCAGATCCAGGAAAAAGTGAAGACGCGGCTCGACCAGAATCAGCGCGAATACGTGCTGCGCGAGCAGCTCCAGGTCATTCGCCAGGAGCTGGGCGAAGGCGAGGGCGACGACGAGCTCGAGGAGCTGGGCCGGCGCCTGGACGAGGCGCAGCTGTCGGCCGAAGCCAAGAAAGTCGCCGACCGCGAGCTGAAGCGGCTGCGCCAGATGTCGCCGCAATCGGCCGAGTATCAGGTCGCGCGCACCTATCTCGACGTGTTCGCCGCGCTGCCGTGGAGCCGCGTGACGCAGGACCGGCTCGACCTCAAGACGGCGCGCGAAATCCTCGACCGCGACCACTACGATCTCAAGACGATCAAGGAGCGCATCCTCGAGTATCTCGCCGTCCGGACGCTCAATCCCGACGCGAAGGGCTCGATCCTCTGCTTCGTCGGCCCGCCGGGCGTCGGCAAGACGTCGCTCGGCCAGAGCATCGCCGAAGCGCTGGGCCGCAAGTTCACGCGCGTCTCGCTCGGCGGCGTGCGCGACGAGGCGGAGGTGCGCGGCCACCGCCGCACCTACGTCGGCGCGATCCCCGGCCGCATCATCCACGCGCTGCAGCGCTGCGAGACGCGCACGCCCGTCCTGATGCTCGACGAGGTGGACAAGATGGGCGCCGACGTGCGGGGCGACCCGACGGCCGCGCTGCTCGAGGTGCTCGATCCCGCCCAGAACTCGACGTTCGTGGACCACTACCTCGAGGTGCCGTTCGACCTGTCGGGCGTGATGTTCATCGCGACCGCGAACAGCACGGTGCCGATCCCCGATCCGCTGCTCGACCGCATGGAGCAGCTGACGCTCGTGGGGTACACGCCCGCGGAAAAGCTGCAGATCGCCAAGCGCTACCTCATGCCGCGGCAGTTGAAAGAGACGGGGTTGGGGAAGGGCAAAGAGGCCGAACGCGCCCACGTCGCCGATGGCGCCCTCGACCGGCTGATCGCCGAGTACACGCGCGAAGCCGGTGTCCGCCAGCTGGAGCGGGAAATCCAGGGGATCCTGCGAAAAGCCGCGCTGGAGGTGGTCGAGGGGAAGTCGACGAACGTGAGGATCTCGTCGAAGAACCTGGAGAAGTACGCCGGTCAGCCCAAAGTGCAGAGCGAAGTCGCGGGTCGAGCGCCGGAGATCGGCGTGGCGACGGGTCTCGCGTGGACGCCCGTCGGCGGCGACATCATGTTCATCGAAGCGATCCGGATGCCCGGCAAGGGTCAGATCACCTTGACCGGCCAGCTCGGCGACGTGATGAAGGAATCGGCCCAGGCCGCCTGGAGCCTGCTGCGCGCCCGCGCCAGTGCGCTTGGCATCCCGCTCGATACGTTCACGCAGTCGGACGTGCACCTGCACGTGCCGGCGGGCGGCGTCCCCAAGGACGGGCCTTCGGCGGGCATCACGATCGCGGCGGCGCTGGCGTCGCTGCTGTGCCGGCGGCCGGCGCGCCACGACGTCGCGATGACGGGTGAGCTGACCTTGCGCGGGCGCGTGCTGCCGATTGGCGGGCTCAAAGAGAAGCTGACCGCGGCGGCACGCGCGGGCGTGACGTCCGTCCTCGTTCCCGAACGCAACAAGAACGACCTTATTGACTTGCCTGAAGAGGTGCAGAAGTTGCTTGATATCAAGCTCGTGGAAACGATTGACGACGTGCTCGCCTTGGCACTGTTGGACGTGCCGCCGGCTGAAGAGCGTTCGGAACGCCGTTCCGGCGGGATTCGGGTGGTGACGACACCGCCCACGCCGCCGGCCTCGCCGGCAGCTCCACCGCCTCCGGGCGAAGCCCGGCGATGAGCGACGTCGCGACTCTCGAAGCGGCCCTCGCCGAGATCCGCCGCCGCGACGGGAAATACAACGAGCGCGCCTACGTGTTCGTGCTCGCGGCGCTGGAGTTCGCGCAGACCCGCCTCCCCGCGCGCCGCCATCTGAGCGGCGTCGAGCTGGCGTGGGCCTGCCGCGACTTCGCGCTGGAACAGTTCGGCATGCTGGCGTCGGCGGTGCTGACGCACTGGGGCATTCACACCACGGAAGACTTCGGGCAAATCGTCTTCATCCTGATCGACGTCGGACTGCTGGCGCGGCAACCCACCGATCGTCTGGAGGACTTCGAGCGGGTGTACGAGTTCGCGGAAGTCTTCAAGGCGGGCGCCGGCTATCGCTGGCCCGGAGTCTCCTCTTCGGGGTGAACGTCCGGCCGCCCGCCGTCAGCGGACGGTTCTATCCGAACGATCCCACAGAGCTGCGCGCGGTAGTCGCGACTCTGCTCGCAGACGCTCATACGGACGCTGTTCCTGCTCGGGCTATCATCGTTCCACACGCGGGCTACATTTATTCCGGCCGGACAGCCGCAAAAGTCTTCGCGCGCGTAACGATCCCCGGTCTCGTCATCATTCTCGCTCCCAACCATACGGGCATCTCGGACGCCAAGAGCGGCGTGTCGTTGTGGGAGGAAGGCGCGTTCCACACACCCCTCGGCGACGTCCCGGTGGATGCCGGCGCTGCACAAGCGCTGCTCGAGATTTCCAAGGGTTTGGTCGACGTCGATCACGACGCCCATCGTGCCGAGCACGCGGTCGAGGTCGAGCTGCCGTTCCTCCAGATGCTGCGATCGGACGTGCGCATCGTGCCGCTGGTGATCGCATGGGACGCGTGGGAACCGGCGGCCCCTCCTGCTGCTTGCGTCGAGCGATCTCAATCACTACGAGCCGGCGCGTGTGTCGGAGGAGAAGGACGCGCGTGCCCTCGAGGCTGTGACGGCACTCGACGGCGCGGAACTGCTGGCCCGCTGCAAACGCGAGCGGATCTCCATGTGCGGCCGCGGACCGGCGGCCGTCGTGATCGCGGCCGCGCGAGCCCTGGGCGCGAAGCAGGGGGAGGTTGTAGACTACCGCCACTCAGGTTGGGTTTCCGGTGACAATGCGCGCGTGGTAGGGTACGCGGGGGTGCTGATTCCGTGAATCCGATTCCGGTTCTCTCGGCGAGCGAAGCCGCGGCGTGGGATTCGGCCGCGCGCACGCAGTATCGCGTGCCGAGCCGCGTGCTGATGGAGACAGCGGGACGCGCCGTCGTGCAGGTGCTGGTTGCGGAGATCCCGGCGGCGATCACCGGTGGAGTGCTGGTCGCGGCGGGAGCGGGCAACAACGGCGGGGACGGCTGGGTGATCGCGCGCGCCCTGCACGCCGCCGGCATCCCCGTCTGGGTCACGGCCGTCGATCCCAAGACCGATGACGCCATCGACAACCGCGCGCTGGCGCGGCTCGACGGCGTGCGGGAATTGGGTCGCGAAGAAGCGTGGCCGCAGACCGCTGTCGCCGTCGATGCGCTGCTGGGCACCGGCGCCGCGGGACCGGCGAAGGGGGACGCGCTCGCGCTGGCCGAGCGGGTTGCGGCGTACGGCGCGCCGATCCTGGCCGTGGACGGGCCGACCGGGCTCGATCTGACGAGCGGGGAAGCGCACGGGCCGGTACGCGCCCGCATCACGGTGACGTTCGGCGGTCCCCGGCGCGGCCATCTCCTGGCGCGCGAATGGTGCGGCAAGGTGGTCGTCGTGGACATCGGTTTCCCGCCGGCCGATCGCGCGTGGCCGCTGCTTGTGACCGATCTGTGGGCGGCCGAGCGCCTGCCGCGCCTCGCACCGCAGATGCACAAGGGCGATCGGGGTCGAGTCTGCGTGATCGGCGGCGCCGACGGCATGAGCGGCGCGGCACTCCATGCCGCCCGTGCCGCACTGGCCGCCGGCGCCGGGCTCGTGAAGCTCGTCGCCGCGCGCGACACGATCGCCGCCGCGCAGGCGAGCCTTCCCGACCTTCTGACCGTGGAATCGTCGCTCGGCGAGAAACTCGAACCCACCGTCGCGGAGGCAATCGACTGGGCGGACGCGGTCGTGCTCGGCCCGGGGCTTGGTCGCGTGGATGTGCGTGAACAGTTTGTCGCACAGATCCTATCGCGTCGCGCCATCCCGACGGTTGTCGACGCGGACGCCCTTCACTTCCTCCACCAACCTCCACCGTCCTCGACCGACCTCCACCAACGTTCGCTCGTCCTCACTCCCCACCTGGGCGAATTCCGAGCCCTCGCCGGGGACGCACTCGCCGACGAGGCGGCCAACGACCGCTGGTCGTCCGCGGCGCGCGCGGCCGCGAAGCTCAAATGCTCCGTGCTGCTCAAAGGCGTGCCCACCGTGATCGCCGATCTGCGCGGGCCCGAGCACGTCGTCGCGAGCGGCAACCCTGGTCTGGCGACCGGCGGCAGCGGTGACTTGCTCGCGGGGTTCATCGGCGCGTTTTTGGCGCGCGGCACGCCGCCCGCCGAGGCCGCGGCTCTCGGCGCGCACGCGCTCGGCCGCGCGGCGGAGCTGGGCGCGCGCCAGTGGACCGCCCGCAGCCTGAGACCCGCCGACGTCCTCGCTGCGCTGCCGGATGTCTGGCGCGCCTGGAAGGACGTGAAGCCCTATCGGCCTCCCGTTCTGGCGGAACTTGAAGCTCCGGATTTGTTGTAGCGCCGCAACAGTCGCGTCGATTCTGATCGCCTGCGCGACTGGTGCCGGCCGGCCGTCAGGCCGTGCGGCCGTCATTTTGAGTCCGGACAACCGCGTTCTGATCTCGGATTTCTCGGAAATCGAAGCCGTCGCTGCGACGCCGTGGCTCGTCTTTGCGGCGACCACGCATGGCCTGCTGATCTACGACCGCCTGTCGCGCGGTTTCCGGCCGCCGGTGACCTCGCTCGACGGGTACCCGGCGGGCAGGGTCCGGCGTGCACTTGCCGACCCGTCGGGGAATGCGGTCTGGCTCGACCTTGGAACGCTGCTCGGTTACGTGCGTTACGACGTCGATGGACGCATCTGGACACCCGGCCCGCCGCCTTCGGGTCCGGTTGACGCGCCACTGACGGTAGAGAAAGCACTAGCCGCAGCGCCCCTGGCCGACGCGATGCGGGCGGCGATCCTCACCGATAAGCGGTTGCGGACCCATCAGTTCACCGCTGCGGCCGCCACCCCGGACCGGCCCGAGATCTACTTCGGGACGAACGGCTTGGGCCTGGTGCGTGTAGATAAGCAAACGGGAGAATGGGAAGTGCTCACCTACGGACTCCTTGCACCTGGGGTAGGCGCCGTCGCAGCTGCGCCGGACGGAATCTGGGCGGCGGCCAACACACGCCCAGGCGCCGAGCGTCACGGTCTGGCGTGGGTGGCGAGTGATCTGTCGGCGACGCGGAGCTCGGAGGGTGCCGGTGCCGCCCTCGGGTTCTCCTTTCTCGATTCCCGACGCCTGATCAATGCAGGCAATCAGCTCTGGCTCGCGACTGAACAGGGGGTGCTGCGCATCGATCCGTCCACGTTCCGCGCGCGCCTCTGGGATTTTTCGGATGCAACGTGTCTCGCGGGCACTCCGCGCGGCGTTTGGGTGGGTACGACGCGTGGCCTCTCCTTTATTAGTGCGGATGAAAACGTTCAGGACTTCGGGGCGAGCGGTCTGCCGATCACGAGCCTGCTCGCGGTCGGCGACACGCTTTGGGTTGGAACGAGCGCTGGCCTGGGACAAGTCCTGCCGGGTGCGAACGCGTTGACCACGCCGGCGGAGCTCGCGGACCGCCCCAGCTTGCGCGTCACCATTTACGCGCTGGGGCGTCTTCAGGATACCATCGTCATGGCGACGGAGAGAAATCTCCTCTGGCGTGATCCCGCCACGCGGGCGTGGAGTGCCATTCCCCTTCCGCTGTCGCTCGGCATCCCGACGGCGTTGGCTGGTTACAACGGCGAGCTCTGGATCGGCGGCACGCGCGGCCTCGCGCAGGCCGACATTGCCGGCTCGCTCATCCACGTCCACACCGTGCCGTTCGAAGTCCCCGCGCCGGTGCGCGATCTCGCCGCTGATCGCGACTTCTTGTGGGCCGCCACGGACAGCGGCCTGATGCGCGTCCGATGAACCTCGGTCCAGGTAAAGAGTTCGATCGCATCCGCGGGATCATCGCGCGGATCGCGGGGATCGTGGGCGATGTCGAAGACCTCGGCGATGATTGCGCCCTGCTGCCGCTCGGATCGACGACGCTGGCGTTGAGCATGGACAGCTCACTCGAGAACGTCCACTTCCGCACCGACTGGCTCGATTTCAAGGAGATCGGCTGCCGCGCCGCGTCTGCCGCGATGTCCGATCTGGCTGCGGAGGGCGCCACGCCGCTCGGGATACTGGTATCGTTGGGCGTTCCGGCGGCGAACGGGAAACAGGGCAGCGATCCCGCCGCCGACATCATGACGGGCGTGGCCACCGTGGCCAACAATCTCGCGTCCACGATCCTGGGTGGGGATTTGACGCGGTCCGACAAATACGTCGTCGACGTGTGCGTCGTTGGGACGGCAGAACGGCCTGTGCGCCGTTCCGGCGCGCGCGACGGGGACACGCTCTGGGTCACCGGCTATCTCGGCGGCGCGGCGCTCGCCCTGGAACGGTTCCGCGAAGGGAAGCGCATGCCGGCCGCATTGCGGAACCGCTACGCCTGCCCCGAGCCGCGCATCCAGGCCGGCCGCTGGCTGGCGAGCCACGGCGCCACAGCCATGATCGATATCTCGGACGGTCTCGCGGCCGACGCGCAACATCTCTCGGCGGCTTCCGAAGTAGGCATCGAGATCAATCTCGAGCAGATACCCTGCTGGGAAAACGTGGACCCCATGGCCGCGGCCGCGAGCGGAGAGGAATTCGAGCTGCTCGTGACGACGCCACCGACATTCGGTGATGCCAGCGCGTCGGCGTTCCGCTCGGAGACCGGTATTCAGTTGAGCCGCATCGGCACGTGCCTGCGCGGCACGGGCGGACGCCGGAGCGGTGCGCGGCTGCTCGATCACAGCAAACCGGTGCCCCTGCCTGCAGGATACGATCACTTCGCGTGAGTGTCCGCACCCTCTGGTACTACGTCGTTCTCGTCGCGTCAGCCATCGTTCATGCAATCGGAGCCATCGGGGCCGCGCTGTTTCGCGTGCGCAGCCGGCCCGGTGGCGTGTACGATTGGGCGAGCAACGATTGGTCACGCGATATCCTCAGTGCCGCGGGAACGCCGGTCGTCGCCGAAGGATTGGAGAACATTCCGCGCGACCGGCCCGTCATGTACGCCTCGAACCACTCCTCGATGTTCGACATCTGGGCGCTGTTCGCGACGCTTCCGGGCTCCGTCCGTTTCGTCGCGAAGCGCGAGCTGTTTCGGATTCCCCTGCTGGGCCGTGCGATGCTCGCGGTCGGACACGTCCCCATCGATCGCTCGGCACGCAAAAGCGCGTTTGCCGCATATGATGAGGCGGCGCGCAGGATTCGGGGCGGCACATCGGTCGTCGTCTTTCCGGAGGGCACGCGCAGCCGCACCGGCGAGCTGCTGCCCTTCAAGAACGCCCCCTTTGGGCTTGCGATTGCCGCACAGGTGCCCATCGTGCCCGTCTACGTGCATCACACATTCGAAATCCTGCCCAAGGGTGCATGGCGGCTGCGGCCCCGGCCCATCCGCCTGCTCGTAGGACCGCCCATCGCGACGACGGGACTCTCGCCCAACGACCGGGAGCGGCTGCGCGAGGAAGTCCGGGCCGCGATGGTTGCCCTACAGTCCAAGGTGCGGTAGGGTTGGACCACACATGAGCACGGTCATCTCCGTACACGCGCGCGAAATCCTCGATAGTCGCGGTAATCCCACAGTCGAAACGGACGTCACCCTCGCGAGCGGCGCGGCCGGCACGGCGGCGGTGCCGAGCGGCGCCTCCACCGGAGAGCATGAAGCCGTCGAGCTGCGCGACGGCGACCCCAAACGCTTTGGCGGCAAGGGAGTGCTCGAAGCGGTCAAAAACGTGAACGAGGTGATCGGCCCACGCATCGAGGGGCTGTCCGCCGAAGACCAGATCGCGGTGGATTACGCGATGCTCGATCTCGACGGCACGCCCAACAAGGGCCACCTCGGCGCCAACGCGATCCTCTCCGTCTCGCTCGCCATCGCGCGGGCGGCGGCGCAGGATGCCGGCCTGCCGCTGTACCGCTATCTGGGCGGTCCCGTCGCGCATGTGCTGCCGGTCCCGATGATGAACATCCTGAATGGCGGGGCGCACGCCGCCAACACCGTGGATTCCCAGGAGTTCATGGTCGTCCCGATCGGCGCCGAGACGTTCCCGGAAGGGCTGCGGATGGGCGTGGGGGTGTTTCACGCCCTGAAGAAGGTGCTGGCAAAACGGGGCCTCTCCACGGCGGTGGGGGACGAGGGCGGGTTTGCGCCCGATCTGCCGAACGACGAGGCGGCGCTCGAGGCGATCATGGCGGCGATCGAGGCGGCCGGTTTCGAGGCAGGCAAGGACATCGCCATCGCGCTGGATGTGGCGGCCTCAGAGCTGTATGCCGACGGCACGTACACGTTCAAGAAGAGCAAGGGCGGGAAGAAGAGCGCCGAAGAGATGATTGCGTTGTACAAGGGCTGGATCGATCGCTATCCCATCGTGTCCATCGAAGACGGCCTGGCGGAAGACGACTGGTCGGGATGGGCAAAGCTCACAGCGGCGTTGCAGGAACGGGTGCAACTTGTAGGCGATGATCTCTTCTGTACCAACGTCGAGCGGCTGGCGCGCGGCATTGAAGAAAGCGTGGCGAACGCCATCTTGATCAAGGTCAACCAGATCGGCACGCTCACCGAGACGCTGCAATGCATCGAGCTGGCGCGCGGCAACGGCTACGGGTCGGTGATCTCGCATCGCTCCGGTGAGACCGAGGACACGTTCATCGCCGACCTGGCCGTGGCGACAGGCGTGGGGCAGATCAAGACGGGCAGCGCGTCGCGCAGTGAGCGCGTGGCCAAGTACAATCAGCTGCTGCGCATCGCGGAGGAGCTCGGCGACGTGGCGCACTATCCCGGCCGCCATCTGTACGGCTTGTGACGCGCATCCGCATCGCCGGCATTGCCGGTGGCGTGGGACTGCTCGCGCTCGCGGCGTGGGGCGGGGAGTACAGCAGTGCCGACTGGATCACCATCCGGCGGCAGCTCGCGGACGAGCGGACCAAAGTCGCGGCGCTGCGCGTCGAGCTGGACTCGCTCGCCAAGCTCGCCAACGACCTCGAGACGAATCCCGCGGTACAAGAGCGGGTGGCGCGCGAGCAATTCGGGATGATTCGAGACGGCGAGGTACTGTACCGCGTCGTGCCAAAGTAAGAGGAGGCTCTCGTGAAAACGCTCGCTCTGGTAGGTCTGATCGTGGCGGTAGTGGCTTGTGGTGACTCGACGGGGCCCAGCGTGCGCGCGGCCTCGGTCACCGGCTTCGCGGGTGATAGCCAGTTGGCGCCCACGAGTGGGGCGTTCCAGTACCCGCTCAGCTTCGTGACGCTCGGCTCCGACGGACAGCCGATTCAGAACGTCCATGTATCGTGGACCGTCACGCCCGTCGGCGCCGCGACGTTCAGCCCGCAAACGTCGATCTCGGACGCCAACGGTCAGGTCACGACCGCGCTGACGGCGGGACCGACCGCGCAGGAAATCTCGATCCAGGCCAATGTACCCGGTGTGTCGTCGCCCGTGGTGTTCAGCGCGCTGGTGCTGGCGCCGTGCGCGTATGCCAGAGGGGTCAACATCGACGAGACGGTCAACGGCGCACTTTCGTCCGCCGACTGCAATTATCAGGGGCAGGGGTGGTTCTACGACTTTTACGCGCTCGGTCTGCCGACGGGTCAGCAAAGCATCCGGATCACCATGCAATCCACCGCGTTCGATACGTGGATCGACCTGTTTCGTGCCGACGGGCCCTATGTGGGGTTCGATGACGACGTCGTACTGACCCAGATACAGAATTCGCAGCTCGACATCATTCTCCCTGGCGACGTCTATCTCATCGGCGCCAACTCGTACAATCAGGGAGCGATCGGTGGGTACCAGCTGAAGGTCGTAAACCGGCCGGCCGCCATGAACGGATGCCGGGAAGTTTGGGTCGCTAGCGGAGTATCGGTCGCCGACTCGCTCACGGCCGCTGATTGCGCCGACACCTCGCTCACCGCCAGCCGCTTCGATGTCGCGCGGATCATTCTCACGGCCGGCACGACGGTGGCCATCGCGGAGCGGTCTGCTGCCATCGATCCCAAAGTCGCGCTGTACCGGGTCACCGGTACCAGCGGTACCGGCTACACCCGCGAGCTGGTCGCGTCGAACGACGACAGCGCTGCCGGCAATTCCAGTGCCTTTCTCGCCGATTCGATCACGCTCAGCGCACCGTACGACATCGTGTTTGGCGCGAGCACGGCGGGACAGACGGGAGCGTATACGTTCGACCTAACGGCCGTTCCCCCCGCGAGCGCCCCAGCTCCAGGTGCCCGGGTCCTAAGCGCTCGCGCACTGCCAGGCTGGCTGAAGCGGTCTAAGCACTAAAGGTGCTGCGAGGAGTCGCCCTCCTCGCCATCGCCGCGGGGATCTGCGAAGGGCAGGCGAATCCTCGGTCCCCCCGGCCCTGCGATCCGCAGACCCCGCTCGGTCCGAGCCACGATCTGTACTGCCTCGAGCTCGTGGCCGCGCCGGGAATACAACGCGCTGCGGGACGCGTCGAGCTCTCCATTCCCCCCGGTCCGTTTACCGTCTCCGTCACACCGGACGGACGCAGCCGATTTCTACCGATTGTCTTCCTGAGCGGGCTCCCACGCACGACGCACGACGCGCCACGCACGGACGTTGTCTACGTCGCCTGGGCCACGACGCCGGAGATGGATACGCTCATCAAGCTCGGTACGGTGAGGAACGGCAGGACGACGCTCCGGCCAATCGCGCTCGAGAAGTTCAACTTCCTGATTACCGCCGAGCCGAGCGCGCGCGTACGCGAGCCGGGCCGCGTGATCCTGCGCGGGCAATCGCCGAGCACGCGGTTGTTTCCGCCCGATTTGCTCGAATTCTCGCTGGGAGCCGCGCGCTCCGCCGACGTGATGGATCATGGTGAGCACGAGAGCTCCGGCTGGCCAATGGTGCCGACGCCTCCCGGCGTGACGATGCTGCCGTCGGAGATGGCGCTGCGACCTGCGGTGACTCCGTTTCTGCCCGCGACGGAGATGCCTCTTCCCCACGCCGAGTCGAACGAGGTGCTGCGTCTCCAGGACGGCGACATCGTCGATCTCGATGCCGAGCTCGTCCGCCGCACGATCAATGGACAGACCTACACGATGTACGGCTACAACGGACAGTATCCGGGCCCACTGATCGAAGTCTCGCGTGGGTCCGAGATCATGGTACGGTTCACGAATCACCTTTCAGACTCGACGAGCATTCATTGGCATGGCATACGGCTCGAGAACGCGTTCGACGGAGTCGAAGGGGTACGCGACGCGTTCACATACAAACTGAAGTTCCCGGATGCCGGGATTTTCTGGTACCATCCGCACATTCGCGAAGACATCCAACAAGCGCTCGGCCTGTACGGCAACATTCTCGTGCGGCAGCCGGGCGCGAAGATCGCCGCCAATCGAGAACAGATCCTGATGCTGCAGGATCTGCTGGTCGGCGATGGAAGCCTCATTCCGTTTGGGCTGGAATCACCGACCCACGCCCTGATGGGCCGGTTTGGCAATCTGTTTCTGGTCAACGGGGAGCCCGGCTATCGCCTCTCGGTACTCCGCGGTGAGGTCGTCCGCTTTTATCTGACCAACGCCTCGAACACGCGCACGCTGAACCTGTCGTTCCCCGGTGCGCGCATGAAGGTCGTGGCCGCGGACGCGGGCCCGTTCGAGCACGAGGCGTGGGTCGAGAGTGTGGTGATCGGTCCCGCCGAGCGCTATGTCGTCCATGTCCGATTCGAGCGGCCAGGGACCGTCGCGCTCGTAAATCGCGTGCGTGGCTTGGATCATCTCTTTGGCCGCTTCTTCCAGGAGACCGACACGCTTGGCGTCGTGACCGTCTCGCCGCAACGTGTTCCGAATGACCTGGGCAAAGCCCTTGCCGCCCTTCGCCGCCCTCCGCCGCCCTTCGCCGCCCTCGAACCGTATCGCCGGTTTATCGACCGAGTCCCCGACAAGACGCTGGTGCTGACGTTAGCGACGCACGCACTGCCGTACGTCACCGAGCGACTGATGCAGCTCGACTCGATCTACTTTGCGCCCGTCGAATGGGGCGGGACGATGCCGATGATGAACTGGGCATCGACGGGCCGGCAGGTGCGCTGGGTTCTGAAGGATCCGGAGAGCGGGCGGCAGAACATGGACATCGACTGGAGCTTTCGGCGCGGCGAGCCGGTGAAGCTGCGCGCATGCAGCATCCGATCCATCTGCACGGCCAGCGCTTTCTCGTGCTGGCGGTGAATGGCGTTCCCAATACCGACCTGGCGTGGAAAGACACCGTGCTGGTGCCCGCGGGCAGCGTGGTGGATATTCTGCTCGACACCGCCAACCCCGGTCAGTGGATGCTGCACTGTCACATCGCGGAGCATCTCTCGGCCGGGATGATGATGCACTTCACCGTGAATTAGCGAGGAGCCTTCATGTACGCGCTCACACTCCTGCTCGCTCTGACCGCGCAGCGTCCCGACTCGTTCACGGCGCAGGTCCGCGAGTACATCACCGTGGATACGTCGCTGCTCGCGCTGACGCACGTGTTGCTCGTGGATGGAACAGGCGCCGCGCCCAAGGCGAACCAGACCATCGTGCTGCGCGCCGGCCGGATCGTGTCGGTGGGGCCGTCGTCGGCGGCGCCCGTTCCCGACGGCGCGAAGACGCTGGACTTGAGCGGCTCGACGGTGATTCCGGGGCTCGTCGGGATGCACGACCATCTGTTCTACACGGCGGCGGGCGGGCGCGCGGTGCAGATGTCGTACACCGGGCCGAGGCTGTATCTGGGCTCGGGCGTGACCACGATTCGCACCACGGGCAGCCGCGCGCCGTACGCCGAGATCAATCTCAAGGACATCATCGATCACGGGTACGTCCCGGGACCGCGGATCCACCTCACCGCGCCTTATATCACCGGCGAGCAGGGCGGCGGCGCGATGGCGATCCTGAATTCCCCGGAAGCGGCGCGCCGCTTCGTGGCGTACTGGGCGGCCGAGGGCGCGACGTGGATCAAGGCGTACACGGACATTCGTCGCGCCGAGCTCGGCGCCGCGATTCAGGAAGCACACAAGCGCGGCGTCAAAGTCACGGGACACCTGTGCTCGGTGAGTTTCCAGGAAGCGGTCGCGCTGGGGATCGATAATCTCGAGCACGGCATGCTCACCGCGTCAGATTTCACGACGGGGAAGCAGGCGGACGTGTGTCCGGTCAATCTGATGTCGCAGATCAGCGCGTCCGATCCCAAGGGGGGTGCGGGGCAGGCGACGATTCGCTCCCTCGTCCAGCATCATGTCTCCATGACGTCCACCCTCGCCGTGTACGAGCCGTTCGTGGCGGGGCGTCCGACCAAGGACGAGCGCGTACTGCAGGCGATGGATCCGGAGGTGCGCGACAGCCATGGCGTTCGAGCGCGCGTTCGTGGATGCGGGCGGACTGATGGCGGCCGGCGTCGACCCGACGGGAATCGGCGGGGCGCTGGCGGGGTTCGGCGATCAGCGCAACTACGAGCTGTTCATCGAGGCCGGGTTCACGCCCGCGCAGGCGATCCAGATCATGACGTTGAACGGCGCCAGGACGGGTTGGCGTCAACTAGCGAAGCGTCATGGCAGGGTAGCTCAGCCTGGTGAGAGCACGGCACTCATAATGCCGGGGTCGTGGGTTCGAATCCCACCCCTGCTATTACAAAAGGCGTCGAGCAGAGACGTCGAACAGAAACGTCGAACAGAAACGTCGAGCGAACCCGTGACGGATTCGTTCGACGTTTTTGTTAGACGCCTTATCGTGACGATGTTGTAGTTGGTACGTCCGAATTGAAGATGTCCGCAATGATCAGCCAGCGCCGATTGTTGTCGCGCCGCCGCACCTCCACGAACTTCCCGTGATCGGTACCGCCGGCTAAGTAGGACAGTTGGTACGTGCCCCACACATAGGCCAGATCCTCGCGCCCGTCGATCTCGATCGGGGAGCCGGTGAAGTGGCTGATCGCCGGAAACGCCTTCATCCACTCTCGGATGGCGGTGCGGCCTCGCACCATGGGCTGATTCGGTGGCATGTACGTCGCATTTTCCGCGTACATCGCGGCGGCCATCGAATCACGACGCTGCACGACGTACACGGTAAAGCTGTCGATCGAGGCCCGTATCGCCGTCTTGTCGGTGTCCAGAAATGCCTGTGGACCTGGGGACCCGCACGCGACGGTTAGACATCCCAGAACCCCAGCGATTATTGCGCGCATCAGTCACCTCCGTTTCCAAACGACGGGTTGAATCTTGCGCGACATCTCCGCCGCGACCTGCTGCGCTTCCTTCAGCTTCGCTTCGTACTCGATCCTCCACTCCGCCGGCATGTTCGTGCGGAAGTAGGTCGCCGTCAGCAGCTCCCCTGTGGGCTCGAGCCCAGCGGCTGCGCCACAACCCACCGCCATCACGTCCCCGAGAAAGAGCGTCGAGCTCCCGGTATCCATCACGTTCGCGACGCTGCACTCGAAGTGCGCGAAGCACTCGTCGAGCACCGGTACCCCCGTCTTTCCTTTATGATGCGGTATCCCGGCCAGCTTGTCCTGATCGCGCCCGCTGAAAAAGCCCAGCCGCCGCACCACGTCGAGCTGCCTGGTGTGCAGCAGATGCAGCCCAAAGCGGCCCGTCTCGAAGATCATATCGTGGCTGTAGTTGAACTTGTGGATGTACACCGACAGGCGCGGGACCGACGGCACGATCGAGGCGCGCACCGCCGCATCGGAGATCATACCGTTCTTTTTGCCCTTCCGCTCCGACGTTATAGCTACAACGGGGGACGTGAGATTGCGCAGGAGTTGGTAGGTGAGGTCGGGTTCGAGCATACTTCAAGATACATGGGCACTCCCGGCTCGCTCCCCGCGCGCTTTCTGGCGCATCTGAAGCAGGCTCGGCTGTTTCGCGAGCCGGGGGAAGCGCTCGTTGCGGTATCGGGCGGCGCCGACTCCGTTGCGTTGCTCGACTTGCTGAACGGGGTGGCCGACGCATTAGGGCTTGCACTCGTGGTTGCGCATGCTGATCATGGAATCTCGGCGGATAGTCGGATCGTCGGATCGGCGGTTGGTGAACTCGCTGGCAAGTATGGCTTGCCATTCGAGACGGTCGAACTCCTCTTGGGATCAAGCGCTAGCGAGACCGAGGCGCGGCGCGCGCGCTACGCGTGGCTGCGCGAGGTACAACGCCGCCGCGGTGCAAAGTATGTGGTCACCGCGCATCACGAGGACGATCAGGTCGAGACGATCGTGCTGCGCTCGCTGCGCGGCAGCGCGCCCGCCGGCCTCGCCGGCATCGCCGCGCGCGGACGCGGCGGCCTGGTGCGGCCGCTGCTGCCGTTCACGCGCCGCGAGCTCGCCCTGTACGCCACCGAGCGCGGTCTGCCGGTTCACGACGATCCCGCGAATCGCGACCCGCGACATTTGCGTTCCTGGATTCGCACGACGCTGCTGCCGTTGCTGAACGACCGCATGGGCGCCCGACTGCGGGGCGATTTGCTGGCGCAGGGCCGCCACGCCGCGAGTGACCGCCGCGCCTGGGATCGCATGCTCGATCTGCTCCCGGATCTGGCGCTGCAGGTGGACGGTGCGTGCTTTACCGTTGCCCGCGCGAGTGTGTGCGGCTATGATAACGCATTGTCTGTTGCGCTCTTGCGCGCGGCGGCACGAAGAGTAGGGCTGGTCCTTGGTCCCACCCGCGCCCGCCGGCTCGTGGCACTGGCGCAACGCCCCTCGGGGCGCCGCCTATCGCTGGGCGGCGGCTGGTCAGCCGAAGTGGCGTTCGATCGGTTGCGAGTGAGCCGTGATGTGGGAGCGGTCGGCTGCGCACTCGAACGAGTGTGGCCGACCGGCGAGCAGGGCATGGCGCGGTTCGGCGAATTCGCGATCACCTGGTCGACCGCGCCCGCTCCGGCCCGGATCGAGCGCGCGACGTGGACGACCTGGCTGGACAGCACGGCGTGGGAGGTGCGGTCTCCCGCGCGCGGCGATTCGCTGGTACCGCTGGGCGGGGTCGGGCATCGCCCGCTGCGGCGCCTATTAATGGAAGCGCGGATCCCGCGCAGCGCGCGGCCGCGCTATCCCGTAGTCAGTCGGGGTGAGACCATTCTCTGGGTGCCGGGCATCTGTCGCAGTGCCGCGGGCGTGCCGGCGCCCGGAACTCGAGCGGTGAGGGTGGATGTTATCGAGTATCGCTGAGCTGAAGCGCGTCGTCTTTGAAGAAGAGACCATTGCGGAACGGGTGCGGGAGCTGGGGCAGGACATCACCGCGGCCTATCCGGATGGCGAGTTGCTCGTGCTCGGGTTGCTCAAAGGCAGCTTCATCTTTCTGAGTGATCTCGTACGCAAGATCGACCGGCCGTTACAGGTCGATTTCCTCGTCGCATCGAGCTACGGCGAAGGCACGGTATCGAGCGGGAACGTGCGGCTGGTGTACGATCCCGAGACGGAATTGGCGGGGAAGCACATCCTGCTGGTAGAAGACATCATCGACACGGGTAAGACGCTGAACAAGCTGGTCGCGCTGCTCAAGCAGCGCCGCCCGAAGAGCCTGGAGATTTGCGCGCTGTTGCACAAGCATGTGGCTGAACACCTGGAGCGGGAAGCGAAGTTCCTCGGATTCGACGCGCCGACGCTGTTCCTGGTCGGCTATGGGCTCGATCACGCGGAAAACTTCCGGCACCTTCCTTATATCGCGAGTCTGACGTAGATGGCCAATCGCATTCCCCCGCCACCGCGGGAATTCAACTGGGCCCGGATGCTGCGGACGCTCTCGTTCTGGGCGCTCCTCATCG
>WNFY01008861.1_pt1 | contig 20645 bp, 22 predicted proteins | sample 5400091 | NCBI WGS metagenome assembly WNFY01 (sample SAMN13153364, study PRJNA577476) | soil metagenome | isolation source: 60 cm soil or saprolite under grassland replicate 1 | place: USA:California | collected 2016-06-15
CATGAACGCACCTTACAAGCCAACTCACACGATGCGAGTCTTTCTTTTCGACTCGCATCTCCTCTGTGAAGGATATTGTGCCACCCCATCTCTGAAGCAGATCGTGCGAGATTTTGCCACAATGTGCTACAAATTTCAGTAAGCCACGAGGCACTTATCCGGGAATGGAAGCTGCTTGCTGATTGGATACATGAGGCTCGCGAGGATATCCAACAGCGAAAGGCGATCAGCGAAGATGCAATGGAGTGGAAACGACGGGGGCACCCTCTTGATCGACTCTACCGGGGTTCACAGCTCAGCGAGGCGTTAGCCTGGCGAGAGCGTAACAGTCCGAGTATCGACGAGGATGCCTTTTTGTCTGCCAGTATTGCCGAGCGTGATCGACAAAAAACAGCAGAGCAGGAACGCCAAAGACAGGAAGAACAGCAACAGAAGAAATATACACGGCGGATAGTGCTGATTGGCCTGGGGGGATTAGGGCTGACAATAGCAACTGTTGCAGTAAGCGGCTTTTTTCTGTCACGAAAACCACAAGAAGTGCCAGTAGTGGTCTTTCCGCCAAAAAGTCTACCCTATCCTTACAAAGGCCACCGTGATGCAGTGTACAGTGTGGCGTGGTCGCCGGATGGGAAACGCCTGGCCTCAGCGAGCCGGGATCAGACGGTGCAGGTATGGGATGCCAGCAGCGGAAAGCTGTTGCTCACCTACAAAGGCCACCGTGATACAGTGTGGAGTGTGGCGTGGTCCCCTGATGGGCAGCGCCTGGCCTCAGCGAGCCAGGATAAGACAGTGCAGGTGTGGGACGCCAGCAGCGGAAAGCTGTTGCTCACCTACAAAGGCCACCGTGATGCAGTGTACGGTGTGGCGTGGTCGCCGGATGGGAAGCGACTAGCCTCAGCGAGCCAGGATAAGACAGTGCAGGTGTGGGAAGCCAGCGGTGGGACCCATCTGCTCACCTACACAGGCCACAATGATTACGTGCAGAGTGTGGCGTGGTCGCCGGATGGATATCACATAGCATCGGCGGGTGTGGATGGGACGGTGCAGGTGTGGCTGATGCTTTGATAGTGCGCCCTTTGACAGTGAGAAAGAATTCTCCAAAAGGAGCCGTTCTTGGACAACGGGATGAGGACCACGTAGCAGGCGTCAACAGCGGCACTCGTTGGGGTCTGAAGCCTGCGGACAAACGTTCGGCTATGCCAACTACATGCGGTTGACCGACCAGTCCTGCGCCCTGTATGCGCGTGGCATGACGACGCGCGACATCCAGGCACAACTGCAATTATATAGGATGATCGATGGATCGATGCTCCGCGCGATACATCCACTAATCAATCGTTGGAACACCGTTCGCACCAAGCCGCCATCTACCTGAATGGTAATCCCGGTAATACACCAGCTTGTTCTGATGCTAAAAATGCCACCAGACCCCCAAGTTCTTCAGGTTGGCCTGTCAGTGCGAAACTGACGAAAAGATACGATGCACCATATAACTAGCGATACATGCTCTCTTCGATATGCCTGATTAGGAGACTGACCACGTTCCCATACTCCCAAAGATGTCGTCAAGGGAGCGAGGCCGGAATTCTGTACGCTAAGCCAGGCACGCGTGAAGGAGACCTGTCTTCTCCAAGAGAAAAATGCTCCTTGCAACAAGCAAGGAGCAGAAGAGCGGCGCTCTTTCACGTCCAGGTGCAGGAGCAGGGTTGCACACGTTGCGATAAGGAGCACTAGTGCTTCGTCGTGACTGGGACTGAGAGCAAGAGGCGAGCGACTTCCTCAGGACCGTCTAGCTGTGGCCAATGTCCTTTGTGCAGCAGGAACAGCTCGGAAGTGGGAAACGCTTCGTGGAAATGTTGAGCCACCCCTGGATTCAGATAGGGATCACCTGCTCCAAAGATGATGCGGACGGGCCGATCAAAGGTCTTGAGGAGAGGCAGGCGTTGCGTATCCGCTCGCAGCGTTGCCTGCAGGTCGCTCGTCAGGTGGATGAAAGCCGGGAAGGTGCTCGGCGTGTCTGCAAACTGGTGCAAAACCAGTGGCAGCAGTGTTTCCTGCCCCTGCTCCCCTGCGCCGAACTGTCCCCCTTGCCAGGTGAGGAGCCACCGGGCCACAGTCGGTTCCCGAGCTATAGCCCTGGTCAAGGCTGCATAGGTAGGGTCGGCAAAGAGACTAATGAACTCGGGGAAGCGCAGGGTCGGTGCATCGGCATAGTAGGTGTTGAGTAACACCAGCGCGGACACCCGCCCGGGATGGTCGAGGGCCCAGTTGATCGCCACCGGGCCGGAGGCATCATGAGGCACCAACACGACCTGCTCCACCTCCAGGGTGTCGAGCACTGCCTGCAAATCCCCCTCTTGCTGTTTGGAGGTGTAGGGGTAGTCTATCGGTTTATCAGAAGTTCCCCAGCCCAGAAAGTCGAAGGTGATCACCTGGCGACCACGCAGATACGGGATCAGGCGATCGTAGATGTGCAAGTTATCGGGAAAACCGTGCATGAGGACTAATGCGGGACCCGTCCCGGCATAATGGCGGGCATAGATCGCCGAGGCTCCACGCAGGATTCGGTGCTCGGTGTATGAGCGTTTCTGGACCGTACTGGTTGGCCTCTCTTCTGGTGTATGTGATGCATGCTGTGGTGTGTGTTCTGAGGTATTCATTGTCTTTCTTTTCTCCTTGTGTCTTCTCCATGGATGTCACCGGAAGTCGCCGCCGATGTCAGAGTGTGACTCCTGCCCACCTCCTGACGCCTGAGCTACCAGTTCTTCCAGCTTTTGCTCTACCAGCTGTGCGACCGGTGCAATTTCAGGGTGTGGATACTGGGCAAGCTGCGAGGTGAAGCGTTCATAGGCGACAACAGCGTTGCCTGCACGATTCTCGTACACCACCAGCCGCAGTGGCGCATATAAGGCAGCTTCTGGTGCGTGTTCGATCATCTGAATGGCAAGCAGCGGGTTGCCAATGGCATACTGGGTTGCTCGCGTGGGTTTGCCTGAAAGGGTGAGCAGGGCTCCTGGTTCGATCTTACTCAAGATGGTAAAACCGCTTGTTCCAAGCTGCTGCTCGACGATCTGGACTACTTGCTCCCAGGATGCATTGGGCGTGATCAATGCTCGCGCACTGTTCTCCCAGTCTGCTCTCAGGCCTAGTTGCGCTTCAAGCGCTTCAATCACCTGTTCATACGATCGGTCTGATGTGACGACAATGTGCTCAATGGTGATCTGAGTCGTTTGTCTCATGGCTTTGTCATTCCTTTCTCGACTTACGAAGTCCTGCTGGCAAACAGACCAGCGTTCTCTCGATTGCTCTGCCATGTTCAATTCCTTTGAAGTCGAAGCCAACGACCGTGATCTCTCTCCCTCTTATGCCTCATGCGCTAGAGGGGTAGAGAGGAGAAGGTGGGCTACCTGCTCTGGCTCATCGATCTGAACATAGTGATACGCACCAGGCAGGAGGAAGAGCTCGGACGTTGGAAACAGTGGGATCCTCTTCGTCCGATCTCGCACGGTGAAGAGGAGATCCTCATTCAGGCGAAAGAAAGCGGGTTGGGCACTGGGCGTGGCCGCAAATTGGTGATAGAGCAAGGGCAGGAACTCCTCCCTGTCGGGCGCCTCTCGCATGAATCTACCGACCTGCCACCAATACAACTTGCGGAAGAGCAAATTGTGAAAGGCTTTCGAGACGGCGCGTGCAACGTTTCTCACCAGAGGTGTGGAAAAGAGCAAGATGGCTTCCGGTGGTCGTAACGTGGGCATAATACAATAGTAGGTATTCAACAACACGAGCGCCGCTACCCGATCAGCATGTGCAAGCGCCCAATCAATCGCCGGTGGACCAGAAGCGTCGTGGGCCACCAGCACCACCTGTCGGAGGTGCAACTGCTCAATCACGGCGTCGACATCCCCCACTTGATTTGCTGCGGTGTAGGGGTACCCGGCGGGTTTCTCAGAGGAGCCCCACCCAAGAAAATCAAACGTCACGACCCGGCGCGAGGGAGAGAGCCAGGGAACGAGACGATCGTAGAGATGCAGAGTGTCTGGAAAGCCGTGCATCAAGACGATGGTAGGCTCCTCCCCGGGATACTCCCGCGCATAGATGTGAAATGAGCCACGCTGTACGATATGTTCGGTGTAGGATACTGTTTGCTCCTTGAGCATAGATTCCTCCTCATTGCGTGTATATACACGTATTACTACAAAAAAACACTAGACCGACTGGGCAAGCGTCCCTTCGTTCCTCAGGGTAAACTCCGTTGCTTTCAGTTCGGCGAGGAGCGCGTGCCACTGCTCTTGTCCCAGGCGCGTGACCACCTGGTGCTGTGCTTGTTCCCAATAGGGAAGCGCTCTTGCCAATGCCTGGCGGCCACGTTCAGTCAGCCGCACCAGGTGCCTGCGCCGGTCCGTCCCTGCCTCAACCGTGAGGAGCCCCAGGCTCTCGAGCGGCTTCAGGTTGCGCGCGAGCGTCGTGCGGTCCATGACCAGTGCCCGAGAGAGCTGCGTCACGGGTGCTTCACCCAGCAATGCGACGGCGACCAGCAGAGTGAACTGGGTTGACCGCAACCCAGTCGGCTGCAGCATCTCATCAAAGAGTTGCGTGACAGCGCGTGCTGCCTTGCGCACATTCGAGCACGCACACGTTGCCTCAATCTCAGCCAATTGAGCTGCGTTCGGTTGATGTATCTGTTCGTTCATAATTAGGAGTATATACACTTATTTTCATTTTGTCAAGCCCTTCGTGGCTCAGTGGAAAGAAATGGCCTGCAGGGTGTCACGCCACATGTTCTTCCAAGTGCAGTGCGTCCGAGTTTCATCGCACACTCCTCCTCTCGGCTATTACGAGACTGGAACAACCGTTGGATTCCGTTCTTGCAGAATATCTTCCATGCGAGCTCGAATCGCCTCTTTATATTCGGGATGCGGGAGGATGTAAAATGTTTCGTCACGGATTGCCTTGAAGACAATGTCAGCGACTTGAGGGGGGGGCATTCCGGCTTGTATCGCCTGACGCATGAATTGCAGCATCGTCTCCTCTTGGGGGCTCGCATTCCTTTCAGCCGGTTCATTCTGGAGTTCGGCTGGACGATTGCGGGCTGCATCTATGATGCGCGTGTTCACGAAGCCCGGACAGAGGACGGAGACCTTGAGTCTGGCTCCTCCGAGCGCCAGCTGGTGGTAGAGCGTCTCGGAAAGCGCGACAACTCCATGTTTGCTCACGGAGTAAATGCCACCGGGGCCGGAGACTAATCCTGCTAAAGATGCCGTGTTGACAATATGGCCTTCGGTGTCCTGCTCGAGCATACGCGGCACAAAATAGTGAACGCCATGAATGACGCCCCAGAGGTTGACGCCCAACACCCACTGCCAGTCGGCCAGGCTGCTCTCCCAGAGAGTTGTACCGGCAACGACGCCAGCATTGTTGAAGAGGAGATGCACCCCTCCATAGGTAGCGAATGCTTGCTTCGCCAGCGTCTCGACATCTGCGGCCTTTGAAACATCGGTCTGCACAGCCAGTACATCCGCGCCGCTGGCCTTCAGTTCTTCCTCAGCCTGCTTGAGGGCGCGCTCCTCCACATCGGCCAGCACGACCTTCATCCCCTCTTGCGCGCTCTTTTCAGCCAGCGCATGGCCAATGCCGCTGGCTGCTCCGGTCACCACCGCCACTTTGTCCTGGAAATCCTTCATGTTGCACCTCTCCTTTCTCACAGAAGGGAACACATTTCTCACACGCAACTATTATAACCTCCACTCAGCAGAGAATCCAGTGCGAAGCATGCGTCTGCTGCCTCCCCATCCCAACCGAGCAGCAAACACCTTCCAACGCTTCTTGTCCTCGGCTCCACAGGATACTCACGGCTGGTTTGACCACTGTGGCTCTCAGCCTGGTCCCCTCGGTTGTGAAGAGCAAGATTCGAGAAGTTTTTTGCTGACCAGGGTGGTATACTGTTTCTACGTACAAGAGGGAAACAGAAGGAATAAGGAGGGTAGTTATGTTTGAACCAAAAACAGCATTTAGCGGGTTTTCGGTGAACGACTTGGCAAAAGCCCAAGAATTTTATACGCAGACTCTGGGGTTACAAGTGGTCGAAGAGGGCGTTGGGTTACGGCTTCATTTGCCTGGTGGCGGCACAGCGTTTGCGTATCCAAAGGACGATCACCAGCCAGCCACGTTCACTCTGCTGGACTTTGTGGTTGATGACATTGATGAAGGGGTAGATGAACTGAAAAGCCGAGGCGTCAGCTTTGAGCGCTATGAAGGTCTGCCGCAAGACGAGAAGGGCATCATGCGCGGTATTTCTCAACATATGGGGCCTGATATAGCTTGGTTTAAAGACCCGGCCGGGAATATGCTAGCAGTGTTACAGATGGGATAAACCGACGCCTCAATTGTCGGTAAACGTATCGACAGGTAAGGACTGACTCAGGCTTTGCACATAAAGTCGGTGGAATGCCCGCCATACCCGTTATGTATGCTGCATTCTCCCCATCCCACGCCGATGAGCGCATTGAGCTCCTCGCACATCACGTCCTCCAACACCACGCGAATGCCGCCACGGGCCAGTTCGCGCAGATACTGTCGGAACGTCTGCTGGTATTGAACGGCTAGTTTATGACGCGGTAGGTCAGGTGCGCTACTTGGTCGCCTTCGCCAACCTCAGTCTGTTCGAGGCTGATGTGCTTGCTGCCGAGACGGTCGAAGAGACGGACCCCTTCGCATAGCAGCACTGGCACAACATCCACGTGGATTTCATCCATAAGGCCAGCAACTAAAAATTGCTGTTGTACATTTGCACCCATAATAGCAATGTCTTTGTCGCCGGCCATCTCCTTGGATTTGGCCAGCGCACTTTCAATGCCGTCGCTCACGAAGGTAAAGACCGGGCCGATTTCTTCTTTGGGTGGCACGTGGTCTGCGGGCGAAAGGATAATACACGGGACGCTGCCGAGTGGGCCCTCATTCCCACCCCAAGCGTGCGAGTTTTCGTACGTGCGGCGGCCGATAATGACGGCACCGACGTTAGCCTGGCCTTCTTCAAGTACCTTGTTGTATGCTAAGGCGGGTTATCTCTCGACCCAGAGGCGCAATGCGACCATCGTGGAGCTGTGTCGGCGTGGCTATGTAGAGAAAATGATGCTCTCGCAAGACGCGTGTTGCACCATGGATGTGTTTGAGCCAGAACTGGTTGCAGCCGTGGCCCCCAAATGGAACATGACCTTTCTAGTGGATGAAGTTCTTCCCGCTCTCAAAGCGGCAGGCGTGAGCGATGCGCAGATTCACACGATGACTGTTGACAATCCGCGCCGCTACTTTGAGCGACAGGGAGCGTACTAGAGCCGGAATGCACCAATGTGTACTCATTCTGGGTCTCTATGATCACTTGCCATTTACACAAAAGTCTTGACAGACTCTTCCTGGTAGGACTTCCGAAGCAATAGTTATTGATTTTCCATTTGAGTGGAATGGAAAGGAGCAATGAAAACCTGCCATGGAGACCAGAATTCAACATAGCTGCTGAGCCGCTGCGCATTGATCCACGGCTGGTGATTCTGGGAGCGATCAAGGATCACAAAGCCTGTCAGGCTACTCGCCAACGACATGCATTGGCAATCCTTGTGGTATACTGGTGATACTGGTGATGCGTCACGAGTCCACTGAGGCGGAAACAGGTCCATGATAAGCGCTGCTGGTGTACGCCCAACCTGGCTGGTGCTTATCAGGGGGGTTATTCAGCCTCACTGGACGAGTGGTTCCCTTTGGTGTCACGCTGAGCGCAGCGAAGGGTCTCTCTCGCGTGGCGCACGAGATGCTTCGCTGCGCTCAGCATGACAATTGCGGACAAAGCGGGCAAAGATAGTATGTTTTGAGGATGTGTAATAGTTCTCAAGCAGGTACACTATGAAGAGCGGTTGTGATAACTCTGTTCCCGTGGAGGGTTCCTATATTTGATGCAGCAGACAATGCTGTGCATTCCAAATGCAGACTGCTATGTATAAATGCATGAGAAGAGGAGAGACTAGACGCGCATGAGGTATCGAAACAGAGACATTCCACAGGATTGGCGCATCCTCGAAAGACACGGATTTATGGGTTTCCCCACACGGATCCACTACCAACCTCCAAATGCTGAGGTCGGCGAGTGGATCTCGCGCCGTCAGCGGAAGCAAAAGAGACAGCTGGGAGGTGCCTGTTTTTTTCTTGGCGCATTTCTTCAACTCCTGGAAACGAATCGAGAGAATGCCGAGGGGAACAGGGACAATGCTGATAACACATCTATCTCTCCACGGGATACATCACATGTGGCAGAGGGCTAAAAAAGGAGAACGGAAACAGTGTTGACAAACGTATTGAAACGTAGTAAAATGTATGTATGGACAACACATATTCTCCTAAAGAGTTCGGCAAATTGATAGGTCGGACAACCAATACGTTGCAGAAGTGGGATAGAGAGGGCAAACTAAAAGCCCATCGCTCTCCCACTACGAACCGACGCTACTACACGCATGATCAATACTTGCAGTATCGTGGGCTAGTGGCAGAAGACCAGGGATTAACGATTGTCTACACCAGAGTGTCGGCTGTCGCACAGAAGCCTGACTTGGCAAACCAGGTACACGCGCTTGAAGCATACTGCAAGCAGCATTCCATCACGGTCGATGAATGGATGTCTGACATCGGCAGTGGGCTGAACTATAAACGTAAACAGTTCAATCGCCTCTTAGAGATGATTGAACTTGGGCAGGTGAGACGCCTCATCATTGCCCACCGTGATCGGTTGGTACGCTTTGGCTATGACTACTTTGAAGCATTCTGTCAGAGGCATCATACCGAATTGGTGGTGATCAATGGTGAGGCCATGTCACCTGAGCAAGAGTTAGTACGGGACTTGATAGCCATCGTGACTGTCTTTTCGGCTCGCTTGCACGGCTTGCGCTCCTATCGGAAAGTGCTCAAAGACGCTGCTCTCCAGAAAGAATAGGCCATGAATCGCTCGCAGGTGATCAGACTGAATACGACGCCAGAACAAGATATCTACTTTCGCAAAGCTTGCGGTGTTGCTCGCCACGCTTATAACTGGGCACTTGCCCACTGGAAAGAAGCAAGGGCAGAGGGCAAACGAGTCAAGATGAAGGACCTGAAGGCGGAATATAACAAGATCAAAGGCGAGCAATTTCCCTGGTGCTACGAAGTGACCAAGTGCGCTCCAGAACAAGCATTTGCCGATTTGGGGCAAGCCTTCGCCAACTATTGGCGTATGAAAGAAGAAGGGACGCAACCCAAGCTCAAACACCCACGCAAGGATGGAGAGGAAGCGGGCTTTCCGCACTTCAAGAGCAAGAAACGCGATCGATTGAGCTTCTACCTTGCCAACGATAAGTTCTCAGTTGAGGGGCATACGCTCCGAGTTCCCAAACTTGGGAACGTCAACATGACTGAGGCCCTCCGTTTTCAGGGTAAAATCATGAGTGCCACTATTTCCTATCAGGCGGGCTGGTGGTTCGTCTCCATCGCGGTCGAGGTGAAGCATGAGACACCGACTCATAACGGTGGGACGGTTGGGATAGACCTGGGCATTAAGACCTTAGCAACCTGTAGCGATGGCATGGTGTTTGAAAACCAAAAACACTATCGTCGTGGTGAGGCGCGCATCAAGGGCTTGAGCAAGGGGCTCTCTCGCAAAGTCGAGGGCAGTCAGAACTGGTGGAAGAATACCAGGAAACTGGCAAAGGCACACTATCGCGTCGCATGCCAACGCCAGGATGCCTTGCACAAGATGTCTACGCATGTTGCCCGAACCTCTGCCTTGATTGGCCTGGAAGACCTCAACACGAAGGGGATGCTGGCTAACCATTGCCTGGCGCAAGCCGTGAGCGATGCCAGTTTCTTTGAGGTCAAGCGTCAATTGCTCTACAAGGCTGAGCAATACGGTGGCTATGTGCAACTGGTGGATCGCTGGTTCCCCTCCTCGAAGACATGCCATGCCTGTGGCTGGGTCAAGGAAGATTTAACACTTGCCGACCGTGTCTGGGTGTGCGAACAGTGCGGTATCGTTCACGACCGTGATCTAAACGCCGCCATCATGGTCGAAACTGAAGCTCTCCGTTTGATAACGGACGTTCCGGTAGTGGCTTCGTCGGAACGAAAATTCGCCTGTGGAGCGGGAAGCTCTGGCTCTCGATGCGTCGAGGGTGAAACTTTCTGCGATGAAGCAGGTACGAAGGTGTTGTAAATACGTTTTACTACATTTTAGAAAGCAGTTAGCTATGTCAGACAAGAAACGTGTGTTGGTTCTGCAACACATCCACGAAAATCCTGCTGGCCGCGTAGGCACCATTCTGGATGAATACGAAACCTTCTATCACCTCATTCATGTCGGAAGGGATCACCTTCCTGATCCTACCAGATACGACGCGATTGTAGTTCTGGGTGGAGCAGCGCATGTCTATGACAAACATAGATACCCGTACACCGTCCACGAAGAAGCCTACCTGCATCAAGCGATCAAACAAGGCATTCCCTATCTTGGCATGTGTCTTGGAGGGCAACTGCTTGCGAATGCGTTTCAAGCGGAGGTAAAGAAGCTGCCGCAGGCTCACATTGGCTTTTTACAGATCCATTTTAGTGAAGCGGGCAATAAAGATCCGCTCTACCAGGGCTTTGAGGGCTACCAATTGGCTTTTCAATGGCATGAGGATTGCTTCCTGCTGCCAGAGGGCGCTGTTTCATTGGCTCATCACACCCAAGGCTTCAATCAGGCTTTCCGCTATGGTGAACGAGCCTATGGACTGCAGTACCACTGTGAACTCACCGAAGATTTGCTCGACCTCTGGTTGCATGAGCCTGCTATGAAAAAGGAGTTTATCGAGACCTATGGTCTCGAAGCATACGAGAGGACAGAACGGGATGCCGTTGATCTGTTTCCAATATATGCACAGCACGCGACTATGATGCTCAAAAACTTTTTCAGACTCAGTGAAGTGATCTAAACCTACGGGCTGAGTAGCCTCATTGAAATAGCAGGGGAGAAATCATGGATGCGGAGGGCGAGGAGGGCGTGGAAGCCATCGCGGAACAGTGCGAAAGTATGTCTCATAGCTGGCGCCAAATTGACTACGGAGCGATGGTTCCTCGACGAATACAACAAACATGTGAAACACTCCCCAGAGCACCAGGGCATATTCGGCAAGGAGGATTGAGCGGAACAAGATAGCCTCACCGATCACCACTGAAAGTACAGCGATATACATTGGGTTGCGAACCCACCGATACAATCCTTGAACGACCAGGACTCTTGGCGCATCAATCGGTGCAGGCGTTCCTTTTCCTATGAAGGTGAACGCTCCCGCACACCAAAGGTAGAGTCCCACTCCCAGCAGCAGAGGAAGTAGACCAATCATCCAGACAGATGGAATCCTGAGCACAAGATTCCCTGATCTCTGAAGGAGGAGCCAGGGAATGATCCCAGCAACTGTTCCAGGAACCAGGATCGAAAAAATGAGCGTTTTGAGCGCAATCATGTACTACCCTCCTTGCTTCATGGTTCCATTCTAGGCGATGACTTCTGGCCCGTCAAGCAGGTTTTGAAGATCAGATTTCATACAACCGGGGGGAGGTGGCCCTCTCAAGACTTTGTTGGCGAATGAAAGTGCGAGTCGAATCGGCCCGTCACCGGGCGAGCACAAGGCATCGCCCCTACTATGCGACGGCTTCGCAAGCCGGGGCGCGCATGGTGGCAGAGGAATGGTGGCGCCGATCCATGGGATGGTTGCACCGGGTTTTGAGGTTGTTCAAGATGAGTTTGTGCGCAATTTCACTGAGCGTGGCGAATTGGGAGCTGCGTGTGCTATCTATTATCAAGGACAAAAAGTGGTTGATCTGTGGGGCGGGTATCGCGATGAGCAGACGCAGGCTCCGTGGGAAGAGGATACGCTGGTGATTGTATTCTCGTCAACGAAGGGGGTTGCCGGTCTGATGGCTCACCAGGCTGGTTTGTGCGTTATTGATGAGCCTTTGAACAGCGACATTCTGGCCGATCCGGATGCCTTAGCTGCTATCCTCGCCCGCCAGAAGCCAGCATGGCAACCAGGGACACGCCATGGTTACCATGCTTTTAGCCTGGGCTGGTACGAGAGTGAGATTATCCGCAGGACCGATGCGCAACAGCGTACGCTGGGCCAATTTTTTCAGAGTGAACTCGCGAAGCCGCTCGGCCTGGAGTTTTATATTGGCGTTCCTGAGGGTATGCCTGAGGAGCGCATCGCTACAGTTACAGAGCCTGGCCCGCTGCAAAAATTAGTGGGGATGCCGCGGGGGATGATGCTGAGTGCACTGAGACCTGGATCACTTACACTGCGTGTGGCCAATCCAAGAGTGCGCTCGAACCTTGTATTTAACAGGCTTCCCTACCGGGCCGTTGAGATGCCGTCGGTGAATGGTATTGGGCAGGCACGGAGTATCGCGAAAGCTTATAGCGTTTTCGCAACTGGAGGCAAGGAACTCAATATCACGGCGCGGACGCTTGCTGCCTTGCAGGCTCCGGCTGTTCCCCCCAGTGTTGGAGGATGGCGTGATGTGATTCTGCATATGGACATCGCTTATGCTCTCGGCTTTTTGAAGCCGTTTTCTGGGTACCACTTCGGCAGCAGCGATGCGGCCTTTGGAGCTCCTGGCTCTGGTGGTTCATTTGGATTTGCAGATCCCGATGCACAGGTTGGCTACGCCTATGTAATGAACAAGCAGGGTACTGGCATTTTGGATGATCCACGCGAGAAAGTGGTGCGTGACGCTTTCTATCAATGTCTGAAGGAAAGAGGGGCGTCCTCTCCCCATGACCTGGGCATTATAAAGTAGTTACAATCTAGCTGTCGAACTTCATACATGCAGGATAGGAGGTTTGATCATGGCATCATAAGTATAAGATCTCTCTTTCGTTGATCATGAGACGGTCAGGGTTGGAGCTTCAGGCAGGCGGCGATGGCTTGTTCTTCGGTGAGTGAGTAGCCCTCGAGCCAGGCGGCGTGCCAGCTTGCTTCGTCCACGCGGGCCTTAATCTGGCGGATGATTTCTTGAACAAAAGGAAGGCTTTCTAGCCATGAGCTTGAGCCAATGGCGCCCATCAAACCATCTTTTACTCCCCACAGTTGTGCTGTTTGCAGGCTGGCCGTAGGTGGATCTGGTTCCCCTCTCAGGGCAACCGCAAAACCTAACATGCAGGTACCTGTGGCTATGTATTGTTTATAGCCCAGTTCATGGCTTAACTTAATGCTCTGCAACAAGTTGGTGATAGCCTCTGTGAAATTGCCCTCCAAAACAGCCATGCCACCTTGATCTTTCATCACGTCGGCTATCGCACTTTTGTCACCGACTTGCTCAAACAGCTCTCTGCTTTGAGCATAGAAAGAGTGCATTTGTTCAAAGTTGAACATGAAGCCCGCTGCCGCGCCCATGTAAAAGAGCAACTGAGCGCGCAACCAGACATCGCCTGTGGGCGAGAGCAATTGCAGGCCCTGTTCGTACATACTTCTGGCCAGTTCATAATCGCCCAGAGCAATTGCAGGCCAGCCCCGGTACAACAATGCGGTTGCCAAACCCTCGGGGTCGTCCAGTTGTCGCCAGAGCGCGATACTCTCTTCGGCCAGTTCTACCGCTTTGTCTTGCTCGTTTTGCAAACATACCAGACGGGCGGCCTCGCTCAAGGCTTTGGCACGTGCCGCACGCGTAGTACTTCCAGCATCTTCTGCAAGCGGCAAGGCAAGGGCGGCGTCAAACCAGCGCCGTCCTTCAACCATGTTGCCCTGCCATTCCCAGTATGGTCGAAGGGCAGCGGCCAGGCGAAGTGCCACTGCGGCAGCAGGTAGCCTGGTTGCGTGAGCTATTTCTGGCGGACCTGCCTCGTTTCCGACAGGTATTGTAGTATCCCGGATATCCCCGGTCGATTCGTGCTTGAGGCGGCAAGGATCGCTTATCGTCATGCATGTTCCAGCCCTGGCTCGTTGAAGTGACCATCCCAGGGCCGCGCGAAAATTATCGCGTTCTGCCACCAGCTGTCCTCGCCACACGAGTTGCTGTGGACCTCTCAAACCTCTCTCAGCTGCTTCCGCTTCTTCAAGGTAATAGCAGGCATGCCAATCCCGCAGGCGCTCGAACTCCCCATGTGCGTTTAGTTGTTCCAGAGCGTATTCGCGCAGCGTTTCCAACAGGGTAAGGCGCACCTGCTCAGCTGTCACCTGTATCCCTCTCAGCCGTACCAGCAGGCTGTTGTCCACCAGGCGCTCGAGGAGATCCAAGGTAGGCTCTATGTGCTGGTCTGCTGACGAGGCACGCATCATTGCTTCTGCTGCCTCAAGCGACCAACCACCACTGAACACACCAAGGCGGGCAAACAACGCTTGTTCGTTGGGGGAGAGCAAGTTGTAGCTCCATGTGATGGTATCGCGTAGCGTTTGCTGCCTGCCAGGTAGATTCCTGGCCCCTCCGGTCAAGACGGAGAGCGGCGCCTCTGAGAGTCGTGCCAGTAGCTGCTGTAGCGGGAGGACTTTGATGCGTGCTGCTGCTAGTTCCAGCGCCAGCGGTAAGCCGTCAACTCTTTTACAAATCTGCGCGATGCAGGAAGCGTTTTCGGGGGTCAAGAGGAAGTCAGGCGACACTGCTCGTGCCCGTTCGGTAAAGAGCTGAACGGCGCTAAATTGTTCAAGCCTGGTGATATCCAACACGGCGCTGGAGTCAGGAACGTCCAGGGGCGGCACGTTGAACTCTGTTTCACCGTACAGGTGCAGCACTACACGGCTGGTGACCAGCACTTTGAGGCCAGGAGCCGCAGCAAGGAGCTTGCCTACGACGGCAGCCGCTTCTTCATACCCTTCCCCCGTCGCTATATCGGCTCCACTACGTTCCTTCCCCTCCCGCATCGCTATGTCGGCTCCGCTCGACATACGCTCCCCACTCCCTCGATATACGCTCCCCTCCCCTATCGCTATATCGGCTCCACTGCGTTTCGCGCGAAATACGCTCCCCACCCCTACCTGTTCGAAATTATCGAGTACCAACAGCATCTGTTTGTTTTGAAGATAGGTGGTCAGAGTTTGAAGCGCTGGCAGCTCGGGCGTGGGTTTGAAATTCAAGACCTGCATGATACTCTGCGGTACAAGAAAGGGATCACGTTCCGCGGTCAGATCCACAAACCAGACGCCATGCGTAAATACGCCGGTCAGTTCGTTGGCCACGTGCAGGGCGAGGCGCGTTTTGCCACTGCCGCCCGGCCCAAACAAGGTGACCAGGCGTACCTCGTCCTGTCCCAACAGTTGTCGGAGTTGCTGCACTGCCTCTTCCCTGCCAATGAGCCGTGTGAGAGGAGCGGGCAAGTTATGGAGGGGACGTGGTTGGGCGTAATCTGTATGGGTTTGCCGTATCGCGCCATTACCCGTAAGCTGGCTAAGGGGGGGCGTGTGCCATTCCTGGTCACTGAAGCTACCTGGCTGCATTTGTGCTTGCTCGAGCAGGTGGAGCGCTTCGTCCCGGGTAGTGATAGCTTGCCATTTTGCCAGCGTGGTAATGATGTGTTTCACTTCCTGCTCGGTCAGATGGGCGTTCCCATTGCCGCGCAGCTTGCGACTGAGCACTTTTGAGTGCAGACCAAGCTCGTTAGCAAGTTCCTTCTGGAAATAGCCAGAAGCACGCAGGTGCTCGCGCAGGCTGGTACTAAATATTCTAGCGCTGATATGTTTCAAAGTGTTCTCCTACCGGGTGATATCTTATCACTCTTGTTCCCTCCCCACTGTCTAAATAGACTTTTGGGTAGACATTTCGGTTACCAAAAATGGGAGAAATAGGCCAGCAGTAAGTATACTAGAATTGGCGCGCGTAAATCAATAGGGAACTGGACGAAATACGTTTTTTTCTATTTTTGATGGAGTCTGATATCCCCCAATCACGATTCCCGCACGCGAGGAGCATGGCGCCCACAAGGGTGTGTATTCTATTGTTTCAGGAGTAGCGAGTGGTAGAGATGGGGTCAAGTTCCAATATTCCCCCAAATGAAGTCGCCCACCCACTCGCGTTATGCCTGAGAGCCTAAAAAAAATGATATAGAAAGTGGACCGCGAATGTACCTTCTTCATATTCATGCGCAGAGCTATAGTAGGATCTTTGAAGTGTTGCCGGAAGAGGTAGGGGATGCCGAAATCGTGGTAGAGGAGGCTGTGGGTCAAATCCTGGTCGACCTCTTTGGTGATGCGATGGTGGATGATGTGACTATTCACTTTTCTTCTGCCTCGCTTACGGGTCAGCGAGACTGCTCTATCCAGATACAAGCGCAATGTTCTTTCGATTCCCACACGTTACATCCATCTGCAAAGGAGCATATGGAGCGTACCGTAGGAAGGAATCTGGGTTCTCTCTTGAGGGAAGTTTTTGGACCGGTGACTGTTGATAGTGTTACTGCTCAGCCTTACTTCATGGAATCATATTGATGAGTCTACAGATGTGCTAGTATACCCCGCTATTTTGTTCATCTTCATCATTGCGCCCAAACTATTTGCTGACGTTAGATATCACGATACGATATAATGGTTGGTGATATGAAATCAGAAGATGAGATTCATGCGATTTGACGCAAAGGGCATGCCACAACCGACGCCTGTCTGGTTTCTGTGGGATGAAGCCACGTTGACGTTTCTCATTTATAGTCGAGCAGATGCCAAACGCCTGAAGCATTTGGAACAGAACCACAGGATCGCCCTCAATTTTGACGGGAATGGGTCTGGGGGCGATATTATTGTCATTACCGGTGAGGTGGAAGTGAGCGAGGTTGATCCTCCCGCGGATCGGTTGCCCACCTACGTGGAGAAATACCGCGATTTCATCGCTCGCCGCTATGCGACGCCAGAGAATTTCGCATCGATCTATTCGGTTGCTCTGCGCGTCTGTCCAATTGCTGTACGAGGTCATTAGAGCGGGAACAGGTTAATTGCGCAAGGATTGGAGCAAGCGGGGAAGCTTTCGGCGGATGAGTTTTCCGGAGGAGGTGTGGGGGAGCTGTTTGGTGAAGTAGATGGCTCGGGGTTGTTTATAGCGAGCCATCTTTTGCGCTGTATAGCTGAGCAATTCCTCGGCAGTGACTGTGCTGTCGGGTTTGATGACGACGAAGGCAATGGGGACCTGTCCCCAGTGCATGTCTGCTTGCCCACAGACGCCAGCATTTTCCACTGCGGGATGGGATTGCAGGACGGATTCGATTTCGGCAGGGTAGACATTCTCTCCACCGGAGATGATGAGGTCAGCCCGGCGGTCAAGGACATAGAGGTAGCCTTCGTGATCAAGGTAGCCGATATCACCTGTGGCAAACCAGCCGTCTTGAAATGCTTGAGCCGTTGTTTGGGGGCTTTGGGCATAGCCAGGGGTGATGGTTGGGCCTTTCAGAAATATCTCACCAGGCTCACCAAGGGGAGTTGGCTTATGATCATGCAGAATGCGCAACTGTACGGGAGCGAGTGGGCGGCCGGCTGAACCGATTTTGCGCATGGCGTCTGCCGGTGAAAGGGTCACGGCTTGCGAACAGGCTTCGGTGAGACCATAGGTCTGTACGACAGGAATTGCACAACGCATGCACGCTTCAAGAAGGTTATAGGGAGAGGGACCGCCGCCAAGCAGAACACAGCGCAATGTTGCAGGATAGCTGGCCCCTCCCGATACCCTTCCCCCTCTGCTGGTTGTGTTAAGGGCATCGAGCATGCGTTGTAGCATCACGGCAACTACCGAGATAATGGTTATGTGATCCTCAAAGATGGCGCGATTGATGAGCATGGGATCAAATTTTTTGTGAACCATCACGCTGGTACCATAGATGACACTGCGCATCAGGATTGAGAGGCCACTAATATGGTAGAGCGGCAGGCAAGCGAGCCAGCGATCGTCGGGGTTATGTCCAAGATTGAGCGCCGAGCCGATGGCGTTCCACCACTGCATGCCATAGGTGATGATCGCGCCTTTTGGCTGGCCGGATGTGCCAGAGGTATACATGATGGCCTGTGGAGCGCCGAGGTCAATGAGGGTGCGCAGGGGAACGTTTTTTTCAGGCAACTCGCTGATTACCGCTTCGCCTTTATATGAAATAGTTGCCAGCGTACCGGTAGGTAGTTGAGGTAATGCTTGCCCGATTTCATGGGCCAGGTTTGCGCTGTCTGCATCACAGACGAGGAGCGAGGCATGCGTATCGCGTAGCTGCCAGCCTAGCTCTTGCAGATTCAAACGCAGGTTAAGAGGCACAAGAATAGCTCCAAGCCGGGTCAGTGCGTGAACAATGGCGACATAGGGCAGTCCATTGGCGGCTAGCAGTGCTACACGATTTCCCTCCTGGACGCCTAGAGTAGCAAGCTGGCGCGCAAGCCTTGTGGCCTGGTGATCAAGCTCTGCGTAGCTCCATTGCAGCTGGTCGCATTGCACCGCGAGGTGCTGCGGGCAGTTCTCAGCGCAACGGGTTAGCCAATCGGGTAGAAAGATGTCAGATGTAATCATGCAAGACCTCCTAGCGCGGACCCCGCACGAGGTTGACCGCAAGGGCACGAGGCACGAGGTTGACCGCAAGGGTCAACCCTACTATACACGGGGGACCCCGCCCCAGGTCGATCGCACGGGATCGACCCTACTATACACGGCGTATTGATCTAATGCTTGGCGGTCTAGCTCAACGCCTAAGCCAGGGCCTGTTGGTACTGCCAGGGAGCCATCGCGGATGGGCAGGTCACCGATGAGCAGGTCATCAACCAAAAGATGAAGCGTCGCGAGACCACATTCAAGTGTTACCGCTGGTGATGCAGCAGCGAGATGAAGCTCTGCTGTCAGGCCAATACCTGCTTCGAATGTACTTGTAATGACACTGCGCACACCCCGTTCTATCGCTGCCTGGATGATTTGCTGCCCAACATGTAGACCCCCAGCAAGTTGGGGCTTGATCACTAGGATGTCAGCTGCCTCACTATCCAGAATGAGAGAGGCGCTCTCCTGATTGTATACTGCTTCGTCAACCGCAAGCGGGATGGGTATAGCCTGCCGAAGAGTGCACATTCCTACGAGGTCGTGGGCCTGCAGGGGTTGCTCTACATATTGAATGTCATAAGGGATACAGCGAGAGAGGATAGCGATTGCATCCTCAAGATGCCAGGCTTCGTTGGCATCCAGGCGGAGATGCATAGCCGGTCCGATGGCATCGCGCACGGAGGCTACCCGCTCTATCTCTTCGTTGACGTTCAATCCCAGGCCTACTTTTAGCTTTACACAGCGAAAACCTTTCTTTTTGGCATCCAGTGCGGTTGCGATTGCTGCCTGCGTTGCTCTAGCGCCGATAACGGCATTGACCGGCACGGCTGCTCGTGGTTGTGAACCGGCTGGAGAGAGCAATGTAGAGGCTGTGCAACCTTCTGCTTTGCCAAGCGCATCAAGCAGCGCTATTTCCAGTCCGCAAAGGGTGGAGGCGGCCTTTATAGCTGCCTTTCCCCCCCGATACCCTTCCCCCTCTGTAGTGTACAGGAGATCCAACGCTTCACGTAGTGTTTTGTGGCGAAGACGCGCAGCCAGCACCGGGAGAAGTGTATAGGCATCGGCCAGGCTTCCTCCAGCGAATGTTGGAAGCGGTGCTATTTCTCCAAAGCCGGAGATTCCCTCCCCTCCCCGGCTGGTAGTCACCTGTACAATGATCCCTTCACGTGTAGTCATGACGCTGTACGCGGTGCTGAAGCTGTGAAGGAAGGGCAGGCGGTAGGTGCGCCACTGAATGTCAATTATTTTCATGCTGCGGGCGTCTCCAAGGTCTCTAAGGCAGGCGCGGGAACCTGGAGAAATCGGGTTTGCGCTTCTCCAGGAAGGCATTCTTCCCCTCCTGACCCTCTTCAGTCATGTAGTAGAGCATCGTTGCATCGCCGGCTAGCTCTTGAATTCCCGCGAGGCCGTCGGTATCCGCATTGAAAGCAGCTTTCAGGAAGCGCAGCGCGAGCGGGCTTTTCTCCAGTATCTCCCTTGCCCATTGGATTGTCTCATCCTCCAGGCGCTCCAGAGGCACGACGGTGTTCACCAAGCCCATATCCAGGGCCTCCTGGGCAGAGTATTGCCGACAGAGATACCAGATTTCACGGGCTTTTTTGTGGCCGACGACACGCGCCATATAGGTAGCGCCCCAGCCAGCATCAAAACTGCCAACTTTAGGACCGGTCTGGCCAAACCTGGCGTTGTCGGCGGCAATTGTCAGGTCGCAGAGCAAGTGTAGGACGTGGCCGCCACCGATGGCATAGCCTGCAACCATGGCGATGACCGGTTTGGGAAGGTACTTGATGACTTTCTGTAAGTCGAGTGCGTTCAGGCGGGGTACGCCGTCACTACCGACGTAGCCACCATGGCCGCGAACACGCTGGTCTCCGCCAGAGCAGAAGGCCTGATCGCCTGCACCTGTGAGGATGACTACGCCAATCTGTAGGTCTTCGCGGCAGGCGTTGAAGGCGTCTATCAATTCTGTGAGGGTTTCTGGGCGGAAGGCATTGCGCACTTCGGGTCGATTGATGGTAATTTTGCCGATGCCCTCGGCTTTTTCAAAAATGATGTCAGTGTAGTCGCGGACTTTGTTCCATTCTATTGGCATATGTTTCTCCTTCCACGGACCGGGC
>WNFY01001750.1_pt1 | contig 20642 bp, 20 predicted proteins | sample 5400091 | NCBI WGS metagenome assembly WNFY01 (sample SAMN13153364, study PRJNA577476) | soil metagenome | isolation source: 60 cm soil or saprolite under grassland replicate 1 | place: USA:California | collected 2016-06-15
GGGTCACCGTGGACCGGTCAACCCCGAACATCACTGCCAGCACCTGGTGCGGGAGCTGGAAGCGCAACACCACCAGGGTGACCAACAACCGGTCGGCGAAGACCAGGTGGTGGTTGGGCCCGGCGCCCGTGGCGCGCTGGCGTGCCCGGCCGCGCCGTTGCTCCAGGGCCGCCTCGTGGCTGGCGGTCCACGGCGCGGCGAGCTCTTTGACGAGGCGGGCCAGGTGTGCGTGGGAGATGCCGCACACGGCATGATGAGAGCAGACCCTGCGGGCCCATGTTGTCTTCACACCTCATGATCCCGCAGGGTCGCTGTCGTTCCGAAACCGCATCAGCCGCTATCGCGCACCAAGTCGTAAGGTCCGCATCGCCCGCTGTAAGGTCGAGTCGCCGATGCGGCTGGGCCGCCATCGTTGGAAGGCGGAGCGCTCGATCGCCTGGCTGGCGGGGTGCCGACGGCTGCGCATCTGCTACGACCGCTCCTCGGAGCGGTTCTTCGCGTTTGCCATGCTGGCCTGCGACCGGCTGTGCTACAACCGGCTGCCCTGCGCGGCCAAGGCGCACGCGCGGTCACCTTGACAGCCCTGCCGAATGTCCTCGCGCACCTGGGATTCAACCCGGCAGCCGTCGGCGGCCGGCAGGCCAAGCGTAGGTTCGCGCGGTGGCCGTGCGATCATCATGGCAGTGTCGATGCCGGGAGGGGGTGTCCGTGGGCAGTGCTGAGCGGTGGCTGCGACGACTGATCAATCCCTGGTCGACGCGGGCGGCGGCGTGGTGGTGTGAGTCCGGGCTGCGCCGGCGGCTGCTGCGCCAGCGGGCGCGGCGCGTCCACGGTCGGCAGCAGCGGCGACCCTTGGTCGGTCCCCCGATGGTTGACAACACCGCGGCATCGAAGGTCTCCGACGGCGTAACGGAGGAGTCTGCGGGCGGTCGTGGCCCCTGGGGTGACATCCACCATGGCGCTGCGACCTCAACGGATCGGGCGGCCTTGCTGGCTGGTGCAGGCAGGCACCTTCTGCGTCGACGCCCGGCAGGGTCACATGGCGCCCGAGCCGGGAGCCGCACGGCCGGGCGTGCGCCGTGGTATGGCCAGCGGGTTACCTCCGAGCCGGGCTGGGCCTTCTCGCCTGGAGGCTGGACGCCGCCTCCAGGTGTGCTGCCAGCGTGGAGCTGGCTTCCACCTGACGGGGCGAGGCCGCGGCTGGATGTCATGCCGTGGTGGGTGCGGGTGTGGTATGCGCTGCCGCTGCTCGACCGCTACGCCCACGCGTGGATGTGGGCGAACGGCGGATGGGAGGTCTGTCCACCGCCTGGCGGCTCTCCAGTAGAGCACACCGGCGGGCGGGAGCCTCGCGACCCCCTGCTCCCTGGCCGGCAATCAGGTGCGGCGCTAGCAATCCCGCAAACGGACCAACAGCCGCACTGAGCGTTCCGTTCCGGGAGGTCCTTGCAGGCGCCGTCAGTCGTGGCTGGCTGCGGAGTCGATTCGCCCCCCTATACGGCGCGCATGGCATGCCCCTCACGTCGAGACCGTCGAACCGAAACACATGGCCGGCGTGGGGCTGGCGATCGAGCGCGGCCTTGTCGAGTCCGGCCCGGGCGGTCGTTACGAACAGCGTGGCATGGTCAGATCCCCCGAAGGCACATGATGTCGGTCGATCGACGGGCAGACGCACCGTGGCCAGCAGCGACCCGTCGGCTCCATAGCGCGCGACAGCACCACCACCCCACAACGCCACCAAATCCCTCCTTCCTGGTCGATGGTAAGCCCGTCGGGGACCACACCCGACTGCTCGATTCGCACCAGGATGCGGCGCCCGCTGAGATTGCCGGTAGCACCGTCGAAGCCAAAGGCCTCAACCTGGCCCGTCCCGCTGTCGGCGAGGTACATGGTGGCGCCGTCAGGGCTCCCAGCCGATGCCGTTGGAGATGGTCAGGCCGGTCAGCACGGTCGTGCAGGTGCCGTCGAGCTCCAGCCGGTAGAGCGCGCCCGCCCCGGGCGATTCATCGTAGGCCATCGTGCCGGCCCAGAAGCGGCCCTGCGGGTCGCAGGCCCCATCGTTCATCCGCAGATCGCGCCCCGCCGCCGGCTGCGCCAGCTCCCGCATCGCGCCGGCGTCGTCGACATACACGAACCCCGCGCCCGCGGCCGGCACGTACCCGCCGCCCGTCGCCGGCGCGACCGCCCCCACCGGCCGGTCGAGCGTGATCGTCTGGATCGACTCCAGCGCGCCGCCGGTGCCAGGCCGCCCCGATGCAGCACGCCCTGGGTGATGTCGACCCACAGCAGCTCGCCGCGTTCGGCGTCTGGCAGCCTGGCCGGTCATGGCTGTGCGAACTCCATCACGACCTTGATGTCGTCTGGGGTCCTGGTCAGGGCCTGATCCACAGCATCCGCGGGGACACGGCGGGTGACGAGCTGTTCCAGCCAGGACCGATCCGCGTCTGCGAGCACCTTCGCCGCCCGGTAGTAGTGGCGGCGGTTGGCGTTCACCGTGCCGAACACCACCAGGTTCTTGAGCACGGCCTCGGTGGCGAGCCCCGCGGATCCGCTCCACGGCGACGTGGACGGCGACCCGACGCCAGTGAGGCACACGATGCCACCCGGCGCTGCGAGCGCGGCCGCCTGCTGGATCAGGGGGACCACGCCGGTGCACTCGACGACGATGTCCGGCCGCAAGCCCAGGTCGGCCACCGCCCCGGTGTGGTAGACGGCGCCGAGCGCCTCGACCAGCGCTGGTTTCGGACCGGTCGTGACCCGGTCCAGCACATGGACCTCGCCGCCGCGTTGCACCCCGATCAACGCGGCGAGCAGCCCGATCGGGCCCGCACCGACGACCAGCACCGTGTGCGGCTCCCAAAAGGTCCGCTGGCCGATGGCGCGGATCTGCTCCCATGCCTTCGCGACGACGGTCGTCGGTTCCAGCCGGACACCCAGCACCCCCAGGCGCTTGTCGACCCGGACCGCGTAGTCCGGCTCGATCCGCCAGCGCTCGGCCATGAAGCCATGCGCCTGCTTGATGCCGCGCTCGGTGCACCCGCCGTTGGAGCACATGTCCCACTCGCCACGGCGCAGCTGGGGCACGGCACCGGGTCCGGTCGCCGCACGATACCGACGACATGCTCACCCACCGCCAACCCGCTGTGCCCCGGGTCGACCACCCGCCCCAGCGACTCGTGCCCAAGAATCAGCAGCTCCTCACCGGGTGGCGCCCACCCGTAGCTGCCGCTCGCGATCTCCACATCGGTGCCGCAAGCCCCGGCCGCCAAGGCCTCGACGACGACGGAACCGAGCTCGTCGCCAGCCTCAGCGACGTCGTCGACCTTCGCCGACCCGGCGGTACCAGGCACCACCGTCACTGCCTGCATCTCCACCTCGCTTCATCTTGCACGCATCGGTGCGGCGTCGACGCGAGGACTGCTTGGCCGCTCCCGCCGCCCTTTCGGTCAACAACCCCGACCAGCGGACCCACAGACCGGGTGCCCAAATCACGCGGCCCCGGGATGCAACGGCAGACAGCGCCCCGGGCGGGCGGAAATTAGCCACCGGCCGTCACCCCGGCGGGCCGCAGCTCACTCCAGGATGGCGCCCAGGCAGCGACCCCCAGCTGACGCACGATGCGCACGGCCGCCATGCCGACCGCTTCGGTGAAGGTCGGAAAGGCAGGCTGGAGCTCGGCGACCTGTTCGACCCGCATGTTGGCCGCCATGCCGGCGGGTACCAGGCACCGCGTTCTCCGCGGCGATGCGCCCCTCGTGGCGGGCGCTCGGCACCAGCATGCTGATGCCATTCACGTCACCGGCGGCCAACACGTGCGGCAGGCTGCTGCGCAGATCCGCGCCGACCTTGACATATCCCCGGGCGGTGGCAACGCCCACGGCGTCGGCGCCGAGCGCGGCGGCGTTGCCGGCCAGCCGACGGCGAAGAACACCTCCTCAACCTCGAACCGGGCCTGCTCGCTGCCGGAGCGATATTGCACGGCGACGCCAGCTGGGGTGCGGTCGAGCCGTTCGACCAGCGTCGCGGTCAGCACGGTAATACCGTGGCGGCGGAAGGAATCGGCCAGCGCGGCGGAGATGTCCTGGTCCGCATGCGGGACAAGCCGGGGCGACGCCTCGACCAGAATGACCTGGGCACCGAAGTCGGCCAGGATAGAGGCGAGCTGGCAACCGGTATCCGCGCCACCGACCACCGCGACCGACGCTGGCAGCGGGGTGAGGCCGCGAACGTCCTCATAGGTCAACGCAAGCTCGGCGCCGGGAATCGGCAGCCGACCGGCATGCCCGCCGACCGCAACGACGACGGCGTCCCCGCCGAAGGTGCGCCCGTCGGGGATTCGCACCGTGTGCGGGTCGACGAACCGGGCCGGTCCGGCACCCTCGATCAGGTCGATCCCCTGGCCGCGAACCACCTCGGCCAATCGCCGCTGCCCATGCGCGTAGTTGGCGACCCGGTCGGCATTGGCGAGCGCGACGGCGATGTCCACCTGCGGGGCATCGCCCCGCAAGCCAAACTGCCCCCAGGACCGGGTGTCACGCACCAGGCGAGCGGCGCGGGCCAGGGTACGAACAGAGGAGCCGGCCCTCGTTCAGGCTGGTCCCGCCCACTCGCTTGGCCTCGACCAGCGTCACGTCGGCGCCAAGCTCACGGGCCTGCAGCGCCGCAGTGGCCCCGGCGGGTCCGCCGCCAAGCACGAGTACCCGCATCATCGTCCCACTGTGCGGCGGTCGACGCCGCCGGAGCATCATCCCGAAGGGATGAACCTCCCTGACGTCGCGCTGCACGGCTCAGAGGTCCGCCCAAGGTGTGCGGGCAGATCATCCGCATAGGTGATCTTTTCCTCACCGCGTCCTCACTGCAGTGCTCTGGCGCCGGCCGGGGGGCGACCGGGTATGCCAGCGCTGCGAACGACCGCCATGGATCGCTCCCCGCCTGCATCCTGAGCACGGGCTGATCGGCGACCTGCAGGAGCATCGGCCAGTTGACGAGGTCGCGCCGCGCACCGGCGCGCCTGCGCATCAGTGGGTGACGACCAGCTTGAGCAAGATCATCACAACCCCGAACGCGCCCGCGACCAACGTCACCGCGAGCAGTCGCAGACCACGCAGCTGGGACGCCCTGCCCGCCGCCCAGCCGTGGACCAGCAGCAGCGCGATGGCAACCACCAACGCCACGGTGGCCGCAGTCCTGGTGGCCGCGCCCAGAACACGCGCCACCAGCAACGACAACAGCGGGACATAGGAGGCACTGACCATCGGCCAGATAGCCGCCAGCGACGCTCGGAGCTGCACCCACGTCGGCAGGCGGCCGGTGTGGACCTGCTCGGCGAGCAGCTCGGCATAGCCTTCGGCGGCCCAGTACACCAGCAGAGTGACAAGCACCGTGACCGCCAGCGGCACCGTCGGCAGGTGGCCTCCCCCCGCGGCCAGCACCGCCGAGGCAACGATCGTGCCGTAGATGCCGGCGGCGCGCCGGCGCGCCGCGGTTGGGTGGGCAGCCGGAGGCAGTGCGTCGCCTGCCGGGGCGCCCGCCATGCAGCCTCCCCTCGCAGTCAGCAAAGTCCGCGGGGTTCGGCGGCTCCAGCACCCCGGCGGATCGCTCCGCACATGATCATTGTTGTAGGTACTTCGCCTTGACCAGGCCTTGGCGCCGCGCTGCTCCCCCGCGCGCTACAGGACCACACCAGCCATCGTCTGGCCATCACCCCGCGGTTCTGTGCTCGGCTGGCGCTACAGTGGCATTTCGGTATGGTCGCGATCGGCCTGTAGTACGCGCGGTCGCGCCGTACCCACGCGAGCAGGCCGGATCCAACCGATGCGGTCCAAGTCGACGCCGAGCATCCGAGCTCGAAAGCGGAAGCCGAGGAGATGCAGTGGCCGCCCGACGGCGCTCAGCCCCCTCCGGGATGAGCCGGTTTGAGCGGCCGACAGGTTATCTGAAGTTTCGCCAATTTCATGACCTATGGATGGGTTGGTCGTGACGTTGCGTGATCCTACTGGTCGGTGGCTGGCGGGCCGACCCAGAAGCCGAGGGTGTGGTCCATGCCCTCTTCGGGAGTGCCGGTGGTGGGGCCGAAGCGGGTGGGCAGTTCGCGCTCGCTGAAGGTCTCGGTGCTGGCCTTGTAGATCGCGATGAGCCAGCGGTCGGCGGAGCCCTGGTAGCGCAGCCGGAGCACGGTGAAGGGCTCGGGTTCCTCGACCGCGGGCCAGAACAGGCGCCAGCGGCGGGTCCTGGGGCGCTGGATGACGGCGACGTAGCAGAACACGCCGCGGTGGCGGACGAGAACCTCGGTGTCGGGCCAGTGCTTGCGGGCGTGGGCGAGGATGCGCTCGGTGACGGCATCCTTGGTCGGCTGGTCCGGGCGCGGTCCTGCACTTTTGGCCATGGGGTGTCCTTGCCGGGAGTTGAGGACGCGTCGCGTGTGCGCCGCGTGCCGCCCGATCGGGGAGGCCCTGATGCCGCTGACCGTACCGCCGTCCCTGCTGATCGTTGTGGAGGTCCTGCGGCCGTGCTTCACCGCGCCCTGGTTCGCGACGATGTCGTCGCTGGTCACCGGGGCGCTGTCGGCAAGCGGTCCGCGCACGGTCACCGGAATGTGGCAGGCGGCGGGCCTGGCCGGGCAGGCGCACTGGTCACGCGCGCACCGGTTCTTCTCCCCCGCGGTGTGGGACCCCGACCGGGTCGGCCTGGCGCTGGCCCGCGCGGTCGTGGCCAGCCTGGCGCCCGACGGAGCGGCGGTCACCGTCGCGGTGGACGACACCCTGTTCCACCGCTACGGCAGGAAGGTCCACGGCGCGAAGTACCAGCACGACGGCTCCGCCAGGGGCCGGGACGGCATCGGCCGCGGCAACTGCTTTGTGATCGTCGGTGTCGTGGCGGCGGTGCCGTTCCTGGCCCGCCAGGTCTGCCTGCCGGCGCTGTTCCGCCTGCACATCCCCAAGACGGGAGCGTCCAAGACCGAGCAGGCCCGCGCGATGGTCGACCTCCTCGCCAGGCCCTGCCCGGGCGCACCATCCACGTGGTGGCGACGCCCCGCCAGCGCGGACCGGCCTGGCGCGGCCTGCCCACCCGCGTCACTTCACCACCCGCCTGGCCGCCAACGCGGTCCTGCACCGACCCGAACCCGGCGCACCGGCAGGCGCGGACACCCCGCCTGGAAGGGCGAACGGCTGGGCACCGCCGCCGACGTGGCCGCCACCACCACCTGGACCCGCACCCGGGTGACCCGCTACCGGCTGACCGAGGACGTGGACATGGCGGTGGTCACCTGCCTGTGGTGGGCAGCCTGCACCGCACCCCCATCCGCGTGGTCCTGGTCCGCGGCACCAGCCAGGCCCGACCCTACACCCTGGCCCCGGCCACCACCGACCTGACCAGCACCGGCGAGCAGATCGTGGCCAGGTACGCCTCCCGCTGGTCATCGAACAGTCGATCAAGGACGGCAAGAACCTCCTGGGCACCGGCAGAGATCAACCAGCAGGTCCTTGGCAACCTCGACCAAATCATCGCCGCGCTGGAAGCCGACCAGGCGCTGCCCATAGCCCAGGAGGTGGCGGATGCGCGATGACAAACCCACCTCACGCCCACCTGCTCGCACCGCCCGGCCCACAGTCACTGCCCCATCAGCGCTGGGCAGGGGTGAGCGATGTCCGCCTGGGCAGATACGGGATTCCCGCCGTCCCGGCACGAATCAGCGGTTCCAGGCCTGCTCGTCGTCGAGGCCGAGCGCCTGGATCACCACAGCGATCTCCTTGGGTTCCAGGAGCGGCTGGAGCGCACGCAGCAGCTCGGCGTCGGGCATGCCCCAGCCGGCCAGGATCACCAGGCGGCGGGGCGAGTCGTCCGGGGTGGCGGGGTGGACGTCACTTAGGCCCTGACCACCAGCAGGGTCATCGCCAGCTTGTGCCTCGTACACTCCAGCCGTTCTGCAGGATCGGGCCGGCGGGAGGGTTCGCGGCACTCGGTAGGGTTCGTCGGTCGCACGGACCAGACGGCCGGCGGGCCTAGGCCCGGGCGGGCCGGCGCCTGGCAGCCACCAGCAGGGCGGCCCCCGCCGCCAGCAGTCCGAACCCCAGCCCCAGGAACTGCGGCGTGTGCGCGCCGGTGAAGGCCAGCTGGTCCTCCATGCCCATGTGGTCCATCGGCATCATCTTGCCGTCCTTGCAGGGGGCGTTGAAGGTGTTGTGCGCCGCGAGGACCAGCACCGAGCCGTTGCTCGTCAACACGCTCGACTCGACCGACGGGTGCTTGAACAGGTCCACCGGGATCGTCTTGACGAACGCGCCCTGAGCGTCGGTCTGGACCGACAGCGACCGAAGTTCCTGGCCGGTGCGCACATCGGTCAAGGTGACCTGCACCGTGGCGTTGGCGGGCAGCCCCTTGCCGGTCGCCACCACCTGGGTGCAGACGTGGCAGGTCAGCACGAGCGTCTCGGCGGCCCAGGCCGCCGGCACAAACGCCAGGACCAGCAGTCCGAGCAGAGCGGGCAGGACGCGAAGCGGCGACAGGACGTGCATCAAGGCGATGCCTCCTTGCGGCAGGCCTGGCTGGCCAGCGTGTAGGCCTTCAGGGCCGAGTCCAAGCGGCGGTCACGGACGTTGCGGGTGAACAGGGCGATCAGCTCGTCGCCCCGCTGGGCGGTCTGCAGGCAGGCCGGCGGGACCACGGTCCTGGTCTGCGGATCGGGTGCCGGCCGGGTGACGATCGAGGTGACTGTCGGCGAGATGGTGTCGGCCGTGGGGTGGTGCAGGAGGTAGCCGAGCCCGCCGCCGAGCAGCAGGCAGGCCACCACCACCAGGGCCGGCACCCAGGTCGGTCGGCCCCTGGCCGGCGGCGGCTGGACCGGCGTGGCCGGTGCGGGTAGCGTCGGTTGGCCAGCGCTGCTGCCGTTGGGTTGGGCGGGCTCGAACGAGCCGACCTTGATGCCAATCTCCTCGAACGAGCGGCGGATCTCCGCCAGCTCGCGCTGCTGTTCTTCCCGGCTGCTACCGGCGTCGTCGGCCATAACGACTCCCCCCACGCCACGCCCGGCCCACCCAAGCCAGCACTGCCCGGCCGAGGCCAGACCGCAGTGCGCAAGTCACGCACAACTACGCGGGAAAAAGCAAATCGGGCCATCCGGCGGTCCCGTCTCGTTCTGTTCGGAGGCGACCTCCTCCGCCAGCCCCGCCGGCGCCGGCGAGCCGGCAGACCCGTCCGCCCGCCGCCGACCGCGGTCACGGTCGATGCGACCACGCCCGCCGGTCACTCACCGACCAGGTAGGCCAAGGCGGCCGGAGGGTCCCGGCCGTGCTGCCGCCGTCGAAGCGCTCGGCGATACGGCCCCGGGTGTCGACCAGCACCGTGACCGGCTGGTACAGCACCCGCCAGTGGGCCCAGGTGCGCCCGGACGCGTCGTTGCCCAGCGGGTAGGGAACATCGAAGCGGCGCTGGTAGGCGCGGTCAGCGGCCACGGTGTCGTGGTTCGAGACACCCACGAAGCCGACCCGGGCGGAAAACTCCCTGGCGACCTGCGACAGGTCGGGCTGCTCTTCCCGGCAGATCGGGCACCACGACTCAAAGAAGTTCACCACCACTGGCCGCCCCCCAAAGCCGTCCAGGGTGACCGTGCGGCCATCAAAGGCGATTACCCGCAGGGCAGGGGCGGGCTGTCGCCGGGCCGCGGGCACGATGCCGCGCGGCGGGACCTTCGCCTGGCCCTTTTGCGCGGCCGCGGCCCGCGTGGCGGCCGTCGTGACCGGGGCCGCGCCCACCGCCCGGCCGCCGACCCCCGGCGTGGCGCAGGCGCTCACGAGCAAGGCGAGCAAGGCGAGCAAGGCGAACCGGGTGCGCAAGGTGGCTGATCCTACCCGCCTGCCCGCTGAGTTCCGAAACGCCCTGCTCACGGTCCTGCCCGTTGCTGTCGACAGCAATCGGCAGCAACGCGGGAGCACCACAACCGGCACCGACCACATCGGCGCTTGGACTGCTCGATCTCTCTGGTCCCCAAGGTCAGGAGCGGGTCAGGTGGTGGCGGTGGCGGTCCCGTTGAAGTAGTCCTGCGCCTTGGTCCAGACGTCGTAGCCGGCGAGCCTGCCGAGGGCGCGGCCCTGCTGGTCGCCGCTCTCGAAGTGGATGCCGCCCCAGCGGCGCGACCAGCCAGCCTCGTCGGACGCGTCGGTCAGTGTCTTCCAGGAGAGGACGACGTCCTTGGCCGGGGTGCCAACGTGGGTGGCGTCGCTCGGCTCGAACTTCGAGCTGCCGGCCTTGATGGTCACCTTGGCGCCGAAGTCGTTGGTCCCGAAGAAGGCGACCATGACGGTCTCGCCGGCGGCGCTGAAGGTGCTGTGCCCTGACACGTATTCGGGGAAGGGCGGGGTGACCACGGTGGGATCCTGGTACGGCAGCCAGTACTTGCCGAGGACCTTGCCATAGCCCTTGTAGGGCCCCAGCCATGAGGTGATCAGTGTGTTGGCGTAGAGCCTGTGGCGATGGCAGCGGCTCGGTGACGGTGTCGGCAACGCGAGTGAGCCAGTCACGGTAAGAGCTGTGGTCCGAGAGCTGCCGCAGCATCTGCCTTCGTGGCCAGCGGTACTTCGCGGCGAAGCCACGCAGGTGCCGCAGGGCCACCCTGGGGCTGGTCCGCAGCATCGAGTGCAGGTGGGCCAGTGACCCGTACAACAGCTCATCTCCGCCGAAGCCGGTCAGGTGCAGCTTCGAACCGCGGGCGGCGGCTCGTCCGGCGATGGTCAACCACCGATCGCGGTCCACAGTTGCGTTGCACGGCTCGTCCAACTGGTCATCCATGGTGAGGAGGCCGTGGTACACCAGCGGCATCTCATTCTCTGGAATGATGTGGTGCTCAACGTTGCCAAGGCCGGCGACCGTGCGACCGGCCCACGCCACGTCATCGGCGAGGGGATCGGGGCTCGCCGCGGTGTAGGCGACGACCTTGGCCTTCTGGCGGGCGGCCAGAGAGCAGATCGCGGTCGAGTCGAGCCCTCCCAGATCAGAGCTGACCAGCTCGTGCCCTTGGATGCGAGCGGCGACCGCGGCCGATAGCGCCTCCCGCAGCGCCGCTGCACCCTTGGCCATCGGCACCGCCGGCTCGGGAGGCCTCCACCAGCGGATCGACCGGTGCCGCCCGTCACGGTCGAGCACCAGGTAGTGGTCGGTCGGTAGGAGTTCCACTGCCTGCCAGACCGGCTCACCGGCCAGCGGGTAAAGGATGTGGGGCTCGAGCAGTTGGAGCGCCAGGCGCTGTTCGTCGAGCCCGGCGTGCAGCAGACCGGCCAGCACGTCGGCCCGGTTCGCCGCGACGCTGGTCCCATTGACGGTGCCGTGAAACACTCGTCGGATGCCGGTGACGGTCCCCTGCATCCGTACTCGTCCCGCCACCGAGGCGACCAGGTGGGAGCTGCCGACCAAGGACGCCGCGAGCTGCTCGAGGTCGGTGATCGCTCGGATCCGCTCTGCGGCGCTGACGAGTTGATCGGCGGTGACCGCGTGCTGCCCGATCACCGCGATCGCTGTCTCCCCCGCCCGCCCGCTGGTCATGGTGCCCTCGGCCCAGCACCCAAGAAGCCACGGTCGCCCCGACGCGTGGTTCAGTTGCCGCGTCGCGCGGCGACGTGATGCAGCGGCGACGTCACCGGCCGCGCCGTCGTCTGGCAGCACGACGAACCAGGACGGCGTGACGCCGAAATCGCTGGCAGGAATCACGCGAAGAACCTTTGTCGACAATGCGTGGACGCATGCGCATCACGTCAGTTGGCAAATGAGGAACAATTGGCCGTTCACCAGGCTCGGGGCTCCGGTGCTCGAACTGACTCCCACGCGGTCGAGCACCGGAGCCAGAGCGACCTGGGTGGCGGCGAAAGGGAGCTGACCGTGAGGGGGCCTGGTCGTTAGAGCATTTGGCGGCGGGCCATCACATCACGCGGACCGTGGCCGCCCAGACCGGTGACCTTCTTGAAGGAGCCGGCCGCCTTGTCGCGTTACGGGTGTCTCTCGTCGCTGCCATCTACCCAGCGCCATATCGAGCAAACGCAGACGATAAGCTCGAGCCGCGTGGGGGCGATGAAACCCCTGGCCAAGAAGGCGAACCGCCAGATTTCCGTACTACTGCGTAGACCCCTTTCACAGGACCACGAGCGGCGGTAACAAGTCAAAAGTCAGCTCTGAACAAATCAACGGGATAATTGGTCTCGTCAGACTGGGGTTCGCCTCCAGTGACTGCCCGTATGTCTGAGCGGGTGCGTATCAGACGCCGCCGACACGCCTCTCATTGGTTGGTGAAGCCGATCCAGAGGGGGATTCATGAGCTCGACAACGGGCGACCAGGGAGATGCGGTGCGGGCGGCACTCGCAGAGATGCTCGGAACCACCGACATCGACATCGTCGCCGAGGTGCCTGCGCGGCTGCCGTCCGGTGAGGAAGTTCGGCTGGCCCACGCGGCCGTCCGGGGACAGCCGAACCGGACCGCGTCCCTGGTGGTCGACGCCAGCGGGGCGGTGTACCCACCACGACGGTTCGAGGCACTCGCCGGCCGCGACCTCTTCGCGCCCCAGATGCATGTGCCAGAGCGGCCCGTCGAAACCCCGGCAGCGCCGGTCACGATCGACCCTCCGGCGAACGAGTGGACCCTGCCGGAGTGTGTCGCAGAGCACGAGACGGTCACCGTCCATGTGCCGGTGTCGGGGGTCCCGCCGAAGGCCGATGTCTATCTGCTGGCCGACACCACCGGAAGCATGTCGTCGATCATCGGCGCGGTCCAGGCGGGCATTGGCGCGGTCGTCTCCGACCCCGCGTTCGCGGGGTTCGACGTTGCCTGGGGCGCCGGCAACTACAAGGACTTCCCGATACCCGCATCCAGCCCGTACGCCTTCCAGCACCAGCTGTCCCCCACCCTCGGCAGCGCGGACGTCACGCTCGCGGTGAACGCCTGGTCCGCGAGCGGCGGGGACGACACGCCCGAGGGGCAGCTGTTCGCCCTCCAGCAGATCGCCACGGACCCGGCGATCGGCTGGCGACCGGACAGCAAGCGGATCCTCGTCTGGTTCGGCGACGCACCGGGACACGATTCAGTCTGCGCCGCCATCTCGGGGGTCGCCGACATCACCGAGACCACCGCCACCGATGCTCTGGTGGCCGCCGGGATCACCGTCGTTGCCATCAGCACCGACACCGGAGTCGCCGGCGCTCTAGACGGCGACCCGACGTTCGATTCCCGAAACTACGGTGGCTGTACGGTCGGGGGCAGCACGGGCCAGGCCACCCGGATCACGGCGGCCACCCCGGGTGGCTCCCACACCAGCGGGGTGAACGCGGCCACGATGATCGCCACCCTCGTCTCACTCATCTCCTCGGCCGTGCACACCATCGGCCACCTGGAGCTGCGGCCCACGGGAGCGATCGCGCCGTTCGTCACTTCGATCACCCCGTCCAGCTACGACTCTCTGCCTGGAGACGTCGAGCACACGCTGCCGTTCGAGGTCATCTGGACGGGAGTGCGGAAATGCGCCGAGGAAGACGAGGTCTTCACGGGCAGCCTCGACGTCGTGGCCGACGGCGTCGTCACGGCGACCAAGCAGGTCAGGATCACCGTGCCCGCCTGCCGCTGGCACCACTCTGTCGAGATGATCTGCGGCACCGAGAAGGGGCGCAACGACGACGGGCACGACGACCACGGGCGTGACGAATGCCAGACGGTGGTCGACGGCCGCTACGCCACCGCGGTCACGATCTACAACCCCACCAGCTGCCCGGTGAGGATCGTGAAGTACTTCGCGCCGCTGGTGCTACAGGGCGATCCCGTCGGACGCGAGCCAGAGAAGGTGCGTGCACGGCCCTTCGCGAGGATCGAGCTGAGGCCGGGCGAGGCGACGCTCGAGGACTGCTGCACCCTGCAGGAGGCCGTCGGTCCGACCGGTGGTCCGCTCGTGCTCGGCGTTCTCGACATCGTCGCCGACCACGCCCTCGACGTGACGGTGACGCACACGGCCAACGGGGCCGGCCGGGCGGCCACCTCGATCGACGCTCGCACGATCACGCCGCGACGCGCCTGAACCGGCGTGCCACCTCGCCGGGTGAACAGGTTGTCCCGGCAAGGCGCCTTCTGACGGCCCGGTGATCGACGTCTGCAGACGTCCGAGCCGGGTCGTCCGCAGCATCTTATGCTGCGCGAGTCGATCGTAGGAGGCGGATAGGGCAATCACCTACCTTGAAATCCTGAATGACGATCATATTGCAGAAGGAGAAGCTGAAATGAAATTGTTCAAGGCTGAGCCCCGGGTGGCGTTCGTCCCCCCTGAAGGAGTTCGCGATGACATCGTGCAGGCCACTTCAGCGGGCGCTCCGAGGGGAAATGAAGGAACTGATTGCAGCGGCACCACAGCTGCAATACCTGAGCCGTAGCCTGTCCGATCAGGAGCCAGTGCGCGCTGTCGCTTCCTGCTTCGCCACCCAACGAGCACTGGACAGCGGAATCATTGCGCTTACCAATAGGCGTGTCGTAGCCGGCGAGGCGGACTGACGAATAGCCAGTCGCTTCATTGGTTCTGGTCCGCGGAGAGGCAGGAATAGACATGTCGCTGGATGACTTCATGTCGCAACCGGAGGACGCCAAACATCTGGCAGATCTTGCGCGCCGCGTGCGCGACCGGCTCGAGCATGCGCCCGGCCCGGATGACGATCCTTCGCTCGACGACGAGGAGCTGTTGTGCGCGCTCCACATGGCTGAGGGTCATTGGGGCGTCTACGGCGTGAGCGCGCTGAACGTGAGCCCGGATCCGTCGTCGATTCCGGCGATGTTTCTGGACCCGGCTTGGCTTGTGCGAGACCTCCGACGACTCGATCGCGGGATGCCCTGGGTGGAGATCGATAGGGCCGAGTGGGCAGCACCCCGCCTCCGGGCTGCTCTGGACCTGGACCTACCGACCGGCGTGATCCTGCACTCGCTGACCGCCCCCGTTCCCTTTGGCGCTGAGCCCGGAGACAAGACGACCCATGGATCTGGTCGCGCCGGAGCGGACGGGACGCTCGGACCCCCGGTGTCGTAGCGAGGCCAGGACGGCTTCATCACGGCCGGACATGTCACTGGAGCCAGAGGTACACAGATCACCGTGACGGACACGACCGGCGCCCCACATTCCGCCACCGTGTTGGAGCGCTCGCTGCCGGGATCCTTCCGGCCACCACCCGGAACCCCGACTGGTGCCGCGATAGGTGACCTCGACGTCGCCATCGTTACTGTCAGCGGCACCAAGCCGTCCACGCTCGGGCTGGGAGGGCCAGGGACAGCCAAGCCAAAGGACCCCGCCACCAAGACCCGTGGTGCTGGCGTCTCTCGCAGCACGACCGGCGAGGTCAACAGCTTCAGTCCTTGGATCGGTGGGCCGCGCGGCTTCTGGAGCGACTGCTTCGGGGTGTTCGATCCTCACCGCGGCACCTTCGCCGACCATGGCGACTCCGGTGCCGGAGTCACCGCCGCCGGCAGCGTGATTGGGATCGTGGTGGCCGGCGCTCGCGCCGTGCCGGGGTGCACAGCGGCTGTCTCCTTCATCCAGAGCATCAACACCATCGCCACCAACCTGCCGTGCACCCTGCACCCCTGAACCAAGAAAGGAGCGTCGTGAGCGAGATCGACTCGTTGTTCACCAAGGAGAGCCTGGAATCCCTGCAGGGAGCGACCGCGGCGGCGCTATTTGTGCCCAACGCGCTGGGAGCGCTCATCCCTCCGCTCGCGCGCAGCGACCTTTGGCGGCGATGGGTGAGCTTTGCGATCGCAATGGCCATCTCGCTGACGTTGGCGTTCACACGCGACCACGTCGACGTCGGCGTCATCGCGATCGGGGCGCTCAACGGCTTCCTGGTGTTCGCCTCGGCCGTGGGTATCAACCAGGTGGCAGAAGACCGTGCGCGCCGCCCACGCGGTCCCGCCCTATCACCCTACGAGGAGTTCGGCGCGCGCAAACAAAGCTTCTGCTCTCGCTTCTGGGTGAACTGGTTCCCAGCCACCCCGTGAACCATCCGTCTGCTGGCCAGCACCTCCCCCACCTGCATTCCGTCACAGTGCGGCCGTACCGATCTGCGCCGGCGGATCGTGCTGGTGCTGGCAGCCCACCTGGACCTTGTGCAGCCCGGCAAGTAGCGGGGCGCCGCCCAGGGCGGCGTGCTCGGCCGCACCCTCGGCCTGCGCGCCCCTTTCCTCATCACAGGCATCGCCCTGCTCCTGATGGCACTGCTTGCCATCCCGGTGCTGACCACCCGGGCGATCGAGGCTGCCCGAGCCGCCGCATAGAAGGCGTCTCACCGCAGGGTCTGTCGCGTCGCGTGTCAGGCGGCTGGGAAGGACATCTACAAACGGCCCCACCCAACCCCCGCGTCCCGAGTCCCGGTCCAGGTGATGCCAGGGAGATCCTCACGGCCCACGAGCTGCTCTCGGAGGTCGAGCGGGGACTCTCCCGCCTGGCCTACTTGCCCGCGCTGATCGTGCGGGGCGACCGCGGCCAGGCGTTCAAGGAGCCACAGCGGCTGCGGTGGGAGCGCACCTTCCCAACCACAAGACGGTGATCCCGCGCGGTGCGTCGCACTGGGAGCAGCTCGTCGCCGAAGTGCTGCAGTTCGCCAGATCGGTTTAGCTGCCGAGCGGGTTCCTCGCGCGAGTGCTGCGCCTGCACCCATGGGGTATGACCCGCGCCGACGAGGCGCCTGTCTCAGCGGGTCGCGGTGCCCATTTGGCGGCCCTCCAGGGCCTGAGGGCCGGGGTGCTCGTGCCGTGCGGGGGATGGCTCCACGCGCAGGAGGCGGGCGGCCCAGGCGGGCAGCCACCAGTTCCAGCGGCCGAGGAGGCTCACCAGGGCTGGGACCAGCAGCGCGCGGACCACGGTGGCGTCCAGCAGGATGCCGGCGCCAAGGCCGCTGGCGAGGATCTTGAGGTCGGTGCCTGGTGCGCTGGCCAGCGAGGCAAACGCCAGGAACAGGATCAGCGCTGCGCTGGTGACCAGCCGGCCGGTGCGCCCGATCCCCACGGTGATCGCCTCGGTGGTCGAGCCGGTGCGGTCGTACTCCTCGCGCATGCGGGCCAGGATGAACACCTCGTAGTCCATGCTCAGTCCGTACAGGAAGGCGAACACCATCAGCGGGATCCAGATGGTGATCGACCCGGTGGCAGGGATGCCCCAGATCACCTGCGAGCCGTGGCCCTGCTGCCAGACCAGCACCAGCACGCCGTAGGCCGCGCCCAGGGAGATCAGGTTGAGCAGCACGGCCTTGAGGGGCAGCAGGATCGATCGGAAGGCGCGGGCCAGCAGCACGAAGGTGACCAGTGCGATCAGGCCGAGCATCAGCGGGAAGCGGCCGTAGATGGCGCTGGTCCCGTCGATCAGGCCAGGGCCGGAGCCGGCGACCTGCACGCCGGGCATGGTGGCGGCGGTGTCGCGGACGCGGGTCGCGGTCTGCCTGCCGGCGGCGGTGCTGGCCTCGGCGAGCGGCTCGACGGTCACCATGGCGGTGCCGCCGCGGCGCCACTCCGGCGCGGTGGGGGCGTAGGCGGCGCGCACCCCGGGCACGGCGGCCAGGCGCGTGGCGACCTGGGCGGGATCGGTGCCCGCGGGCACCAGCACGTCCATCGGGGTGAGCACCCCCGTCGGGACGCCGGCGTGCTGAAGGCTGGCCAGCCCCTGGTAGGCGCTGCCGGACTTGGCGAGCGAGTCGGCCTTGGGGTCGCCGATGTGGATCCCCATGGCGGCCACGCCGAGCGCGGCGAGCAGCGCCACGGCGGCCAGCGCCGCGACCCAGCGGAAGCGGATGACGCCGCGCGCCCAGGCAGCCCAGCCGTGGCCGGCGTGGGCCTCCTTGCGCAGCCTTGGCCAGTCGACCCGGCGGCCGACGGTGGCCAGCAGGACGGGGAGCAGGGTGACCGCGACGAGCACGCTCACCAGCGGGATCAGCATGCCGCCGTAGCCGACGCTGCGCAGGAACGGGATCGGTAGCAGCACCAGCGAGAGCAGCCCGATCGCCACGGTCAGGCCGCTGAACAGCACCGCACGGCCGGCGCTGGCCATGGCGCGGGTCACGGCCTCGTCGCCCTGGTGGCCGTTGGCGCGCTCCTCCCGCCAGCGGGTCACGATCAGCAGCGAGTAGTCGATGGCCACGCCCAGGCCGATCAGGGCGACCAGGTACTGCACGATGAACGACACGTCGGTGAAGGTGGTCAGGCCGAGGATCACCAGCAGGGCGGTGAGGATCGACACCGCCGCGATCAGCAGCGGCATGAAGGCCAGCAGCGAGCCGAACACGAACGCCAGCACCGCCAGCGCGCCGACCCCGCCGAGCAGCGTCTCGGCGAGGACGCTGCTGCCCTGGCCGCCGCCGTCGCTGCTGGTGGCCAGCTCGTCGAGGCCGGTGACGTGGACGGTCGCCCCGGCGGGCAGGCCGCGCTGCAGCGCGCGGGCGACGGTGGGGCCAAGGTCGGGCGCGTTGGGGGCGAAGCTGCCCGGCACGAACACCAGCCCGAAGGTGACCCGCCCGTCGGGCGAGACGAAGCGGCGGTCACCGGTGTCGCCGTAGGAGACGGCCCGCGCCCTTGCGGTCCGTGCGACCGTGGCGAAGGAGTGGGCGAGCGCCTGCTTGACGTCGGGTGAGTCGACGCTGGTCCCGGCCGGCAGAGTGACGACCGGGACCAGCGGCTGCGCGTCGCCGCCGTTGCCGTAGAGCCGCTGGATGGCGACGGCGGCCTGGTAGCTCTTCTCGCCGGGCAGGGAGAACTCGGTGGACAGGTGGTTGGACACGCGGCTGGAGCCGGCAAGGCCGGCGACCAGCACCACCAGCCAGAACAGTCCCACCAGCCGCTTGTGCCGCAGGACGAACCTCGACAGGGTGGTCATGGAGCCACGCTCCTCCTGATGGTCGGTTGGTGAAGCGGGGCCCACTTCACCAACCACACCTTTCAGGAGCCTGTGCGGAACCTTGGAGGTTGCTGTGACCCCGCCGGGCGGGCCATCCAATGGCAGCTCGAGCCGGAAGGTTGCGCCCTGCCCTGGAACCGACTCGACGGTCGCCCGGCCGCCGTGGGCGGCGGCTACCGCGGCGACGATCGACAGGCCGAGACCGGCGCCGGCGCCGCCGTGCCGCCGGCCGTTCTCACCCGCGCGGGGCCGGGAACGGTCGGCGCGCCAGAAGCGCTCGAAGACCCGCTCGAGCTGCTCCCCGGCCAGGCCGGGACCATCGTCGGCGACCTCGAGCACCGCCGTCCGCCCCTGGTCGTCCAGGCAGGCCCGGACCCGCATCGGGGTCGCCGGCGGCGTGTGCTGCCGCACGTTGGCGATCAGGTTGGCCAGCACCTGCCGCAGCCGGTCCGCGTCACCATCGACCACCACCGGCCCGTCGCGCTCCAGGGTAACCGGCCGCTCGGGCTCCACGGCGCGCGCGTCGGCGACCGCGTCGGCGGCCAGCACCGCCAGGTCGACCGGGGCGCGCTCCAGCGGCCGGCCCTGGTCGAGCCGGGCAAGTAGCAGCAGCTCGTCGACGAGCGCGCCCATCCGCGCGGATTCCGCCTCGATCCGCCGCATCGCCTTGGCGAGGTCGTCGGGGTTGGCGCTGGCGCCGCGGCGGAACAGCTCGGCGTAGCCGCGGATCGAGGTGAGCGGCGTGCGCAGCTCGTGGGAGGCGTCGGCGACGAAGCGCCGCAGCCGCTCCTCGGACGCCTGCCGCCGCTGGAAGGCGGTCTCGAGCTGGTGCAGCATCGCGTTGAGCGCCAGGCCGAGCCGCCCGACCTCGGTGCGCGCGTCGGTCGGCTCGACCCGGCGGTCCAGCTCGCCGGCGCCGATCGCCCTGGCCGTCGCGCCGATCTCCTCCAGCGGCCGCATGCCGCGGCGCACCGCCCGTCTGGCCAGCAGCGCCACCCCGAGCAGCACCAGCAGGCCGACCGCCGCCTCGATCTGGCGCAGGTGCCCGAGCGTCTCCTGCACGTCCTTGGTTGGGGTGGCCATCGCCAGCAGGTAGCCGCCGCTGCCCGGCAGGCGCACCGCGCGGACGCGCCACTCGCCAGCTCCGCCGCGCCGGTTGCCGTCGAGCTGCGCGCTGGGCACGGTGAATGCCACAGCCCCGTCCGGGCCGGCGCCCGGCGAGGTCGAGACCGGCAGCACTGCGGGCAGGCGCGGCGCGGTCGTCTCCCATGACAGCGTCTTCATGACCCGGTTGTCCGGGTAGCGGAGCTGCAGGAACGAAGGGGCCACGCCGCCGGCCGCCAGGACCCGGAAGATGGTCGTGTCGCCGCTGTCCTGACCGAACATCGTCGGGGTGTTCGGGTCGAAGAAGCCCGTGCGCGTGGCCTCGGGGGAGGCGGCGTACACCTCGGCCAGGTCGGTGACGGTCTTGACCTGGCGGTCGACCCGGCCCAGCAGGAACGAGCGCAGCGCCACGTAGGTGCCGACGTCGGCAGCGGCCAGGCCGAGCACCACCAGCACCAGCAGGGTGGCGACCAGCCGCGCGCGCAGCGACACGGGCCCTTCCCTTCCCTTTAGCTCCTCGGCAGGCGCAGCACGTAGCCGACGCCCCTGACGGTCTGGATCAGCGGCGGGCCGTGGCGGTCGAGCTTGCGGCGCAGGTAGCTGACGTAGGTCTCGACCACGTTGTCGTTGCCGCCGAAGTCGTAGTTCCA
>WNFY01006391.1_pt1 | contig 20630 bp, 19 predicted proteins | sample 5400091 | NCBI WGS metagenome assembly WNFY01 (sample SAMN13153364, study PRJNA577476) | soil metagenome | isolation source: 60 cm soil or saprolite under grassland replicate 1 | place: USA:California | collected 2016-06-15
CTTTGAATACAACGAAAATGACGATACCGTGCAAATTGCGCCGCAACTATGGCAAGAGTTACGATATTACGAAATAATGGATGTGCTTGAAAGCGCAGATGCACAGATTACCTACTATTACAAAAGTCGCGCCAGGTGAGTGAAGTTAAACAAAATATACAAATGTTATACTCCATGATTTCTTGCTCCGAGCTTTGGCCTTCAGAGAAACTACTTGCCTATCAGATTCTATCTCCCTTCCTCAAATTACACCTTCGGCCTATTCCTTTCCCAAAGCACATTGGAAGACGATCCGTACCAATTTTGTAATTGAGTGGCTCTTCGGTGCGGTTAAGCGGTGTTCGCATTAGATGGCTGCTGCTATTCTACGCTGTCATTTGTGGCTTGAAGTTCTACCAGTTGACCATGCCATCCGCATAAGGTATCACCAGACTCGGCACTTTTGTGCAACTCTTAACATGCTGTCGAAAAAGATGACTATTCACGTTAACTGTACTCCAACTTATTTATTATTTCTCAACCAACATTTCCCAAAGCCCAGTGATTTTAAGCCTCATCTCTACAGCAGCAGTACTCACTCCATAATGGAGTGCAATGCCTTGAGCAGATGCACCTTGCCGTAATATTTGCAAGAGAGGCGCATAGGGCAAGAGGACAGCCAATCCATAGCTATGTGCTTCTAATTCTTGCTCATCACTATAGCGGGAACGAGGCATTCCTTCAGTGGCAATAATAATTGCCCGATGACCGAATACAAGATGCCCGAACTCATGAGCAATAGTAAATGTACGGCGCGAAAGACTATGTTCTGGATTGATCATGATTATGTGATCGCCATTTTTAATGCAGAAAGTGGTTCCTGACCAGCGATCCTCAAACTCACCTTGAAGAGACCGCCCATAAAGCGCGGCATATTCATCATATGTTTCTAAAATTTTCTTTACGTCATGCAATTTCACTAATCGACGTGGATCACACGGTTCTCCGAAATGACAGCCAAGTGCTCGTCTGTCTGCGAGCGCCAGCTTTTCAATATCGCGCTGGAGCGGTATTCCCGGCAGATCATTGGAATACCGTAGTCTAATATATTTCTTCATATCAATCTTCCACAACTTCACTCACTGACTATTGTTCTTGCAACGCTCTATCATACGCCTCGCGTACCAACGCGGCAATTCGTTCTGCTTGATCATCAGTGAGATTCTTATCTGCTCGCAAAAAAGCGGCAATTTGCTCAGGAGTGTGACCCGATGGGGTGATCTCATAGGCCAGCAACAATTGCCTCTCGTCCTCAGCAGAGATATTCATCGCTTGACAAAGCGCTCGTACAAGCTTTTGCGATGGTCGACGTTCTCCACTTTCTAATTGAGCGATCATGCTCCGAGAGACATCTGCTCTCTTGGCCAATTCAGCCTGGGTAATATTGACTTTTTGACGGAGAGAAGCTAAAAGCTTCCCTCCTTGTGTATTTGAAGATTGTGAGATTGCCATTGTTTAGACCTCTATTCCCTCGGCCAAATCCATAGGAACTTCACCAGGAGAGACTGAGATAACTGTACTCATTTTACCATCCAGCTTTTGAACAGCCAATCCATTGGCGTGCCAACTTTCCTTGACGGTATCCAGGTGGGTGATCATGATAATGTGCTCAAAGATACCAAGTTGCAACACATCCGCAAAAATTCGCTTCACAGCCTCACACCGCTCCTCGTCTAGCGAAGAAAGCACTTCATCCAAGACAAGAAACTTGACACGCCCTATCCTTGTAATGGTTTGTGCCTGCTCAGCCAACGCAATACGCAAACACAGGCCAACCAGTGCTTTTTCTCCTCCTGACAAGCGACCGACCGGATAGGCAATGTGACTAGCATCAAGATACTGGAACTCATCTCTGTCAAATCTGACTCCCAGAATGGATTGGTCGTTAATCGCGTATATGAGCAATTCGGTAGTACGCCTCATAACTTCTTCAGTATTTGCCTGGAAGAAGTACTTCTTGAACTCCTCCAGGTGCTCACACAGGCGTTCCTCCTTAAAGTATTCTTGAACATGTGTCCCAAATCGGTTGTGGTCTGCCTGTATTTTTTCAACATCCTTATGAGCTTGCTGCGCCATTGACTGCACATCCTTCAAGGCCACTTTAACCAAGTGAAGCTGGTCTTTTATTTCTTTATCTCTTCCTCTAAGTTGTTCTACAAGATCTTTTGCTACCTGGAAAGATTCTGAGTCATACCCGAGGGCACGTTGTTGTTCTAGCAATTCTTGTTTCGCAAGAGAAAGTTTTTCTTGCTCCTGTTGTTTGTCAGCAAGGTTTTTCTGGAGAGTTGGCAATTGCGCATACGCATTTGCTTGTGTCTTTAACGCATCCCCTCGCGTGCTCAAATTATCCAAAACGCCTTGCAACACCACTTCCATTTGAGGGTCTGGTATCTCTTCTCCCAATTCCTGCCACGCTTGTTGCTTTACAAGGAAATCGTCATACGCCTCGTGGCGCTGATTACGCTGTATATCCCTGGTCAAGACCTTCTTACCAATGGCAATAGTGTTTTTTTGAAGCCGGTCGTACACCTCCCCTGCCTGCTGCTGCTCTTGCTTCCACTGTTCCTTCTGTTCTTCAATATGCTGTTTTTGTTGCCGTAACTGTTCTCGCAGAGGTGGCAACATTTGGTTAAGCCAACTTGTCAAATGCTGAATACGATACTCTGGAGTATGTTCTATAAAGCGCTGATTACATGTGGGACAGCGGGCATCATCTGTTCCCTTTTTGAGCAACTCCAAGGCTTCTTCATTTTGCTGAGCTTCATGTTCGAGCCTGCTGTTTTGCTTCCCCCACTCTTCGTAGTCGGAAACTGTTGGATCATTGCTGCGCAGCGTATTCAGTTGCTGTTTAGCCTGGGCCTCCTGCTCTTTAGCCTGGGAAAGATCGTCATCAACGTTCACCAGTTCCCCTAGCTGGCGATCAAGGTCGTTTAGCTTGTTATGGGCCTGCACATATACATTGTAGCAATTCCTGATAAAAGGAATGCGTTCTAGACGTTTTTCACAGGCCCTTATTTCCATTTGCAAACGGGCATACTCAGCCGAGGCATCAGAGCTTTGCTCAGCCTCCTCTTGAGCGTCCCGATATTTCTGGATATCTCGCTCACACTGTTCTAGCTTGCCCTGGACACCAGTAATAGATTCTTGATATACATTGTATTGTTTCTGGCGCTCCTCCTGTTCATTATAAGCCCGACTAGCCTGAACAATGAACTCCTGATGCTTCTTGTATTGATCTTCCAGAGCAAATGCTTGTGCTTGCGTCTCGGAAACACTTCTTACAACATCTAAATACCTTCGCTTTCGTTCAGCAATTACCTGTTCAATTTTTTTCAGGAACTTTTGCGTATGCTGCGATCGCATATGTATGGAACGTGCGCTCTGAAAATTCTGCATGAGTTCGCGGGCATCTGTGCCCAAGGACAATTCATCACAGATGACTCTGCTGAGAGAGATCACACCGCCTTTATTCTCATCACAGTGTTTAACCTGCAATTCTATAGCTTTCGCAAGGACTTCCAGTTGCAGGATCTTCTCGATAATCTCTCGACGTTCGCTGGCCTTATCTACCACTAATCCCGCTGTATCTCCCTGCATAGCGACATAGGTGCGCTCAAATTGCTCGCGCGTCAGTCCTCCTAATAGAGCAGTAACACGAGTGGTGACAGCTTTTCCGCTAGCAGGCCCTCCCTGTACCTGTACAACCCCATTGATGCGCAATTCAGCTATAGTGCCAGAACGAATAATACATACTTCCTGGTCATCAATATGCAACTTGCATTCAACGCGGATCAGCCCTTTGAGAGAGTCTGTACGAATATCATCAATGCGTTGCCTATACTTTGGACCAAACAATGTATAGAGGAATGCCTCAATTATGGTGCTTTTGCCTGCGCCATTCGGCCCGCTAATGATAGTCAATCCAGGCTCAAAAGCAATAGTATCAACCTCTGCAAAGCGCCGGTAATTCCTCATATTTAACGTTAATGTACGCTGACTCATCGTCTACTCTCCTTCCTGAGCATAAGCAGCCTGTAGCATCTGACGAGCTTCTTCAATGCGTTTAATGCCCTCATGCTTATACCAGACACTTTCTCCCTCATCTTGCGCCCGTTGATCAATGAAGCGCTCCCACTGACTATCCAACGACGCTTGGGACATAGCTTCACCACTTTGTGAGGAAGAGATCCGTTGAAAACTTGGGCGAATCTCGCAGCGTCGTACGAACTTGCGTCGTTCTGCAATTTCAGCATGATCAAGCTGCTGCCATACCTGAGGAAGGACGTTCTTTATCTCCAACAATGCTATAGCATGAGATGGTAGTTCGGCATGAAGGCGTGTACGCAACATGTCCATCAAGGTATCAGCATCGGCTTTCGTCGCATCAATCGCTTCCAGGCGCAACACCGGTCGAGCCTCCCTATTAGCGAATGTGTGCACCTTCGCAGGCTTATCCAGGCTTAAATGCACATCTATTGCGCCGTGTATTGTGTAGTTATCATTGCCTCGCGGCGGATATGCTACGGCTTCACCGAAGGTAAGTGCTTCTAGACTGCCTGCGTAGAATGCCGGTACATCCTTCAACGGCTGGTAACGGTGGATATGCCAATCTCCCAGGGCAACATAATCCCAACCACGATGCAATATATCCAGGGGAATCGTATGGGCTGTATGATGCAAAGAATTCAATTCATCCATGCCAGAGACACGACCGTGAGCAAGTAATACATTAATATATCCCGGTAAAGGAAGCACACCGGTAAGCTGAGGCTGACCCCGCAATGCCTTGTATGGCAATGCGTGAATGGCCAGTTTAGCCATCCTCGCTTGCTTTTCAGGCGATATACAACTCCAGCTATCACGCAAGACTTGGTAGTTAGTTTCGTTGACGACATATGTACCTAAATGCTGAAGAAACGTTGTCGGGCTACCGGTATGCACTATACTCGCCGTTTCATGGTTACCGTCGATAATGACGACGGTAATATCGTGTTTTATTAGTGTTCGGATCATCCTGGCAGCCTGGTTAATAGCACGTGGAGAGGGAGCAGGCCTGTGAAAGAGATCCCCTGCAATGAGTACCACATCAACGGGCGGCTGCTCATTGACTATAGCTTTCGTCATTCTGCGTACGGCTTCTTCGATGTCTACCTCCCGCACATAACGGCCTGCCCTCTTGGCGTCTTCAGCCTCATGCAGGACAAAGTTAGTAGGACCTGTATATCCCAGGTGGATATCGGCGAGATGCATTAAACGAATATCACTCATTCCCATTCCTTGTCACTTCCTTCTGCAAAATTTTGTGGCGTTGGCGTCATCGCAATATCCACCGCCATTGCCTCAGTCGGATAACGTCCAGTGATTATCTGAAAAAAGGTTTGCCACGGAGTAGCTTCACGACGGGTATCTGAAGATGCATAGCGCACCTCTACATCCCGCAACACATTGATCAAGTCTTTTTGAATATCTTGCTTTTTCTGTTCATCTTGATCTTGCAAGAGACTCTCCAAGGACATCCTAACTACACTGAGCAGCGGAGGGCGTTGTGAATCTAGTCGACAGAGCCGTTCAAAGATACAATCCGCAAGGGGACGATCTTCGACTGGTGGGAAAAGTTCCTGCCAGGCACGCGCACCACTCATGACGAAAGGCCTGGGAAAACGTGCGAATACAGCAGTGCGTAAAGCAGGATATTGCAGTAAGGTTTGCCCAGGTTCAAGCTGTGTCAGTTGAGCCTTAATTTCTGGAGAGAGCGGAGCATAGATGCGGTCACTCAGCTCATGCTCTGGTGTGCGCATCGAATAATGCACCGAAGCAGCTTTGAGAATATCCTCGTTGATTCCACTACGAAACTGACCAGCCCCGAATAGAACAATACCACGATCACGTGTCGTGCGCGCAAGCTGTGCCAGGTATTCACCAATACCACCATTCCCATCGCGCGGTGCCAGACGATTAAGCTCATCAGCAAAAACGATAACATGATCTACATTACAGGTACGCAGGGTCATTGCCTCGGTCAATTGTTGCAAGACATAGGCTGTAATGATTTTAATGATGCTCTCCGTTATCAGCGGATCACTAGGATTCGCCATGATTCGTTCGATGTCAATCACGACCATATCGTATGGTTTGAGATCCGACAGCTTGCTCAGACCAACACCTTTCCCGGTGACATCAATCAGACCCTTTAAGGTTGCAGGTAACGAACGAATGCGCTGTGCAACAGCCTGGATCGTGGACAAAAAGAAATCTTCCCAGGGAGTGTTCTTACGCTCATTCTTCGGCTTGTTGATTTCCCTTTCGAAAAGATTGAGCACATCGACTAGCGCAAAGCCATCTTTATGGGTCTCTTTCAGCTGCAGGTCCACTTCGGCAATCAAAGCGGATGCTCCTGTTGAGGTCTTATCAAAGAACATACCCAGGTATGGCCAGATATCTTGTATGCCAAGGGCGAATTCGCGCGTTTCACTATAGCCTGGGATATCCGCCTCAGGATTTGAGCGTAAAGAATAGCGATTAAATCCATCCTCTTTCAGAGGGGTATACACGATGACGCGTCCAAAGGGGCGTTTCTCAATATTTACCCCTGCCGCAAGCCACATATTATGGTCATGTTCTCCTAGCTCTCCAGAATCCAGATGATCCAGAAACAATAGATCGGCTCCTTTAACGTTTATAGCTAAAGTAGCAACGCCTGGGACCTTAAGCTTCCCCATCGGGATCTTCCTCCTCCATATTTCGTAGTTGTGCATACAGGGAAATGGCCAGCGTCAGGAACAGAGACGTTTTCCCGGCACCGGGTAATCCACTAAAAATGACATGGCCTTGTTTCGGACCTAATACGCGAGCACGCTCCTCACCGAAGATACCGAATGTCCCGCTAGCATCCTCATAGAAGCCCAGAAGCAGATACTGAGGATCAATCCACATATCCTGTACCTTCCTATGCACATCTGCCAATTCATTAGCAGTGACTGCGTAGACAGGACCACTCAGAACGGGGCGCTGTGCTTTATGAGTGGATGCCAGAACTTTTGCTTGATAATGAACAACGGGACGGCGAGCGCTCGGGGCAGGGATGATACTATCAAGTGGGGGCTGAGCATCTTGCTCGTACACATGGATTGCATAATCAGCTAGACCCAGCGTGCTACCAGTTGTGTCGACAATGATGCCATAAGTATCTACACGTTGTGGTATAGTTGCTGTGTGTCGCACAATACTTCCAATGCCCAGTGATGTTTCCTCAACAGGTGCCCAAAACTGGAACATATCACTACGAGATGCTGCATTGCGGGCATTGGTGACATAGCCAATAGGCAGTGTCTGTTGTGAAGTGAATTGCTGACTTGTAATCTTTTCACGTTCTGCCTGTGCAGCCAGGACCAAGGTTGCAATCTCTTCATCATCTTCAGCAATCTCATCATCGCCTTGGTCTTCTGGATAGTCTCGTATTACAATAACCTCTTCGCGAGTCTCAACAGGTATATCCTGTGAAAGTGCTTCATATGCAGCCCGGAAGGTTTCTAACTCTTGCCGGTTTTCTTCGTTCGTCACGAAAACAATCATCCTTTCACTATTAGCGCAACTGCGCTAGCAAAAGATCACCAGGTAGTTGCCGGGACTTCAAGAACTGCTCGCAGTCGTAAATTCCGTAGGGCATCACATCATAGCGCGGATCTGGCATGGCAGAGACTCCATAAAATTCATCAAGGACAGCCCAACTGACCTCGTCTATACAGTCCCGCCAGTCATCAATGGCTGCAATATCAAGCCGTACAACGCCACTCATATGGTTGGCATCATGGTGATTGGCCTGGCGTACACGTATATACCAGGAAACCATCTGTCGATCCGTTTCTTCCAACGAATATCGTTTCTGCGCTTCACGAGTCGGACGCGGTAGAAAAGCTACGCTGCGCTCACCCAGTGCCAATTGTCGTAGTTGACGTTCCCCTTCAGCGCCGAAGAAGGAGACAGGGTGAGTTTTGACACAGGAGACGATATTACGCAAAGGTTCAGCCTGGCGCAAATACTCACGTTTGAACTGAAAGAGAGAACCATCTTTGAGCAACCAGCTCCGCCCAGTTGGGTCTTGTTCACGCAGCAACTGTGCACCTGTAATCGAGGTAAATTGTTCGGACAAGTCCAACAAAAGTCTTGCCCTACGTCGCGCTCTGCGTTGCCAAGCCAGATTTCCCATTGTTTCCATCTCTGACGGCTTTGGAGCGTAGCCCTCCTCCAGTCCCGTCCAACATAGATCAGCCAGGCGATTGGAATAGAGCTTCAAACGCTCGTAGGCCAGGCAAATTGATGGTGTAAACTGAGCAAACGGAGCGAGAAGCATGGCTTGATGACGCTGAATGTTATACAGGCTGGTATGATAACCGGTTGTTTTGTCTCTAGTTCGTACGACCGAGGCATTTCGTGTAAAGATAATTGGCAAATCGCTTTCGTACCCAACAAAATAGGTTGAACGAGTACCGTCGCAGAATGCTTCGATACACGACGCATGCTTCCGCTTGGCCAAAGAGCACATTTCAAAGGGTGCGTTCTCATGAGGTTCAAGGACCAAGCCCTGCACTGCATTACCATCAAATTCGTTGGGAGATTCCGAAAGTTCAAAAGAGAGAGGGTCTGGATTCAGAACAAGTTTGCTATCTCCTCTGACCTGTCGTGCATAAGCCAGGGCTCGCAAACCCATAAGTAAATCATCAACAGCCATGAAACTTCATAGCCTCCTTGTACACAAATTGTGATCAAAAATAAAATAACACAAATTGTGTACAAAGTCAAGAGGTTATTCAGGAAAATTATAGAGCGGGTTTCTCTTTTGGCAACAATAATGCATATACTAGAACTCTAGTTCTAGTATATGGTCCAAATGTACTTGACAGTTGCGAGTAGCTCAATAGCTATCCGAACCGATTCTCATGCGGTAAACAATTGATTTTGGGACTGTTCAAATTGTCAAGTTCTATACGTCCAAATTGAACCTTGTCTAAGTTATAATTGCACATAAAGCTTTCGCTTACCCTGAATCCCACGACATATTCGTCCAACTTATAGGTGGTAAATCATGCCCGATACAAACATCAACTTCGTCGACGACTCACTCAAAGTGCTTTTGCAGGCAGGAACCGACTACCCAAATGCAGAAATGGATTTTTGCGTTGGCTATGTCACAGCATCAGGCGTACTCTTACTCAAGAAAATGTTCAACACTGCACACAAAGCACGTGCCGTTGTAGGGCTTTGCGTACAAAATAAAGTCAGCGCCTTTCAAAGACTTCAAGACTTTGGAGTTGAAGTTTACCTCTACACTACAGGCTCAAACACAATCTTCCATCCAAAAATATATTTTGGTGCCACAAAAGCCCAGGTGTGGGCAATGGTTGGGTCTTCAAATCTTACCTGGAATGGCTTCTCAGCCAATATTGAGCGGAATATTTTAATTACAGGGCAACGATATACAGAGCCTTTTGTCTCGATAGAAACCCAAATTGCAACACTTCGCAATCAGGCATATGCTTTTGACGCCGACATTGAAAGAAAACTTATAGAGATTGAGAAACATTTAGGAGCAAATCCACCAGAATTAGCATACAAAAAGCGGCTAAGTGCGCTTGGTATCAAGCCCAGAACGCAAATGCAGCATTCTATACCCCTTGAATCTCAAGAAGCTGCCCTTGAAACGCTTTTCGAATTTGTCAAAAATACCAGGCTCGAGTATGCCTATCAAATGCTGCTATTGCTTACACTTCTCTATCAGAGTGATAGCAACGGCTTTTTGACATTAGAACAAGCTGCCGATTGTTTCATGAAATTCTACAAGCTACGCACAGAAGCGGGTTTAACTCCCGAAAAGAGCTACAATTCTAGGAGAGCTATTGCTGAGATACCTGATGTTAGCCGATCAAAAATGCGTCAAATGCTCAAAACCAGCCCATTCCCGGCGCTTTGGTACAGCCCCATTAATTGGTGAAAAAGGAGGAACCCCTTGAAAAGTGAGACGGTCCTTGGCATGCTGTGTCTATGCAAACAAACACATCAGAGCCCATGGACGCGTCGCACCAATTTTGCCCGAATTCGGCGTGTTCCGCAAGAGGCCAAATCGGAGAGGGCAATATTGCGATTCACGACCGCAACCGGCAACGTTACCGATGTCGCAGGTGTGGTCGAACTTTTAGTGCTCGTCGCGGGACCATGTTTGAAGGCTTGCGTACGTCAACAGAGGTGGTCGTGATTGTGATGACCCTCTTAGCCTTTGGGTGCCCTGTGCAAGCCATTGTGCAAGCCTACGGTCTGGATGAACGCACGGTGGCCTCGTGGCGAGATCGTGCGGGGAAGCAGTGTCAACGCGTGCATCAAGGCATCGTCGAGCAAGGAAAGCTCGATTTAGTCCACGTGCAAGCCGACGAGATCCGAGTGAAAGCGCGGGGCATGGTGGCGGATGGTCTCGACGCGTCTGTGGCTGGGTGGAGTGGTGAGTCGCACCCGTGATACGAGTCTAGCAGATCGGCTGCTGCGGCAAGTGCGAGCCTGCTCCCAGGCGGCTTGCGCACTGCTCATCTGCACCGATGGATGGGCTGCCTACCCCAACAGTATCAGACGGGCATTTCGCGACAAAGTCAAACGCACAGCGGGGCGTGGTCGAGCCTCATTGCAGGTCTGGTCGGGCTTGCACATTGGAACGGTGATCAAACAGACCGTGAACAAGCATCTCACGGGGGTTCTTCGTCAGATGAGTCAGGGGTCGATGGTGCAAGCGATACGCCTCTTGCAGCGTTCTGGAGGCGGGCAAGTGCTCAACACCTCCTCCATCGAGCGGTTCAATGGGACCGTGAGAGAACGGCTGGCGACCTTAACGCGCAAGTGTCGCCATGCCGCTCAGCGGCTCCAAGCGCTTGAGACGGGCATGTACTTGATTGGGAGTGTCTACAACTTTTGCTGTTTCCATCACGAACTCCCTCGGAAAATCCCTTTGAGCTCGTTCACCGTTTAATGGGGCTGTACCCTTTCTTAAAGCGTATTGAATGAGCTTTTGTTGACGCAAAAGTTACCAATTATATCCTTAAGTGTACGAACTATTACCATCCTCTGACCAAGTTTGGAAGGGACAGCTGCGAGTGATGATCCGTGGCTGGGGTCGCTGGTACCCCGTGGAGAGTGTCAGAATTGAGCGCACCGGACAAGAGCTGCTCCAGGAGGGTCTGACCTGGTTCCCTCCGGCAGGAGTGCTGGCTCGGGCTCCTACGGGACCTGCTCGTGGAGCTGCCGAGTACTGTGGTCGAGCCAGTCACGCAGATCAATCAGATCGTTCCGATCTGTAAAAGCGATTTGATCGCTCGTCGTTGGTCCATGGCATCATAGGCTTCTTTGATGCCGTTCAGGTCAGTCGTGAAGTCGAAGACGAGTCCAGGATGAATGCGTCCCTCTAAAACATCGTCAAGCAGCTCTGGGATATACCTTCGCACTGGCGAGACGCCGCCGCGAAGTCCAATGTTGCGAAAGATCACGGTGTCCATCGGCACCACAACGTCGTGCGGGGCGCCAATCGCACCAACAACGGAGCCTACTCGCGCGATGCTAAACGCCGTTGCCATCGATTGACCCGTCCCAACACATTCTAGAGCGGCGTCAACGCCTATCCCGTTGGTCAGTTCCAAAATTTTCTGTGTGGCTTCATCGCCTCGTTCGGCGAGGATGTCTGTAGCACCAAATGTCTGGGCAAGCTTTTGGCGAGCCGGGTTACGGCTCAACGCAAGAATGCGCTCTGCCCCTAATCGTTTGGCAGCAATGATGGCACAAAGACCTACTGCACCGTCACCAACTACTGCAACCACATCGCCTTTTTTCACTCCAGCACTCATCGCCGCATGATGACCGGTACACATCACATCTGAAAGCGCAAGCAGTGAGCGCATCATTTCATCTGAATAACCAGAGCCGGGGACTTTCACAAGCGTGGGATCAGCAAAGGGCGAACGCACAGCCTCCCCCTGACCTCCGTCAATGCCATGGTTTCCAAACGAGCCTCCGTGCAGACAGTTGGATGGCCATCCTGCACGGCAGTTGGCACACGTACCGTCGCAATAGGTGAAAGGAGCGATCACAAAGTCACCTTTTTTGATGGTATGAACATCTGACCCGACTTCCTCAACAACACCAATGAACTCGTGTCCGATTGGGCCCAGCGCATGAGGAGACAGACCACGATAATACCAAAGATCAGAACCACAGACGCACCCCAGTACCACACGAACGACAGCATCGGTCGGCTCTTGAATCTTCGGGTCTGGCCGTTCGCCAAGCTCAATCTTCCCTGGTCCGTTAAAAATTGCTGCTTTCATCCTTCTTTCGCCTCCTCTTGAGCTACCTCTTTCGGTAGCTTCAACTCTTGAGCGAGAGCATACGTTCGCTCTCTCGTTGCTTCTATCTGGTGTGTATCACCTGATGCCACAGCCTTCCAATAGGCAATTTTGATGTCAACATAGCGTTGCCGAAGCTCAAGATACTGTGCTTCTTCAGCAAGACGCCGCTTTTGCGTTTCCAGTAATGCCACTTGTTCGTCTGCGGCCTGCGCACCCAGAATTCGGTTCTTGAGGTATCTTCGCATATCCTCAAGAGACATGCCTGTAGCATTGAGGCAAGCAATAGCGATAGCAAAGTTCACATCATGCTCGTTGTAGACCCGGTGCTTACTACTGGCATCGCGAGTAATTGGATGGATTAAACCGATGGCTTCGTAGTAGCGAAGGGTACTTTCTGGAAGCCCACTTAACTTGGCAACCTCTCTAATCGTATAAAGCTGGGCTTTGTCTGTATAATTATTCATAGTGCCAGCTTAACAACTTAAAGTACTTTAAGTCAAGTACTTGGTGGGCTAACCGAGCAATTCTTCTTTTCTCCAAGAGAAGACGAAATGCCATGAAGGAATCATGAGGAGAAAGAGAAAGTAGTTCTATCTCATACTATGAGACGAGCCGCTCTCGCTAGCCAGTCGCGCTCACGTCAGGGATCGGGAGTTGCCGCGCCAGCGCGACGATCTTGCCCCGGTTCCTCCGTGGGGCCGGGTCTGGTCGTCGTAACGCGAGCAGCCACTCCGTGTCGGAGGTCTGCCACAAGTGCAGCTGCGGGCTGCGGAAATGCGTCTCGATGCGCCGAGGATTCTTCACTGCTTCAATGCGCTGGTGATCGGGCGACAGGTGGAGCGCGTACTCGGAGAGCGCGGTGGCTTGATATTCGATCTTGAGCGTTCCTTCGTACATCCAGACGGAGACCTGCTCCCCCGCCAGGCCATCTTCGCCAAAGAACCGCCAGTTTTTGAAGCGGACATAGCCGTGAGAATCGAGCGAGCGGATAAATTGCGTCGCATACAGCACGCGGGAGAGCACCTCGTCGGGGTAGGTCCGTCCGAGCATTCCACGCAACACTGCCTCTGGGCTGTGCCGTCCATCCTGGCGCTCACGATGCGCGTAATGATGCTCACTGTTGTAGTGTTTCCACCACGTCTGGTGAGCCTGTTGGATCTCCGGCCAGGTGCGCGCGTTGGAGAACGCATGGTCTCCGAGCCTTCTCTGAATCGAGAACAGGGTCTCTACATAGTTTTGCCAGGGTTCCCCAGGATCGATGCGCTCTTTGCGGATGCCCAGCATGTCATAGAGCTGGAGAGCGACGGTTGAGTAGAAGATCCCTCCGCCATCGGTGACAATGGCCTCTGGCGCCCCGTAGCGCCGAATCGCATCAACCAGGACGGAGAGGTAGTCCCATTGGTTCTGTGTGGCAGAAATAGTGGAAGAGAGGATGCTGCGCGAGAAATTCTCAAAGATCGTAATAACATACACAGGGCGAGGGTCGGGGAGCAGGTGTTCTTCGATGTATCTCACATCGGCGCTCCAGAATTCGTGACGCCGCGAGGCCCGGAATGGCATCTCAAGCTTAGCGCGCTCCTGGTGCTTCGGTTTCTCAAGCCCGTAGACCTGCCGGTTTGCCGCCATGATGCGACCGCAAGTCGCAGGGCTGACCTCGATGCCCATGCGCAAGAGCGCGGTATGGACACGATACTCTCCCAGCAAGGGATTCTCCTGAAGTTTGTGGATCTCGTTTCGGACCCGAAGCGTTACCTTGCGTACCCCCTTGTTGGTCTTTGGCTTCGCATCTAAGCCCGCGACTCCCTCTTCCGCCCAGCGCCGGAGGGTGTCATAGATCGTCGGTCGAGTCGTATGCAAATATGCTGCAATGGACGTAATCGACCAGCCCTCGCTATGGAGCCGAATCACAGCTAGTTTGCGCTCCGCCGGGTCAGGAATCTGATGCCAGGGTTGATAGCGCCTGGCCGACAGGGAGGGCGGAGGGCCGGAGGTCGCAATACGTTTGACGTTTTTATGATCTGGGCGTCTCCCGTACCGAATGTAGCAGACCTCGGCAATTTCTCGCCAGGACATGGTGGGCATCTCTGTGTGAAGATCAACAATGAGCTGGCGGATCTCTGGCGGCAGCGTCTTGCCAGTTTCTCTCGCTCCACCTTGCTCCCCGGACGGAAAGAGGCCTTGCATCCCATAGCGTTCAAACGCATCTGCTTTACGGGCCAGCGTGCGCTGGGGGACATCGATTTCTTTGGCTCGCTCCCCTGCAGTCTCGTGGAACAGGACGAGGGGGCGAATTTGCTCATAGAGTTCCTGCTCAGGCCAGAGGGTCCACTGCTTGATACTCGCCCACTCATCCGTCCGTTCTCGGCGATGGCGCTTCGGCCCAGGCATTTCCCCCTGCCTTTCGCTTAAACGACGATTACTTCCAGCGTACCTGACCCTTTGAGCGTTTGCAAGGATTCGAGAGGATTTTAGCCCGTTTGGACGCTCAACGTTTGCCAGTTTGAATGCCCCAACGACGTAAAGTCTTTAATGAGGAGGTCTCTGATGTTTTGATATAAGGAAGGGGGTTGCGAGGAAAGAGAGAAGATGGTAGGGTAGGGGAAAAAGGGGAGGCGCGATGAGCCAAAGAGAAAGCAAAGAAGCAGGTGAGGAGCAGAACGAGCCAAGTGCGGTGATGGAACGACTGAACTGGCAACTGGCCTCGCGAGATGATGAGCGAGTCGCACAAGCGCTCTACGCAGGAGAAGAGATCGAGGAGATGCACGAATTGAGTGAGGCGGGTCTCCTGGACGAGTTTTTTGTGTTTGTGGAGCAGGTGGGGATGATGGCCATCTTGGAGCAGCAGGAACTGCCAGGAGTGAAACGGGTGCTGGTGCCAACGGTGCAGTTTGTGCTGCTGTACCTGCTCAAAGTGCTCTTTGGAGGCCAGTCGATGAATGCATTGCCTCGCTGGCTCTTGAGTAATATGGCGCTGATGGAGTTGGTGGGGTTCAATGCGCACCAGGTGGAAGAAGGCTTGACCAAACGCGGGGATGCGGGGCGCAAGACGAAGAAGAAGCAAGGGCCGATCAGCCCGCAGTGTTTGGCTGACAACATCAGCCAATTGAGTCAAGAGCAGATGGAGATTCTCTTCAACCAGATGGTCGAGTGTCTGGTGGGATGGGGACTCTTGGATGGGGAACGCATCGCGGCATTGGATGGGAGCAAATTGCCCACGCCAGAGACGGATGAAGGCCGTGGGAAGCTCAAACAGACGAGGAGTGTGAAGGTGAAAGGGCAAAAGGAGCCAGCGACGGAGGAATACTATGTGTATGGGTGGAAAGTGTTGGTGCTCATGGATGTGCACACGCGCCTGCCGCTGGCCATGAAGGTGGTCAAGATCCAGGAGTATGAGGGGCGTTGGTTCGTGCCGCTCTTGGAGCAGGCCGAGCGCAATCTGGGCACGCGAGGGCACATCAGCACCATCGTCATTGATCGCGGCTATTTGGATGGAGAGGATTTGTGGCAGGTGCACCTCAAGGGCGTCATCTTTGTGGTGGTGAGCAAAGCCAACATGACGGTGACCCTGGACGCCCAGGCGCTGGCCAAGCGGGAACGAGTGCACGCGCGCGAGCGTGTGGTGCGCCATGGACACGGCAAGACGGCGAGGGAGGAGCGCTTGCGCACCGAACTGGTGGGCATTGAAGGACTGACCACCTATGACCAGTATGGGGAGGCAGAACAGACGCAGTACGCGCATCGGCGCGAGTACGAGGGACAGCCCATCAACGCCGTCGTGGTGCGCCGCTGGAACAATCGGGCCCCCGCCACCGACGGCACCGTCTACTTGACCAATGGTCCGGTCAGCGACCCGTTTGTGGTCTTTGATACCTATGACTGGCGCTCGGTGATGGAGAATGGCATTTTCAAGGAGGGCAAGCATCCCTGGCACCTCGGGCATTTTCCCAAGAGAACCGAGGCCGCTGTGGTGGTGCATTGCCATTTTACCTTGCTGGTGATGGGGTTATGTACCGCCTTCCGCTTGTGGCAAGCAAAGCAAGCACAGGCGTCTGCCCCACCGCAGGAGGAGACGGCTCCGCTTCCCAGCTTGAGTAGTGCGCTCCTCGGTGGAGAGGGCACCGCTCGCTGGCGCTTGCGGCTGAAGGAAGAAAATCGTGATAAGGTCATCGTCTTTTTCGGGGATGCCTATGGCATCTTCCATTTGGCCGAGCTGGCGATCTTGACGGGCATGCGCCTCCATCGCCTCCCATCTTCCCTTGGTTCTCGCCAAACCATCCTTCAGCGCTATGGCATCAGCACCTGATTCGTATGTAGATGGGCTTTTCCTTATATCAAAACATCAGCTCTTTGACGTGTATCCTTGACCGTCCCGGTACGATATGGTACACTCTATATGGACAGATTGTCCACATGTGCCATTGTACCGGACAGATTGTCCACTTGTCAAGAGGGAGCCGAGTGAGGGAAGAATACCACGAGTGTGCCTGGCCTTCTGGCATCCCGGAGTTGTTTCGGGAGCCCAGGCGGCACGAACGGCGCGATGCAGCAGAGCATCGCCAGCGCATTCTGGAGGTGGCGCGGCGTCTCTTCGCCCAGCAGGGCATTGAGGCGGTCAGCATGCATCAGATTGCCCTAGCGGCCGGGATTGGGCAGGGGACGCTGTATCGCCGGTATGCCAATAAGGGCGAACTCTGTCTGGATTTGTTACGCGAGCAGTATGAGCGCTTCGCAGAAGAGATCGCGACCCTGTTGGCGCAAGCCTCAACCTCTCCTGCGCTTGAACGGCTGGAGAGCGTGCTGGCCAAAATGGTCTTGTTCCTCGAAGAGCAAGGAGCCATGACCATGGGAGGACTCGTTGCCGGAACAGAGAGGCGAGATGGACCGTGCAACGAATCTGCCCCCTCCCGGCACACGGTGTTTCAGCAAACGCCGTGGTATCGGTGGTTGCACGAACTGTTGGCAAGGCTCCTCATTGAAGCAGTGGAACGTGGTGAGCTGGACGCTCAAGATATTCCCTACACAGCCGATGCCATGCTTGCTGCCCTTCATCCCGCAGTGTATCACTTCCAAAGGCAAGAGCGCGGCTTTTCTTCAGAACGGATCGTGCAGGGGCTGCGCCACATCTACATCGACGGCGTCAAAGCGTCGTCCGCTCCAGCAGGAAGAGCAGTCGAACACCCCACTGTTTGAGCGTTGCGTCTTTATCGACTCCTCGCAAATCAGCATCGACGCGCTCAACCTAGGCAAGCAAACCGTTGAACTGGTTCATACCTTAGACCAGGGTGTACCGCTGCCAGAAGAACTCAAGCAGCCCCTCCTGCCGCACCTGATCCAGCGTGGATCGACGTAGTACCTGGTGGTCGAGGAGCATTTGACCCAACAACGACGAGAAGCCATTGCCGTCAATTTTGGAGCCGATTGAGCGAGTCCCCTTTGTCTGGATACCCCGCTCTCTTGTCTCTCGAAGCACACCATCCTCGCCTCAGCTCAGGCCGCTTGCAGAGCCACTGGGGTAGCGCTACGTAAGCTGGTGCGCCGATGAGGCCCCATTGTCCAAACTCGAAAGAGTGTCACTATCGCAAGGTGAGTAAAGCAGCGCCTGACTTCTCGCTGAAAGGTGGAGGAGGACAGTAGCATGGCGAAAGGTCGGCCAAACGGGAGAGGCATCTGTACCGTGTTGGTCAGCTAGGCCGCATATGGTAAGGGCTGGATTGCCCGAACCCCAGTTGAGCGATCTTGCGTAGGTTCCAGGTCAATGCCGCAAGGTGGAAGGATGCTATTCGACCTGTTGAGGAGTCCAGTCTGATGGCAGCTTGCAGGCTGGAAGCGGTCTCCTCAAGCTACCTGTAATGAACAGGGAATCCAACGAATGGGGTGCCTACGTGCGGAGGAACTGGACAGTGGGGAGACTTCGGGATCGCCTGTCAGCCAAGAGGCTTATGGCGACGGAGCGGTCATAGTACTCAACCGCTCAGGGCAATGCCTGAGACATGGGGAAGGACCGCAGGACTATGGAGATGTCCGCGACCGTGCGGTGGATGCCGCGAACCGTGAGGGGATAAGCGGTCAAGGCAGACTAAGCTCCAGGCCTGGAGAGCCGTGTGCGCGGAAACGTGCAAGCACAGGTTCGGAGAGGAGCGGTTGGAAACGTGCCGCAAGGTAACGCGCTGGCCGCTTACTCTACTCACCAGGGGCAGAGTAGCGGGCAATACGGACATCGTTTGTACACTCTTTTTTCTTTGGCTTTTCTGGATGTGCCGATGAAGAGAACCAGACCAACACTGTCAGCACCTAAGGGGGTAGTGGTCTGTTGAGTAAGGCAGATGTGCTGGATGTGCCTTCTGGCTTATTGGCCAGGGAAAGCGGAGGCCTCTTCCCGCAGCCGTTGCACGTCGCGCATGGGGGGGACGCCGAAGAGGCTTTTATACTCTCGATTGAAGTGGGAGGCGTCCTGGTAGCCCACGCGATAGGCCGCACTGGCCGCGTCGAGGTCTTCGCCCAGCATCAGACGCCGGGCCTCCTGGAGCCGCAGCCGCTTCTGGTATTGCAAGGGGCTCATCGCCGTGACGGCTTTGAAGTGGTGATGCAACCCCGACACGCTCATGTCCAGTTCTCGTGCGAGCTGCTCGATGGGAACTGGCTGGTCGAAGTCTTGGCGGAGTCGCTTGACGGCTCTGGCGATGGAGGGAGTATAGCCCCCCTGAAGAGCAAGGTGACGGAGCCGGCCACCCTGCTCTCCCATCAGAAGTCGGTAGATAATTTCCCGCGTGATCAGCGGCAGGAGGACCCCTGCTTCGGCAGGGGAATCCAGGAGCCTGGTGAGCCGCACGCAGGCATCCAGCAGGTTTCCATTCAACGGGCTGACGTCGATGGCCCTGACATCAGTAGGATCTCGAGGCTCGGCGTGACCGGCCTCAAGCATAACCGAACTGACAAGGGTGGGGGCAAGTTCCAGGCGGAGGCTGAGGAATGGCCGCTCCTTCGAGGCTTCCAGAACCTGACCGATGTTGGGCAGATCGACCGTCACCAGCAGATAATGCAAGGGGTCGTACCGGTAGTGGCTCTCGCCCAGCAGGAACTCCTTGCTCCCCTGGGCAACCACGCACAGGGACGGCTCGACCACGCCGTACACCTGCTCCAGAGGCACGGAGTTGTGGTACAGGTGCAGCCCTGGGAGCGGCTGGACGGTCCCATCGAAGCTGATGACTCGCCCGATCCGCTCCACCAGTTCCTCGCGGTAGGCTTGCACCAGCACGCTCTCGCGTTCTGCGGGCTTGTGGATCATCCCATTCATTCCAACCTCTTTCCCGGTTTCTGCCTTGCCCATCTGGAAGATGTGCAGAATTAGACAAGCATTTTAGATGATTATTCTACCACCTTGTGCGCAGTCTCGTCTATACTAGCACCAGACAGAGAACATACCTCTCTGCTTGGGCCCCGCAAGCTGGACTTTTCTTCAAGGGAGATCTCGCTGTGAGAAGGTATGAAACCTGCCAGACGTACAACAAGAAGTGCAGAGGAGAAGGAATCAGGAAGTATGAGAACATGATGGGAGAGAATAAAGACCTGGTTGGTTCCTGGAGCTTCTCATGACGATACAAGCTAGTAAACGAGGAGGTTCTATGACTGAGAAGAAAGTTTGGTTTATTACCGGCGCAGGCCGTGGAATGGGCGTACATATCGCCAAGGCCGCTCTGGCCGCCGGGAACGCGGTCGTCGCAACTGGCCGCAACACCGATACTGTCACCAAGGCCGTCGGCGAGGCCGACGACCTGCTGGTTGTCAAGCTCGACGTCACCCACCCCGAGGATGCCCAGGCAGCGGTGAAGGCAGCCGTCGACCGCTTTGGCCACATCGACGTCCTCGTCAACAACGCAGGCAACTTCTATGCCGGGTTCTTCGAGGAGATCACCCCGCAGGACTTCCGGGCACAGGTCGAGACCCTCCTGTTCGGCCCGCTGAACGTCACCCGCGCCGTGCTGCCCGTCATGCGCGCCCAGCGCTCGGGGCTCGTCGTGACGATCTCCTCGACTGCCGGCATCCGCGGAGGCGAGTTCCTCACCGCCTACGCCGCGTCGAAGTTCGGCGTCGAAGGCTGGATGGAGTCGCTGACCCCCGAGGTCGCGCCCTTCGGCATCCGCACGATGCTCGTCGAGCCCGGCTTCTTCCGCACGGAGCTGCTCACGCCGGAGTCGACGAACTACGCCGAGCCCA
>WNFY01001753.1_pt1 | contig 20627 bp, 16 predicted proteins | sample 5400091 | NCBI WGS metagenome assembly WNFY01 (sample SAMN13153364, study PRJNA577476) | soil metagenome | isolation source: 60 cm soil or saprolite under grassland replicate 1 | place: USA:California | collected 2016-06-15
AGCGACGCCGACTGAGACGGCGACAGCGACAACGATCGCTACGGCTACTCCAACGGCGACTGCGACAGATGCCCCTGAAGTGACGCCTACCCCGACGCCGGAAACTGAGCGGGTGTCAACGGGAACACCGACGCCCAAGACTACGCCGTCGGTCACGCCGGCTATCGAGAGAGGCTCGACGCCGACACCGGCGCCCACACCCGTCAGCTTGGCGGTGATTCAGGCGCCCTATCGGCAGGCAGATCCTCTGCTTCCGGCCGCCTTTCCCGAGACCGGGGGCAATCCCGATGCTCCTGCTCAGAACGACAGCCTCGCCGTTCTGCTGGGGATGCTTCTTGGCGGGCTGCTCGTCCCGGCCGGCATACGAGTTCTCTGCCGGAGCGAGCATAAACTAGACGATTGACTTATACGGGGCGGGGATGAAGAGAGGGCGTCCTACGGGACGCCCTCTCTTCTTTTCAGCAACTATTCGGCGGCTTGACGCTCGGGCCGCTTATCTTACGGCGCTATGGCGTCCGGCCCAACACCCAGCTTCTGCGGGCTACTCTGGCCAACGCTCACCTCCATGTAGATTGCAGATCGCTGGCTAGAGGCGCCCTGGTTCTCACCCCAGTCACTCTTAGACGCCAGATGGCCTCCCCAGATGAGGAACATGCTGCCGCCTTGTGCCATCAGGCTGAGACTAAAGCGCTTGTCCGTCTGACAGGGAGTGTCCGGCGACGGACCTTCGGGCGCCTGCTGGAAGCTTCCACCCCAGGCCTTAAAACGACGACCGCTTGCGTCGAAGCTAATCGCGCTGTCATCCGGAATCGGGATGGATGCATCCTCCCGCCTTCCGGGTCCGGGTGGCGTCGTTTGGCTGGCGCTATCTTCGGCGGACGGGTTGGAAAGGTAGTCGAAAGCCGCGCCATCCGAAGTGTGACACCAATAGCTGATCTCCACCTCGTAGAGGACTGAAGCAACCGCGTTGTCGATCCGAATCATGAAGGGTACCGCGTCGCCTTCCCGGTATCCCGGGTCGTCCTTGGCGAGGTCTGAGCCAAGCCATTGCTCTTGTTGTCTGGACCATATGAACAAGCGAACGTCGCCCGGTGCGGCTGGCGATGACGAGCCCGAAATCGGAGTAGCTGACGATGCGAGCGTTGCTGCGGTCGTCGCCCTGGGCGTAGCCGGTCCTCCCGAGGCCGGAAATGCAGTCGGCGAGGGCTGGCTACCGGAACTGCTGTCGTTGTCGGTTGAGAGCACGAGGAGGAGAACTCCTACGCCGGTCAAGATAGCGCCTATAGCTGCTAGAAGCAGGCCTGCCCGGGGGCGTCGCGGGCCCTTGCCTTCCGGCCGATCGCCTGTAGGCACCGGATACCAGTGCCAGTCATCATCGCCTGAATCTCGGCGTCCGATGACTAAGTCAGGCAATACCGATGACCTCCGCCCCGGACGACACGCATAGAGGCTCGGCGGCGCCGGCGATTACTGCCCTTGGAGCGCCCCTTCTATTCCCGCTTCTGTTCCCCGAATTGGAGCAAGAAGAGCAGAGTCGCGACGAGCAGAAGGCCGATCACCATCAGAAAGATGTACGGACTGCGAATCCCCCGAGCACTGCGCGACTCGCCTGTTCGGGTTCTTCGCTCAGGCACGTTCCCCGCCGGAAGAAGCCGGACCTCGGGCGGCGGTGGTTCCTGCTCGGCGAGCTTCGTAGCAGCTGCGTTCCTGCGCCGTCTGCCGCCGAACGGCAGAGCGAACATTCCCAGCCCCGCTGACAATAGACCGCTACCCGCTGCAATGAGCAGCCCCGGAGGCACCGTTGCACCCACTTCCGGCGGGCCGCCACCCACAGGTGCTGCCGCGGCCGCCAATGCAGTCGCGGCCGGCGTCGGCGCTCGGCTCGCCGGGGCGGCGGTGGGTGCAGCCGTGGGCGCGGCGGTTGGAGATGCCGTCTGCTGCGCGGCCGCGCTGCAGTTCACCTTCAACAGGACCTGTCCGGCATCGCTTGCCAGCTGCGCGAAGTCAGTTGGATCGTTATCACGGAAGATCTGGCTATGCGACCAGACGAAGGACCCCTGCGCTGATGGTCCCGCCTGGACCGTCAGAGTCTCGCCCGCCGAGAGCGACCCGAACTGCTGGAGCGGAAGCGACTCGCTCGTCGTTGGGTCGCTCTGCAGGTTCCATCCCGTCATGTCGACTGGCGTCGCCCCTTTGTTTGACACCACGATCATCTCCGGGTCCGAGTTGCAATCGAGCTCCGTGATCGCGACATCTACTCCTTGAGCGGCAGCGCCGGGAGCAAACGCCCAGCTCCAGACGACTAAGGCGAGCGCGCCACACATTACAAGCCCCGTCAGAATGGAGCTCGTCAGGGCAAGAGGACGGGTCACACTATTCACGGTTACACCTCGCACGTGAACTGGGGAAGCCGGGCCACGGGCGTTCTATAACACAGGGGGCTGTAAGAAGTAAACCAATCACTTGTCATAACTTCTGAAATTAGCTCCAATTTCAAGCAGAGGCGCCCTATCAGCTCTGCAGGCGATCAAAGGCGTTGCAGCCATCTGTCCCCTCTGTCGGAGAAATCTTCCACGAACCATCGATCTTGCGGAAAGCCGACCGTAGTTTGTACTGCTGGAGTCCCTGGATCTCGCCGACGATCACCGCCTTTGCTGTATCGCCCTCAATCGACACTTGCTCGAGGTTTACGAACCGGAGCAATGGCAGATTGCTACCCTGTTCCTGCGCGCCGGCTTCACCCGCCGCCGCAAACTGGTCCTTCGGGCAGCGCTGCTGGTATTCGGCCGTGAAGGAGTCGTACAGTGAGGGCCATTCGCCGCGAGGAAGCACCTCGATCGAGCTCCGCGCGAGCGCGACAATGGCGAGACCGTCCGGGCTGTTGGGCGAGTACGGAGGGAAGAACGTCTCCGTAACGCTCTGGTCGGAGGAGTTGTCGCCGCCGCTGCCGCCGGAAATTAGTACTACGACCAAAATCCCGATGCCGACAGCCGCCGCGATTGCGCAGGCTATCAGCAGGTCTCGCCGTCTAAGCAGCGGTCGTTGTGGATCCGTTCCGGCACGCAGGCGTCGCCGGCGTTCAGATCGTGTCGGCATCGTCGCGCCGGTTGGGACCTAAGTGCCGGCAGTCGCTGCTACAACGTACCCGCCGTGTAGCCTTCTCCGGCTGCGCCATTGGCTTGGACTATACATCAGCCGGGCACTACATACATTTAAATCGAAGGCTCCAGAATGGTCACCTCGCGGGTTTGCCCGCGCCCAAACCGCTAAAGTAGACTGAGTGTAACTAGTTCCATTTCCCCGATTGTCTTTAAAGCTACCGGACGGGCTGGTAATGGTTGAGGCAGAGGCAGGAGCGGCGGGCCTCCACGGCGAAGACGTTTCTGCAGTCGACTCCACAATTGAATTCGCGATCCAACTGCCGCTTCGCGTCCCGAGCATCGGCGTCGTGCTTGCGTTCGGAGTGCTACTACGCCTCGGGCTCGCCTTTTTGCCCGCATTTCAGATCGACACGGGGACGTTCCAGGCGTGGAGCCGGCAACTTGCAAGCGACCATCCGTGGAACTTTTATAACACAGACTTCTTCACTGACTACGCGCCCGGTTATATGTACATCCTTTGGCTCTTCGGCGAGCTTGACCGGCTCTTCGGAGGCTTCGGTCTCAGTACTTTCGAGTACATTCTGAAGCTACCCTCGATCGTCGCCGATATCGGCTCGGCGTATGTTTTGTATTTGCTACTGAAGGACCAACGGCGAGAATGGCGAATCGGGGCGGCCACGCTCTACTTGCTGTTTCCACCGGTCCTTCTCATCGGACCGGTCTGGGGTCAGGTAGATAGCCTGCTGGCCCTATTCCTGTTGCTGGCGATCTACTTTGTGGGGACAGAGCGCCCGATCTCGGGCGCCCTGGCGTACACGATCGGTTTCTTGATCAAGCCACAGATCATCGCCGCTCTGCCCTTTCTCGCCTTTTGGATCATGAAACGCTTCCGGTCCGAAACTCCGATCCAGGCCACAACGCAGTTGTTTACGGGTCTATCTGTGCTCGCCGCCGGAATTGCGGGACTTGCGCTGGTCGACCAGGACCCGCACGCCAGTTACCGGCTCGTGTTTGGCGGAATAGCCGCGGTCGGCGGCGTTGAGGCCCTGCGGGGATTGGGCAGGATGGCGTTGGACCGCTGGGAGCCCTCCGTCCCAAGCGGCCTTTCTATACGAGAGCTCCTGCCGTCGTTCCCCACCTGGTACCGGGCTGTCGGGCTTTCCCTGGCGGTCGCGCTCGTGCTGATTTTCCCCTTCTTCACATACAAACCGTGGGAAATCATCGGCCAGCTCTACAAGGCGAATGAGGTATACCCGGTAAATTCCTTCTTCGCATACAACTTCTGGAACGTAGGCGGCTTAGCGGAAGGCTTCAAGCCGGACGTCTCCGGCATCAAGCCCGACGAGGGTACATTCCTTGGCATCGATCACCGTGCGTGGGGCCTATTTCTATACGCAATTTCGACCGTCGCTATCATCTGGCTCATGAGGAAAAGCGAAGGAATCGGCGGCCTAGCCCTCGGGACTTCCCTTTGCGTCCTGGTCTTTTACGTTTTCATGACGCGGATGCACGAACGTTACGCATTCGCTTTCTTCTTACCTTTCCTGGCCGCAGCAGTGGCTCTGCGCAGCCGGGTCCTCTTCGCCGCATTCCTCGGCTTGGGTGTCATCCACTTCTTCAACCTCTATCACGTCTACGTCTATTACCAGCATGCGTTGAAGTGGCCCGCCTTCTACAAATGGTTTGAGCGGACAGATAACCTGAGCACCGGCCTTGACACAGTACAGGTCCTGTCTCTGCTGTTCGTTGCCGCGCTCGCCCTCGTGCTTGCTGCCGCTTACGTGATCATCAATCGACCGCGTCGTGTCGGGGTAACCTGATAATGCCCGACGGTGTCGAGGCGAAAGCGCAAGCGGCCCCGTTCGCGCTGCCGCAAATAAATATCAGCGCCTATCAACTATTGCTCAGCGGCGTTTTGATTGCCGCCTTCCTTACTCGCTTCGTGAGGCTTGGAACTCCGGGCGAGTTCTACTTCGATGAGACTTACTTCCCTCGCACCGCCCAGGAGATATATCGGAACGACCCCGCCGCCTGGCAGTTCTACGGCCACGAGAACACGCACCCACCGCTTTCCAAGGAGTTCATGGCGGGGGCTATGAAAATCTTCAAAGTGGCCGACGACATTGCCCCACCGCTGGTACCGGGCGTAGGTGGTCTCGAGAACCCGTACGCTTGGCGCTTCTTCGGTGCCCTCGCGGGAGTGGGCTCCGTGTTGTTCATCTACCTGCTCGCCCGCAGGCTCTTCGACAGCGAAATCGCGGGCCTCGCGGCAGCCTTCATCCTGACCTGTGAAGGGGTTGTCTTCGCCCAATCCCGGATCGCGACACCCGACACGTTTGTGCTCTTCTTCATGCTGGGCTGCGTTTATTTCCTGGTCACCGACCGCTTTTTATTCTCCGGCGTCTTCTTTGGGGCGGCCCTTGCCTGCAAATACGTCGCGTCGCTAACGGCAGTTCCGATTGTGCTTTATCTCGTCTGGAAGCTCATTACCCGTCTCCGCGAGCAACCACGAGAAGAGCGTATGAAGTGGTTCGAAATTGCGCTGCCGGCAGGAATCGCTTTGCTCTACATTGGTCTGGCATTTGTGCTCGTCGGATACCTGGGCCGAACCCCAGATACAAAGCCGGGTCTCTTTGATGGTCTTGGCGCTGCTGACTACGCGGGCTGGCTGCTCGTCTCGATGGCCGGTGGCAGCATAGTGGCCGGCGTCGCCGGGCTCGTTAAGCAGAGGATGCAAGCGGGCGGCACCGGCACCTTGCTGACCCCCCAAGGAAGAACATGCCTAGAGATCGTCCTTGTTGTCGCCGTCTTCTTTATAATCGTGCCGGGCAGCGTTTTTCTTTCCACCTATATACCGATGCTTTGGCACGCCGAGTACAGGGGCGGATTTCTCGGGATTGGTTCAATCATCCATCTCAATCGCCAGGCATACGATTTCCACTCCAACCTCGATCAGCCGCATCCCTACTCGTCCACCTGGGACGTTTGGCCAATGATGGGTCGCCCCATTTTCTTCTATCTGGGCAGCGATGAGTCAAAGATATACTCGCTTGGTAACCCGCTAATCTTCTGGGCGAGTTTGCCGGCGCTGGCGTTCGTCCTCTGGCAGGCTCTCCGGTATGTTGGGGCGAGAGTCGAAGCATCCCGAGTCCTCTTGCTATGGGGCCGCTTGCCTACCAGGCAGGCCGCACTCCTATTCGTTATTCTCTCCTATCTCGGACTATGGCTTCCCTGGGCGATACAACAGGAGACAGGTGGACGCGTCCTGTTCATATACCACTATCTTCCCGCGCTGTCATTTGCGATCCTAGCGCTGGCATACTCTGTGGATTGGCTGTGGCGGCAGGAGGAGCAGTGGGGAAAGTACCTGGCGGGGGGCTACCTGTTAGCCGTTGCGGTGACCTTCGCCTATTTTTATCCTCACCTATCAGCGCTCGATGTCCCGGGCTGGCTGGAGCGCACCTATTACTGGGACTGGCTGTCGGACTTGTGGCCGTCGAGTTGGCTGCCGGGCTGGCTCACGGACTGGCTTGGAATCGTCCGGAGTCCCTTCAACTGGCACTAAGCGTAGGACGCTTCGATCAAGCAGCTTAGTTCAAGCCCTTGCGGCTGGGCGGTCTCTTACTCTATGCGCGCTATGGCGTCTCCGGGAGCAGTTTTCTGATCTCTTTGTCGTTGCTGTAGTAAACGGTGCCGTCTGGACTGACGGCCAGACTCAGCTTGCAGTCTTTGACAACGACATCATCTGCAGTTACCTGATCAAAGCCCGGAGCGGCCAGGGAGATGCGTCGCATCCTTGGCTGCGCCGGACCGGCTGAGTTTTCTGACCCGAGTTGGCAAACCAGCAGGGCGTCGCCGAGCGTCGGGTATTTCGCCGCGGTGACGAACGCAAACGAAGAGATCTCGACGAATGAAAGGAAATCGCCCGGTTGCCGGCCCTCACGGGCGAAGTAATGAATTGCCTGTTTCTGGCCGCCGGAGCCACAGTCTGGATAGGGGAAGTCTCCAACCTTGGGCCACCCGTAGTTGCCGCCCGCCTCAACGATATTCAGCTCCTCGCAGTCCACCGGCGTGTTGTCCGATCCAAAGATCTTCCCCGTCTGGGGGTGGACCGCGAAATCGAACGGCTCACGGAACCCGTCGGCGAAGATCCGTGGATCAGCGTCTGGGCGATCGAGAAAAGGATTTCCAGGTGCAGCTGCGCCGTCTTCTTTATTGACTCGGAGGAGTTTGCCTATTGGCGTGCTCAGACTTTGCGAGGGGTGATCGGGCACATTGAACTGCACGTCATAATCGCCGACCGTGATATAGAGGAAGCCGTCTTTTCCGAAATGAATCTTGCCGTTGGCGTTGAAGCCGGGATGCTCAGGTAACGTCACCGGGAGGTCGCCCACAATAACCTTCTGTTCCTCGCCTTTGCCGTTTCGGTCTGTGAAGCGGACAACGATCGGCCGGGCCGTCTTCCTCACCACCGTCGTTGGTGAAGCTGTGCTGCCGGGCGCTGGTGTGATGGTCTCCTCCTGCTCACTGACCGGCTGCGTGTAATAGACGTAAACGTAATGATTTGTCGCAAAGTCGGGATCGAGCGCAAGCCCGGTGAGGCCCCATTCGATATTGAGTGCCGCGTCCACATGTGTGAACGGCTCGGACTGAGGCGATCCGTCGGCGCTGATGATGCGAACGTCCCCAGCCTGCTGAGCGTAGAACAGCCGCCCGTCCGGCGCGAACTGCATCGCGTAAACACTGTCTGCTTGGGTGACGCGCTCCGATTTCACCTTGAACGGGTTACTTTCGCCACCGCATGACATCCCGAGAGCCAGTAGCGAAAACCAAAGCGCCAGCAACAGGCCCGCGCGCACAGTTTGGAACATCGTGGGGAATATAACAAGTGCGAGCTCTACAGGCTAGCGGCGCGATCAATCAATCGGCGGCTCAGGCAGAGTTGCATGCTATACTGCCCGTACCATGACCCAGGACGCCGTCTCCCCGCGTGTTCGCGCCTCCCTCATCCTTCCGGTGTACAACCACGAGGAGAGACTCGCCGAGGTGCTGGATGACATTCGGTCCACCCTTGCGGATGGTGAGTATGAGATTATCGTCGTCTACGACGTGACCAAACCGGAGATGATTGATTCAGTCAAGGCGGAGCAGGAGCAGCTTCAGAAGGAATACGGCATCCGCCCCGTAACCAGGGTCAATCAGCGAGGGTTTGGCAGCGCGTTACGGTGCGGGTTTGAGGTATCTCATGGCGAGATCGTTATCCCTATCATGGCGGATTGCTCCGATGATATTGCGGCGATTCCACGGATGCTGGACGAAATCGGAACCGGGGCTGACATAGTGGCTGGCAGTCGGTACATGCCGGGCGGTCGCATAGTCGGTGACACACCGAAGCAGCAGCTATCTCGTCTGTATTCGCTCTTCATGCGGCTCATCAGCGGAGTCTCGTGCCACGATGTTTCCAATAGCTTTAAAGCGTACCGACGGGCTGTCTGGGAGAATATCGCTAACGAATCGAACTCTTTCGATATTTCGGTCGAAATGACGATAAAGGCGGCGATGCAAGGATACCGGATCTCACAAGTCCCCTCGGTCTGGATCAACCGTCAGGCTGGCACGTCACAGTTTGCCATGCTAAAAGAGTTCCGGAACTACACGCGCTGGCTTTTGTATGCAACGAGTCGAGCGCCCTCTCGCATCTTATTACTATTAGTGGCACTGAGCATCGTCTCGCTTCTCATCTTCGGTACCCGGCTGCTCCACCCAATTTTCCGGGATAAGGCCGGCTAACTCTGGACGTCAAGGTGCAACCGCAGGATCTGCTAGACAAGGTACGCAGCCGCGATTTCACGCTTGGCGTCGTCGGCCTCGGTCGCGTTGGCTTGCCGCTCGCTCTAGCATATGCGATGCGGGGCGTGCGGACCCTCGGCGTAGATCTTGATGAGTCGCGAATTGCAGCCATTCGCGCCGGAGGCATGCCCTTTCAGGAAATAGACGGGCAGGCTGTCCTCGAAGGACTTAAGGACTCGGACCGACTGGACGTTGGCACCGACTACGGTCGACTGCGCGATGCTGATGCGATCTTCATCACTGTCGGGACGCTCCTGAACAGCGAATTCCGCCCGGACTACACCCACATAGAGCAGGTTTTGACTGGGCTCGCCGGCATCCTGCGTCCGGTCCAAATCTTGATGCTCCGCAGCACAGTCGCCCCGGGTACTCTTGTGAGGAGAGTAAAGCCATTCGTTGAGAACAATCTGCAACTAAGCGTCGGCCGCGATGTTCTGCTTGCCTCCACGCCAGAGCGCATCGCTGCCGGAAAGGCGCTTCAGGAACTGCCCATGCTCCCAGAGATCGTCGGTGGGATAGACAACATGAGCTCTCAGGTAGCTGCGGCTGTGCTAAAAACCCTCAACGAGGAAAAGACAGTTCACATAACGAAGCCTGAGGGAGCCGAGCTGGCAAAGCTGTTCACAAACGTTTACCGGTACGTGACGTTTGCTCTTGCCAATGAGTTTGCACTGCTCGCCGAGGTCAATGGCGCCGATGCGCACGAGATAATCCGCGCTTCCAACGAAGGTTACCCACGTGGCGGGATTCCGCTGCCCGGCCCCTGCGGTGGTCCTTGCCTCGCGAAGGACGGCTACTTCCTCGTTGAAAACCTGACATTCCCGGACTTCATCCTCACAGCCTGGAAACTCAACGAGGGCGTCCCCGCTTATATGGTCCGTCGACTAAAGCAGCGGCTAGACGAGCGCCGCGAATCCTTGGATGGGGCGAAAGTCTGCGTGCTCGGACTGGGCTTCAAGGCCGAAATCGATGACACTCGCCAGTCTCCCGCTCTCCGGATTATCGAGATGCTTCGCTCAGAAGGGGCGAACGTGGTCGTCTGCGACCCGTTCCATGAAACGGCCGATCTCGAGAGCGCGGTCGAGGGCGCCAGCGCAATCGTCTTGGCCACGAACCATAAGGTGTACCGTGATCTCCCTTTCTTGAAATACATTGAGCATGCCGATCCTCCGCCCATTCTCGTCGACTGCTGGGGCGAGTGGGACAGAGAGAAAGTGCGCGCCGCTAATCTCGACCTGCTCGTCTTCGGCAAAGGAGATTAGCCCATGATGCTTGTCACTGGGGGCGCCGGTTTCATCGGCAGCGCCGTGGTTCGACGCCTGCTTGCTGACGGCCACTCGGTGCGAGTCGTCGATGACCTCTCAAAAGGTCGTACAAACCTCGACGCCGATGCCCCCGTCGAATTCATCAAAGCCGATTTGCGTGATTGCGCTGAGGCGGAGCGTGTATTCGAAGGCGTGGATGTTTGCTTTCACCTCGCGGCTAAAATCGGGGGCATCAAGTATTTCCATGACTACCCGGCCACAATTCTCAATGAAAACAACCTCATGCTGGCTAGCGTCTTCGCTGCTGCCGCGCGCAAGCGCACGAAAATCGTTTACGTCTCCTCTTCGATGGTTTTCGAAAACACTTCGATTTTCCCATCGCCCGAGACGGCGGTCCTCGAATCTCCACCCCCCATCACGCATTATGGCTTCTCGAAACTCGTAGGGGAGTACTACTGCCGTGCTTTCAATGAGGAACACGGAGTTCCCTACACCATCTGTCGCCCGTTCAACGCCTACGGCCCCGGCGAGTTTCCTGAAGATGAACCGGGTATCGCCCACGTCATCCCGGACCTCGCAAAGAAAGTGCTTCGCGGCGATTATCCTCTGGAAATCATGGGCTCCGGGCAACAAGTCCGCTGTTACACATACATGACTGACATAGCTGATGGTATCGTCACCGCCGGACTCGACCCGCGCGGCGAAAACGAAGACTTTAACGTTGGCGACGACACGCCTACTTCGGTGGATCAGCTCGCAAGGAAGATTTGGACACTCTGCGGCCGCGCCGAGCCTTTCCAATTGAGCCACAGTCTGGCCCTCGAACACGATATTCAGCGCCGGATTCCCGACGTGACTAAGATCGAGAGCGTTTTGGAATGGCGGGTGAAGACATCCCTCGAGGAAGGGCTTCGCTCCACGATTGACTGGCTTCGCATGTCGGTACCTGCCGCCTGATCACGTATGGGAAGTCCTTCGCAGCGTTATTCGCTGAAACGCTTGTACGAACAGCGTTTCCAGCCAATGGAACGGCAGCAGAAGAACGAGCTTTGGAAAGTGCTCTGTCAATCTTTCTTTCAGAAGTATGTGTCGGATTCCGATACTGTCGTTGACCTTGGTGCTGGTTATTGCGAGTTCATCAACAACATCCGCTGCGCGAACAAAATCGCGGTTGACCTCAATGAGGAAACTGTGAACTTCGCTGCTGAGGGAGTTAGAGTGGTCCTCGTCCCGGTCTCAAACCTTTCGCCGTTGGAAGACGGCACTGTCGATGTGACGTTCTGCAGCAATCTCTTCGAGCACCTGCAGAGCAAGGAAGAGTTGCTGGTTGTCCTTTCCGAGATTCATCGCATACTACGCATTGGTGGCAGGCTTCTGGTTCTGCAGCCCAACATCCGTTACGCATATAAGGAATACTGGGACTACTTTGACCACTATCTACCCCTCAGCCATCTCAGTTTGACGGAGGCGCTCCAGCTCTCAGGCTTTAGCGTCGAAGAGACCCGGCCGCGCTTCCTGCCTTACACGTTCAAGAGCCGCCTCCCTAAGTCAACGGGGCTTCTCAAACTGTATCTGCGCCTTGGCCCGCTTCAGGCGCTGGCCGGGAAACAGATGTTCCTTCTGGCGTCGAGGCGATAGCGGCAACGCTCGATTCCTCATCCCTGCCTGCCAATTCGCCTGGCCCAGCCGACTGCGTGATTTCTGTCAAAGAGAGCCCCACGATCCACAGCGAGATAAGCCCTAGCAGGATCACGGGGACTAGCAATACAGCGTGTAGCGAGAGTGCATAAGCAGTCGCGACGGATGCAGGGACACCGCGGAAGGCCAGCGTTTGCCTGACAAAGAACTCGAAGGGCCCAAAACCTCCCTGTGATGAAGGGATCGAGACGCTCAGGTTGGCAGCGGACGTGACCAGAGCGTAAGTACCGAACCCTTTGTCCAAATGGAACGCCTCACCCACAATCCAATAGACGCAGGCTACGACTACCCAGAACCCGGCCGTTCCAACCAAAATAGCCGCGACGCCGTCCGGCGTGCGCAAAGCCTGGATGCCGGTAAAGAAAGATTCCAGCCAGACGCGCAGGTTCCGGCGCCATGTGCCAGGCGCTCGTGATATTCCGATTTCAGCTACTCTTGCACTTTGTTCCGGCAAGAACGCGATAGCGACGAGCGCAGCAGACGCCCCGCCAAAGATCAGCGCGCCCGCGGCTACTAGACCCCATAGCCGCGGGCTGGTTTCCACGAACGCCATGCTGATGACGAGCAGGCCTACAAGCGTCAGGCCATCGAGCGCCCGTTCTAAGGCCAATGTGCCTACGATAGCCATCCGGCTGATGCCCTCGCGTCGGTGAAGCACCAGTGCCCTTACTATCTCGCCTCCGCGCAACGGTAAGAGAACGTTCCCGAAGTGCCCAATCAACAACACTGGATAGAGACGCTTTGCGGATACGTCGGCCAGTGGCTTCAGGAGGTATCGCCAGCGCACCGCCTGAAACCACAGGGCAGCAGCGAACAGCATCATCGCCGGCAGAATGAGCACATAATTGGCGTCTCCCATAGCGTCCGCGGTCTCCTCGAGATTCGCCCGTAAGAGAACGAGGGCTAGGAGGGGAAACGCTACTAGTAAGCCTAGCGCCGTTCGCCGCCAGAATCTGGTCATCAGGTTGCGATTCCTCATGGTATCAACGGGGCCGCCTACGTTCACTAGGACCGCGCATCCGCCCCCGGCTGTGCCAGCGGGTGCGAGCGCCTATAATCTGCACTAGGACTCATCTGAGAATGGTGGTTCGGAACGAGAGCAAACTGAGCCTGCCTTCCAAAGGCAGGCTCGATAGCATTAGAGGGCTGCCTAGGGGCGATTTCGCGCGCTGGGCCGGCCTATCGCTGCTCTTTCTGGCAGTAGCCGTCGTGCAGACCTGGCCGTTGCTCATCCATATCACAAATTCGATCGCTGATTCCCAATCGGCACCAATCCCTGATACGTACGCCTTCCTCTGGGATCTGTCTTGGGTCAAGCAGGCGCTTGTTGATTTGCACACCAACCCGTACGAAACGAATTACATAGTCTTCCCTGAAGGTGAACACCTCTATCTCCACCCACTCACCCTCGTAAACGGAGTGATGTCGATTCCACTTCAGGTGGCCACTGGCAACCTCATCTTCTCCTGGAACGTCCTTGCTCTTCTCTTCTTCACGTTCTCAGGCCTGGCTACTTACGCGATCGGTTACCGGGTAACGCAAAACCATTTGGCGGCGATTCTGGCGGGGTTCATCTTCGCTTTTGCCCCCGTTGTAATGATGCAATTCAATGGCCGCTGGCACATATCCACCACTTGGCCAATCCCATTGATGGTGCTGTTCACTCTGAGGTTCTTAGATAATGGGCGCTACCGCGAGGCCGCCGCGGCTGGTATCTGTTGGGCGTTGCTGCTTTACAACAATCAAGAATTCGCCCTTGACGCGGCACTGTTCTTGGCCCTCTTTTTTACCTACTGGTCTTTCGTCTACTTCCGTCGCCGCCAGCGCGAGCAGTTAATCTCCCTTTGGAAGGGCGGTGCCGTAATTGCTGCAGTCTGGCTCGTTCTTGCGGCTCCGCTGGTCATACCGGCCTCAATTGATGCCAGAAGCGGTGACTACTTCCTACCGGCCGGCGACGAGGATTATTCCGCTGATCTTCGGTCCTTCATTATCCCAAGCCCGTTGTGGGGGCCCGGAACAGATCCCAATGGCGGCGTCGTCCCGCCCCATCAGCCAGGGGGCACGATTGAGAACACTCTTTACCTTGGTGGTGTGCCGCTCCTTTTGGCCGCCGTCGCTCTCTTCTCCATAAAGCGGGCGCCGCACCGCGTCCTATTATGGCTCCTGCTCTTCTTGCTCTTTTTCATCCTCTCGCTCGGTCCATGGCTATATGTCACCCCGACAACGAAGGTATCTATTCCGCTGCCTTACCAGATATATGACCAACTCCCTTTGTTCGGAGATCGCAGAGTTCCGAGTCGGATGCTTCCTTTCGGCATGCTAGGTTTAGCCATGATCGCGGCCGTTGGTCTGGACTTCCTGATGGCGAAAATTCGACACCGGCATGTGTTGCTGGGGTTGGCAGTCGGCGCCGTCGCCATCGGCTTGGTTGGCCTCGAGTACTGGAATCCGCCTGTTCACACAACGCGATTACAGCCGCCCGCCATCCTAGAGAAGATTCGCGATGAGCCCGGAGACTTTAGCGTTCTGGACCTGCCTTTGGGGCGGCGCACCGGTTGGGGATTTAACGGCCACCTCACTGGAGCGGCAATCGCGGATTATTACCAGTCGGTCCACAAGAAGCACGTATTCGGCGGGTTCATCGCCCGTACTAAAGAGAGAACCCTTGCCTGGTTGCGCGAAGAGCCGGGTCTGCGGCGGTTGGCTTTTATTGGCGAGGAGCCACTGCCCGACGATCTTGATCGAACAGCCGTCCGAAGTGTCTTCAACAAATATCGAATCAAATACGTCGTACTTCATCGCATCGGCCCTCATGGCCAGCCAATTGACCAGCCGGCTCCGCTTGACAAGATGGATGAGTATGTTCGCACTGTCGTAGGGCTTACGCTCGTCGAATCTGGTCCGGAGCTAAGCGTTTACCGCAACCCCGACGTGCCTTAGGCAACCACGCTCCCTTCACGCGCAGCCGGCGGACAGGCACCAACCGGGTGTCTCCGCGTACCTGCTTTGTGTGGCGCTTCCGCCCTCGTTCCCCTGCTTGCCGCCATTCCCCTGCTATAATCCGCCGCATGAATCGCCGCACACCTCCGCTCGATTCCATATCTTGCGCTAAAGAAGAAGCTCGTGCCTGACGGCGAATTGAACCTGGACTCAAGTTACGTAGCCTGTCCCTCTGAGCCGGTTTCCTGACGATCTAGAGGCGACAGTAGTCCGGCAGATCCTCAACAAAACATAGCGCTGAGTACATGGTCCGACATCGCATCGCTCCTCACAATTCACCCATCGATCGCCCGCAGATTCTGGACCCAATCGCTGGGTGCCTCAGGGGCGTCGGAGGCTTGACGCTCGTCGCTTCTGATTCCACAATGACTGTCAATCGCAATGATAGGTGGAATAATGGCCTCGAACGCCTCATATGGTTCACTGTTGTCTAGGAGTCGCCGAACCTGCAGCATCGCGAGGCGACTCTCGGCATTAGCTGTTGTATTGATCCCTGTCGCGCTCATGTTCGCGTGCGGCGGCTCCGATGAAAAGAATCCGTTTCAGGTAAAATCGGAGGTCGTTACCCGCGCCGATCGTCCAATAGCCCTCGCTTTCACCTCTGACGGCCGGCTGTTCTATGTCGAACATCAGACAGGCAACATTCGCGTCGTTATGCAGAACGGGACCCTCCTCCCAGATCCGTTCACACACGTGGACGTCCAGATTGGGTTGGAGTGGGGGGTCACCGGCCTCGCTGTCGACCCGGAATTCGAACGGAATCACTACATATACGTGTATTACACTCAAGCCGTCAATCCACAGGCGCCGATGAACGAGATTGTGGCGCGACCTCAAGTAACTCGCTTCACTGAGCAGCAAAACAAGGGTGTCGACGCCAAAGTGATACTAGGCGACTTGCCTGTCACAGACGTAGCCCATCCCGGACTTAATGCAAACGGCAGCATTGGCTTCGGTCCGGATGGATTCTTATACGTCAGCATGGGAGACTACGACTCGCCGCTATTTAGTCCTCAGAACCTAAGCATGGCGCAGGGCAAGCTTTTGCGAGTGAACAAAGAAGACGGCTCCCCGGCGCCAAACAACCCATTTATTGGCCAGACTGATTCCGATCCACGCGTTTTCGCCTACGGCTTCCGAGAACCTTTTGACTTTGCCTTCCACCCGCGAACGGGGAAGATTTACGGTACCGACAACACGCCTGTGAGCTGTGAGGAACTGAACATCGTCAACAGCGGCGCTAACTATGGGTATCCAAACGTGGGTCCGTTCCCCTTCGCCGATTGCCGGTTCGGTAACCACACTCACGGAATCCACTTCTTCTCGAAGGCTGGTACTCGGCCGGAGGACTTCCTCTCCAATACATTTGTCTCCGGTCTTGCTTTCGTCTCGGGATCAAACAAGTATCCAACTATCGGCGATGCTCTTCTGGTATGTGAATCAGAGGCGGAAACGCATGACCTTCGCCGACTCACTCTCAGTGGCGTCGACTTCGACCAGGTCTCAGCCGATGATGTCGTTGTGAAGGATTGTAAATTAGATGTGACCACCAGCCCGGACGGTACAATCTTTTACAGCAACGAGACGGAGATCCGTCGCCTCGTGTTTGAGCCCACGCCGGTTAAAGGAGACTAGGGTGCTAAGACTCACTCCTTCACCGCCATCTCCCCTGGTCTTTCCCCCGGCGCCTGAACCAAACGGTCCGCGAAGGGTATTAGCATCGCCACTGGGGCTATTCCCGCAAAGTAGGCGTACGTCGTCCACCGCGCGAAGAACATCAGAACGAACCAGGCCACCACTCCCCAGGTGAGGGTATACGAGGGCCGTCTCGTCCCTAACATCAGCCCGACTAGGATGACGACGACCATGAGGCCAACGTCGAGGGTAGGTAAGAGGCCTTTCCCCCAAGTATCCGCGTTCCAACCCTGCCAACGGAGCAAGAATGCCCACACGTTCCAGCCTTCGACGATCGGGTGCACTGTGGTGGATGAAAACAATAGCAAATCGTGCACAAAGTCACGCGGAGACCAGAAGAAAAAGGGGAGCACTATCAACGCCGCAACGGCGGTACTTGTTGTGCCATAAACAGTCCAGGCTGGCACTCTAAAAGACCTTGATGCCAATTTGAGATCAGGCCGCCACCTCTGGTTGAACAAGTAGGCGATGACGAGCGGCCAGAACGGAAACGCGTACTGCTTAAATGCGAGAGTAACTCCCATCAAGGCGCCGGATAAGAGAAGAATGGCTCCGCTCGAATTTCGCTGTGCAACAAACGTCAAGACTAAGCTCACAAAGAGAAAGGCGCCCATGCTTGTGTCATTGCTCCCATCGATGGTGAGTGCCAATAGCGGCGGAGCGGAAGCATACAAACCCATTGCCGCAACTGGCCCATCGTCCTTGATCAGATGCGCGATCCAGGCGAAACCCATCAGGACGAGCCCCGCCGAGAGTATCTCGGTAAGCCGGAGCTCGTTCAGAAGGTGCCCCGGTAAATAAACCAACAGGTAGCCCGGCGGGTAAGCTGGCGTGTTTTTGGAAACCGTGAAATCATGTTCGTACGGATTGTTGCCGTCGAGCAAAACCCCAACAGCCTCATCCGTCAGCAACAGTACATCGGAGCCGATGTACTCGCTGTCGTAAGATGCGCCTCGGATGGCGACACCCACAAATAATAGAAAAGCGGCTGCGATCCAAACGTACCGCGTAACTCCCGTAAGGAGTATTACGAGTGGTATTAGCAGCACGAGTGCGTACGCCATTAGCGGTCGGTACGCGTTCTGCGGGCCTGCTAGCGCGAAAAAAGCGATCAAAAGGCCGAGTAGGGCGCCCGACATCTGTTTTCTTGCGCCTACATTCATTTGCTTCACTGCAGCAAGAAGGTACAACGTTGAGCATGTCGGATCATAGGGGGTGACTCTGTGGCATTTAGGCTGTTCGTCTTAGGACTGAACGGCGCTGAGCGCTGTTGTCTGCAATAGTTCGCGCCAGCAAACAGCCAAAACGTAGCGACCGATTCTATAAGTTCTGCTCTTACTGGCATCCGTGATGAGCTTCTCGAAATCGCCAACCAGGGGAGACCACTATCCGTCCGCTCTCTCACGCAGACTGGCTATCATTTCGTACTCCCTTCGTCTCTCTGGTGACCGTTAAGATGTATAACCACTCCTTTAGGAGAGTCCCACATCTCATACCCATCTGCTTGGGCACCGCCTCGAGCTGGGGCATGGAAAAGTAAAATCATCTGGGCTAATAAAGGTACACGGGAGTGTTCCTGTAGTGCGCCGTCCCGTTCCAGGAAAGTCGCATAGAAATCAAATTGGGACGAGATGTCTTTGCGCACCTCCGCCTATGGTTAATGCTCAGATGCTGCAGCATTACGTCGTGGCTCGTATACTAACCGACGACGTGGCGACTCAATGAAGAGACAGCCATCAACGCGAGCTGCGCGATGAACTTAGATGCCCAACTTGCGCTCGCGCCACGCCGGCTCAATCGATCTTCTTGGTACTTGTGTTGTTTGTAGCCTACCACCTCGCGAGCCATGGGTGTGCCAGCTTACAAAAAGCATACGCGCTCACGCTTATCAACGGCGACGGGTGAGCTGCATGAGAGATTTCCATATGCGTGCTTTAGCCATACGTAACCACGACATACCACGCTCTGGCTCTCATTCTGAACTATTGGATGACTGAGGCAAGTTTCTTCTGGTCCCGGACAACCGCCCTGCTCCGGAGCGAAGCTGTGAACAACAAATGGCTTCAGGGTTTGGCGATTGCTACTGCTATCTTCGCCATTTATTGGCTTACGGCGCCCGGCGGAAATCCGTACAGGCAGTACGTCCTACTCGCAGACGCCCTGTTACACGGACGCTTGTATATACCTATAGTTGAGCCGCGCCCCGCCCTGGAGTTGGCGATATATGGAGAAAAGGGCTTCGTTGTCGACCCTCCCGCCCCCGCTTTGTTTCTCATGCCTTTCGTCACGCTCTTAGGAACGGATGTCAATCAAGTGCAGATTTCGATTGGCGTGGGTGCTGCTGCCATGGGTCTCTTCTGGGTCGCCACTCGACAGATGAGATGGGATCTGCACGTATCAGCGGCAATCACACTGCTCTTGGCGCTAGGCACCAATTTCTGGTGGGCAGCGACAGACGGTGCTCTCTGGGAATTCGCGCACGTCTCCGCCGTCTTCTTCCTGATGGCGGCTCTGGTGGAGGCCACCGGCTGTCGCCGTCCGTGGCTTGTGGGTTTGCTCGTCGGCCTCGCCGGGATGTCACGCTTGCCTACGTTCCTAACGTTCCCTTTTTTCGCCTATCTCGTCCTCGACGCGGACGAGCGACCTTGGAGGGAACTGCTGCGCGACCAAGGTAGCTGGTTGCGACTCGTCGTCTTTGGAGCAGGCCTTGGACTAATGGCCGCGTCATATCTCGCCTACAACTACGGACGCTTCGGTACCATTAAAGACTTGGGTTACTATCACCCTTACTACGACGCCGAGCCACATTTTGCGCATGGGCGGTTCGACATCAGCTACGTTCCACGCCACATTACGGCGATATTCTTTCAGCCGCCGGGTCTCACCCAAAGCGACTTCCCGTTCTTCAAACCGTCGCAAATCGGCCTGGCGCTTTTCTTTACGACGCCAGCTTTCCTTTACGCGTTCAATACCTACTTCAATCGGTTGACCCTTGCCGCTTCCGCAGCAACGCTCCTCACACTGGTACCGCTGATGTCCCATGGCACGACTGGCTGGAACCAGTTCGGTTACCGCTATAGCATGGACTTATTCCCGATGCTAGCTGTCCTCACAGCCGCCGGTATGCGTCACGAATTAACGCCCCTCAAGTGGATCGTCATCTTCTTGAGCTGCCTCGTCAGTCTGTGGGGAACGCTGGCTTTTCACAAATACGGGTGGGTCGTCTGATCTTCAGGTCACAAGCGTTCATGGCGGGCTTGTGATCTACTCGGGCCCCTAGTTCTATCGATCACCAGCCAAGTTGCCTTCGCCAGTATTGGTCCCAGAAACCAGCAAATGACGGACGCGTTGCGGCGAGCAGTATGTAGATCCTCTTAAAGGCGGGGCGCTTGTCTAGTAATTAACTTTCCGAGAAATCTAACTCCGTTTCATCCGGCACGGACATAACTCAAGAGCGCCGCGTCACTCGCTTGCGGGTGCGTTAGACGGACCGGGGGAGTGGGAGTCGGTAGTGGGAGAGTGTCCGTAACTACGAACTGACCGCCGCGTTCCTGGATTGTGATCGTCGCCCGATCCCACTCTTCGCAAGTTGCCATTTTGGTGTATATCTGGTCGCCACCTGGTCCGACAGTGAGCATGACCCATTCGACGTCGTCTCCCCTGCAGATTCCGGTGAGATAAGATTTGCGCTGGCTGGCCTTCACTGCGTTGCCGCATTCGAGGCTGGCCGTGGGCGGGCCCTTTTCCGAGGAGTAGAAGCAGAGAGTTTGTTCTGTCTGATTGTCATAGATTATTTCCGGGGACGGGTCACAAGCTGCTAGGATGAATGCAAAGCCAATCAATATTGCAACGATAATTGCCCGCACGAACCTATTTATCGCTTCTCTCCTGCAACTCACGCAGCCGGTCAGTGACCCACTACCCAAACGACGACGATTGGATCGAGGACGGCTGGCTACGCACAATCAACAGGAACGCGCGGGGGACAAGTCGTCGTGGGCACTACAACGAATCGGAA
>WNFY01003063.1_pt1 | contig 20593 bp, 19 predicted proteins | sample 5400091 | NCBI WGS metagenome assembly WNFY01 (sample SAMN13153364, study PRJNA577476) | soil metagenome | isolation source: 60 cm soil or saprolite under grassland replicate 1 | place: USA:California | collected 2016-06-15
GCTGGCTGCGATTTTTGTTGCAAGGATGGCGGAATCTTGTCAATACGCGGTGCTACTAAAGAAATCTGGATTGGGGATAAGGAGAGAAAGCTTTTCTCCCGGAGCTTTCTTCCTCTCTTCAGTCATGCACTGCCAGGGTCAACGCGACCGGGAAAAAGGAAAAAACAAATATGAAACTACAAAATATAATTCAAATCTCGATCCTGATGGTCTGCGTTGGGCTGTTGCCAAAACTACAAGCGGTCGTGCCAGCGCCGGACGGCGGCTATCCTGGCGGCAACACGGCGGAAGGGCAGAACGCCCTTTTGAGTCTCACTACTGGGGGCTTCAACACGGCAGCGGGTTTCTTGTCGCTCGGGAGCAACACCGTGGGCAGCTTTAACACAGGTCTCGGCGCCGGGACGCTCCTTGCCAACGTCGGAGGCAGTAACGGCGAGGGAAGCCAAAATACCGCTACTGGCGCGGGGGCGCTTTTAAGCAACACCACCGGTGCCGACAACACAGCCAGTGGAGCGTTCGCCCTCTTTAGCAACACCACTGGCGTCGCCAACACAGCCACCGGTGATGGAGCGCTCCAGGGCAATACCACCGGCCGTGACAACACGGCTAACGGTTTTAACGCACTCCATCAGAACACCACCGGCGAAAAGAATACGGCGAACGGTCTCTCCGCGCTCTTTAGCAACAGTACCGGCAACCAGAACACAGCCATCGGCTACTTCGCCGGCCTCAATCTAACAACAGGTGGTAACAACGTCGCGCTGGGCTTCAATGCCGGCGCCTCCCAAACAACGGGTACCGAGAACGTCTATCTCGGCGCAAACATGTTCGGTGTTGCTGGCGAGAGCAACGCCTGTTACATCAAGAGCATCTTCGGCCAAACAACCGCCAGCGGAATCCCGGTTTTTATTAACTCAAATAACAAGCTCGGTACGGCCACTTCCTCAAAACGTTTCAAGGAAGAAATCAAAAAGATGGAAAAATCCAGCGAAGCGTTGTTTGCGCTCAACCCGGTCACCTTCCGCTACAAAAAGGAAATTGATCCGACAGGCACATCGCAATTTGGGCTGGTCGCCGAGGACGTGGAAAAGGTGAGCCCTGACTTGGTGGTGCGCGACCAGGAAGGAAAACCTTACAGTGTGCGCTACGACCAAGTGAACGCGATGCTGCTCAATGAATTCCTTAAAGAGCACAAGAAAGTCGAGCAACAAAATGGTAAGCTGGAAAGCCAAGCCCGAAAGATTCAGGAAGAACAAACGACAATCACGCACCTGCAGAAAGAGATGGAAACTGTCATTGCCCACTCCAAAGAACAGGATTCACAAATCCAAAGAGTGAGCGCGCAGCTTGACCGCAGTAGACCTGCGCTGCAAACGGTGGTCGAAAATCCGTAACAGCCCAGAAGTAAAGATCACGCGACGGACACTGGATTTGTGGGGATACAGGCTGCTAGCCCGCCATGGGATCTTCGCCGTGGCGAACCCGTTCTCTTCGGTAGCCTGCCGAAAAGCTTTCCGCGCACACTCTAGGATCTTTGACCGCCGCGTTGTCGTCGGCAAGCCTGTGAGCCAGCCTCGCTGACTTGGCCGGCCGGCTGGCAGCCAGAGGAACAGGCTTGACTGGGCTGGCAGCCCGCTGGCCGGGTCAGGCTGGCAACGTGACATCCTATTTCCGACTTCCGCGGCTGACAATTCATCAGCACTACTCAGAAGGATCCACGAACGATCTTTTAATCTCGACAAGCGGCCGGGATTTTTCCAACCTGTAGTATGAAAACATTAATCCGATCAGTTTTACCCCTAATCACGTTTCTTTGTCTGACAGTTGTCGGACCAGAAGTCCGAGCCGTCGTTCCGGCGCCCGATGGCGGCTATCCCGGCGGCAATACGGCCGAAGGCGACAGCGCGCTGCTTAGTCTCACGACCGGCGGGTTCAATACGGCAGTTGGTGACCTCTCGCTAAGGGCTAATACAACCGGGAGCTTCAACACCGCCATCGGTGCGGGAACGCTCCTTGCGAACGCCGGCGATAACAATACTGCCACGGGCGCTGCAGCCCTTTTGAGCAACACAATCGGCACTTTAAATACCGCCAACGGGGTCTTGGCGCTGTTCCACAACACCACCGGCAATGCCAACATCGCTATAGGTTTTCACGCGCTGTTTGGAAAGACCAGCGGAGATGACAACACGGCCGTCGGCGTCGAAGCGCTCTTTAACAACACCGCCGCCAGTGGCAATACAGCCGTCGGTGAGGGTGCGCTTTTTGCCACCACCGGCGGCGGAAACACGGCCCTTGGCGCGGGTGCCGGCGGCAGTGTCAGTACTGCAAGTAATGTCATTTGTATCGGCAGCGCCGGTGCCAACGTGAGCAACAGTTGTTTTATCGACCACATTCGCGGGATCACAACTCACAACGCCAACGCGATTCCCGTCTTGATCGACACCGCCGGCCAATTGGGCACGATCAGCTCTTCGCGTCGATTCAAGGCCGAGATAAAGGCGATGGACAAAGCCAGCGACGCTCTTCTGGCGCTCAAACCGGTGACCTTCCATTATAAGAGCGACAAAACAAACACGCCGCAATTTGGGTTGATCGCCGAACAGGTTGCCGAAGTAAACCCAGACCTAGTGGTGCTCGACGAGAATGGCGAAATCTACACCGTGCGTTATGACGCGGTCAACGCGATGTTACTCAATGAGTTTCTGAAACAACATCATAAGATGGAGGAACTAAAGAAGGACTTTGAATCCAAGCTTGCAGAGCAGCAGAAGCAAATCAACGCGCTGACCTCCACGCTGGAAAAAGTCAGCGCTCAACTTGAGTTCACTAAGCCTGCGCCACAGCAGGTAGTCGCCAACGTTCCCTAAACTTGCGCAGACAAGGAGCGGCGTTCTCCGGGCCGCCGCCAAATCTTAGCGCACCAACCGCGCTAGCGGAAGCAATAAACGCGGCCGACTGGAGACAGCCGCTCCTTGATAAACGCTTCCTCGATCCCCTCCGCGTAATCCGCGGTTTAACCCTCAACGATTCGCGAGGAGATTTTGTTCTCGACAACCCGCGGACATTTTTACAAAACTCCGCGCCTATGAAAAACATCATTCCGTTATTTGTCATCGCAGTCCTGATTGTACTCTCGCCAGAAATGGGCGCGGTCGTCCCGGCCCCTGACGGCGGTTATCCCGGTGGCAACACGGCAGAAGGGCAGAGCGCTCTACTTAGCCTCACCACAGGTGGCTTTAATACAGCCGTTGGCCTCTTATCGCTCAGGAGCGACACTAGCGGCCAGTTGAACACGGCGATAGGCGCCGGAACGCTCCTTGCCAACACCGCGGACGAAAACACGGCCGCTGGCGCCGGAGCGCTTTTAAGCAACACCACCGGCAGTCAAAACACGGCCAGTGGAGCGTTTGCTCTCTTTAACAACACAGAAGGCGGCAGCAACACGGTCGTCGGCCGTAACGCGCTTTTAAGCAACACTATCGGCGGCACCAACACGGCCATTGGGGTTAATGCGCTCAGCGGCAACACCACTGGCAATTCCAACATCGCCGTGGGCTTAGCCGCCGGCCAATTTAACGTCACAGGGAGCAGCAATATCTACATCGGCAACACTGGTGGCGACGAATCCGGCACCATCCGCATCGGCGGCGGCAGTCAGATTCAAACGTTTATCGCCAGCATTCGGGGGGTGACAACGCAAAACGCCGACGCCATACCAGTGCTGATCGACTCCGCTGGCCAACTGGGCACGGCTAACTCCTCGCGCCGGTTTAAAAAGGAGATCAAATCAATGGATGCCGCCAGCGAGGCGATCCTGGCGCTTAAGCCGGTGACATTTCACTACAAGAGCGACAAGACCGGCACGCCGCAGTTTGGTTTGATTGCCGAGGAAGTCGCAGAGGTGAACCCCGACCTGGTGGTGCGCAACGAGAACGGAGAGATTTACACCGTGCGCTACGATGCGGTAAACACGATGTTGCTCAATGAGTTCCTCAAGGAGCACCGCAAAGTGGAGCAATTAAACTCAACGGTTACAAAACAAGCGGAGACGATCATGGAGCAGCGAAAGGACTTTGAAACCACGATAAGTGAACTGAGGAAAGAGATTGAGACGGTCGTTGCGTATTCTCAAGAAGAGGACGCAAAGATTCAAAGGGTGAGTGCCCAGATTGAATTAAACAGGCCTGCAATGAAACTGGTACGTGACAGTCATTGACGCGCAGGCAGAACTCTCGTTTCAGTTTCTGTAGCCACGGCCCTGGGGGCGTCGGGTTTTTTGTGCCCTCGTCGACCGGCCGCAGGCCGATGGCTAGAGGACGATTCGTTAGCACTGTGCGGGCGCGCCCGCCTATGGAGGGCACGACGCGGGGCGTCCGCGCTTAATGCTCTAAGGGCAGCGTTGATGCCATTTGCTAAACTGCGCCCCCGGGCCACGGTCATCCGTCTTCGCTGGCAACTACGACATGACGAGCCCATACCGGCTACATCGAGCGGCAGCGAGGTTTTTAAGCTCGACAAGTTACCCGGATTTTTCCAAACTCCGGGCCATGAAAATAGAATATTTAGCAATTCGTATAGTACTCATGTTTGGATTCATCGCATTCTTGCCAAGAGCGAAAGCGGTCGTCCCGGCACCGGATGGCGGTTATCCCGGAGGCAATACAGCCGAAGGGCAGAGCGCCCTTCTTAGCCTCACCACCGGCGGATTCAATTCGGCGGTGGGCTGGCTTTCGCTCAGGAGCAACACAACTGGCCAGTTCAACACCGCCATTGGTGCTGGAGCGCTCCTTGCCAACACAACCGCTAATCAAAATACGGCCACTGGCGCGGGGGCGCTCTTCAGCAACACCATCGGCATCGACAACACGGCCACTGGAGCGTTCGCGCTCTTTAGCAACACCAACGGCATCTCCAACACAGCCACCGGTGGTCAGGCGCTCCAAAGCAATACCACTGGCTTCGACAATACGGCTGATGGTTCTGCCGCGCTCCAGGGCAGCCAAAACACAGCCGTCGGTGCCCACGCGCTTTTCAGCAACACCACGGGCAACCAAAACACGGTCGTCGGTTTGGATGCGCTCTCTAGCAACACGACCGGCAGCTTCAACACGGCCAACGGTGCCGGGGCGCTCGTGAACAACACAACCGGCATGGGCAACACGGCCTTGGGCCTTGTGGCTGGCGGAAACGTTACCACCGCTAATAACGTTATCTGTATCGGCGCCGCAGGTGCGGACGTGAGCAACACCTGCTTTATCGGCAACATTCGGGGGGTGACAACGCAAAACGCCGACGCCATACCAGTGCTGATCGACACCGCTGGTCAATTGGGCACCGTCAGCTCGTCGCGGCGATTCAAAACCGAGATTAAGTCGATGGATAAAGCCAGCGAAGCTCTTCTGGCCCTTAAACCTGTGACCTTCCATTATAAGAGCGACCAAACAAGGACGCCCCAATTTGGATTGGTTGCCGAAGAAGTAGCCGAGGTAAACCCAAACCTCGTGGTGCGCGATGAGAGCGGTGAGATTTACAGTGTGCGCTACGACGCGGTGAACGCGATGTTGCTTAATGAGTTTCTAAAGGAGCATCAAAAAAATGATGAGCAGCAAGCGACTATCGCGCAGTTGAAAAACGAAATGGCGAGCCTCACCGCGACGGTCAAAGATCAAGCAGAGCAAATCCAGAAGGTGAGCCTCCAAGTCGAACTGAGTAGGTCTGCAACGAAACTCGTAGGCGACAATCAGTAAAGCGTATTTTTCCGCGTCGTCCCTATAGCTGGTGTCGTTGATGCCGGTCTCCAAAGCGCCCGCTCATTCCTAGCCGGGATCAACGATCCCGGCTACAGGCGCAGCGCCGAGATTTTGTTCTCGACAAGGAGCCAAGATTTCTACCAAACTCCGCGCCATGAAAATAAAACATTTAGCAATTCCTATCGTATTCTTGTTCGGATTCATTGCGTTTTTGCCACCAGCGCGGGCGGTCCTCCCGGCCCCGGATGGCGGTTATCCCGGAGGCAACACGGCGGAAGGTCAGAGCGCCCTACTTAGCCTCACCACAGGTGGCTTTAATACAGCGGTTGGCCTCTTATCGCTGAGGAGCGACACGAGCGGCCAGTTGAACACGGCGATAGGCGCCGGAACGCTCCTTGCCAGCACCGCGGACGAAAATACGGCCACTGGCGCTGGGGCGCTTTTAAGCAACACCATCGGCGACTCCAACACGGCCAATGGAGCGTTTGCTCTCTTTAGCAACACCAGTGGCAGTGGTAACACGGCCCTTGGATTCGAAGCACTCTTGAGCGGCGTCGGCGCCTTCAACACGGCTGTCGGTTTCTCGGCCCTCAAAAACAACACCACCGGCTCTGGCAATATCGCCTTGGGCGATGGTGCGGGCTTGGATCATACCACAGGCAATGGCAATATCTACATCGCCAGCCGAGGTGTTCCCGATGAATCCGATACCATGCGCATCGGCAACCCGGCGGTTCAAACGAGAGCCTTTATCGCCGGAGTTCGCGGGGTGACGACAGTAAACACCGCCATACCGGTCCTTATAGACACCGTGGGCCAACTCGGCACGACCAGCTCCTCGCGCCGGTTCAAGAAAGAGATTAAACCGATGGATCAAGCGAGCGGAGCCATCCTCGGCCTCAAGCCGGTGACCTTTCACTACAAGAGCGACACCGCCGGCACGCCGCAATTTGGTTTGATTGCCGAGGAGGTCGCTGAGGTTAATCCGGACTTGGTGGTGCGCGATGAAAAGGGCGAGATCTACACCGTCCGCTACGACGCGGTGAACGCGATGCTGCTCAACGAGTTCCTCAAGGAGCACAAGAAAGTCGAGCAATTACAGGCCACTGTGACACGGCTCGCGACGACCGTGGAAGAACAGGCGGCGCAAATCCAGAAGGTGAACGCGAAAATTGAGCTAAACGGGGCCGCGTCGCAAGTGGCTGCAGGCAATCAGTAAAAAACCGATATTGTAGACCGGCGCTGTGTCGCCGTGCTGGGAGTGAGTAGCACCCAAAGCGCCTCGACGCAGGAGGCGGCTACAACTCCTCGCGTTCGAGCATGTCTTGGAAGGGCCGGAAAAAATTTGCATAGAACGGATAAGGCCGGTCCGGCTTTGAAGGCAGGTAGCGCCAATGCTTGTACATCCAGAGCCAGGGCGCGGGGTTCTTTCGCACGTGAGGTTCAAATGAATTCCAGCATGCCTGGGCGATTTGCTGATGAGTCATCTCAGCGGTGCGCTCGATCTTCGGATGAAAGATAAGTCGGTAACGTCCATTTGGCAGCGGTTCGCAGTGCGCTGGAATTATCGGGACGCCTGTCTGCTCAAAGAGCCACGCGTGCGCCGAAGTCACGCTGGTTTTTAATCCAAAACAATCAATTGCCACGGCGCCCTGGCTGGGCGGCACGGTGAGATCGGCCAGCAGCGCGGTACGCCCTTTTCGCCGGAGCACCTTGTAAAGCCGCATAATGCCGCGCTCGCGTGGAACCAGCTCGTGTCCGGATTGCTCACGTAATTTTTTGAAAATTGGATCGAGCAATGAATTCTTGAATTCCTGCGAGATGATTGTGCCCTTCAAATCGAGGAAACCACATGCCAGACTGAGCCATTCGAAGTTGCCATAATGGTAGCAGGCGATAATCATGCTGCGCTCCGGTCCTGTGCCGTGCGCGGTTTCCTCGAAATTCTGCAATTCGATATAACGAGAAAAGTTTTCCTGTGTCAGGCGCGGGCTCCACAGCAAATCGACCATGGTCCGCGCGAAATATTGAAAGGATTCCCGCGCAATTTTGCGTCGGTCATTGGGAGAAACTTGATCCCCAAACGCGGCCTCCAGATTGCTCAGCGCGACTTGAAACCGGGGTCGATCAACGAAGCTAAGCAGCGCCCCTGCGGCCCGGGCGAGATGACAGCAGACCCTTCGCGAACACAATGGGATGAGTTTTGCGGCAAGAAGAAGCCCTAGCCATTCAAGCCGGTAGCGAAGTCGTTTCCATCGCGAAGGCATTACGCACTGTAAACGCTGCACTCGTCAGAACGCCAATGACGAATGTCTAATGAAGAAGGCAGGACGAACCCTGAATGACGAAGGAGAACACCTGGCGCTTGGTTATTTGAACATCTGAACTTCGTTCGTCATTCGACGTTCGTGCTTCGTCCTTGAGGGCGCTAGCCCGCTTACCAGCCCTGGCCGGGATTGCTTACCGGAGGAAGCCCCTTGCGAAATTCAGCCTGTTGCCGCTCCGATTCTCGTTGTTGTTGCGCCTCGCGGGTTTGCTGCTCCGGACTGGGACCGGTGGAGCCACACCCGGAAAGTACAACGATAAGCCCTGGGATCAGAAGCAGCGTGATTGCCAGCCTTTTCATAGAACGAGAACGATATTCAAGCTGATGAGTGCGGCAACCTCACGAAAAGTCATCAAAATAACCAAACCCTCAAGCCGTTTTGTCATTCCGAGCGTAGCCAAGGAATCTGTGACTATTTCGGGAAAGATTTTAGAGATGTCTCGACTCCGCTCGACATGACAATGTAGCCGGGCGCTGCGTCATTCCGTTACTCCGATCGTTTATCCGCTGCCAACTGCAGATAATCGCGCTCGAGAGCCTTTAAGCGTTCGATAATCTCATCTAACGCGAGTTCGTTCTTCAAATTTACCTGGTAATCGATTTCAGCGCGAAGCCGGTCTTTGTGAGACTGCCGGTTTTGCGACATCAAGATGATGGGTGCCTGGAAAATCTGAAGCATGTTGAGGGCAAGAGAGAGAAACAGAAAGGGATAAGGATCGAATCCTTCCCGTCCGAACAAGATTGCCCCGAATACGTTCAGCAGGATCCACAGATTCAGAGCAACCGCTGCCGCCAGGATAAATTTCCAACTGCCGCCAAATTCGGCGATGAGATCAGCCGCCCGATCAGCAAGCGTCAACTGTGCCGCTTCCTCCACGTTGACGTTGCGTGTGGCGCTTCGGCGTAACAGTTCATCAGTATGCCGCAACCGGTTGGCAAGCGCAGTCAGCATTTCCAGTGCGATGTCCGGACTGCTCCGCATAAAAGAAAGAAAATGCTCGCGCGAGAGCACGGCCAGTCGTGCCTCCTCCGCAACGACCGCATCGGCCGAGCGCCGCTGACCATCGAGCAACGCCATATCGCCAAAGAAATCGCCACGCCCTAACTCGGTCAACGTCACCTCCTTTCCGTCCGAAGCCCGCACGCAAATTCGGACTTTCCCGCGCTCGATCACATACAATGCATCACCCTGGTCCCCGGCACGGAACAAAGATGTCCCGGCTTTACAATCGAGGCTCTCCAGCAGGTGACATAATTCAGCTGCCGCCTCGTCATCGAGCGATCCAAACAGCGGCACGTGGCGTAGTGTGTTGATGGTCATTCGCGGAAAAGCAATGAAACTCCCGCCAGAATAGCGGCAATTCACCTTGGCGAGAAGCTTCAATTATCCGGCGCTGTAGTGCCTACTGCCTCAGCGAACGGCTCACAATGCTGCCCCATACGGTTGCCCCAGGTGTGTCATTCAAAGCAGCGCCAGTCGCGATGAAGGCGTAAAGCAAAATTTTCGCATGACATTGATCAGGACATTCTGCTATTGCTCAGTTCAACGCCGGATCTCGCGTTTTTTAGGAGGAACTATGCTTCATCTTATCTGGTACATCATTGTCGGTTTCCTTGCGGGCTGCGTCGCGAAAGCGCTGTTGCATACGCATCTGTCGCTCCTGTGGACAGTTGTGCTCGGGATTGTCGGCTCGATTATTGGCGGAGCGGTAACGCATCTGTTCTATCCGCCGAGCGCTGGCGGCCGATTTCATCCCAGCGGCATAATCGTTTCGATTCTCGGAGCGATCCTGGTCCTGTATCTTTGGCACAAGTTCAGATTACACATACCTCGGGCCTGAAATTGTAACTAAGATGTGCGCGCTAAAACGCATCGTTTTCTTTGTGTGCAGACATAATGCTTTCCGCAATCGACGCAGCTCCATCCGGACGAGAACGGCTGCGCTTTCGATTTTCTTCGGTCTGACGCTAATTACACTCGCAACAGCCGCAGAGCGAAAGATCGCATTTTGTCGTGCCGATGAGGTCTGGGTTGCCAATGTTGACGGTGCGGGCGCAAAAAAAATCTGTTCTGGGGTCTGGCCAAATATTTCACCGGACGGCACGCAAGTGGCATTTAATACCCAAGAGTCGGGGGCGAAAAACTCGGGTGCTGACGTACGTCACATCGCTGTCGCCAATATATCCACCGGCAAAATTACAGTATTCAAAAACATTCCGAGCGAACAATGCTACGACGCCAGATGGTCGCCGGACGGGTGGAGAATCTCGTTCCGAGCCTTGATCAATGGAGAATGGCGTCGTGGCATCGTAAATGTCGATGGCTCCGATTTCCGCATGGTTAATGCATTGCCGCCGGACGCTCCAGCCTGGGCAAGTGACGGAAAATCGATCTTCAGTTACGACTTCGAGAATCTTTACCAAATTGACCTCGACGGAAACGTCTTGAAGAAATGGGAGCTATCGAAAGTCCTGACCGAACGCGGGAAGTACGGTGATGCTCAAGTGTTTGGATTGAGCATGTCGCCTGACGGAAAGACGCTGCTGATCGATGTCGATCTTGGCGGACCGGCTGCGGTCTATGCGTTTGATCTCGCGACCGAGAAAACGAATTGTGTCACGTCGAACAAAGATGTGGCTATCGAATCCTGTTGGCTAACGAACGATGAATTCCTGTGCGTGCTCTTTAAAGACAAGGCAAAACCGTCCAACATGCGATCGGTTTATCGGATATCAGTAAACGACAAGGTTGCTAAGCTAGTTATTAAGGACGCGCGCAATCCGAGCGTCAGTGCGCCTTGAGTTCGCTGGGCGAAGTTGCTTCGCTGTCGAGACCCCTTTGGTCTTCGTACCGCGTCTTAAGATATTCGAAGTTCTTCCAAAAATCCGGCAAACCTTTGCCATTTGACCAGTTGGATCGTGCTTGCGCGCGAACGGGCGCGGTCGCATCCCAAAATGAATCCGGAAATGGAACGACCTCGTAGACAAGATCGAAATCGATGTAACCGAGACGGACAAGCGCCCCGAGTTGTTCGTAATGGTGACCCACGGCGACGATGGCCACTGCCACCTGCTCTTTGGATTCATATAAAAACCCGTTCGCATCGCCATATTTCTTGAGCATTTCCGGAATGGAGCCTTTCTCATGCACTACTGCGCTGATGTTCACGCGCTGTTCTTCGCTGGTTTTGATTAACTCTTTAACAGTGCCAAAACTGGACAATTTTTGAGTGCGCGCAGACATCACGAGTTCCTGGTAACCTTTGTAAAGGCCAAACAGCGTGAACGCGATGCCGACGATGATTGCGATGTTCTTTGCGCTGTCTGCCGCCTTGGCAATCGATCCGGTTAAATCAATCTTGGGCATCTCGACCTGCGGTCCGCACTTGCGCTCGCAATTTGGGCAGCTCGGCTGCGGGCGCTTGAATCACGAGCGGTTTCTTTTCTGGATCGAGCCATCTTATCAGCTCCAGAATATCCTTCCTCGGCATTGCCGTGCAGCCAACCGTAGGCGTGTGAGCGTTTCGCCAAACGTGAAAGAATATTGCGCTGCCTGCGCCCTTGACGATCGGATCCATGTTATGACGAATCACGATACCGAACTGGTAAAGCGCATCCGGGCGTAACATTTTCTCCGCTGACCGCCATCGTTGCTTCGGATTCATCCCGGACGGCAATTTGATCCATTGGTTGTACTCTTTGGCATTTGGATCATCAACAAAATAGTCCCGGCCTGTGATCGGGCGATATGGAAGCCGACAGCCTGCTGGGGGATTTTTCGCATAACCGAACACGGGCCCCACAAAAAAAATGCCAGCTGGTGAACGTTGATCTCCTTCTCGTTTTTGAGGTCCAGATTTTGAATTTAATTGCAAGCCGCGTCCCCATGCCAATCCATGGCCAAATACCACCGGAACTTCATTACTGTACCGGACCCATTGTCCCGCCACTTTTGAAAGCATCATGAGGGTACCAGTGTCACTATCCCAGGATGGCGCTGATACCACTACTAGCTGACGCGTTTGAGCTAAAGGATTTGGCAAAGTCGCAGCGGGGAGATTAATCGCAGTAATTAAAATCGTAGGTATCAGCCAACGCATCCGTCGGTATGTGACATGTAAAAGTCCGTCATTCAAGGTGTCCCTGCTCTATTGCGTCGCATTGACTTGGATCCGTTCGCTTCTAGGTTGAATTGGCGCTCGCTCGCGCCGTGCGAACTGTGAAAAGCATCCTTTTTGTCTGCACAGGTAATATTTGTCGCAGCCCGATCGCGGAAGGCCTTTTTTGTCGGCTAATTGGCAATCGTAGGGACATCGAAGTTCTTTCGGCCGGTGTCCACGCAGTGCGCGGCCAGCCGCCAAGTCTCTACGCGGTGCAGGTTTGCGCAGAAGGAGGCGTGGACATCAGCGACTTGCGCAGTCAGCCCCTCACGGGGGCGCTGGTGGATCGTGCCACGCATATTTTTGCGATGACCGGCGCACACCTCGAAACAATCCAAACGCTGTTTCCGCAGGGCGCTGAAAAATCGTTTTTGCTGCGGGAATTTGAAGAGCCCGGCACAACGGTGTGGCGCGACGTGCCGGACCCGATCGGTCTCGGCCGCGAAGTGTATGAGGATTGCGCACGGATCATCCAGAACGCGCTGCCAAGCGTGCTCGCATTTGTCGAACAAAGCGCCCTCGTCCCGCCAGGTGCAGCTCGCACTGGCGATGTTTATGTTGGCGGTGATATTCCTCAGCCCATGGAACCGCAAAGATCGACATTGTCGTCTCGCATTTACGGCGAAGCGTTGCAGCGCACAGATCCGGAAATTTTCGATGCAGTCATGGCAGAGGAAAAACGTCAACGCGAAAATATCGAATTGATCGCCTCTGAAAATTTCACCAGCCGCGCGGTGATGGAAGCGCAAGGCAGCGTTCTCACAAACAAATACGCGGAAGGTTATCCGCGAAAGCGCTGGTATGGCGGCTGCGAGAATGTCGATACTGCGGAGCAACTAGCGATCGATCGCGCCAGACGATTGTTCGGATGCGAGCACGTAAACGTTCAGCCGCACAGCGGCGCACAGGCGAACATGGCTGTTTATTTCTCGATGCTCAAACCGGGCGACAAGATTCTGGCGATGAATCTCGCCCACGGCGGCCATCTCACACACGGACATCCAGCGAATTTCTCCGGCAAATTTTACGCGGTATCGCAGTACGGCGTGAGCGAAAAGACCGAGCAAATCGATTACGACGCGCTGCAAAAACAAGCAGAGGAAGTGAAGCCGGTCATGATCACTGCCGGCGCGTCGGCTTATCCGCGGATCATCGATTTCCCGCGGCTACGGCAAATCGCCGATTCGGTCGGCGCGATCTTGTTCATCGACATGGCGCACATCGCCGGGCTAGTTGCAGGCGGTCAGCACCCAAGTCCCATTTCCCACGCGCAGTTTGTCACCACGACAACGCACAAAAGTCTGCGCGGCCCTCGCGGTGGCATCGTGATGTGCCAGCAACAATTCGCGAAGCAGATTGACGCGACTGTTTTTCCCGGAGTCCAAGGCGGACCGCTCATGCATGTGATTGCCGCAAAAGCGGTGTGTTTCCACGAAGCGTTGCAACCGCACTTCCGTGAATATCAGCGGCAGGTCGTCCTGAACGCAAAAGCGCTAGCCGCCGGTTTGGCCAAACACGGTTATCGAATCGTTTCCGGCGGCACCGACAATCACCTGATGCTCGTCGATCTTCGTCCAAAAGAAATTAACGGGAAAGAAGCGCAGGAAGTTCTCGATCGTGCCGGGATCACCGTAAACAAAAACGGGATTCCGTTCGACACCTACCCAATATTCAAACCCGGCGGTATTCGTGTAGGCACGCCGGCCGTGACCACGCGCGGGATGAAAGAAGAAGAAATGCTGGAGATCGCCGACCTCGTCGCCGAAGCGCTGCAAAATCGCACCGACGAATCCGCTCTCAATCGCATCCGCGAAAAAGTGCGCGAGCTGACGCAAAGGTTTCCGCTGCCGAGCTAAGGTGTTAATGGAAGAAGAAATGCTTCGAGATCGCCGATCTCATCGCCGAAGCCTTTGAGGCGCAGATTTTCGCTGCCGTGCTAGTCCAATTTGCTGCTTAAGCCGCCATAGCAAGGTGGCGGATAAGCGGCGGGATTTCCGAAAGGCTGCCGAGCACGTAATCCGCTGGTTTCTCGTAATCGCATGGATCGACGAAGCGGGCGTCGGGAATGGCGGCGACGCGCATTTTCGCAGCCTTGGCGGCGGCGATACCGGATAATGCATCTTCGATCACGAGGCATGCGTCCGCAGTCACGTCGAGTCTCGCCGATGCGCGGAGGTAGATGTCGGGCCGCGGTTTGCCGCGCTTAATCTCGTCCCCGGTAACAATAACATCAAAGAACGCCGTCAGTTGATGGCGATCTAAGAACGGCCTCGCAGATGCACTGACCGAACTCGTCGCGACGGCGAGATGCAGGTTCATCTGCCGTAGCTCTTGCAGAACTTCTTTTGCCGAAGGAAAGAGCCCAACGCGGTTGGCAAAGAAGTCGGTCGCGATTTCTGCGCGCCGCTGCATCAATTCGTCGATGGAGACGGAAAGATTAAATGCTTTTTTGTAAAACTCGACCGCGATCCGGTAGCTCACGCCGAGCACGTTCGGGTGGTATTCGCCGCGATACGTGACGCCGTATGCGGCAAGCAATTTCGCGTCGATTTCGTTCCACCACGGCTCGGAATCGGCGAGCACGCCATCGAGATCGAAGATCAAAGCGCGGAACGACATGTGAATCGCTTCTGTTACGCAGACGGGGCGTTTAGGCAATGTGGCTTTGAACTCTGGCAGCACTCTACGAGCGCCGAAATTGTTAAAATCCGCGGTCACCCGCCGTCGCTGTACTCCGGCGCGGCAGGCAGACAGCCGCTACAGAAGATTCGCGTTATCCAATCTGCCGAAATCTGTGTAATCTGTGGACAACATGAATCGGGCCACTGATCAACCGCAACCGAACCCGCTCAGGGAAGGACTTTCCACCCGGACCGTGCCGCAACCGTGTGCCATTGTGATCTTCGGCGCCACTGGCGATCTCACCCACCGCAAGCTCATCCCCGCGCTGTACAACCTTGCGGCCGATGGCGAGTTGCCTCCCTCTGTGACGATTGTCGGATTTGCTCGCCGCAAGAAAAGTGATGACGAATTCCGAAGCGATCTTGAAGAAGCTACGCGCAAGTTTTCCCGCCAAGCCATGCGCGACGAAATTTGGAAGACATTTGCTCAATCGATTTTTTATCACCAGAGCGAGTTCGACGACGAGGCTGGTTACAAGAGTTTGACCAAATGCCTCGAAGAAATCGACAAAAACCACGGCACCCGCGGCAATCGCCTTTTTTATTTTGCGGCCTCTCCAGATCAATTCGAACCGATTCTGAAGCACTTGAAAGCCACCGGCTTGAATGAAACGCGCGAAGGAAGCTGGGCTCGCGTAATCATCGAAAAACCGTTCGGGACCGATCTCGCCTCAGCGCGCGAGCTCAATCGGATCGTGCACAATTCTTTTACCGAAGAGCAAACGTATCGGATCGATCATTTCCTCGGTAAAGAAACTGCGCAGAATATTTTGGTACTTCGGTTCGCGAACGCGATTTTCGCACCTCTCTGGAACACACACTACATCGACAACGTGCAGATCACAGCGGCGGAAACCCTCGGCGTGGGCACTCGCGCAGGCTATTACGAAAGCGCCGGTGGCCTGCGCGACATGGTGCAGAACCATTTGCTGCAACTGCTTTGTCTTGTCGCGATGGAACCGCCCACGGACCTGGCCGCTAACAGTATTCGCGACGAAAAGGTCAAAGTGGTGCGATCGCTGCGCCGCTGGTCACGCAACGACGTCGCCGCGAATGTTGTGCGTGGGCAATACACCAAGGGCGCCATTTACGGCGAACCGGTAGTGGGCTATCGAGAAGAACAAAACGTCAAGCCGGATTCGCAAACGGAGACCTTCGTCGCTTTGCGTTTGTTCATCGACGACTGGCGCTGGGCCGATGTCCCGATCTATATGCGAGTCGGAAAACGGCTCCCGAAGTCGGCGACCGAAATTTCCATTCACTTCAAAAAAGCGCCGGCGGTCTTGTTTAACAAGGATTTGCACGACTTAAATGTGCTCGTCATTCGGATTCAACCGGATGAAGGGATCTCGTTGCGAATTCATGCCAAGGTGCCGGGCACAAGCTTTCGCATCGAACCCGTCAAGATGGATTTTCATTACGGAACGTCTTTCGGCAAAGCTAGTCCCGAGGCGTACGAACGTTTGCTGCTCGATGCGATGAGCGGTGACGCCACACTCTTCGCCCGTCGCGACGAGGTCGAGCAAGCCTGGGCCTTCATCGATCCAATTGAGGAAGCATGGCACGCGAAAAGCGATGCTCCCGAGTTGTTTTTTTATCCTGCAGGATCGTGGGGACCAGAAGCAGCAGATGATTTGCTCGCCCGCGACGGCCGGGCGTGGAGGAGGCTTTGATCAATGCCCGCCGTAGCCGAAACATATTCGCCCGGAGTCCAGGTTGCGATCAGCAACATCGACCAGGAGCTGAAAAAACTTTGGCAGGACAGTGCAGGCGCGATGACGCGCGCTTCGCTCATGAATCTTGCCGTTTATAGCGAAAAAGCGGGCTCGCTGAATCAGAATACCCAATTGATGGCGAAAATTGCTGAGAACCACACCTGTCGTGCCATTGTTATCGAAGCGGATTGCAATGCGACCGAAGATGGCGTCGACGCGTGGATCAGCGCGCATTGTCACGTTAGTGGCGCAGGCAGCAAACAAATTTGCTCCGAACAAATTTCATTCCTGCTCAAAGGCGGTTGTGTGACTTTGCTCCCAAACATAGTTTTCTCGCACCTCGATTCAGACCTGCCGTTCTACCTTTGGTGGCAGGAGGAATTCCGTGAGCCGATGGAACCGCAACTTTGGGCGTGGGTAGATCGAGTAATCTATGACAGCCAGATCTGGAAAGATTTTGGCGCGCAACTAAGCCTGCTGAAGTCCGCAGAACAGGAAGCCAAACAGCGCATCGTACTCTGCGACCTAAATTGGACACGACTGGACAGTGTTCGTTTCGCAATCGCACAATTCTTCGATCATCCCGCGTCGCATCATCACTTCGCCAAAATCAGCAAGGTCCGGCTCGGCTTCGCCCCCGGGTTCCGATCAACGGCCGTCCTCTTTGTCGGCTGGCTCGCGGCGCAATTGAACTGGAGAAGTGAGAAAGCCGATGTGGCGAACAAGCTTCCATTCGCTGGTCCGTCTGGCCAAAAAATCGATGTCGAGCTGCGCGAACGGCCTGGAGAACCAATTGCAGAAGTAGCGATAGAGACACCGGAGGTGGAATTTCTGGTGACGCATGCTAAGTGCGGCGATCTGCTGGAAATTTCACGCGGAAAGCCCGGCGACAAGCGAATGCCGCAGCTAATGCCCGCAGCAAAGCATGATCTGGTGAGTCTGATGAGCGAAGAATTGATGCGCGGCGGGCCGCACCACGTCTACCTGCGCGCGGTCAATTGCGTCCGGGAGTTGCTGTAAAACACACAACGATCTGGTAGGGGCGGTTCACCTGAACCGCCTCACGCCACGATGAGTCAAGGCGATTAGGCTCAGTCTCCCCTACCTGTATTAATCAGCGCGAATAAATCGTGCACATTTTGCTCGATCGAGAACAATTTTTGCGCACGCTCGTAACCAGCGTGGCCAAGCTTTTGCGCTAGCCGACGGTCATCCATCACCTTTTCGATCGTGCCAGCGAGCCCCACTGCGTCGCCCGGTTGCACCAGAAAACCTGTTTCGTTTTGAACGACCATTTCTGGAATGCCGCCGATGTCGGTCGAGATGACCGGCAAACCCGTCGCCATCGCTTCCATGATGACCGTGGGAAGATTGTCCATCCCGCCCTGAGAATCGACCACGCTTGCTAGTACAAAAACGTTCGCCGCCGCCAGACGCTGCCGGATGTCCCACTGCGGTTTAGCACCGGGGAGCGCGACGCGATTTTGCAGACCCAGTTGCTCGATCTGCGCGCACAATTCATTTTCGAGTGGGCCTTCGCCAATGATCTCGCATTGGAACGATTTTCCACGCTCTGCAAGCAATCCGCAGGCGTGAATCAAATTCGCGAACCCCTTTTTCGCAATCAAACGGCCAACTGCAATGATCAAGGGCAGCATCGAAAAAAAATCCGCGCGTCCAAATTCGACGAGATTCAGGCCGTTGTAAATGCGATGAATCCGATCTGCGTGTTCTAAAAATCGTTCTCGCAAAAATTGCGCGGCGTAATCGGTCTCGGTGACGATCACACGCCCCGCATCGACGAGTTTATCAAGTCCGATCTCGAAATCTCGCGGCGCAAAGATGTCGTTGGCGTGCGCAGTAAAACTATATGTGACTGGGAAAAATCTGCTGATCCAGTAAGCAGTGCGCGCCGCCATTCCGGCGAAATGCGCGTGAACATGGCGAATCCCCATTTGTTGCAGGCGCAGCCCGACGTAAACAGCCTGGTAAAGTCGAAGGAAATCAGTGCGACGGCCCCACTTGTCGAGAGCAGCGATAATTTGTGCATTGACTTGTCCTTTTTTGGAAGCCAGGCGAACGGAATCCAGCAACTGCTTTTCTTCTGGTAAATAATGGACGCGTTGGACGATGCGCGTGTCCCAGTCCTGCGGCGGCTCGTCTTTTGGATTCCGAATAGAAAAAATCGGCGGAGTGATGTCCTGCCGCGAGAGCTCAGCTACTTCACGATAGCAAAACGTTTGTCCAAATGACGGGAATCGCTCGAAAAGATAGGCGAAATTGGCCATTGCTACGAATTACTGTAGCGGCGGTCTGCGACCGCCGAAATCAAAACACAACGACGCTCATAGAGCGCCGCCACAATTACTGCAATGGCGACTACCCACTGCCGCGATTTACCGGAATTGGTTTTCCGAACTCGTCGACAGCGACGAGAGTAAAGACGCCGTGTGTGACGCGGCGCTCCTCGCCGCTCATGTAACGCGTTACCCATACTTCTACCGGTATCGTCATTGACGTTCGTCCGATTTTCTCCACTCGCGCATAACACCTGACAGTATCCCCCACCCGCACGGGTTCGAGGAACGACATCCCCTCCATCGCAACGGTGACGACTCGCGCTTGCGCGGTTTTCGCCGCTAGAATTCCGCTGCCAAGGTCCATTTGCGAAGTCAACCATCCGCCGAAAATGTCGCCGTTCGGATTGGTGTCTTTCGGCATGGCAATCGTTTGGATCACCAGCTCGCCTCTTGGTTCGTCTGCCATGTCTCGGGAGGATAACACAATGTCCGAGCACGCAATCTTCCTATTCCTTTGTTTCTGCCTCTTCGCGTTTTAAGATTCAGAAAAAGCGGAAGAGGAAAATCACAAAACCAGCATGCAATCGCCGTAGCTGAAGAAGCGATACCGCCCGCGAATCGCTTCCTCGTACGCGCGCAGCAAGAACTCGCGGCCTGCAAATGCGCTCACCAGCATTAATAAAGTTGAGCGTGGTAAATGGAAATTGGTCAGCAGAACATCGACGGCTCGGAAACGGTAAGGTGGATAAATAAAGAGAACCGTTTGGCCCGACTGCGGTTCAATTTGCCGCTCTTTCGAGCTGACGTCCGTAGGCAGTCGATTGCTACGCGCCGCTGTTTCCAGCACTCGGACGACCGTTGTGCCGACAGCGACTATGCGTTGCGCGTTGTTGATTTTATCTGCGGCTTCTGGCGAAACGGAGAAGCGTTCGGCATGCATTCGATGCTTGGCAACCTCCTCCGAGCGCACCGGCAGAAATGTTCCCTGTCCCACGTGAAGAGTTACGAACGCGTGCGGGATTTCGTTCAAAATTTCGGGCGTGAAATGCAGACCGGCTGTCGGCGCTGCGATTGCGCCGGCGGCGTGAGCAAAGGTAGTCTGATACCGCGCCGCGTCCCTGTCATCGCTCGGTCGCTTGATATAAGGCGGCAACGGCATGGAGCCGCCGGCGTAAAGATCGACATCTTCGTCTAACGTTACGATGCGCTCGCCGTCATCTGTGATGTCCTCTACCAGCATGCTGACGTGGTCGATCTTTGCCGTCGCACCGACACGCATTTTTCGTCCCGGCTTGACCAGACACTTCCAACGATTTGGGCCAAGGCGCTCAACAAACAAGAATTCAATCGTACCGTCGTCGGAAAATCGGCGCGCCGGAAGAACCCTCGTGTCGTTCAAGACAAGCAGGTCGGCCGGCTTTAAGAACGTTTTCAATTCGCGGAATTGGTGGTGTGCAATCGTCTGCTCCGCACGATGCAGCACCAGCATGCGAGAATTTTCGCGCCTTTGGAGCGGCCGCTGCGCAATCAAATCCCGCGGCAAATTATAGTCGTAATCGCTTAGTCGCGCGTTCATCGCTGCACGATCAAAGAGATTGCATCCGCGCGCAAAATTTTGGATGATCGTCGCTAATGACACAGCCAGCTCTCGATTTGGT